>Ga0299912_10003955_pt1 | contig 12101 bp, 11 predicted proteins | sample RVTome_2_FD_207667 | JGI IMG/M metagenome (GOLD analysis project Ga0299912, IMG submission 207667) | Soil microbial communities from uranium-contaminated site in the Upper Colorado River Basin, Wyoming, United States - RVT95D214 (version 2) ... | reverse complement strand
TGGACAATGCTTAAGACAGGCATCATCTTCAAACACATCTTTTCAAGCCTCATCCGGATCCTCTGGGGATTTGTGATTGCCTGCAGCCTCGGTGTCATTGTGGGTATCCTCATCGGATTTTTCAGCATTCCTGAAGCCATTGGAAATCCCATCATTGCGGCAACCTTTCCAATCCCTAAGATTGCCATCCTTCCTTTGTTGATCCTCTGGTTAGGAATAGGAGAGGCGTCGAAGGTGGCGGTCATCGCCCTGGGTGTCTTTTTCCCGATGGTGATCAATGTCTATACAGGGGTGAAGAACGTGGACCCTGTTTTGATCAAGGCGGCATTGAGTTTGGGGTCGAACAGGGCAAGGATTATCAGGAAGGTTATCCTTCCGAGTATCTTGCCCATGATCTTTGCTGGGATGAAACTTGGAATCGGAATTGCTCTATTGCTTGTCGTTGCCGCCGAGATGGTGGCTGCGGATGCGGGAATCGGGTTTATGATCCTGACCGCTGCGGATCTCATGCAGACGAAGAAATTGATGGTGGGTCTCATCATTCTTTCACTTCTCGGGATCTTCTTTAACTGGCTATTCCAAAAATTGGAACGGTTCTTCGTCCCATGGAAACAGTGAACGAAAATTGATCAAGTTCTTTGGTTTCGATTACGGTTACGGTTACGAAGCCCCTGCCTACCGGCAGGCAGGCGTTTCGTAAATCGTCAAATGGTTACGGTTAAAGATTGGGAAGACGAACAACGTAACCGAATGACGATACGGGCCCTGAACCTATCATGGTACAGGGCGGGCATCTTTACCGTTACCTTTGGACTATACACCTTTATTTTCTGAGTAATGAGGAGCAAGAATATGAAGTTCATCGTGAAGAGATCAAGTTTGCATGGCACCACTCAAATACCCGGTAACAAGTCGGCCAGTGCCCGCGCCATCGTCCTGGGCGGTTTGGCCGAGGGCGTATCGCGGGTCAGCAATTCCCTTCCCGGTGTGGATAGTTTCTCCATCGTAGGCATGATGCAGGCCTTAGGCGCTAAAATCGATACCTCCAACCCTCAGGAGTGGGTTTTCGAGGGCGTAGCCAACCAGCCCCGTGTGCCGGGTTGCGTGCTCGACGCCGGCAACTCAGGCACCGGCTACTACCTCCTGACTGCCATTGCCTCCCTTATTGATGGCTACTCGGTCATCTCCGGCGACTACCAGATCTGCCGGCGGCCGGCCCAGCCTCTCATCGATGGACTGAACGACCTGGGCGCTCAGGTCTTCTCCACCCGTAATGTCGGGGTAGCGCCCCTGGTGATCAAGGGCCCTCTCAAGGGTGGCCGCACCAAACTGCCTGGCATTAACTCCCAATGGCTGAGTCCTCTGCTCATCGCCGGCGCCCTGAGCCAAGAGGGAATCATTGTTATTGAGGACAACCTCATGGAGCGGCCCTACGTCGATATGACCATGGCATGGATGAAGCTTGCCCGCGCCACCTGCAGCCACAAGAACTACGACGAGTTCAATGTGCCCGGCGGCCAGCGGTATAAGGCCTTCACGGCTCACGTGCCAGCAGACTGGGGCAGTTCCGGATATCCCATGATCGGTGCGGCCATCACTGACTCCAAGGTCACCTTTGTGGGCATGGACCCGTACGACTTCGCCGGCGAGCGCAGGTACCCTTACATTCTTCAGGAGATGGGCGTCAAGGTTTCCTTTGGCGATGGCGGTCAAACTGTGACGGTGGGGGGCGACAGCGATCTGCACGGCATCGAGATCGACTGCTCCGGCACCCCGGACGCCGTGCCCATCCTTGCGGTGTTGGGCTGCAAGGCCAAGGGCAAGACCGTGCTTTACAACATCGGAGCCAGCCGCCTCAAGGAGACCGACCGCACCCGCTCCATCAAGGAGGAGCTGACCAAGATGGGCGGCAAGTTCGAGGAGACACCCGACAGCCTGACCATCTACCACTCCGAACTCAAAGGCGCCGACATCGACGGCCGGCACGACCACCGCATCGTCATGGCCACGGCTGTGGCTGCTCTGATGGCTAAAGGGTCCACATCGATTGACCATGCGGAATATACGAGGGTATCCTTCCCCAACTTTTACGAAGTCATGAAGGGGTTGGGCGCTCAAATAGAATTAGTGAACAAGGTGGGATGATGGAAAAGGAAACAAGAGCCCAATCGCTTCGAGCATTGAGGGAGAGAAGAAGACAGATCGATCTCATCGATCAGAAACTCCTTTCTCTGCTCAACCAGCGCCTTTCCATTGCATTGGAGATTGGAAAGATTAAGAAAGAGAGGAGAGAAAAGATCTACAATCCCAAAAGGGAGGATGAAATTTTAAAGAGACTTAATTTAATAAATCGAGGTCCCCTGAAGGAAGAAGATCTGAAGAAGATATTCAAAAAGATCATGAGGGTGTGCCGTAAATCCCAAAACCTCATGCCACGCTGACCCCCAGAATGGATCACTCTGAGAAGCCATTGACGCGATGATGAATGAGATTTCTTACGTAAACCCCGTTAGAAATTCCAGCCCCGCTATAGCGGGACTCGAAACCCTCCGGGGCAGAAGCCCCTCTCTCCGAGCCGTAGGCTCTTACGAGCCGGAGGCTGGGGCGGAGTCCGAGCGGGGCACTCGCCGCGCCCGCCGTGCTCGCGCACCGTCGCGGCAGGCAAGCGCTGGCGCAGCAGGTTATTTTTAACGGGGTAAAAAGGAAATGTCCAATCCTATTTCTTCTCCTCTTTCTTCTCCAATTCCTTCTTTAGGCCTTCAATTTTTTTCCTGAACTCATCCGTGACTGTTTTTGACTGAATGTGATCGGTGATAATATGAGGGGTTAGAAGAAGGATCAACTCTCTTTTCTCGTGTGAGCGCGTATCAGCCCCGAAGAGGAAACCGATGATAGGGATTTTACTTAAAAAGGGAAGTCCTTGCCTTGACACGTCCTTTGTATTCCGGATCAATCCTCCGATAGCGATACTTTGGCCCTCTTGAATGGAGAGAACTGTTTTGGCGGTGGTTTTATTAAAGGCAGGAACTATAAAAGTCGAAGAAGTAGTTATACCTGAATCCCGCCTCCCAATCTCCCTCGAGTCTAAGCTGCTCTCCTCGATAGAGAGTTCAAGCGTCACCAATCCTCCGTCACTGATTCGGGGAGTGACAGTGAGGATTGTACCGATATCCTTATACTCGATCGTTCCCTCTACAAACCCTGTAGGCGTTGTGGTTGTTGCGGTTCCGGTTGAAGTATAGGTGTTCGTAAGGATGGGCTCAGATGTTCCAATCTGAATCTTGGCTTCTTTATTATTGGAGGCAAGGAGATGGGGTGAGGTTAGCACTTTGAGGCGCCCAAGAGTTGCCGCTGCCTTAATGGCAGCAGAAAATCTTCCGGCCTCTTCCACAATGGAATAGGTTATTCCAGGACCGGCTTTCGCAAGGCTTCCAAAAGTTCCAACGTTAACTGTTTGTTGAAATTTTCCCTTATCAAGATACTTCACGAAGTCTATACCGAACTGCATATCATCGGTTAGAGTGATATCCGCTAATAAGAGCTCAATTAAAACTTGCCTTGGATAAATGTCTAATTTTTTGACGGTCTCGAGGATCGCCTTGTAATCCCTGGCGAATGCCCGGATGACGAGAGCGTTGTTCGTTTCGTCCACCACAATATTGATCTCCCCTTCGGGCACGGCCGTTGCCTCTTCCTTTGGAGCGGGAGTGGGCGTCGGGGCCGGCCTGATGCCTCTGGGCAGGGCAGACTCGACCACCTTCTCCTTGAAATCGGCTTTCTTATCCTTTGGTGCCACATAGATCTGCTTCAAAACCTCTCCCAGATCCTTGGCCTTCATGTTCTGAACATGGTAAACAAAAACACTCAATTTGGTTCCCTCTGCCGGAGTCTTGTCAAGTTCCTTGAGCCATCCTTCCACTTTCTCGAAGATGCTGGGGATCGAGCTCACAACGAGCAGAGAATTGATCCGTGAGATGGGTGTAAAGGTAATGCCTACCCCTCTTCCTGACTTGACCGAAACCTCAAAGGAGGAAAATATCCGCTCCATCTCCTTGGCAATCTCGGTGACATCGGCATTGAGAATGGGATAGATTCTCACCCTTAGATCGGTGAAGATGTCCAAATCAAAAAGGGCGATAATATCCAGAGCTTTTCTCACATTGGAGGCCATATCTCCGAGGATCAGGATATTATGAGGTGGATGCTCGACGATATCCGCGCCATCGGTGAGGAAAGGTTTAAGTATTTTGGAGACCTCCGCAACGGGAATATATTTAAGGGGAATAATCTGGATGATGTATCTTCCCTCGGGAATCGATCTTCCAGGTTCGATACGGTCTGCCGGAGAAATAGATAATTTTTTAGCATCCCCGAAGGGGACGATTTCGTAAAGGTTGTCTTTCTTAACGGCAGTCGCCCCATTCAGCCTCAAAATGGATTGAAAAATGGGAAAGACTTCCTCCTTTGAAACCTGACCGGTTGTCCGGATATTGACAACTCCTTTTACCCTCGGGTCAATGATGTAGTTGATCTTCATGATTTCCGCCATCACCCGGATCACTTCATAAATATCCGCATTATCGAAATTGAAAACGACCCCCGGCGCTGACCGGGTCTCCGGAGGTCTTGCAGGAGGTAGAGGGGCAGCCGGGGAAGATGAGACAGTGGGTGGAGTCGTCTTCGGAGCAGAAGGCTGGGAAACAACCGGAGTGACCGGCCTTGGAGGACTTGAGAGGGGTGGTAAAGCCGTATCCTGAGAGGGTGGAGCTGGACTTGAAGTTTGGATCTGAGATGAAATGACCTGACCCGGAGGATCCTTTTCTACCGGTTTGGACTTCAAGCTCAGATTCATTCCTGAACAGCCACCGAATACTATGAGCAGAAGAAGGATGAAAAACCTTATCCAAACTTTTTCATTTCCCATGATCAATTCTCCCCTCTCTAAGGTCCTCCCGGTTTCTATGGCGCAGTCGGCGGAGCTGGAGTTCCGGGAGTAAAAGGCACTTGGCTACTTCCTCTTCTCGGGAAATAGGCTGGAGGTGTGGTTGGTGTTACAGGTGCGGGAACTGGGGTGGTTCTAGGAGTCATGGTTGGAGGAATCGCCGGGGTAACCGAAGGTGGCGTGGCTACTCTTTCCGATGTCGGAACTCCTGGAGCACCCGGCCTGGGTGGTTCAATGGGCGATGGACCCGTAGGACCAGGAAGCGTGCTGGTAATGGTAACGGGTTTGCTCTCCGTTTTAACAGCCGTTCTCGTCTTCGGTTTGGCTGTATCATAAAGCAGAACTTCAAAAGTATCCTCTTCTACTTCTAAAGTAATTCGATCAGGCATAATGCTTGCCAGCTTATACTCTCCGATCCGCTCCCCCACTTTAAGGGTCAGCATCTCCCTCTCCCCTTTCTTCAGAGATCTGCCTATCTGGACAATGGAGGCCGACTGGTAATCGCCTGCAATGGTCACCCCAAATAAAACCACCTGAGGTCGAGCCAGGGGTTTCTTTATTGCTTCTGTTGTCGGAAAGATAGGAAATTCCTTCCTTTCGGGGTTGAAGATATTCTTTTCCGCTAATGCCGTATAGGGCATATCAGAAAGAATCTTTTTTGTCCCGGCAACCGGTAAAGACCCTTCTGTCTTGGTCTCTGTTTTTTTCGCCCCCTCTTCACCAAAGGCTAACTTAACAAAGGTCTCCCCATTTCTCATGGGCAGAAAAAGAATGACCGCAGGCAACAGAAATATCAAAACGGGATATATAAAATTTTTCATCTCCCCCTCTCTTTCTCCTTTGTCTGGTTCATTTTCACTAACCCTGAGATGACAAAGCTCCCCTGAATAGTGTTGGGCATCCTCGGATTGGGAACCAGGAGGTCCATCTCCGATATCATCAATTCCTTATCGTGGTGCTCTATGTCGTGAATGAATTGAACCAGGCTCAATAAATTGTTAACGGGATTAAAATCGATATGGATGGAAATCCTTTTGTACATAGAAACGTCTTTTGGCTCCAATATTCTGAAACTTCGGATGGTCATCCCATTCTTTTCCAGGAGCTTCTTTAAAACCTCCTGGAGATTGGCGGCGCTTAACTGGGGAGTTTCCCCGGGAAGGAGGCGCTGCTGAACTTCTTCATACCTTTTTTGTACCCGACCGAGTTCTTCCTCAACCGTTTTTCTCTTCTGGAGAAACTCTGAATATTTCAAGAGGACCTTTCTCTTCAGGGCGATCTCTTCTTTCATCCTCCTGGTAGCTTCAACCATGGGAAGGATACCCAGGGTGAAGATGAGAACGAAGATGGCCACTCCGATGAAAATCCAGAGGATCCTATTGCGGGAAACCTTCCTCTTTCGTAAAAAAGACGGCAGCTTCAAGAACCCTTTTTCCTCGCCTCAATTTTAGCTCTAATTTTGAACCTTTCCTTCTCCTGTGCCCCTTCGGGTTTGATCTGTCTCTCCTTGGTCACGGGGGCCAGAAATTCAACTTTATCAAAAAGGGGAGATTTATCAAGTAGGGAGATGAGGTCCGATGCGGAATCGGCAAAACCACTGATCTCAATCTCCTTCCCATTATATTTCATGTTCCAGATCCACACCATAGGGGGTAAGAGCCGGGTCAATTCCTTCAGCATCTCGACCTTGCTAATTTCCTCTGATTGAATCTTCTCCAGTTCTGAAATCTCTTTGCCATAGACCTCCTGCTGTTTTTGTAACTTCTCGACAGCTTCAACCTCAGGCTTCCTCTTTTTAATCTCCTCCGTGACTGAAGCCAACTCATCTTGATATTGGAAAAAAACCCTCATCCCCCAGGTTAGACTGATCATAACCGCCAGAGAAATAAAGAGAATGGAGAGAGGCTTTCCAATCTGTCTCACCTTCTTTCTCATCTCTAAGGGAAGAAGGTTGAGATCGATCCAGGGCTTGACCATCTCCCTTAAAGGCACCCCAAGGGATGGATAAATCTTGGAAGACCTTGCTAATTCCCCTGCGATCTTCATTCGACTGATCGGAGGAGTTGATACTCCTTTAATCCCATCCGCCTCTTTAAGGACGGCAAGTATGGTTTCATCCACATCTAACCCGTAAACAAAAAAAGTCGTCTTTGCAAAAGAGGAGGGCTCCAAGCCCGACCGCTTCAAAGTCCCCATAAGGTCTGATGTCTTCTCCTCCGAAGGCATTGGGAGATGGAGGCTCTCTCTCCAGTCGCTTCCCTCAATCAGGTTCATCTCGAAATAGGGTTTGCTCACATCGAGCAGGACTGAAATCTCGTTCTCTTCTACCCGCCTATGATACGAAAAGAGGTTGAGGGCAGCGATGGATGGAATCTGAATGGAGAGTGGTTTGATCCCTACTTTTTTTAACAAGGAGAGATAGGGGTCGATGTCCGATCGCTTCGCATAGACCGCCATGAGAGAAAGCCACTCTTTCTCTTCCCTCAGGAGATGGTAATCCAGATAGACCTCCTCTTTTTCAAAGGGCGTATATCTAGGCGTCTCATACTCCAGGACCTTTCGCAGATTCTCTTTGGTGGAGATGGGAAGCCGAAAGAAGCGGATGACCGCTTTCTCCCTGGGTATCGAAATGGAAACACAGTCCCTCTTGATCCGATGCTTCAAGACGAAACCATTGATCAGACCGATCACCTGAGCCTCACGCTCCTCCTTCTGCTCCTCCGGTGGGATAGGATGGAGAGCAGAGTCCACCACCCTGATCCTCCCGAAGGACTTCTTCAGCAGGGTAAGAATCAGATAATTCTGCCTTAAATCGATCCCGAAACCGGTATGAAAGAGTCCCATGCTAATCTCTCATGTATTCCTACCCATCGCCAATGCATTAAAGCCTACCAGACCGCATCGATCCACTGAATGATTTTATAACCTTTTTTCTCCCGCCCGTCGATCTTAACGATCGCCTTCAGGCCTCGAACTGATCCGGCTTCCTGACTTCTCGCTTTTGATTCGATGGTATAGTAAGGGCTTCTCGGTTGATAGACGATCAACCTTCCAATCTCTCCGATGAAAGCGGACATCTCAGGAACCCGCTGGATGAGGTCCTGCTGGTTCTCGAACCTCTTGTCCTCCCTGGCCTTTACGATGAGCCGGGTAACCTCTCCCGGAATCCCTAAAGCCATTCTCATCACAAGGGGAGAAGTGCTGTTCATATCGATCTGCTCCCCGGAGGCATAAATGGAGAAGATATCTTTCAGGCCGACCCTCTCTGTCTTTCCATCCTCTTTTTTCATCTTCCCATAGAATAGATCGCGTGTCACCCCCCTCACAAGCAACAGTTCCTCAATGGAGTCCAGGTTTCCATCTTTGCTATAATAGGGATCCGCAAGGGATTGATAGTAATCATTCTCCGCTCCATTGACGCGATAGAGATCATCCGGATCCCTCCAGTCCATGATGGAATCGACGACGACATCCCTTGCCTCTTCTTCCAATCCCATGTTTCCGATGATTTTGCGAAGGAAGGTCTCCGAAACCATATTGATATTGATCTTTCCGTCCTCTCCCATTACTCTGACCTCACCCTTTCCCTGACCGAAAGGAAGAAGGTAGGGCCTTCCATCGGTGATCCATTCTTCTTTCTCAGGGGGGATATTCTCTTTCATCGCCTTGCGTTTCTGTTGAACTCCGGGGTCATGTTTATAGATCAATTCTGCGATAGCCCGGTGAAGCCCTCCCTCGGCCAGGCCGTAGAGATAGGCCTCCTCTTTAAAATTTTTCGTCATATTTGCTTCGGTCCTCATCCCGAAACTGAACTCAAGGACGACAACAGAGAGGATCGCAATCACCCAGAGCACCATGATGAGGGCAACGCCTTTTGCCTGCCCCGTCCTCGGTCGGGACCACCTGCCTGCCGGTAGGCGGGGGAGGGCGCCTGCCTGCCCCGCCCTCGGTCGGGACCGGGGCCGGACAGGCAGGGATTTCGCATTGCGGATTCTTAACCTATCTCTCACTGAAGCCTCTCTGGTATTGCCCTTCTTGTGATTGGCCTTGTTCTGATCTCTTCAAATTGAAACGCGGATATTGGAAGGATGAGGACAAAAGAGGGATCTTTTTCTTTGGAGTCTTTAAAGTTCACCGTCATTTTCAGACATTTTGGCAACTCCTTCTTCTCTTTGGCGCTCCATTCTTCCAACCATGCCTCGGTCTGATTCTTTAACAAATCCTCCTCCTGATAATATTCGAAAAGGATTCTGGAGACCCCCTCTATCAGGGGAATCCCTATCCCCTCTTTCGGCTCTTCCTCGAGGAGATCCCGGTTCAGGACCCTCTGTTCGTAGAGGATGAGACGGCCTCCATTTTGATCGCTCTCCTTGAATTGGTAAATCGTATAGACGAATCCCTCCGGTTGATGTGTCTTGACGGGAAGGGCGGAGACAAATCGTAAGGATTGGGCCTTTCCCTCAAAGGCCAGGTAATCGCCTTCCGCTTTTTTAGTCTGGATTTTGTAAGGCACGATCGACTTCACCTGCCGGGTGATCAACTGGGAAACAATCCTGATCTTCTGATATTCCTCTTTGATCGATTCTCCCCGGTCCCATGCCGAGATTCCCAAACGGAAAGCCCCGAAAATGATAACAAGAATAAAACCTAAAATGGTCAGGGTGACTACCACCTCGATGAGGGTGAACCCCGTTAGAAATTTCAGCGGGGTATTAAACCCCGCCCTCCGGGGTGGAGCCCCCTCTGGGGCGGAACCCGGAATTATTCTGAAATGTAATCCCGCTGCAGCCGCCGGCCCACGAGGGCCTCTGGCCCGGAGGGAGCACCGGGGCATTATTTCTAACGGGGTGAACCCGGATAATGCATTAAACAATGGGAGTCTAACTCTTCTTCTCATCGCTTTTCAATTTGATCGTCCTGTAAGATTCCAGGCCGACAGATCTCTCCTTCAATCCTGACTTCCAGATCACATCGACTTTGACATGGAAAAGCTCCACCGGAGGTTTAAAATCGGTGTCCCTTTCAAAGGGAAGGAGGTCTATCCTCTTCGTTTCAATCTTCCAGCGATAGGTCTCATTGAACTCCCCTTCTTCCACCCCTTCTTCAGCAGGCGGTTTGAGGGCTAATTCCTCCAGTTTCATCCGGCTATAATTGACTGCCTTCGTGTACTCCTCTGAAACCCTGCCCAGACGGAGCCCGCCGGCAAAGAGCTCGATGATCACCATCAGCCCCACACCCAGGATGGCAAGGCCCACTACCACCTCGATCAATGTGAACCCTTTTCTCTCCATTTCACCTTCAAACCTTCTCAATCTCCACCATCCCGGTGATAAAATGGACCTTAATCCGATACCCTTTATGAGCTTCGCTCTCCAGAAGGAACGAACCTCCATTCGATCCGCCATTAGGATAAAATTCGATTGCTGGAAGTTCGGAAAAATACTGAGGCGCCTTAAACTCTACCTCCTTCATGGAGATCCAGTCAGGTAAGGCAAAGACCTGAGGGGATGGCTTTTTTCTCTTCTCCTCTTCCTCTTTCCCTTCCTCATCAGGTTCCATCCATTGGACTTTTATCTCTCTCAGATCGGAGTGAATGACAACCTGATAGGTCCTCCCTTTGTTGACCGCCTCGCTCCGGCTATGCCGGAGGATCGCGGCGATCTTCTGTGTCGTTCCTCTCAATTCAGTCGTCTTCGAGAGCCGTGAGAGGGAGGGTGAAACCAGAGCAATCGAGAAGCTAAGGATAATGATGACGATGACCATTTCGATTAGAGCAAACCCTTTTCTCATTTCCCTGTATCCTTCCAGCTCACCACATCCTGATTCTCGCCCTCTCCTCCTTCCACACCGTCGAGTCCGTATGTTAAAAGATCGTACTCTCCATGCTCTCCTGGACTTTTATAAATATAGGGCTTTCCCCAGGGATCCAGGGGAATTTCCTTGGGAAGGTAGGGCCCCGTCCATGCCTCCAGGCCCGAGGGTTTCTCCCTCAGGACCTTCAGCCCTTCTTCGGTGGTAGGGTATCTTCCCACATCAAGCCGAAGGGCATCGAGGGCTGTGCCGAAGAGTTCGATCTGGGCCTTCGCCGCCTTCTGCTTCGCCTGCGTCAGTTTTCCAAATAACCGGGGGCCGACCAGACCGGCCAGAAGCCCGATAATGATGACGACGATCATGATCTCGATCAGTGTAAACCCCCGTTGTCCACACCGGATTTTTTCTTTCATCTTCTCTCCTCAATTAGTTAGAAAATAACTCTTTCCTAAATTAAGCGATTTATTATCCTAAATGTAGCCGCAACCTTTAGGTTGCGTGATTTTACCTGCCCGCCGAACAAGTTCTTTGGCAGGCAGGTCGGAAATGATTTCTCACCCAACAGGTGAGAGGAAACCGCTCCGGCTCACACGGAGCGGCTACAGGTTCCTTTCAAAAGAATCGCTCAATTTAACTCTTTCAATCCCTCCTAACCGTCCGGCGCCAAAGTCCCAATGCTTTGTTTGGTGTGAGCAGTGCGGCTCTGGACGGCGGCGCCTCCCTTTGGTAATCTTTTTCCTGCCAAAGGCAGGCAAAGGGGGATTGCCACCGGCCCATAGGGCCTCCCTCCGGGGCATGAGCCCTTCCGGGGCGGAGCCTGGCCCGGAGGGAGGGGGATTTTCATTGTTCGTGCCTGCACAGTGAAGCGCCTCATTCCGACACGCAGGAGTGTGTCGCCTTCTGGCCATAACAATCTCTCAAAATGGAATCTCATTGATGCTGAAGATCGCCAAAAGCATGGAGATAACGATAAACCCTACAAGCCCTCCCATGATCAGAATAACGGCGGGCTCTAACAGGGAGACGAACCGTTTTAAAGCGTTCTGGACATTCTCTTCATAGGTTTCAGCCACCCTGACGAGCATCTCGTCGAGTCGTCCGGTCTCCTCTCCCACTCCGATCATATGCACGGCGAGGGGAGGAAAGACACCGGTCTCCACCAGCGATTTCGAAATTCCCTTCCCCTCTCTCAACCGGTCGTGGATTGCGCCGATAGCCCTTGAAACGGCCCGATTCTGTGAGATCTCCTTGACCAGATTGAGAGCGGACAGAATGGAGACTCCACTCTGGAGCAGAGTGCCAAGGGTTCTTGCAAACCGGGCAACCTCCACCTTTTTAATAAGGTCTC
>Ga0299912_10003951_pt1 | contig 12104 bp, 5 predicted proteins | sample RVTome_2_FD_207667 | JGI IMG/M metagenome (GOLD analysis project Ga0299912, IMG submission 207667) | Soil microbial communities from uranium-contaminated site in the Upper Colorado River Basin, Wyoming, United States - RVT95D214 (version 2) ... | reverse complement strand
GTCTATGGAGTGAGAAGGCAAGAGGAAAGAATTATCGTGGATCTCGGCATTCGTTCATTGGCCAAGAGCGGGCTTGAAATTCAAACAGCACAACAGTTTCTGCTTGTTGTCGGGGACCAGAAAGTCAATTTCGATGCGGCTACGACAAAGACGCTTTTCCATCGGCCGCCCGAGCCGTTTGTCATTCCGCCGCAGACATTTGTCCGCTTTGAGCTAGCGTATCAAACGGAAGCGACGCCGTCGTCTCTTCACTACCGCGGCTATGAAAGCGAGAATTATTTCAAGCTTCCGGCGGTTCGTTAAAGAATCGCCAAAAAAGGGAGGGCCAAAATGAGCATTAAGAAGATCTTCAAAGATGGGAGGGCCGAGCTCAAAAGAAAGTCGAGTTTGCGCAGCTCGAAAAAAAATCTTGCGGAGAAGGAAAAGACCTATCAAGAGAAATTGACGGCTTTGGGCAAAAAAGCCAGGGATGCCAAGCTGGATATCAGCCAATTTGGGGATTTGAGCGGAACGTTTTTTCAGATCGAGGGAAAAGGAAAAGAAATCGGCGCCAAACTCAATGAGCTGAACAAACAAACCGCAGAGTTGGAAGGGAAAAAGAAAGCGGCAAATGCCAAATTTGATGCTTTATGGAAGGATCTGGAGACGAAGAAAAAGCCGGTGGATTCAGAGTTGAGATCTGAAAAAGACAAACTGGAAAAAGCCCAAAAAGAGGCGGACTCCATCCAAAAGCGCTTGAAAAATATTCCTGACGAAGAGGACAAAATCGAGAAAAAAATACCGGAAAGCCAGGGCAATGCCCAGTCCCAGGCCGAGCTTGAAAAAAAGCTGACCGCCCTGAACGAAGAACGGAAACAGCTGGACGCACAGCTTCCCGAATTGACAAAGATCAATCAGGCGGCCAGAGAAAAAATCACTCCCCTTGACCAACAGTCCGGCCGGCTGGAGGCCGAAATGAAGAAGGCCAAGGACCAGCGCAAGAAGGAGATTGAGGACCTTGATAAAACCCTGTCCAAGGTCAAAGAGGAGATCAACGAATTTAATAAACAACAGAAAGTCGTAAGCGGGCAGCAGGTCCAGAATTTTCAGGCGCTGGGGAAGAAGCTGTCTGAAGCAAATGTCGCGGACCCGGCCATCGCTGCTGAAATGGATGCCGCCAAAGCGGGTGAGAAAGAGATGGCTTCCATTCGAGCCGCCATCCAATCCCTGGAAAGCCAAAAAGCGCCGGGCGCCCGCGGCGCCGTCTGGAAAATGGCCGGTCTGATGTTCTTGTTCCTAGCCATTATCGCGGCGATTGCTGTGGGGGTTGTCTTTTTGTCCAAACATAAGGCGGGAAAGAAAGGCGAACCCGGCAAGTCCGAAATCCAGCAAATACAGACTGAAAAAGTCAAATCTGCAAATTCCGAAAAAGCGCAAAAACAAGAAAATACGGCCGAGATTCATTCCCTCTCTGCTAATACCTACGAAAGTCAGCTCACCCAGGAAGAACTCAATCAGATCGCTGGCAAGATAGAAAGATTGTTTGCTGCCCTTGAGGAATTGAACAAAGATATTCCTCGCGACTCATTTGATCCCCAAGCGATCGTCGATAAGGTCGGTAAAGATCCGGAAGCCCTCTTTAAATGGGTTAGGGATAATACTTATCTTGTGCCTTACCAAGGTATCCTTCGCGGTCCTAAAGGTGTTTTAATGGACGGATTGGGAAATAGCTTGGATCGTGCTTTATTGCTACAGCAACTCTTAGTGATTGCAGGATATCATTCCCGGATCGCGCGAGGGACCTTAGACGATAACCAAGCAAGTAGACTCTATGAAAACCTTATGCCTGCCCCCGTGTCTTTAAGGCTCGAATATTCTCAATCATTTTGGCAAGAAATCAAAAATCTTATTAAAAAATATGCGGAAAAATATCAACTTGATGAATCCAAGCTTATTGACGGTATTATCAAGAATATCGGAGAGCAAGAAGTCATTGAAAGACAGCTCGAAAAAAGAGTTGAAGAACAGACAGCAGAAATTCTCATGATTTTAAAAGGATTGCAGCGGAGGCATAGAAACGAAGAAAAGGATTCTTATCTGAAAGCTTTAAAAGACCATTGGTGGATTCAGCTAGAACAGGCACATGAGTGGATGGATTTAGATCCATCTTTACCCGATTTAAAAATAGGAGAAAAAATAATAACCGCGGCAAGAACATACGAATCTAATGAATTGGAAAAGAACCTATTTCATAGAATAAATATAAAAATCTCAATTGAACAATGGCAGGGAAAAAATTTCGAAGAAAAGATTGTTTTCTCACATTCAATAACACCTTCAGAGCTTATGGAAAATCAAATCGTTCTCAGGCATATCCCTTTGGATTGGCCGGAAGATTGGGACCCATTGAAAGGCAGCCTTTCCACAACCGATTTGAAAAATGTTATTCTCAAGGCAAGTGAATGGCTACCCTACCTAATGATAGGAACTGAAAACTATTCTCAAGCGAGCTTCACAACAGCAGGAGAGATTATTAAGACGCCCCGCAAAAAGACTTCGCAGAGCGGCCCGGGAGGACTTACGGGTGGATTCTTCCGAGCTCTGGCAGGCGAGGAATCAAAAGAAGAAACAAAAAAAGAAGCACAGCTTACAGGCGAATGGATTGATTTTGAAATCCTTGCGCCTGGGAGCTCGCCGCGCAGAGTACGTCGTAAAGTTTTTGATTTTATAGATTCCACTTCGCGTAGAAATAATGTTTTTAAAATAGATACCTTTGAAGAATCAGCACGATTTGAAAGAGGTTTGAGCTTACTCGGGGAGATAAAAATTTTGCCTCTTGTTTGTAATATTTCTCCATCCTTTTATGCCCATTTGACAATCGACAGCCTTCTTCATAATCGGGTGTCTATTCTGAAAATAATTAGAGAATACAATTCGATAAAAACTCAAGATGTCAATAAACTAGTTTCAAGGCTCAAAGGCATACCTGGGCCAGAATACAAATGGGCAATGATTCGGACGGGTGAGTTTGATTCTAGTCATTATACGTATGTCGATCAGATTAATATAATCAGTCTGTTTAAAACTCTTGAACATAATTCCCAATACGAGATAAAGGGGCGTATCGGGCTGGATATTATAGCAAATGAAGTTGGCGTGAATCCGCGCAAAATAAAAGATATTGTACCGACACGAATCAAACAAGGCATCATTGACACAAACGTTGAAGCGATGCTTTTTGCCAAATGCAAAGAATGCGTAGAAAACACCTCAGAGATTTTTATTGAGTCAAAGACTCAGGAAATCGGATGGCTATTAATTCAGAGTGATACTGACGCAAACTGGCAAAAAACTAAATTAGGACGAGAGGATAAAATACACATCGAAGAGGATTTAAAAGCAGGCTATATAGTTGTGGTTCCGGATAGACGTATCGAGATCTCAGGCAAAACTGTTTTGGGGTGGTGGCGGTTAGATCCGAATAAAGGACATACTCTAGGCATGGGAGAGTCAGGGAAAGGCCAGGGTTTGTCTGAATATATATTAGAGTTTATATCAATTGCCAGCAACATCCACTGTTGGCTAACCGCTAAGCATGCTTTGCAGTATGTATATTGTGGCATCGGACTTTTAGGCCTCGGAATGGGTAGCTGGATTGGGCGTCTTAAGACCGGGTATACCGGCTTCCACCCAGGCTTGTCGAAAATTACGGCTGAGGCAATGATGAAAGCAGCTCAAACAGATGGAAGAATTTGTCATCTGCTGGGCATTCTCGTTGATACTATAGCAGCAGAGCTTTTGTAGTGAGAACCTCATTCATCATTATTGCCGACCTCATGGCTATTTATGGCGTGACTACTCTCATCGATATCCATGATTATGACGGTAACAAGTTGAAACATGCGGACAAGGACAAAGAAAGCTAACCGAAATCCATCTTTAATATCTGAGCGATTGAGAGGACATATTATGTTTTTGTTTCTTCTTATTATCATTTCCTAAAAAACAAACAAAATTGGGGAGGCACAACTCATGCTTAAATCACGAATAGGTCGGGGCGTATTTTTGGTATTTTTTGGATTCTTTTTTTCTTTTTGCTTTCTGCCTTCGGCCTGGGCCCAGGTTAAGTCCGAGACCGAGCCGAATGATAACCGGGAGGCGGCCAACGAAATCCGGGTCGGCCAAAGCATCGAAAGCTATTTCCAGAAAGATGATGACTATGACTGGTATAAGCTCATCGTCGATAAGCCGGGCAAAAATTATATCCGGATCGAGCTTTCCGGAGTTCCCGGAATTAATTCCTACCTCAGGCTTTACGATGAGAAAGGAAATTCGATCTGGGAAGTTAATGATGCCGACGCCGGCGGCGCCGAACAGATTGTCCATTTCCCGGTCAATCCTGGAACCTATTTCATCCGGATCACCATCAGCGGGAAAGCTGCCAAAGAAAAATATATCTTGAGCACACGAATCACCGATCCCTGGCAGGTTGGTCAGGAATCCGAGCCGAACGACCGCTCCGAATCGGCGAATGAGCTTCAAATTGGCCAGAATGTTGGCGGATATTTCGAGAAACGAAGCGACGAGGACTGGTTTAAGCTGATCGTTGACAAGCCCGGCAAAAGCCTTGTCCAGATCGATGTGACGGCTGTCCCCGGGGTTAACAGTCGCATCGCCCTGAGAAACGAGAGCGGTCGGTCCCTCTGGGACGTTAATGAAACGGGTGAAAATGCGCCCGAATCCATCTTCAATCTTGCCTTAGCTCAAGGCACGTATTACATCCAGCTCTATGCGCGGGAATCCAACTACAACAACCATTATGTGCTTCACACGCGAATCCTTGGCCCGTGGCAGGAAGGCCAGGAGGCTGAACCGAATGATCGAATGGAAGATGCTACCGAGCTCAGGCTCGGCCAGAGTGTGGAAGGCTATGTTCAATATAATAGCGATGACGATTATTACAAGCTGATTATCGACAAACCCGGCAAGAACGATATCCAGGTTGACCTTAGCGCGGTTCCGGGAGTGGATATGAGGTTTGGAATTACTGATAAAGACAGCAAAGAGCTTTGGCGCGCTAACGACGGCTCAAAAGGCGAGCCGGAATCCGTCTCGCATTTAACCCTCGGAGAAGGCACCTATTATATCTGGGTGGAAGGCTATCAGAAGAATATCACTGACAAGTATGTCTTAAGCACGCGCTTACTTGGAGCCTGGCAAGAAGGCACTGAGGCCGAACCCAACGGTGATATTAAGCGGGCTAATGAAATCAAGCTGAACACGCCGCTGACCGGCCGGATCAATGAAAATAGCGACTATGACTATTATGTTCTGAACGTCCCTGAGCCTGGGATTGAGACGATTGTCATGCAGATCTCCGGCGTTCCTGACGTGAGATGGAATTTTGAGCTGTTCGACCAAAAAGAAAACCGGTTGGATGAATCAAGGTGGCATGAGGCCGGACAGGGCGAAGAGATCGTCAAGATGAAATTCAAGCCTGGCACCTATTATCTAAGCGTGCGAGTCTATAACGGAAAAAATCCGGGTAGCGTATACACCCTTTATGCCGGTAAACCCCAAAAACCGCCGGCGACGCCGGAGGAAGTCCGGCAAGCGCTGGTCAAGGCCCTCGATTATCTAGCTTCAGGACAGCAAAAAGACGGCTCATGGCTTCCAAATTCTTATGCGCAAGCATTCACGGGTCTTTCTCTCATGGCTTTTATCGGCGGCAAATGTGCCCAGAAAGATAATTCAGCCAATATCAAGGGAGCGATCAACTACTTAAAATCACAGTATAAGCCCAGCTCAAAGTATCCCGAAGGCTCTGAAAATGCGGCGTATTATGGAGGAACGCTCGGGACAGAAAATATGTATCAACATGCGATCGCCACCCTGGCTGTGATCGAAGCCCTTGCCGATTTAGATGATCCGAGCCTCGAACCCATCGCCCAAGACGCGCTCAGCTTAATCATCCGCGCTCAGAATACGGAACACAAGCCCGAGACGCTCGGAGGGCCTATCAAGCCCGACTCCCGCGCCTACGGCGGCTGGCGGTACAATCCGAACAGCACTGGCAGCGACATCTCGGTCACGGGCTGGCAGGTTCTCGCCCTTAAGGGCGCCGTCAATGCAGGATTTTCGATTCCCGAATATGTCTTTCCCTCGGCAGCCCGGTTCGTCAGGTCTCTTCAAGGCAAAGAGGACGGCTCGTTCAGGTACGAATCTCCCGGAGACACAGGCAATTCCTGCGCTCGGGCCGGAATGGGAGCTCTCTCCTTACAACTCAGCGGTTTTCCTCAAGATCCTGCGATTCCTCCCGCTTTGCGATTTATGCAGGATTACGCGCCGCGTTGGAATATCGAAACGCGGGGAGACGGCTATCCATTCTATTATTGGTACTATGGCACGCGGGCGATGTATCTTGCGGGCGGCGACGACTGGCGCATCTGGAAAGACTGGATATGTCGCTTCCTCGTTGACCATCAGAACAAGGACGGAAGCTGGGATGGCGTAAACAACGAAGATAGACTTGACGCTTATAGAGTTGCGCTTGGCGCTTTAATGCTCGAATTCTGTTGCGGTCATGTCCCGATCTATATGTCGCCGGTGAAGCGGCTGGGGCCGGCGTCTATCAGGGTGAATTTTGAGAAAGGCGCTGAGAAGGAAATCGCCAAGAACGTCGAAATCATCATGGACGCCTCGAACTCCATGACCGGGCTGATCGGGAAGGAGACAAAGATGACCGTGGCACGGCGGGTCCTGACCCAGATCATCAACGGGCTGCCGGATACGATGAACGTGGGCTTCCGGGTCTACGGCCATCGCTATCCGACGGACGCCTATCAACAAGCTTGCCAGGATACAGAGCTTCTGTTGCCCATCGGGCCGGTCCAGAAAGCCAAGCTGGTGGAGATGGTGAACAAGATCCAGACGAAAGGCCGGACGCCTCTTGTCCTCTCTGTTCTCCAGGCGATTAAGGACTTTGAAAAGCTGCCGAACGGGAGCGTCGTTTTGGTGACAGACGGGATCGAGAGCTGCAACGGAGACATCAAGTCGATCGCTCCGGCGATCAAAAAATCGGGCCTAGACCTCAAAGTCCACATCGTGGGGTTCGACATTAAGGAGAAGGAATCGCGGGAACAGCTGGAATCGATCGCCAAGTCTACCGAGGGGATGTACCTGGATGCCAAGGATGCCAAGGGACTGCTGTCCGCCCTCGAGCAGGCGTTGAAAATCGAGTTTATGGTCCTTGACGAAAAAGGCGAGGTCAAGGCTAGAGGCTTCGTGGGCGGGCAAGCGATAAAGATACCAGAAGGATCCTACACGCTCCGAGTGATGTTGGCTCCGCAACCTCTGGAGTTGAAAATAACCCTGAATTCAGGCGAAAGGCCGATTTTTACCCTAAAAAAAGAAGCGGGCAAGTGGAGCCTGAAATAAAACAATATAAAGGGAGGTGTGATCTATGATTAAGACCTTCAGATGTCGGATACTTTTTTCCGCAATTTTTGGATTGCTATTATCTTTTTGTTTTCTCTGTTCCGCTCTGGCCCAGGTCAAATCCGAAACAGAGCCGAATGAGACAAAGGAGCAGGCCAACGAAATCCGGGTGGGCGAGAGCGCCGAAGGGTATTTCCAGCAAGATCGTGATTATGATTGGTATAAGCTTGTGGTGAGCAAGCCGGGCAAGAACTACATAAGGATTGATCTCTCCGGGGTCGCCGGCATAGATGCAGAACTCCAGCTTTGTGATGAGAAAGGAAGTTCGATCTGGGATGTCAATGATGCCGAAGCCGGCGGCGCCGAACAGATTGTCCATTTCCCGGTCAATCCAGGAATTTATTATATCCGCATCTATGGAAGAGGGAAGGCCGCCAAGGAAAAATATATATTAAGCTCGCGGATTATGGATCCCTGGCAAGAGGGCCAGGAGTCCGAGCCGAACGACCGCCGCGAATCGGCCAATGAGCTGAAGCTGGGACAAGCTGTCGGAGGATACTTTGCGAAACGATCCGATGAGGACTGGTTTAAGCTGATTGTTGACAAGCCGGGCAAAAGCCTTGTCCTGATTGATATCACAGCTGTCCCCGGAGTCGACAGTCACCTAGATCTGTACGACGCGAACGGCTCATTCCTGTGGGGAATCAATGAAACGCGTGAAAATGCGCCAGAATCCATCTTCAATCTTGCCTTGGCGCAAGGAGTCTATTACATCGATGTCTGGGCGAGGCAAGCTAATATTAACAACCATTATGTGCTTCATACGCGCATCCTCGGCCCGTGGCAGGAAGGCCTGGAGGCAGAACCCAATGGTCAACAGGGAAATGCTACAGACCTCAGACTCGGACAAAGCGTAGAAGGCTTTTTTCATGAGGCTGGCGATGAGGATTGGTACAAGCTGATTATCGATAAACCCGGCAAGAACGAAATCCAGGTTGACCTCAGCGCGGTTCCGGGCGTGGATACGAGGTTTGGGATTACTGATAAAGATCGGAATGCGCTTTGGGATGCCAACGCCGCCTCAAAAGGCGAACCGGAAACCGTTGCCCATTTTGTAGTCACTGAGGGCACGTATTATATCTGGGTGAAAGGCTATCAGAAAAATATCACTGACAAGTATACCTTTAGCGCGCGCCTTCTTGGGCCCTGGCAGGAGGGCCAAGAAGCTGAGCCCAACAACGAATTCAAGCAGGCTGGCGAGATCAAATTCAATGTGCCGTTCACCGGCCGCATCAATTCGCGTTATGATAGCGACTACTATTTCATCAACGTCCCTGAGCCTGCGCCCGACACAATAGTCATCAAGGTGTCCGGCGTTCCCGGGATTCAATGGAATCTTTATCTCCTCGACCCTAAAGAGAACTATCTGGATCAATCGCGAGCGGCAGAAGCCGGCAAGGGCGAGGAAATCGTTCGGATGAAATTAAAGCCGGGGACATATTACCTACAAGTCCAAGTTAGAACCGGAATGAATATCGGCGCAGAATATACACTCTATGCTGGGAAATCGCAAAAACTGCCGGCTACGGCCGAGGAAGTCCAGCAGGCCCTGAGGAGAGCGCTCGATTGGCTCGCCTCCAAACAACAAAAAGACGGCTCCTGGTCCGGGTACTATGCTTACACCGGCCTTTCCATCCAGTCTTTTATCGGAGCTAAGTGCGTCCAGAAGGATTATTCGGCGAACACCAAGTCGGCTGTTCAGTATCTCAAGTCGGTCTGGAAGCCGAGCGCCAAGTATCCCGAAGGGTCCAAGGACCAGGCTTTTTATGGCGGCCAGTTGGGGACAGAAAATATGTATGAGCATGCCATAACAACGATGAGCCTCGTCGAGGCGCTTGTCGAGTTGAATGACGCGAGCCTCGAGCCCATCGCCCAGGATGCCATCAACCTCATCATCCGCTCTCAAAACACCGAGCACAAGCCAGAGACGCTCGGGGGACCATTCAAGCCCGACAACGAAAATTATGGCGGCTGGAGATATAATCCGGGCTCCACAAACAGTGATCTCTCGGTTAGCGGATGGCAAATCCTCGCCCTCAGGGCCGCGGTGAACGCGGGCTTTTCTATTCCTGACTATGTCTTCCCGTCGGCGGCCAAGTATGTCCGGTCTCTTCAGGGCAAGAAAGACGGCTCTTTCAACTATAATGGCGCAGGCGATTATGGCGGTTCCTGCGGCCGGGCGGGGATGGGAGCTCTCTCGCTCCAGCTCTGCGGCTATCCTCAGGACCCGGCTATCCCGCCCGCCCTTCGTTTCATGCAGGATTACGCGCCGCGGTGGAATTACGAAACGAGAGGAGACGGCCGTGCATTTTACTATTGGTATTACGGTACGCGAGCCATGTATCTTGCCGGCGGAGACGACTGGCGCATCTGGAAAGACTGGATATGCCGGTTCCTGGTTGACCATCAAAACCAAGATGGAAGCTGGGATGGGACGGTCCTTGAAAGTCACTTGGACGTCTACCGAGTCGCCCTCGGCGCTTTAATGCTCGAGTTCTGCTGCGGAAATGTGCCGATCTATATGTCGCCGGTGAAGCGGCTGGGACCGGCGTCTCTAAGAGTGAATTTTGAAAAAGGGGCTGAGAAAGAAGTTGCCAAGAATATCGAGATCATCATGGACGCCTCAAACTCCATGACCGGGCTGATCGGGAAGGAAACGAAGATGACCGTGGCCCGGCGGGTGCTGACGCAGATCATCAACGGCCTGCCGGAGACGATGAACGTGGGCTTCCGGGTCTACGGCCATCGCTATCCGACGGACGCCTATCAACAGGCCTGCCAGGATACGGAGCTTCTGCTGCCCATCGGGCCGGTCCAGAAAGCCAAGCTCGTGGAGATGGTGAACAAGATCCAAACGAAAGGGAGGACGCCGCTTGTTCTCTCCGTGCTCCAGGCGATCAAGGACTTTGAAAAGCTGCCGAACGGGAGCGTCGTCCTTGTAACGGACGGAATCGAGAGCTGCAACGGGGATATCAAGTCGATCGCTCCGGCGATCAAAAAGTCGGGCTTGGATCTCAAGGTCCACATCGTGGGATTCGACATCAAGGAGAAGGAATCCCGGGAGCAGCTAGAAGCGATCGCCAAATCCACGGAAGGGATGTACCTGGATGCCAAGGATGCCAAGGGACTGCTCTCCGCCCTCGAGCAGGCGTTGAAAATCGAGTATATGGTCCTTGACGAGAAAGGGGAGGTCAAGGCCAGAGGTTTCGTGGGCGGGGATGCGGTAAAGATTCCGGAAGGCACCTATACGCTTCGGGTCATGCTGGCGCCGCAGCCTTTAGAGACAAAAGTGACCTTAGCCTCGGGCGAGAGGCCAATTTTTATTCTGAGAAAAGAGGCCGGGAAGTGGGCCTTAAATAGATAGCCCGAAAATTCTGAATTACACGAGGATTTAAAGGTCAGGCCATCCACCAAAAGCCCGCCTAATCTACTGCGGCTTCACGGCCGAGGCAAGCCAGTGCGGCATCGGCGGCGGAAGGGGACGCCGTTGGAAACTTTGGAATCCGGCTTCGGCCAGCCAGGCTTTAAGCTCGTCCTCGGAAAATACCCAGCCGTGCGGTGTCGTCAACGCCATGTTCAGGGCGAAGAGCGCCGAGAACTTCGGCTGAGTGTGGGTCGAATCGGTCATCATGTCAAGAACATAGAGTGTGCCGCCTGGGACCATGGCCGTATGGGCTCGCCGGAGAAGGACAACGATGTCGGCCGGGTCTTCTTGGTGCAAAACGCCGAAAAAGATGATGACGTCGTTTTCACCCGGAAACTCAACTTTGTGATAGTCACCGGCTAGGGTTTGGACGTAACTTTGCATCCCGGATTGTGCAATCAACTCATCAGCGATCCGAACGATTTCAGGAAGGTCGAGAACTGTGCATTTGACCTCGGGGAAAGCTTTGGCAATTAACATCGAATAGGTCCCAGGCCCACCGCCAACATCGAGGAGCCTGCGCCGGCCAGTTAAGTCGAGCTGGGGGATGACCGCCTGTCCTATGGCCAGAGCCCGTCCGTGCATGGCCAGGACGAACGTGCGCGTGCGTTCCGGGTCTTCGCCAAGATGGAGCTCCGGGCGTTCGACCGGCCGGCCGCTCCTAATCATCTCGGCGAGCTTACCCCAAGCGTTATAGACATCGCGATTATACCGGATCGCGCCGCTCAGGTCGGCCGGCGAGCCGGGGACAAGGAAGGCGGCTGCTTCGGGCGTGTTGCGGTAGATGTTCCCGGCTTTGGACAGAAGGCCTACGGCTACGCATGCGTCAAGAAGAAGACGGGCGCCCCGGAGGTTGAGGCTACAGGCGGCGGCGACCGTGGGCGCGTCGGCTTCGCCAAGCTCTGCCAGCGTTCGAAAAATTCCCAGGTCGGAAGACGTAAAAAGCAGGCACGATTCGTAGAAGGCGCTGGCCATGTCCATGATACGCATCGGCGTGCTACCTTTCTGGCTTGATACTTACGACAGAGCGAGTTCGCGGTCAGTTATATCACCGGCTCTTGATGGGGGTCAAGGGCACATCTCTTCCCAGCCTATAATAATCCTGTCAATCGCCACATCCACGGAAGCGACCTTTAAATCAGGCAAAAAGCCCATTTTTACCCTGAAAAAAAAGGCCGGGGCCTGGGCCCTCAAAAAGAGGAAA
>Ga0299912_10003948_pt1 | contig 12106 bp, 8 predicted proteins | sample RVTome_2_FD_207667 | JGI IMG/M metagenome (GOLD analysis project Ga0299912, IMG submission 207667) | Soil microbial communities from uranium-contaminated site in the Upper Colorado River Basin, Wyoming, United States - RVT95D214 (version 2) ... | reverse complement strand
AGTGGGTTAGAAAGATTGCGATGAAAGTTCCTCTTCCTATTGGAAGGCCAACGATTGCAGAAGTTGATCTCGGGGCATTAGCATTTAATTTTCGGCAAATTCAAAAAAGGATTCCTAAAGGAGTAAAGATCTTAGCTGTGGTTAAAGCCGATGCCTATGGTCATGGAGCCCTCCCGATCTCTCTCCAATTGGAGAAGTTAGGGGTAGAATATTTGGGTGTTGCTATAGCTGAGGAAGGGATTGAGTTGAGAAGAGGGGGAGTAAAAGCGCCCATTCTTATTTTGGGAGGAATCTACGGCAATGAGTTAGATCAAGTTTTCCGTTTTAACCTTACCCCTATTGTCTTTCGAAAGGACTCTCTGCAACTCCTCTCAAGAGAAGCGGAGAAGCGAGGAAAAGAGATCAGAATTCACTTGAAAGTAGATACAGGGATGGGAAGGCTGGGTGTTCCGCTCAGTCTTTGGCGCGATTTTCTTAAAGAGGTCAAACGAGTTCCCAAAATTGAGATAGAAGGTATTCTTTCACATTTCTCGATGACCGATGAAGAGGTAGATTATACGCAAAACCAGTGGAGAGCATTTCAAGAAGCCGTGGCAACTGCCCAAGAAATGGGAATTTCCTCAAAATATCTTCACATGGCGAATAGTGCCATTCTCACGGCCTTCCCTTCCTACTCAGGGAATTTGGTTCGGCCGGGCATCATGCTTTACGGCTCTTACCCTTCTCCGAAGTTTCAGGACCTCATCAAGCTCAAACCTGTCATGACCCTAAAAACCTGCATCCATGTCCTGAAATTGGTTCCGCCCAAAACAAGGATCAGTTATGGAGGGACATTTGTTACGAAGAAGGAAAGTCTCATCGCAACCCTTCCCATTGGATATGCAGACGGATACAGTCGCTTCCTCTCTAATCGAGGCGAGGTGTTGATTCGAGGGAGGAGGGCGCCGATCGTGGGGACAGTGTGCATGGATTTTGTCATGGCTGATGTGACCGGTATCTCCAATGTTTCTATCGGAGATGAGGTGATCTTGATGGGCAAGCAGGGAAGGGAGGAGATTACCGCCGAGGAGATCGCAGGAAAAATCAAATCAATTTCTTACGAAGTGTTTTGCTCAATTGGGAAAAGGGTTCCGAGGATCTATAAAGAAGGTGGAAGGTCGAGGGGGAAAGGATGAGGGTTTTAAGACTCCTTACGAATCACGAACCACGAGTCACGCTTCACGACTTTGGGAGATCATCTTGAATCTATTTGGTTGGATTGGAAATAATGCGATCCGGTTTGTGGAAGAAGCAGGGAGGATTATGCTTCTGTTTGCGCAAACCCTGGGCTGGATCTTTCGGCCGCCTCTGGAGGGGAGGGAGATTCTGAAGCAGATGGAGGACGTTGGGGTGCGTTCTTTTCCGGTAGTCGTTATCACCGCTGCCTTCACAGGAATGGTGTTGGCCCTCCAGAGTTTTACCGGATTCAAACGGTTCAATGCTGAAAGTATGGTGGGGACTGTTGTTGCCCTCTCCGTGACACGAGAACTCGGGCCTGTGTTAACCGGATTGATGGTTTCCGGGCGGGTGGGTTCAGCAATGGCAGCCGAGTTGGGGACGATGCGGGTGACTGAACAGATCGATGCTCTTTATACGTTATCCACCAATCCGATCAAGTATCTGATTGTTCCACGATTCTTGGCAGCGATGATCATGCTTCCCATTTTAGTCATCTTTGCCGATGTCATCGGAATTTTTGGAGGTTATCTGGTGAGCGTTCAGATTCTGGGAACTAACCCGACGGTCTATATTCGAAGGACCTGGGACTTTTTGGAATTTAACGACCTCTACAGCGGACTTCTCAAGGCCTTTTTTTTCGGAATGATTTTGGCGACGATCAGTTGCTATCAGGGTTTTTCCACCCAAGGCGGGGCAGAAGGGGTTGGCCGAGCAACCACCAAGGCGGTCGTTCTCTCGTCGCTGACCATCTTGATCTCAAATTATTTTATTACCGTTTTTCTTTTTTAAAAATAATGGACAATCACTCCCCAATTAAGATTCGCGTGGTCAACCTCCACAAATCCTTTGCCAAAAACTGGGTACTCCGTGGCGTTCATTTGGAGGTTCGGCAAGGAGAGAGCATGGTGGTGATCGGGGGAAGTGGTTCGGGCAAGACGGTCCTAATCAGATGCATTATTGGACTGGTTCGGCCAGAGGAGGGAGAGATTTATGTCGATGGTTTGGAGATAACTCGGTTGGGTGAACGAAGGCTGAACGAAGTTCGAAAGAAGTTTGGAATGCTCTTCCAGGGAGGAGCCCTCTTCGACTCAATGAAGGTTTGGGAGAATGTGGGCTTTGGACTTCGGCGGCATACCCGACTGAAGGAAGAGGAGGTCCGGAGGATTGCCACTGAAAAGTTGGGACTCTTGGGATTGAAGAATGTAGAGGATCTCATGCCCGCAGAGTTGAGTGGAGGGATGAAGAAAAGGGTGAGCTTAGCCAGGGCCATTGCCATGGGGCCAGAGATCCTCCTCTACGATGAGCCGACAACCGGAATCGATCCAGTAATGGCCGATGCGATCAATGAATTAATCGTCCAGATGAGGGAGCAGTTGAAAGTGACCTCGATTGCTATTACTCACGATATGAAGAGCGCATATAAGATCGGGGATCGAATCGCCATGCTCTATCAAGGGGAGATCATTGAAGTTGGAACCCCGGAGGAGATTAGGAATTCCTCCAACCCTATTGTCCAACAATTTGTTCAGGGAAAATCGGAAGGTCCCATCCAATTGGTTTAAGAGAAGAGAGAGTTGAAAGTCGAAAACAGAAGAAAGAGTGATCATTAATAAATGGCGACATAAATCTTGAGCGGTATATCATTCCGGGCTTGACTAAGCCTGCTCCATATTTCAGAGTGAGGAGGTGTTCGAAGATGAGAAAAAAGGGTTCGGAAATTTGGGTGGGTATTTTTGTTGTTATTGGAATCGTCCTCTTGGTTGGAATGACGTTGAAAATTGAAAAATTCCAGTTTGGAAAGGAGAAAGGTTACCTGCTCAGCGCCCTCTTCGATTCAGCTCCGGGATTAGATCGAAACTCACCGGTACGGATCGCAGGTGTCCGTGTAGGGAATGTGGAAAAAATGGATTTAGAGCAGGGAAAGGCAAAAGTCACTTTCCGTCTTCCTCCTAACATCTTCCTCTATAAGGATGCGAAGGCCTATGTAAGATCAGAGGGATTTTTGGGAGAGAAATATGTTGAGATTACTCCCGGAACATCGAGTTATTCAAAGTTGGAACCGAATGGGGTGATCGAACAGGGGGCACCCCAAGCCGATCTTGAGCAGTTTCTAACGAATATGAGTGGCATTCGCGAAGACATTCAGGAGGTCGTAAAACCCTTGGGAGAAGTCCTGAAGGTGGTGGATACGAGGAAGGTCAAGGGGATGATCGATAATTTCAATAATTTTTCAGGTCAATTGACTGGTATTGCTGATGAATCGAAAAAGGCATTTCAAAAAGGGACAGAAGCCTTCTCTCGGATTGGGGAGATTGGAGACGAAGTGAAGAAGGGTGAGGGGACCTTAGGAAAATTGATTTCAGACGAAACGATCTATCAGGAAGCGAAAAAGACTGTAGAGATAGCAAAAGAAGCAGTAGAGACGGTGAAGAATGCAGCCGAGTCGGCAAAAGAGACGGTTGATACGTTAAAAGATATCTCTGAGAGGATCGGACGGGGTGAAGGAACTTTGGGGAAACTAATCAAAGATGAATCCCTTTATCAAGAAGCAAAGGAGACAATGCAATCCATCAAGGGAATTGCAGAGAAAGTCGAGAAGGGGGAAGGGACATTGGGGAAACTGATTAAAGATGAATCCCTTTATCAAGAAGCAAAGGAGACGATTCAATCCGCCAAAGGGATTGCGGAGAAAGTCCAGAAGGGGGAAGGGACCCTTGGGAAATTAGTGAGTGATGATACACTGATGAAAGAAGCAGAGAAGACAATGAAAAAAGTTCAAAAAGCGGCAGAAGGGATTGAGGAACAGACTCCCATCAGTGTCTTATCCATTATTATGGGTTTATTCTTTTAGAAATTTCCTCAAAGCCTTACAATCTAGTGAATGCCTTAATAAAGTAGTCATTGCGAGAAGCAAAGCGACGTGGCAATCCCATGAGATTGCTTCACTTCGTTCGCAATGACACAACGCGAATATCAGCTTAATTTATGGCGTTCACAATAGATTTATATGACCATACTTAAAATATTTTCCCTCTTGGCTATTTTTTTATCCTTTTTTATTATTCCATCCCATTCCATGGCGGAGGAAAGGCCCACCCATTTCAATTTTTGGCCGCTCTTTCAATACACTTCTGACCCAATCAGAGGGGTAAGGGAGATTGAGGGTTTGGGTCCTTTCTTCCATTGGAAAGAGGACTCCCATCAAAGGCAATGGGGAATTCGACCTCTCCTTTACTGGACCGGTGATGAGAATGAATCTCTTTGGAGGTTAGAATTTCTTTACCCTTTCGGAAAATATGAGGACAAAGAAGGGAACAAAAAGGGCTACTTATCCCCAATTTCTGTTTACAAAGAGCAAGAGTTTGATGGAAAAAAGAAATGGGACTTCCAATTCTTCCCGTTTTTTATCGGAGAGACGGGAAAGGGAGAAGACTATTTTGGCCTCTTTCCTCTCTATGGAAAGCTTTTAGACCGCTATGGAGAGGATGAAATACGTTTTTATCTTTGGCCCTTTTATGGTGAATCCATCTCCGAGGGAGTTCGCACCCTAAACCTACTTTGGCCATTTTTCTGCTTCATCGAGGGCAGAAAAGAAAGAGGCTATCGCATTTGGCCTTTTTACGGCCAAAAAGAGGAATTCGGAGTCTCAAAATCAGAATTCGTCTTATGGCCTATCTTCATGAATCAGACGAAGGGATTGGATACGGAAGATCCGGTGGAAGACAGGATGATTTTTCCATTCTATATCTCAAAAGAGTCCAAACGTTTAGAGAGCAAGACATTTCTATGGCCGTTCTTTTCCCATACCCGAGGTCGGCTCACCGGTTTTGAGCAGTGGGACCTTCCCTGGCCATTCTTCCAATCATTGAAAGGAGAAAACCTTTACGGAATAAGATTTTTTCCTATTTATGGTTATAAGGAGAAAGAAGGGGAATGGAAAAGGACCTTTATCCTCTATCCGCTTTTGAAATTAGAAGAGGATCGAACGAGGGACGTTCATGAAGAGACCATTCAAGTTCTCCTCCTTAATCGAATCCAAAGAGGCGAAAACGATCGAGGGGTGGAACAGGAGCGTTCCTTTCGCATCTGGCCTTTCTTCGACTATAAGAGAGAGGAGACGGGTCGCGAAAGATTCTCCTTTCTCTACCTCGTGCCTCTCAAAGATGAGGGACTGGAGAGGAACCTGTTTCCACTTTTTCAAATATTCCGTTGGGAGAAGAATCCCCAGGGGGAGATGTCAACGAATCTCTTTTGGGGATTCTATAAAAGGATGAAAAGAGAGGAGATGGACTCATGGGAGGTTGCCCACTTAATGGGACTGAAAAGAGGGAGAGGCTGGAAGGAGCTCTCTTTCTTGAAGGGTCTCTTTCGTTATGAAAGTGACGGGAGAACCGCGGATCTCAGATTATTCTATTTACCTTTTCATCTTCGGTGGTCCCTTTCAAATCCCAGCAGCCCTCCTTAAAAAAAGGGGATTGAAAGTCTATACATGACGACATACTAAGGAGTCCATAATTGATTAGACATATTCTTCGGAAAATCCCACCCCAATACTTTCCACCTAAACTGAGCGATTTTTCATTTCTTATTGTTGAAAATCATAATGTAGGGGTTCGATTTATCGAACCCGAAAGGTGAAAATGATCAATTGTGTAAGGGCTTGATAAATCAAGCCCCTACGATGAAATTTGAAAATAAATCGCTCAAATTAGGTTCCAATTAGTTTGTCACCGTTCGCCCTGAGCCTGTCGAAGGGGGAGCGGTTCGCTCAGGACGGGCTTGTCGAAGGGCGTCGTCACGCCATTCATGCTTCGGCAAGCTCAGCACGAACGGCTAGTAAATTCAGTCTTCAGTGTCCATACAATTATGGACTGATTAGTAAGTATTGTAGAGATTGTCATTCCGGGCTTGACTGAGCCTGCCCCGTACTTGATACGGGGCAGGAATGGCGTTCACTCTACCTTGACCCAGTTGGGCATAAGTGTTAGAGAAAGATTCTCCAATGATATCTGGAATAATCCATTGAGGAGGAGTTTGCTAATGAGTAATAGAAGGATTGGAATATTAGGGACAGGCTCGTATGTTCCGGAGAAGATCCTATCCAACTTTGATCTGGAGAAAACTTTAGATACGAATGATGAGTGGATTTATAAAAGGACCGGAATTAAGGAACGAAGAATTGCGGAACCGGGAATCAATACCTCAGACCTTGCTAAGGAGGCCTCATTGCGGGCATTGGAAATAGCAGGGATATCCGCAAAGGATTTAGACCTTATCATCTTCGCCACCGTTACTCCTGACACTTGTTGCCCTTCAGCTGCCAATTGGTTAGAGGCGAAATTAGGTGCCCAAAGAGCCGTCTCTTTTGATGTGACAGCCGCTTGTTGCGGTTTTATCTTTGGTCTCTCTATTGGTGAACAATATCTTAAAGCCGGAACTTTTAAAAACGCATTAGTCGTTGCTTCAGAGATTATGAGCCGCTGTCAGGATTGGACAGACAGAGAAAATTGCATCCTCTGGGGTGATGGAGCAGGTGCAGTCGTGCTTCAGTCGTTTGAAGGTCCTGTGGAAAATTCATCCTTACTCGGTCAGAAGAGTGAAATCAGTGAACTCCTTTCTGTCCATATCCACACAGATGGAGCAAACGGCGAGAACCTCCTGCTGCCGGGCGGTGGATCGAAAACGACTCCCATTTGCTATGAGAGCGTCGATAAAAAACTTCACACCTTGAGGATGATCAAAGCCAATGAATCCGTTCGTGTGGCAGTGAAGAGATTCTCAGAGGCTGCTGAAGAAGCGGCCTCCAGCAATGGCATCCATCTCTCTGATGCGAAATGGATCATTCCCCATCAGGCCAATCTCCGGATCATTCAACAGGTGGCCAAGCGGCTCAATATTCCTTTTGAAAAGGTTTATCTCACGATTGAAAAGTATGGAAACATCTCTTCCGCAACGATTCCAATCGCTTTAGATGAGGCCGTGCGAACGGGTTCAATCCAAAAGAGTGATCTCATCATCCTCACCGGGTTCGGTGGAGGCCTCACCTGGGCCAGCAGCCTGATCAGATGGTGAGAGGATTGGTGACAATAACCAAATCCCAAACACCAATATCCGAATAAGTTTCAATCACCAATACCCAAACTTCATCTCTTGGGCCAAGGTTAATCGTTTGGTTATTGGAATTTGGTTATTGGGATTTAACTGTGGGCGTCTCTATGAATGATGTGAGGGAAGTCATTGATCAGGCGTTGAGCATTCTGAGGAGGAAGCCTATCGATGGCTACGAGATCTACCTCAGCCAATCCTCGCATTTTATCGTTGAATCCAAGGATAGCAAAGTAGATTCGCTTGAGGCCTCTCACGCTCAGGGGATGGCTTTCCGTATCTTGAAACGCGGAAGGAATGGTTTTTCTTATACCACTTGTTCAAATCCATCTCCATCCGACCGGCCGGTTCGAGTCGGAACGACTGTCGTACAGGCGCTCAATTCCGAGAAGGATTTCCGAGGCGCGTTGGAACAGATGATAGAAGATGCAGTCACTAGCTCTGAGGCCACTTCTCCAGATCCTTGTTTTGACTTTGCCCCTCCTCTTCAGGATCCTATCCCTCAGCTTCCCATTTTTGATGAGACCTTGGAAAAGGTTTCAGAAAAGGAAAAGATCGAAAAAGCAAAATTGGTAGAAAAGGTGGCTCAATCGGTTGATCCAGTAAGAATTAAGAAAGTGAGAAAGGCATCTTATGAGGAGGTCGTTTCCCAGACGACATTGATCAACTCCAACGGGCTTCGTTTGTCGTATGCCTCCACTCTCATCTCTGTCAGCGTGACGGCAGTTGCCGAGGAGTCAGGAGAATCAGAGATGGGATGGGATTTCGACTACAGCCATATTCTCCATGATCTTGACGTGGAGAAGGTCGGACAGGCAGCTGGAAAGAAGGCGTTGGAGAGGCTGGGAGGAAAGAGAATCCCTTCTGGAGTTTATCCGGTCATTCTTCAAAATCAGGTAGCCTCAGAATTTATATCCCTCTTATCCCATTCCTTCTTAGCCGAACAGGTCCAAAAAGGAAAATCGCCTTTGAAAGGGAAGAGAGGAGAGAAGTTCTTTTCTCCTTTTCTTTCCCTTATAGATGATGGGCTCTATCCGCAAGGAATTTCGACTTCTCCTATCGATGGAGAAGGAATGCCCAGTCAGCGGACATTACTGGTCGATCAAGGAGAAGTGTCTGGTTACCTATATGACCGGTATTGGGCCAATCGGGAGAATATCTCTTCCGGGTCACCAGTGGCATCCACAGGAAATAGCCGACGACACGGCATCAAATTTCCCCCTGTCTTGGGGATTTCTAACCTCTTTTTCGAGCCGGGAAGAGTCCCGTTTTCCATGCTCGTGAAGGATCTTCATCAGGGGATCGTGGTGGAAGAGGTGATGGGTCTTCACACCGTAGACCCGATCTCAGGTGACTTCTCCTTGGGCTGCTCAGGGGATTGGATCGAGAGAGGAGAGAAAGCCCACCCTGTCAAATCGATTGCGATCGCCGGAAACCTATTTGACATGTTTCGAAAGGTGATCAGGGTAGGGGAAGACCTCAGATTTTTTGGGGCAGTTGGCTCCCCAAGTCTTTTGATCGAGGGGTTGCAAATCAGCGGAAATTAAAGTGTGATTGCACGGATTTTTAAAAAAATGGTTACACAGATTTCTCTTTATTTTCAATCACTTTACATCTTTGGAATCAATCATAATCTGTGTAATCAGAGATTTCAGGACTTTTTCAGAAATCTCAGAAAAAAGACTTGACAAAGCAGCCCTAAATTTGGTATTTAATTCGGACATCATTGGGGGACCGATTCGACTTGGATCGGGATGAAATAAGGAGGTTTTTATGGATAAAGAATATTTTAATATTCTTATTTTTGGCCATAAAACCTCCAGGTCACGACATCTCAGGATACATAGAAAGACCTTTAAAGTTGTACTCTATCTATTTGCTTTTACTCTCCTTTTAACCACCTTCTTCTTTTGCGATTACATACAGGTCAGGAAAAAGGCCTTTGAGTTGAGTCAGTTGCGCAAGGAGGCGCAGACTCAGAGATCCCAGATTCAATTCTTCTCAGCACGGATTGAAGATCTGGAGACCCAGCTCTCTAAGTTAAAGGATTTTGACAGGAAAATCAGAGTCATAGCTAATCTGGAGAAAGGAACGGATGCAGCTCCCTTCATGGGGATGGGTGGACCATCACCTTCGGATATTCGTGAGAAATTGAAGGGGGAAAAGAATGAGAATGGATTGATTCAACAAATGCGGACTGATGTCGATCGTCTCAAAACAGAGGCGATGTCCCGGGAAGAAAGTCTATCTGAAATTGAGAAACTTCTCCAGGATAAGAAGGAAATGTTGTCTCATACCCCTTCTATCTGGCCTGTAATGGGCTGGGTAACTTCAGGATTTGGTTTTCGCACCAACCCCTTTACCGGATTATCGCAGATGCACGAAGGCGTAGATATTTCGAACCGGGTGGGAACCATGATAATTGCTCCGGCCTCCGGAATGATTTCGGACACAGGAAATGACTTCTCACATGGAAATTTCGTTGTTATTTCACATGGATTCGGAATGACTACCCGCTACAACCATCTTAATAAAGTCCTTGTAAGGGCGGGGCAGAAAGTGAACCGAAGCGACAAAATTGCTGAAATCGGGATGAGTGGAAGATCAACAGGACCCCATCTTCATTATGAGGTGAGGGTCAGTGGGATTCCGGTCAACCCGATGAGGTATATTTTGAATTAGTTAAAACAAGATCTCTCGAATCCTTGAGTCCTTGAATCCTTGAATCCTCAAAAAACTCACCATCTTCTTGTCTTCCAGTCAAAAGGAGTTGACCTTTTTTGCCAAAACCTGTTGAAACCATTTCTTATCCGTTATATAATCTCTTGATATAAAAGCTAAATCAAAGGAGAAATAGAATTCATGATCGGATCATTGATCAAGAAGATCGTGGGAAGTAAGAACGAGAGGGAGCTAAAGAGGATTCGTCCTCTTGTGTATCAGATCAATCAGTTGGAGACCAAAGTCAGCTCTCTAAGCGACGATCACCTCCGGGCTAAGACATCAGAGTTTAAAGAACGGATTAAACAAGGGGAGCTGGTGGACCAGATTCTTCCAGAGGCATTTTCCGTCGTCCGTGAAGCAGGGAGAAGAACCCTGGGCGAACGTCACTTTGATGTTCAGCTGATCGGTGGGATCGTACTTCATGAAGGTAAGATCGCCGAAATGGCAACCGGTGAAGGAAAGACCTTGGTGTCTACCCTGCCTGCCTATTTAAATGCCCTTGAAGGCAAGGGAGTCCATATTGTAACGGTCAATGACTATCTGGCAAAGAGAGATAGCGAGTGGATGGGCGTGATCTACCGGTTTTTGGGCCTTTCCGTGGGGGTGATCGTCCATGAATTAAATGACCAGGAACGGAAGAAGGCCTATGGTTGTGATATCACCTATGGGACGAATAACGAATTCGGGTTCGACTACCTCCGAGACAATATGAAATTTGACATCGAAGATTATGTCCAGCGGGACCTGAACTTTGCCATTGTCGATGAAGTGGATAGCATCCTGGTCGATGAGGCCAGGACCCCGTTGATCATCTCCGGCCCTGCTGAGGAATCGACCGACAAGTATTACAAGATCAACCGTATCATTCCCTCCCTCAAAGAGGGAAAGGATTATCAATTAGAGGAGAAGAGCCACACAGCCTTTCTGACAGAAGAAGGGGTGGCTCATGTTGAGAAGCTGCTTAAGGTGGAAAACCTCTATGACCCTGGGAACATCGAAACACTCCATCATGTCAATCAGGGGTTAAAAGCTCACACCCTTTTCAAAAGAGATGTGGACTACGTCGTTAAAGAAGGGGAAGTGGTCATCGTCGATGAATTTACCGGAAGGCTTATGCCTGGCAGGAGGTGGAGCGACGGACTTCATCAGGCAGTGGAGGCCAAGGAGAATGTTCGGATAGAAAACGAGAATCAGACCCTGGCCACCATCACTTTTCAGAACTATTTTCGAATGTTTCGAAAGTTAGCCGGCATGACCGGTACCGCAGATACCGAAGCAGCGGAATTCCATAAGATCTATAATCTGGATGTAGTCGTCATCCCTACCAATATGCCTTTGATCCGGAGTAATTACTCTGATGTCATCTATAAGACAGAGGAAGAGAAATATCGCGCCGTCGTTCGTGAGATCGAGGAATTGAATCAGTTGGGTCGTCCGGTTCTGGTAGGAACGATCTCTATCGAGAAATCTGAAAGATTGAGCCATCTCCTGAAAAAAAAAGGAGTCCCGCACAATGTTCTCAATGCCAAGCATCATGAGAGAGAGGCCGAAATCATTGCCCAGGCAGGAAGGGTAGGTGCGGTAACCCTCTCTACCAATATGGCTGGGAGAGGAACGGACATCCTTTTAGGGGGAAATCCCAAATTCTTGGCCAAGGCCCTGGTAAAGGATGAAGAAACTGATGAGGAGGCAATGCGGAAGGCCTATGATAAGGTTTTGCAGATCGTTCAAAAAGAGAAGGAGAAGGTCATCGAATTGGGGGGTCTTCATGTTTTGGGAACCGAACGGCATGAAGCCCGGCGTATTGACAATCAATTGAGAGGAAGATCTGGAAGACAGGGTGACCCTGGCTCGTCGAGGTTCTTTCTCTCTTTGCAAGATGACCTTTTGAGGATCTTCGGCTCGGAAAGAATCTCCGGCATCATGGATCGGCTGGGCATGGAAGAAGACCAACCCATCGAACATCGGCTGGTCACACGAGCTATTGAGAATGCCCAGAAAAAGGTGGAAGCGCACAACTTTGAGATTCGGAAGCATCTGTTAGAGTATGATAATGTCA
>Ga0299912_10003947_pt1 | contig 12107 bp, 9 predicted proteins | sample RVTome_2_FD_207667 | JGI IMG/M metagenome (GOLD analysis project Ga0299912, IMG submission 207667) | Soil microbial communities from uranium-contaminated site in the Upper Colorado River Basin, Wyoming, United States - RVT95D214 (version 2) ... | reverse complement strand
CGCCCGGGCGCACGCGCATCAGTCCGTTGACGATGATGCGGTCGTCGCCGGCGATGCCCGTCTTTACGACGCGCTTGCCGTCAACCACCGGCCCGAGCGTCACGTACTTCGGCGCGGCGACGTTATCGGCTCCGACCGCATAGACGAACTTTCTCACCTGCTCGGTACCGATCGCGGAATCGGGCACGAGGAGGGCTTCCGCCGGCGCCGAGACGGCGATCTGGACGCGCCCGAACATGCCAGGGGTCAGCTTGCCGTCGGCATTATCGAATTCGGCGCGGCCACGAATGGTGCCCGAGGAGCGATCAATCGCGTTGTCGACGAAGTCGATCTTGCCCTCGTGCATGAAGGCCGTCTCGTCGATCAGCTTGAGGCGCACCGGCAACGTGATGCCGCGGTTGGCGGTGTGCGAGCCGGCCGTTGTGGCGGCGCGCACGTAGCGCAGGTAAGAGGCCTCGTCCATGGTGAACTCGAAGCGGATGGGGTCGATCGAGGCGATCGTGGCGAGCAGCGTCGTGCTGCCGGAAGTCCCGCCGGTGACCAGATTGCCGACCGACACGCGCCGGTCGCCGATGCGGCCAGAGATCGGCGCTTTGAGCTCGGTGAATTGCATATCGAGCTCGGCTTGCCGCACGGCGGCATCCTGCGCAGTGACGGAGGCCGTCGCGACACGCTTGGCCTGCGTGCGCTGATCGAGCGTCTGCTGCGTGATGGTCGTGCCGGCCCGCAAGCTTTCGCCGCGCTTCAGGTCGGCGTCCGCGAACGCGAGGTTCGCTTCGGCCTCAGCCGCGGCGGCCTTGGCTTGATCGAGCGAAGCCTGGAAAGGCCGCGGATCGATCGTGAACAGCGGGTCGGCCTTTTTCACCAACTGTCCGTCGGTGAAGTGAATGGTCTCCAGATAGCCTGAGACGCGGGCGCGCACCTCGACGTAATCGAACGCGACGAAGCGGCCGACATACTCATCGCGATCGGAGACCATCCGCTTGACCGGATGGGCGACCGTGACCTGCGGCGGCGGAGGCGGGGCGCTCTGCGCCTGCGACTGCTGCTCGCAGCCTGCGAGCAGCATGGCCGCCACGGGAACGAGCATGACCATAAGGAGGTAACGAAGGTAAGGCATGTAGAACCGCCAAGGACTAGGGTGGCAGCACCGGCGACGGTGCCGAACGAAAACGTGTAGCTGCGGCGAACCTTGCCGCTCAGGCCGCGGCGAGGACGCCGGCAACCGGAGCCGCACGGCGCATGGCGACATCGACCGCCCGCTCGGCGATCTCTGGCCCCAGCGCCACGCCCTCGACGACGATCGACTGAATGTCGGTGATGCCGATGAAGCCGAGGACGGTCCGCAAATAGCTTTCGTCGTGAGCAAGCGAACGCATCGGGCCAACCGAGTATACGCCTCCGCGCGCCAGCACGAGGATCGCGCGGCGACCGCGTAAGAGCCCCTGCGATCCCTCTTTCGTGTATCGGAAGGTGCGCCCCGGGCGGACGACGTTGTCGATCCAGGCCTTCAAGGTCGAGGGCACGCCGAAATTGATCATGGCGGAGGCGATGATGATTGCGTCCGCGGCGACGAGCTCCTCCACCAAAGCGTCGGATTGCGCCAGCAGCTCGCGTTGGCGCACGGAGCGCGCGCCAGCGATAGAGCGCGTGGCGATCGCAAAATCCTCGTCAACGTGAGCAAGCGGGCCACGCGCGAGGTCGCGAATAGTCACGGTTGCATCGGGATAAACTTCGCGTAGTTCTTTCAGAACACGCATCGCCACAAGATTCGAGTAGGATGTATCGCGCCGCGGGCTGCTCGTTAGGCAGAGAAGATTGCGCATGGCACTATCTCGCTGGGCTGTTGCAGTGCGAGATAATGGGCATGACAAACCCCGCACCCTATGTTACTGACCGGTAACAACCCTTGTATACTGACCGGTCACACCCCAGTCAAGAGGCCATGATCAGCACCGTTATCCGACCAATTGACGAGGCGCCGCAGCTGCCGCCACGCGATCGCATACTTGTCGCCGCGCGCGATCTCTTTTATCGCCACGGCATCCGGGCAGTTGGGGTCGACGCCATTGCCGAGGCTGCGGCGACCAACAAAATGACGCTCTACCGGCATTTCGGTTCCAAGGACGAACTCGTAGCCGCCTATTTAAGCGAACTCGCCAGGGAGGGCGACGCACTCTGGGAGGGTCTGGCCGCGGCCTATCCGGGCGACCCTAACGCCCAGCTCGAAGGCTGGGTGCGCCACGTCGAGAATATCCTCACCGACAGCGGTGATCGGGGCTGTGCCATTGCCAATGCCGCCGTCGAGCTGCGCGAGACGGACCATCCTGCCCGGCAGATCATCGACGACTACAAGACGCGCAAGCGCAACCGTCTAGTCGCCCTGTTCCGCGATGCCGGCTACGCCGAGCCAGACGAGCTCGCCGACGAGGTGTTCCTGCTGTTCGAGGGCGCGCGCATCAGCATTCAATGCTGCTCAGGGACGACCGGCCCGGCCTCGCGGCTGGTGGGTATGCTGCGCTCGCTGATGGCCGAGCACGCGCGGCGGCCACGCTGAGCGGTCACCGCTCACCTAAAGCTCACCCGTCAGGAATTGCGCGCGACCGAGACCAAATGACCAGTCCTCATCCGTGTTCTCGACCATCGAAACCATGACGTCACTCGGCGCGATCCCGCAGCTCTTCTGCAGCTCTTCGGTCAGCAGGCGATAGAAGGCCTCCTTGGCTTGCCGCCCGCGCGGTCGCGTGGTGACGCTCACGACGACGACCTTGTCGGTACGCGGGATACCGAGCCCGGTGTCCTCGACGACCATGCGCGAGGCTTTGTGCTCGTGCACGATCTGATAGCGGTCGCGCTCGGGCACCTTGAACGCCGCCAGCATGGCGCGGTGCGCCGCATCCAGAAGAGCTTTCAGCTCCGCATCCGAGCGGCCTTCGATCAGATCAAAGCGGAGCAGCGGCATAAATCCACACTTCCATGCTTGGTGGCGATCCCGGCAGGACTCTTCCTCGCGCTTGTTAAATCGGCAGCCCGTCTAGGTCCGCGGCGGAATGATCACGGGTCGGGGCCCCCAAACCTGGGATTTCACTTTGGAGACGACCCGAATCAGCCGCTATATCCGACCAAATACGTGCTGGGGGGTGGTGCAGACGTTGAGGGCTCAGCGCAGCTGGGAAATCTGCGCCGGGAGATTGCGTGTGCGTATCGCTCCGGCGCATTGGGCTTTTGGGTGATGAATTCATCCTCGCTCCACCGGCAGGTGCTGTTGTCGACCACGATGCTTGTGGGCGTCCTCGCAAGCTATGGCCGCCGTGCCTACGCAGCTTGCGTCAATACCACTGGCTCGAACTTCGAGTGCTCGGGCACCAATATCACCACTCAAACCGTCAACGCCAATAATGCCAACGTCTTCACGGTCCCAGGTTTCACCGTAGATAGCACCGGCACCGGCGGTGATGCCCTCGATATCACCGGTAACGGCGCCCTCGTCTATACCGATACGAACCAGTCCTCTCTTACGGCGGCCGCCACCGCTCTTTTCATCCGATCGAACGGCGACGACGGCGCCACGCCCGGTAGCGTCACCGTCAATACGAACGGAACTCTGCATGGTGGCACGAACGGCATCTATGCCCGCAACCTTGGCAGTGGCGCCCTAACCATCACCGCCACGGGTGACATCGCAGGCTCGAGCACCGGTGGCAGTCCTGCCATCAACGTTGCCAACGGCACGCACGTCAGTGGCGATCTGTCGGGCCTTACCAGCTACGGCATCTTTGCCTACAACAGGGGCACCGATATCAACATCACCGGCGCGGTCGTCGCCGGCATTGGTGCCATCAACGTCGGAAGCGGCGCGCTCATCATCACTGCCAATGGTGATGTCACGGCTGCTACCCAATACGGCATCGGAGCGTACAATTCTGGCAATGGCGCTGGCCTCACCATCACCAGCACGAGTGTCACCGGGATTGTCGGCATCGGCGCCTGCAACTATGGCTCAGGCGTGCTCGGCATCACAATCAATGGTGATGTGAGGGGCACCGCCGGTTTCGGCGTCTATGCGCATGCCATCAATGACGTAGCGATCACTGTGAATGCCAGCAGCACGGTCACAGGTACGGTCGGTGTGGTCTTCCGCAAGGGCGCAACCGATTCGCTGAAGAACTTCGGCACCATCACCAATCTAAGTGGGGTAAGTGGCACTGCAATCCGGGCCAGCAGCGGCAACGAAACGGTGGACAACTACGGCACCGTCACCGGCAGCGTCGATCTCGGCGCCGGCGCCAATGCCTTCAACAACCACGCAGGCGCGCGTTTCAATTCTGGCCCCACGGTCAATCTCGGCGCCGGCAATCAGCTCACTAACGCCGGCACGCTGGCACCGGGCGGGACAGACAACGTACTCACCACGACACTGACCGGCAATTTCGCGCAGTCGGGCTCGGGCGTGTTTTCCGTGGATGTGGATAATGCCAATGCCGACCGCATCGATGTGTCAGGGGGCGCAACCCTCGCGGGCATCGTGAAACCCACCGTGATCAATCTCGGCAGCACCGCGCAATGGACAATCCTCACCGCCGGTGTGCCGATCGTGAACAATGGCATTGCAGTGGAGAACACCGCCGCTATCCAGTTCGGGCTCATCTTCCCCTCGCTGACCGAGATGGACCTCGTGCTGCTCGGCGTGAACTTCGCTCTGCAAGGAGAGAACCGTAACGAGCAGTCGATCGGAGCGAACCTGAACGAGATATTCGCCGCCGGGATACCTTCAAGCTTGCAGACATTGTTCAACGCATTGGGTAGCCTCGGTAGCGTGGGCGCATTGGCCAAGGCACTCGACCAGCTCTCGCCGGAAGTTTACCTCGACACCGAGATCGCGGCGCTGTTCTCGCAGCTCGCCTTCACCAACACCATGTTGTCCTGCCCCACGCAGGAGGGTGCCGATGCGTTCATCAAGGAAGGGCAGTGCATCTGGGCACGGGTCAGCGGTCGCGACTTCAATCAGGACTCGACCTTCCAGACGCTTGGGTTCGACGAGACCTCGTTCCAGGTAGCGGGCGGCGCGCAATTCGCGCTTGGGGATGCTTGGCGGCTCGGCGGGGCCTTCGGCTACGAGCACTCAAATCTCGAGACTGACACCAACGCCAAGAGCGAAGGCGACCGCTTCAGCGGCGGCATGGTGGTGAAATACAATCCCGGTGCGCTCTTGCTCGCGGCGGGTTTCTCGGGCGGCATCGGCTCTTACGATTTCGACCGGCCGATCAAGTTCCCGGGCTTCTCGGCATTCGCCAAGGGCGAAAACAATATCAGCAGTGTGGATGGGCGCCTCCGCGCCGCCTATCTGCTCACCGACGGCGTCTGGTATGCCAAGCCCATGGTAGACCTCGACGCCGTGTGGCTCATGCTCGGCAGCACCAATGAACATGGCGCGGGCGGCGCGAGCCTCAATGTGTGGGGCGATAACGAGACCGTGCTCTCGGCCTCGCCCGCCTTGGAGGTGGGCACGCAATTGAAATGGGCGGAAGGCACGATGCTCAGGCCTTACCTGCGTGGCGGTCTTACCGTTTTTTGCAATAATGCCTTTGCGCTTCTCGGGAGCTTCGAAGGCGCGCCGGCCGGCGTTGGTCCCTTCCGCATCGCGACCAAGACTGATGATGTGGTGGCGGATGTGGGCGCTGGCCTCGATTGGATCGGGCCCGGCGGCGCCGAGCTCAAGCTCTTCTACGAAGGCCGCCTCGGCGACCTCGTCAGCGAGCAGTCCGGCGGCATCAAGGCGAGCGTGCCGTTCTAGATTTCAAGAATTAGACATCTGCTTCGGGTCTTGGTTGTGTGAAAACACGACCCGGCTGAGAGCCTGTAGAATGGCCTTCCTTCGGATCGCGATTGAGGTGATGGGATTTCCTTCGCAGAATCGAATTCGATCGATCTGAGGAAACCAATTCTAGCAGTCCTCGAGCTTGCGCGATTTTCACCAGACCCGGAATTGGAGAACAACCAGGGTCATAGCCGGACATCCCGGTGGCGCCCGTACTGGGACAGCGGGAATCTGTTCTGGATCGTGAAGAGCGGCATCAAAATGACGGGCATGCCAGCCTTCGGACCAACGCACGACGATCAGACGATCTGGAACCCCATGCCAGCCACGAGCGCGGCTTCCTTTGCGCAGCGTGCAAATTCGACTGCGGGACCGGGATAGAGTTGCGGACTGTGCACCATGACAACGTCGGTCGTTCGCCAGTCGGCGTCGCACAAAAGATGCGGACAAAAATGACCCCGACGATTCTAGAGCCACGAGGAAGTGAAATCTTCCGGACACGCCTTATGGGGGCTGCGTCAGCTATCAGGATTAAAAATCCTGCCTTCGAAAAACTCCGGGAGCCCCGCCAGCTTCATTCACGAACCCACCGCAAAACTCAAAAAGGCCCGGACGCTGTCCGGGCCCTTTGAGGTTGGTTGCGGCGGCAGGATCTGGCCTTTATTCACTCACCAGTGTAACCGGCCTCAGGCCGATCGAGCCGCGGCTCCGCGGCCAGATGAGCGGCTAATCCCGCGAGCAGACATGATTGGCGCGATGCCGCTGCCGGGCCGTGGGTGGATAGCTCCGGGCTGTCAAGGGAATGATCGGAGTGCTGTGGGCGAATTCACCTACCCGGCTGCTATCTTCCCGAGCGCGCTCGGCACTTCGTTGATCTCGCGATGGGCAAGCAGGCCAGACCGCCTTTGGGGCTGATCACCGGCGCGTGCGAATGGCAAGGTCTGCTTCCTCAGCTATGTCTTGGCTCGGTGTCGATGCGCCATGATGAGGCGTCAGGCGAGCATTGAGATCGCAAGAACGGCCGAGGCGGCCACGATGGCGCCGGCCGAAAAGCCAAACAGAAGTGCATGGAAGAAGGAGGTGGAGCTCGGCGCCGCGCGAGACCAGGCGATCTCATTTATCGCATCATCGAGTGCGCGGCGCAGCTCTGGGACTGAAAGGGTGTCGATCGACCGATTGCGCCAGGTCACCATGGGAGCAAAGCTCCATTTTACGCCAACTGCTCGTCACCCCCTAAGCAATGAGTGTGCCAATCATCAGATAGGCAGTCCCTCGCGATTTCTCAACGCAGCTCGCGCTAGAATTCCGCTCGATAGTAGTCCTCGCAGCCGGCGGCGGACATGACGGGGTACGGCTGCACTTGCTGAACTTGCTGCCTGTCAACGAGCACGGCCGTGTAGTATCTGGCGTACCGTCCTTCATCGCGTCCGGGGAAATCGCGGCAGTACTGCCAGACCTCGGCGGTTCCGTTCGATCTGATGTAATCCGGGCCCCCTACGAGAGCGACGAGCTCTGCGGTTCCGATTCCGGGCCGTACCATCGCCCAGGCTTCAGCGGGGACACCGCACCCCGCGAGGCCGAGTGCTGAGGCAACGGCCAGGCAGAGTGCCAAAATGGGTCGTTTGACACGCTTTCCTTCACAGACCCATCTCGCGAGTGCAGCCGCAACACGGGCGAATGCCCGATGAGAAGCAGGCCTGTCATCCGACCCGATTGGACCGCTGCCCGAAAGTGCCGGGCGATGTTGAGGCGGCCATGCGGAAGGTTGAAGCTCCAGCAATGTCCTCTTCCAGAGAAGGGCTTCGGACTTCTCATTCTTCAGCTGACGGTGGCGCGCTCTGCGCTTCTCGTCGAGATCGAACAACGATCCGAACCACGCAAGAATAGCGATCGGGCTGCCGATCATCAGCGCGAACGCGCAGAACGCGCAGAACGCGACAGCGACTCCACTCATTGCGCCGCCGAGCAGTATGCACGAATGCACCGCTAGGAGCCCCGCTGCGATCGCAAGAATGAGTGGTGATCTCCTTGACAGCATTTCCTCGATCCTGATCTGACAATCGGAATCTGATTAGGATGGCCAGCCTGCGCCAAGCTTGCGCAAGTACGAGAGGAGGCCGGTAATTGCTGTTGGGGGAGGTCGCACAGACAACTATAGATGCAATCTCGCATCAGAAAAGGGCCAATGAACTAAAGAATAAAACATTGTTTAACTAATACGTTGTGTATCAGTTGCGCAATGACATTCTGCTCATCGAGCGATTCGGGGAGCGCGATGATCATAATCATTGAAGAAGGTGAGACACTGCTGGAGGGAGACGCACTTGGCTTTGGCCGGGAGGGCATATCCGCCGAAGGCTTGTCTGCGTCAGACTTTGAGGACTGGGTAAGAACGGCCCCCGATCCCGATATGCTTGCAGTTGAAGCGTTTCTTCTGGGCGAATTCAGTCAACGCAGTATCTTTCCAAAATTGATCAAGCAACGGTCGCGCGCACCTGTGCTTGCGCTCAACGGCGGCCGGTCGCTCCAGGAGACGCTCGATCTGTTCGCAGCCGGCGTCGACGATGTCATCGGGCGCCCGACGCACGTTCGCGAGATCCTCGCGAGAATCAAAGCCATACAGCGGCGCGTTAAGTTCGAGGACAAAGGGACGGTCAGCGGCGATATCCGCGTGTTCGCCGACGGGCGCGACCCGGAAGTCCGCGGCGAGCAGCTGCATCTGCCGCGCCGCGAGCGGCGCATTCTGGAATATCTCGTGAGCAACAAGGGGCGACGCGTCACCAAGACCCAGATCTTCGATTTCGTGTACGGCCTCTTCTCGGTCGAGATCGACGAGAACGTCATCGAAAGTCACATCAGCAAGCTGCGCAAGCGGCTGCGCCACCGGCTGGGTCACGACCCGATCGATTCGCAGCGATACCTGGGCTACCGGTTGATCGAAGGTTAATACCGAGCTTGCATGAAGCTGGCGCTCGTTCAGTTTCGCACAAGCCGGATGTGTTCCAGTTCGAGACAAGATTAGATCGAGGAGGAGCATAGCCCATGGGTCTCTACGGTACGATGCGCACGAGTGTGTCCGGCATGGCTGCGCAGGCAAACCGGCTGAGCGCTGTCTCCGACAACATCGCGAACGCGAGCACGACCGGCTACAAGCGCGCGTCCATGGAGTTCTCCTCGCTCGTCCTCGACTCCGGCGGCACCGAATACGTCTCAGGCGCCGTCGAGGCGCATACGCGCTACGCGATCAGCGAGCAAGGCGCCCGCAGCTTCACGACCTCTGTCACGGATTTGGCCATCAAAGGCGGCGGCTTCTTCGTGGTGTCATCAGAAAGCGGGCAGACGTTTCTAACGCGGGCCGGCTCGTTCGTTCCCAACGGAGATGGCGATCTCGTCAACGCGGCCGGCTACATGCTGATGGGGTACAGCCTAGCCAACGGCGCCCCGAGCGTCGTGGCGAACGGCACCGCCGGGCTCGAGGTCGTCAACATCGGCACGGTCGCGCTTCAGGCCAATGCCTCGACTTCGGGCACGTTCCAGGTGAACCTGCCTTTAAGCGCGGCCGTAGTGCCGCCAGCCGATTTGCCATCCGCGAACGCCCCAACCGCCCAATATACTGCGATGACGTCAGTGACCGCTTACAACAACGTCGGCACTCAGATCACGCTCGACATATATTCCTCGAACGTCGGCGGCGGCGATTGGGAAATTGCGGTCTTCAACCGGGCTGATGCTGCGCCGGGTGGCGGTTTTCCTTATGCGGGCGGCGCGCTGGCCACCCAGACACTGACTTTCGACCTGACCAACGGTCAGCTCGACCCGCTGAGTGCGACCTCGATTACCGTCCCCGTGCCGAACGGCGCCAACCTGGTGCTCGATATGACGGGGAGCAGCAATCTCGACGCCGACTACACGCTCCTCGGCGAGACGGCGATCAATGGTAATGCGCCGAGTGAGGTCGACCGCATCGAAATCGCAGAGGACGGCACGCTCTATGCCGTGTTCGAGAGCGGTACGCGGATTGCGACTTACAGAATTCCTTTGGCGGACGTGGCGAGCCCCGACAACATGCAGCCACTCTCGGGCAACGTGTTCGTGCCGACCGCGAACTCCGGTGAGATTCAGATCGGTTTCCCCGGAGAAAGCGGATATGGGGCGATGGTGTCCGGCGCCCTCGAGCAGTCAACAGTCGATCTCGCCTCCGAGCTCACCACCATGATCGAGGCAGAGCGAAATTATACAGCCAATTCCAAGGTCTTTCAGACCGGGTCCGAGTTGATGGAAGTCCTCGTCAACCTCAAGCGCTAAGAGAGGCACTTAATGCGCGGATCGACTCGGGAAGGGACTTAGATGTCGCTTTCAAACAGTCTGCAGACCGCCCTTTCCAGCTTGGCTACCACGGCGGAACAGACATCGGTCATCTCCCGCAACGTCGCAAACGCGGGCGTTGCCACGGCATCGCGCAAGATTGTAGAGATCATAACCATACCGGGTTATGGCGTGCGTCTTTCGACGGTGGACCGCGCCGTCAACGTTACCCTCTTCAATAATTTGCTCAGCTCCACGTCGAGCGCCGCGGGGCAGCGCGCGATTGTCGATGCGCTCGACCAGCTGGAGCAGACACTAAACGACACCGAGCTCGACGCCTCGCCGGCAGCGCTGATCCAAAAATTGGCCGATGCGATCCAGCAATATGCCGCGGCACCTCACGATACGGTTGGCGCCCAATCTGCGGTGGCGGCGGCGAGCAACCTCGCCTCGGCGCTCAATGACGCGACGGATCTCGTCCAGAGCGTGCGGGCCCAGGCGGACGCCGACATCGCCAGCTCGGTCGAGAGCCTCAATACGCTCTTGTCGCGCTTCGAGACAGTCAACAATGAGATCATAAAGGGCACGCGGACGGGCGCCGACGTCACGGATTACCTCGATCAGCGTGATCAGCTCCTGCAGCAGATCTCCGAGGAGGTCGGGATCAGGACGAAGACGGGCTCGAACAACGGCATGTCGATCTACACGGACAGCGGTGTAACGCTGTTCGATGTAACGGCGCGCACGATCACATTCCAGCCGACGCTCACCTACACGGGCGCGTCTAGCGGAAATCAGGTTTACGCCGACAGCGTGCCGATTACCGGGAGCGGCGCGACCATGGGCGTAAGCTCCGGTCGCTTGGTTGGCCTCGTGAAGGTCAGGGACGATCTTGCCGTCACCTACCAGAGCCAGCTCGACGAGATTGCGCGCGGATTGATCGCCGCATTCGCGGAAAGCGATCAGAGCGCTATTCCGGCGCTGCCCGATGCGCCGGGGCTGTTCACCTGGGCGGGCGCCCCGGCGCTTCCCGCCGCCGCCAGCATCACTGCGGGCTTGGCTGGAATGATCAGGGTCAACCCAGCGGTCGACCCTGATCAGGGCGGCGATGCGGCGCTTCTGCGCGACGGCGGTATGGCCGGTGCTGCCTACGTCTACAACGCGGCCGGCGGTGCCGGGTATACGGAGCGGCTGGAGGATTTGCTCGATCGGATGAATGCCGACCAGGCGTTTGATCCATTTGCGAAGCTCTCGTCTTCGACAACGCTTGGCAGCTTCGCCGCCTCGTCTGCAGGCTGGCTCGAAGAGGCGCGCCGGACGTCGGGTGATGAGGTGGAGTATCGCGAAACGGTTCTCGAGCGCACCTCTGACGCCCTCTCAAAGGCCACGGGCGTGAATCTCGACGAAGAAATGACTTTGATGCTCGAGCTCGAGCGGACGTATCAGGCATCGAGCAAGCTGATCTCGACCATCGATTCCATGCTGGGCTCCTTGTTGGCGGCGGTGTGATGGCGCTATGAAGACGACATTCATCTCAACTAGCGCGATCTCGTCAGCCACCCGGTTGGTGCTGATGAAAGTCCAGGTGCAGCTAGCCGAAGCTCAAAAAGAGATGATATCGGGCCGTTTAGCCGATGTGGGAAAGGAAGTTGGGTTCAAGACTGGCCAAAGCCTCTCCTTGCGCCAGGAACACACGCGTCTGAATACGATCATCGATACCAATTCCCTGGTGTCATCACGCCTGGAGACGACACAGGCATCGCTCCAGAACATTGCCGACAGTGCGAACACATTTTTGAGCCAGCTGCTGGGCTCGAATAGTAGCGAATTGAATGCCGCCGTCGTGCAGGAACAGGCCAGAAGCAATCTCGATGCTTTCCTCAACACGATGAATTCCACCTTTAACGGCGGCCATCTGTTTGCCGGGGTCAATACCGACGTCAAGCCGCTCACCGATTATTACGATACCCCCATATCGGCTAGT
>Ga0299912_10003945_pt1 | contig 12112 bp, 21 predicted proteins | sample RVTome_2_FD_207667 | JGI IMG/M metagenome (GOLD analysis project Ga0299912, IMG submission 207667) | Soil microbial communities from uranium-contaminated site in the Upper Colorado River Basin, Wyoming, United States - RVT95D214 (version 2) ... | reverse complement strand
CACCGCCCGATCACGCCGGGCAATTGCCAGCCGACATGCTATCGAGTAAATGCGATCCCCTCCCTCAGACTCCTCCCAGATGCCGCCAAAAACTGTCAACAGCCTCCACACGCGGCTAAATCCCAACCCGCGCGCACCGCCACCAGCACGAGGCCGATGTACCTCGCCTTTGGCCGTCTAACAACTCGATGGAGTCGACCCTCCCAACCGGGCGCATGGCTTCGGCGCGATAATCTGGACGAGGTTTGGCTGGGCCGCTCAGGTCGCAATCGTAGGGCCCGTGCCGACACCTTCGCACCTACACCCGGAGGGCTTGTGGACATACAGTCGTTATTGGAAAGCGTCCCCACTCCCAGCGAGGCGGACATGGCTGGCCGCCGAAAGTTCGCTCGACGCTACACACTGGTCTTTCTGCGCAACGGCCCCGCACCACGCGACGACGAGACCCGCAATGAGCGCCTCCAGCTGCAGCACCTGCAACACCTGACGAAATTGCAGATGTTGGGAACACTGGTCTTGAATGGTCCGACGCTGATAGAGCACGCCATCCTGGGGGTGAGTGTCTATGCCGTCGATTTGGAAGAGGCCCGGGCCCTGGCGGAGGCGGATCCCAAGGTGAGGGCCGGATACCTGACCGTGGAAGCGATCCCATGGATGGCAGTCCCAAGTGGGACCGCACCAGGATGAAGCCCGCTGTAGGCTCCCAGCATGGCCTGCGTGCCCTTGGAAGTGGTCACCGAATGCCATGCGGTTCAGTTTCCAAGCCATGGCTGCCCGTCCCGGCCGCCTGGCCTTTCGGCCAAGATAGATTCGAACGCAGCCAAGGAGTTCGCTAGAGATGTCAAAGCGCGCAAAGCCCCCGGCCGGCAACTCCAATCCCCAGGTTGAGGAATGGTTCAGTAGGTTCGAACACCCCTTGAAGGATGCCATGCTGCTGGTCAGGCAGAGCGTGCTCGAGGCAGACCAACGCATCTCCGAGACCATCAAGTGGAGTGCACCTACCTTCGCGTTCAACGGCAACCTTGCGAGCTTCCAACCCAAAGCCAGGCAATTCGTCAGTCTGATGTTCCATCGAGGATCGGAGATCCCCGGCATACATCCGGGGCTGGAGGGAGACTCCCCCCTGGTTCGGATCATGCGGTTTCGTAATGAGGCCGAAGTCCATGAGCGCCGACCTGAATTGCAGGCGTTGGTCCGAGCCTGGTGCGACTGGAAGGCAGGCGAGCGAAAGCCCTCGGCTTGAGTCTCGGGCGTCTGATATAGCGACTTTCATCCGCAATCGCGATGCGGCCCAACGATCCCGCTCTCTAAGAACGGAGCAACCGCGGTGAAACTCGATCTCACGAGATCTGTATTCACAGCACGCGAGACAGATTTCATCATCGAACGCCTCAAGCAGGCCTCTGCCAGAGGCCTGGTGGCCGAGAAACCCGAAAACAACTCGTATTTGTTGGCGGCCTATGCGGGGGTCGAAGGAAAGGGCATTTCTCCGAAATGGAATGTGAAGGTATACGCCTTCAGCAAGAAGAAGAAGGGTCACAGCATCGTATGCGTTGACACGTTCACTCTGGGGAAGTTGGTTGATGGCGACTACGACAGCTTCATCCCGCCCGACCTCCCGGTGCTGCGAATTGATGACGCGGGCTGGGGCTTCCCTCTGTGCGGCGTGATGGTTGGCGTGTCCGATGGACAAGATGTCCAGACCGCCATTGTGCCCGTCGAGTTCTTTAGAAGTGACGTTGAAGACAACTTCCGCACAAAGCGGTATCTGACTGAGTACATGGACCTGGCTCTGCAGCTTCTCGGTTTCTATCGCACCTCCCCAGATCGACATCGTATTGAGATATGCACGGGCTACGTGAATCAGCCGCTTCGAGAAGAACTCAGAATCCTTGGATATGATGCCCGTGTTGGGGAGATCAGGGGGTTATTGCAGGAGAAGCTGGAGGATCTGTATAGGGAATACGTAATTGCCGAGGTCGGTTCAGACATCTACTATGACCCAAAGAAGCTGCAAAAGTCGGATATCGCCCTGCGCTATAGAGAGAGTCTCGAGTATGGCAAGAAGCACTGCCCCGATAAGATCAAGACTGGCTGGAAAGCAATAAGCGGGGGTTGAGTTCCGAAGCAGCTCTGCTGCGCCGCGCCGCTCGTGGCGGTTGGGCGGCATCTGCTAGCCAGGCTGGACCGAGGCAGAGGAGCGAGTGGCATGCAAGAGTCACCAGAAACGCTTCGGGAGCTGGCACAGTATCTTCGCAACTCTACCCGCTTATTCCCTAACCCCCGCGCAAGAAAGGCCTTTGAATGGCTAACCGTCAAGGCGTCGCAAGCTGACGACCATGCCGCGGCCTGGGAGGCCGACAGGAAGCGGCTACGGGCGTTGCGACAGATGTATCAAGAACAGACGGCCCGCGACGACTTGGAGATCGACGCCATGCTTGCCGACTATGTCGCCGCGCTGGACGCTTCCGATGAGGGTTGATGAACGGATCACCAAGCCGGAGATGGTTTGAGCACCCAACGGTCCCGGAGAGCGGACGGATGGCGTGATGTTGGCCGGGCCTGAAGCTGATACGTTCCGGTATCTGGACGTCCGAAGGGCGCGGCAAGAGGACGCTGAGACGGTGGCGGACATCACTGACTCGGCCTACGGAGGCTACCTCTCCTTACTGGGTCGTAAGCCTCAACCCATGACGGCCGATCATCGGAAGATGATTGCCGAAAACGATGTATGGCTCCTATTCCATGATGACTTCCCGGTTGGCGCACTTGTCCTGGTTGACGAGCCCAATTGCCTGCTCATCTATAGCGTGGCGATCCGTCCCGAGCTTCAGAAGCGGGGCCTTGGACGCCGTCTGCTTGGGTGGGCTGAGCAGCAAGCGCGGCGCGCCGGTCATCCACGAATCCGCCTGTACACGAACGCTCTCATGGAGGCCAACATCGAGCTCTACCGAGGGCTTGGTTACCTCGAGACGGACCGGGAGCCTTACATGGGTTCGACTTTGGTGCATATGTCCAAGCGGCTCGATGGGGGCGTCGACCGAGATCCTTGATCCTGACAGGCATCGCCCATCTGGAGGCAAGACGAAACCCACAGGGGCCGCTCGGGCCAACTATGTCATCCTCGCTCTGGCCATGCTTTCCCTGGTCGCCTGTGGTTCGGCCCCACCGAGAACTCGGCCACCAGCCGCGATCATCGCTCAATTGCCATCACGGTGTGGTATCCAGCCCTTGAGTCCCAAGACTCAACCGGCCGCGACGCCACCCGAGATGCGCCCTTGGACCTGAGCGGCGCCCGCAACGATGCCGAACTCTATCTGGCGCAAGGTGCCAGTGCTCCCTCGATGGAGCCGGCACTGGATTCGTTCTGGATCGACTACTATTGTAGGATGTCGGACGAATGGGCTCAGTTCGCTGATTTTGCAGGCGCTGCCATCACCTGCAAGGCAGGCAAGACTTCGAACGGTACTTCTCAGACGATTTCGTCGCCCTGCACGATGATCTGGCCTGTGGTGTTACACGGGCGACTGAGCATACAGACCAAGAGGAGAACCATGAAGCTTCGCGTTGGTGAACCCTGGATGTCCGCCAAGGACTACGCACGCTCCTTGCGTGGTCTCACCCTCAACTTGCTGGTCGCAGACATCGGGGCGGCCCTGGCTTTCCAGCGCGGGGTACTCGGCGCCAGCATTGTGTACTCGGATCCCGACTTCGCCGTGTGCTCCGGGTATGGAGCGGAATGGATGCTCCACGCTGACCACACCTACGAAAACCACCCCATGCGCAAGACTGTCAACGCGACTCACCTACGCGGTGGAGGGCTGGAGGTCCGAATCCATGGCTGCGATCCGGACGCCGCGGAAGCCGCCGCGCGCCGCCTTGGCTTCGAGGTCCTTTCTCCGGCCACCGACCAGGGTCACGGTTTGAGGGAGGTCTACATCCGCGACCCGGACGGGTATGTATGGGTCCCCGATGTCCACAGGTGAGGGAGGCCGCATGCTGTTGTCTGCAACGACCAAGTGGAAGGAAACCTACCCTGGTGCCGTGGTCGGTGTCCTGGCGATGAGGCGCGTCGCCAACCCCGAGAACAGCCCCCCACTCGATACTCGGAAGGAGGATCTGGAGACCCGTCTCCGATCCCAGTACCCCTCCCACACTCGCAGCGAACTCAAGTCGCTCCCCTCGCTCCGACCCTATGTCGAATACTACAAGCGCTTTGGCAAGACCTACCACGTCCAACTCCAACTGGAGTCTGTCCTATTCAAGGGCAGGGGCATTCCACGCGTTGCTGCCCTGGTGGAGGCAATGTTCATGGCCGAGCTGAGCAGCCTCATTCTCACGGCGGGCCATGATCTGGATTCGGTGAGCGGGCAGATCGGTGTCGACGTTGCCGCAGGGGGTGAGAGTTATGTCGCACTCAGTGGCCAAGAGCAAGCCCTGAAGCCGAGCGACATGTTCATTCGCGATGACGAAGGCATCCTTTCGTGCGTGATTTACGGCCCCGCCCATCGCGCCCGGATTGACCCCGCGACAACCCGAGTCCTGTTCACTGCCTACGCACCTCCGGGAATCGGCGTCGAAAAGGTAGAGGGTCACCTGAGCGATCTGAAGGCCAACGTGCTCACAATTGCGCCTGACGCTGAAGTTGAGGCTCTGGACGCCGTGGTTGCGCGCTAAGGCCCGCCTGAGAGATTTCGTCGCGCCCTCTCCACTGGCCATGTTCATTCTCATCATGGGCGTCACCGGATGCGGCAAAACCACGGTTGGCAGGCTGCTATCGGCCGCCCTGGGCTGGCCCTTCTACGACGCCGACGAATTCCACTCCCCGGTCAACGTTCGCAAGATGGCCTCTGGAGTCTCCCTTACGGACGAGGATCGCGGCCCCTGGTTGGACGAATTGAGGGCGCTCGTTGCTGAGCGCAGTGCGCAAGGAGAGGATGGGGTTCTGGCCTGTTCGGCACTGAAACAGTCCTATCGTAGGACGCTCTCCACGGGTGCCAACCTCGTCGTTGTCTACCTGAAGGCAGAGGCAGACCTCATTCGGTCAAGGCTGGCCGAGCGACGCGGCCACTACATGCCGCAGCGTCTCATCGAAAGCCAGTTCCTTGACCTGGAAGAGCCAGAAGGGGCCATCACAATTCCTGCCGCCTGGCCTCCGGAGCAGATAGTCAGTGCTATCCGGTCCCAGATCGGAACGTAGGAGCAGCATCCCCATCCGATGCGTGAGCCGCCCAAGCTTGCGGACGCAACGATCATGGCCGCGCTCGAAGCCAACTACGGCATTCCGATCAGCGCGCTCAGCTTCCTGCCGATCGGCGCCGATGCTGCGTCTTCGGGGTACCGCGTCCAGGCAGTCGATGGTGCGGCCTACTTCCTCAAGGTCAGGGCTCGCCACGGTCTCAGCCCACGGAGCCTCCTCGTTCCACGATACCTGCACGATGCAGGTGTTCACCACATTCTCCCAGCTCTCCCGACGAACGCCCGGGCGCTGTGGGTCCCGGTGAACGACTTCGCGCTTAGCCTGTTTCCCTTCGTGGAGGGTCGCAGGGCGGCGGATGCCGGCCTGTCCAGCCAACAGTGGATTGAATTGGGATCCACGGTGAAGCAGATCCAGGCAAGCCAGCTTCCATCTGACCTAAGGCCCATCGTCCCCCGCGAGAGTTTCACTCCCACCCGGCGCGAAGTCCTCACGCAGCTGGAGGCGGAAATCGGCAGGCCCGCCTATTCCGATGCCGTGCAGGGCGAGTTGGCCGAATTCTGGAATTCACGGCGGGAGGAAATCCGCGCGCTGGTAGATCGTGCCGACAGGCTGGCGCGGCAGCTGCGCGTGGAATCTTCGGCGCTGGTCCTGTGTCATGCAGATCTCCACGCCTGGAACATGCTCATCGACTTTGATGAGGACCTCTGGCTAGTGGACTGGGACGAGACGGTTCTCGCTCTGAAGGAGCGAGACTTGATGTTCGTCATGGGTGGCATTGGCCGCGACCAGGTCTCGCCCCACGAGACGGCCTCCTTCCTGCAGGGATACGGCGAGGCTGAGATCGACCCGAGGGCCCTAGCCTACTATCGCTACGCCTGGGCAGTCCAGGACATGGGCGCCTATGCGGAGCAGGTCTTCTTCTCTGTGGGCCTAGGCGTGGAAACCCGCCGTGACGCGTACGAGGGCTTTGTGGACATGTTCGAGCCCGGCAACATTGTCGACATCGCTTTCGAGTCGGATGGCGCGCGGGGGTGAAGTGGTAGGCCTCCCGCCCAGCCACAGGTCATCACGATCCCCGATAGAGTGGCTCTGGAGATGAACTGGTCAAATCCGCCTGCAGACGCGGTTGGGTTAGGATCAGGATGACGATCAGAGAAGCGGCACCGGAGGCGGAGGAGACCATCAGCTATCCAATGCCGACCGTCACGCTGAAAGGCAAAGGGAAAACTTGGAAAGAGCCGAAGCCAAAGGGAAGAAGAAATCGACAAGTCTGGCAGGCAACTAGAGCTCATAGGAAAGCGTATACGCAACGTCTTGACTGCCCTTCTCCCACGTCCCGCTGTCTTCAATGACAAAGCCCCCTTCTCGATCGCCGACACGTCCCGTCATCGACACGTGGCCGAGACCTTCGCAGGACGCTCCCGGTTCGCCCAGCCGGCGCTCGTGAACGGGGTCATGGGAGCCGTGTGGGCTCCGGGCGGACAGCCGCGGGTCGTGTTTGCCTTCAGCATCACACGAGGGAAGATCGCAGCAATCGACCTGGTCGCCGACCCCGAGCGCATTGACCAACTCAACCTGATAGTCCTCGAGTACTGACGAGCCGACCTGCACGGCAGCAGATCTCGAAGACGCCAGGCAGTTGCGAGCTCAAGCTTCACACTCCGGCCCTTGACTGGCCGGCTGATGCTGCTAGAATGGAAGCATCCCGCCAGTCCTTTCGAGGGCTGGCCGCGAAACCGTACTCGCGAGAGTACGGTTTCTGCTACTGGGGGGCGACATGCAGCCAAGGACCTACGTCTACGTTGACGGTTTCAATCTCTACTACGGCGCCGTGAAGGAAACCCCGTACCGATGGCTCAACATTCGGCGCCTGTGCGAACTGCTTCTTCCCCGCCACAACATTCACATGATCAAGTACTTCACCGCCAGGGTAAGCGCCCGCAGGGACGATCCGGATAAGCCCACTCGCCAGCAGATCTATCTACGTGCCCTTAGGACCCTACCCAATCTGGAGATCATCTACGGTTCATTTCTTTCCCATGACGTGATGATGCTTCTCGGCGATCCTCCACCCAAAGGACCCAGATTTGTGAGCGTGATTCGAACCGAGGAGAAGGGATCTGACGTCAATATCGCCACGCATCTTGTCCACGATGCGCATCGGGCGAGTTTTGAAGCCGCGGTCCTCGTAACCAATGACTCGGACCTTCAGGAGCCGATCAGGATTGTTCGGGAGGAGCTGGCCCTCGAGGTTGGGATTCTCAATCCCCACCGGCATACCCCGAGCAGGGTCCTTACGAAACATGCCTCGTTCATCAAGCAAATCAGGGAAGGCCCACTCAGAGCCAGCCAGTTCCCGGTGACCCTGAAGGATGGGAATGGCAAGTTCCACAAGCCTGCTGCCTGGTGAGCGGGTGGGCCCTCAGGTGTCTGCTTTGCCCGTCCAACCAGCTGGCTGCCAATCGGCGGCGATATCCGGCGGGATTCACGCGATCGCCTTAGTGGATCTGCCGAGGCTCGTCAGAGGCTGGCTTGCCCGTGTGTTTTCGCGGGCCAGTTCCAGGCCATCCGGAGTCAGGCGGTAGACGTGGCGTGGCGGTCTTCCCGGCCGTTGTGGTCCCCGCCATCCGTCCTCCAATAGGCCCTGATCGGAGAGGCGCATGAGAAGCGGATACAATGTGCCTGATTTCAGGCCGGTCTGCTTTGAGAGCTCATATCCATACCTCCACGTGCGCGGATGTTTTATCAGGGCGGCCAGGAGGACTTGGGTCTGCGGGAAACTACTTTTCCGGCGGGGCATGGCATCAAGTCCACATTTATCGAGCATGGGCGTCAAGCCGGACTCTGCCCCAAGCCACCTGTCCGCTCGGAGGGGCTCTAGATGAACATCCATGACCACACGGCTTTTCAAGTTAGCAGCCTGGATCAAGCCATTGAGTTCTATGTAGGTAAGCTTGGTTTCACGCTGGCCTCGCGGGCGGAGAATGCTGCGGAGCAAGAAGCCTATGCCTTTCTTGTCCTCGGCGATTTGCGGCTGGAACTCATTCAGGATCTGAGACACCCCGCTCATGCCAAGCAAACGATCCAGCCTCCCTATTGCCCTCACCTGGCGATACAGACCGCGGATATGGCGCAAGCGGTCGCGCGCCTAGAAGAGACTGGCGTGACCATTCTCCGCGGACCCTTGGAGATTGAAGGGGAAGAGAGCTGGGTCTATTTCTGCGATCTGGACAACAACATCCTGGAGTACATTCAGTGGTACCGGAAGAAGTAGCATGAAAGGACGACTTCGGAGTATGCCCCACAAGAGAATCCCTATGGATCGCGACAAGAAGATCGCTCTGGTGGCCCACGACAACAAGAAGCGGGACCTGATCGAATGGGCGAGGTTTAACCGCGATCTTCTGGCTCACCACGAAGTCTTTGCGACGGGCACGACCGGGAAGGTGCTAGAGCGCGAGCTTGAGATCGAAGTCACCAAGCTCCAAAGTGGTCCCCTGGGCGGCGATCAGCAAATTGGCGCCAGAATCGTGAATGGGGAGATCGACTTCCTGATCTTCTTCTGGGATCCACTCGAGCCCCTTCCGCACGATCCCGACGTGAAGGCATTGTTGCGAATGGCGGTGGTGTGGAATATCCCCATTGCCTGCAATCGGGCCTCGGCCGACTTCATGATCTCCTCGCCCCTGATGGACGGCGAGTACGATCGGCTTGTGCCTGATTACCAGAGCTATCGGACTCGCAAGATTCCATCGGATCGGAGACCGCGTCGAGGGGACAGCGAAGCTGGCTGATCCGCCCGACCGGCGCCCCTATGCGCTCGGTAGGCCTCATCGACCTGCCGCGGGGGGCGCAAGGCCGGTATGGGTCATGGTGTCAGTCAATCAGCGGTCAGGCGACTTGATGGTCTGATTCGAAACCGAGGGATTGGTGATGGAATGAGGGCAAGACCGCACTTATGGCGCGTTGTCATGGCAAGCGTGCTTCTCTTGGCTTCGACTGCATGCAGCAAACAGTCAGAAACGCGGGTCCTGTTCATCGGCAACAGCTACACGTCCTTCAACGGTGGCCTGGACAATGGGCTGGAGGCCCTATCCCCTTCGATCGAGACGGAGCGAGTCACCGCGGATGGATACACACTGGAGGATCACTGGAACGTTGGGAATGCCCTCCGGAGAATTCGCGAAGGAGGCTGGAGCTATGTCGTGCTCCAGGAGCAGAGCCAGCTACCCGTCCTTGCGCGCCAGAGCTTCCTGGAATTCGCTCGGCAATTCGATGCGGAAATTCGGGAAGCCGGTGCCAAGACGGTTCTTCTCATGACTTGGGAACGCCCCGATAGCGCCAGCGCTGGGGTCAACACGGCCAACCTCGCGAGCGCCTACAACTCCGTCGGGACAGAACTGGGGGCACTCGTGGCGCCCGCGGGCCTGGCGTTCGCGCGTTCACTCCATGACAGGCCGGATCTCGCACTCTATACCAGTGATGGACATCCCACGCGCGAGGGCTCCTACTTGGCAGCCTGTGTACTCTATGGCACCATCTCTCGTGAGACTCCGGTTGGAAATCGACATTCGGGCAAGGGTCTCACTGCTGAGACATCGGCCTACCTGCAGCAGATAGCCGCGGAAACTTCGGGGTTCTAGCAGGCGAGCCACGAGAGTGCGCACAGCATCCAGTTGAAGTGGACCGGGCAAGCTGGTCGACCTTCCATCACCTTGCATGTATCGGGAGCCGTCTCTCACCGCCATGGTGTCGGCTTTCGCCATCCTCCCGATCGCAGCCCTCGTGCCCTGCACCCTCTTGGTGGAAACGGCCCACGACGCCGCCCCGCTCGGTGCCGTTGGCCAGCCTCGTAGGCTCACCGCATGACGACAGCGGCTGAGTTCTTTGCCGGTAGGGAGGACTCTGCGCGGCTCTTCGAGACCCTCCGAAGCGCGATCGAAGAGCTCGGCCCTGCTGACCTTCGGGTCACGAAGAGCCAGATCGCATTCCGCCGCCGCAAGGCCTTTGCATGGGCCTGGGTGCCTGGCATGTATCTCCGCGGGAATCGCCCACCGCTCGTACTCAGTCTCTCGCTCCGGCGCCGGGACTCTTCGCCACGCTGGAAGGAGATCGTTGAGCCGGCGCCAGGGCGCTTCATGCATCATCTGGAGCTTGTCACCCTCGCCGAGGTGGATGATGAAGTTCGTGCGTGGCTACGGGAGGCCTGGGACGAGGCGGCATAAAAAGGCCCGCGAGCATCCACGCTCCGGGCGGCCTACGGCTATGATCTCGAGGCAGGTCTTCGACGTGAAGATCGAACCGATTATCATTCCAGCATAGGAGGTCACCCCGTGAAGATCCCACAGGACGTCAAGAACCTCATCGAAGCAGGCTGCCCCGCCCACCTGGTCACCCTCAATCCTGACGGGAGCCCTCAGGTCACCCTCGTGTGGATCGGGCTCGAAGGGGACGAACTGGTCGCCGGCCACCTGCCCAGGAATCGCAAGGTCAAGAACATCCAACGGGATCCCCGGGTCGTGGTCTCCCTGGAGGCGGACACCAAAAGCTCCATGGGATTGACGGAGTATGCTGTGCTCTACGGCAAAGCGCGGATCCAGGAAGGCGGAGCACCCGAGCTGCTTCAGCGGTTGGCCGAGGTGCACATTGGCCCCGGGGTGAAGTTCCCGCCGATGGAGAATCCCCCGCCTGGATACGTCACCCGGATTCGAGTTGATCGGATCGAGGGTGTTGGCCCGTGGACAGGCCGCCCTGTCTGAGAAAGTGACCTGTGAATCGAGTGCTTCTTGCGCTGTGCGCATTAGCGGTGGTTGCCGCGTGCTCTCTATCAGCTGGGGACTCGGGCGTGAACACGCCTGGGCCCACCGCGAATGACCTAGCGGAGATCCCCACCGCCGCCCCCAGCGCCCACCGATAGTCCGATTCCCCTGACGACCGTTCCGCTTCGCGGGACAGATTGGCCAAGGTCTGGGACTGGCGCAGCGGATCGCTGCTCCACTTGCTCGACTTCCCCAACGAGATCACCAGCGTAGCCTTCTCGCCTGACAGTCAAACCCTGGCCGTCGGCGGCGTCGGAAACATCTACCTGTGGAGAGTTGAGCCGTAGGCAGGGACCGTACGGTGTTGAAGTACCTCCTCCTTGGGAGCGGTTAAGCCCTCGCTGCAACGAGCCAGCCCCGACCTCTGCGGGCCTTCCTGGTCTCACGAGTTGCGGCAACCGGGCTGTGCTTCGTTCTTGGTCCCGCGGTGCACTCCGCGAGGGCAGAGCATGGAGCGTACGCCGTGATGGCATCAATCCTGCGGAACGAATGCCAGCAAGTCTCGACCTGAGCTCATCAATCGAAGTTGTCCATCCGCGATCTGATATGTCTCGGAACTGCTCAGTCGCGCGAAGAATGCCTGCTCCTGGTCCATAGCTCCATCGGGGGCTACGCAAGCCATCAGCGTCGACTGAATCTCTCGGATTTCGATATTGTCAGCGTGGATCTCATAGGAAGCACCAAAGCTGTTGCAGCCCGATGAGCCGTGAATCGACCCCCCTTCAAAGACCGCGGTGATTTCGATTCCGGCCAGAGCCTCCCCTCCATCAACGGACACGAGGAGCCATGAGGTACCATCGAGAGGATCAGGGCGTGCATTCCCGACGATGCTGCAGCCAGCAAGTGCCACTCCGGCGAATCCGAGTACTGCAGTTGCCGGGATCCATTGGGGTTTCATGATGTCAGCTCCAGTGAATGTCGAGTCTACATGAGTGACGAAACCGGACCCGGATGAGTTCCAGCCTCTCTCTGGGAGAATCCGCCCGACGATGGTATTCGGAAGGCGCGTGGAACGCCTCACGAGCGATTCCATCGCGTCGAGGAGGCCCAGAGAATGAAACCATAATGGTTCGAGTCGTGGGGTTGGATCTAC
>Ga0299912_10003944_pt1 | contig 12113 bp, 7 predicted proteins | sample RVTome_2_FD_207667 | JGI IMG/M metagenome (GOLD analysis project Ga0299912, IMG submission 207667) | Soil microbial communities from uranium-contaminated site in the Upper Colorado River Basin, Wyoming, United States - RVT95D214 (version 2) ... | reverse complement strand
CTCTAATCCTATTATAAAGTATAATGATGTCTGGGGTAATGCCAGTGGTAATTTTTCCGGAACACCAATAGGTGTGGGGAATATGTTCTGGGGTAAAAATTACAAAGGGACCCCCTGTGATCAGTTTGGGAATATCAGCCAGGAGCCTGAATTTGTAAGCCCGCCCAGCGATTTTTCATTACAATGCTCTTCTCCCTGCATAGATGTTGGAGATCCGGGTTTCCCCGTTCCGAGTTCAGGTGAACCCAGGATCGATATGGGGGCTTATGAGTACCTTATCTCCACCGGCGATGTTTATGTAGATGGTAAGATCGATGTTTCAGATGTAATCTTCCTGATAAATTATCTTTTTAAAAATGGTCCCGCTCCAGATCCCTTATTAAAAGGAGATGTAACTGCGGATAGTTTAGTAAATGTGCAGGATATATTACATCTGATAAATTATCTTTTCAGAAACGGTATGCAGCCCTGTCATTGATCTAAGTGGGAGTGGAGGCTGGAACTCCTTTTACGAAAACCGAGGGAACGGTTTCATTAAGGCGAATCCCAAAGTTAAGGGACTCGCTTTTTTGTTATCAAAAAGCGTTTGTTTTTTCCAGTTGAAAGATTTATAATAAAAAATGAGTATGGAATAAGGAAGATGGAAAATGAAAAATGGAGCAGGTAAAAAGTAGTAAACCATTAGTGGAGATTTATGTATAGGTATTGACAATTTAGTTTAGAGTGTGTTATGGAAAATAAAAACGTAACGTTATCTTTACAAAGTTATTAAAATATGATTTAATTATGAAGGGAGTAAGCAATGCGAGTTGAAGATCAAATAAACAATGGCAAGGGAACCTCGCCCCGACATTATTCCCCCCAGCTCTTGAAATTGGTGATACTTTTTATCCTTGTAATTTTTTTTCTGAATTGCGGGCTGAAAAGACCAACAGATGAGATTGGACCCATTAAAGAAGTAATTAGCCGGTTTGAAAGGGGAGTAATTAATGAGAACAGAGCAGTCCTAGATTCGGTCTATAGTAAGAAAGATATAAACAGAGATTCGCTTATCAGCTCGCTTTTTCAAAAACTTTCTCCCATAAAATCAAAAGGGTCTTTCTCTTTTTTAAGGAGGAAGTTTTCGGTTATCGAGGATAAAAAAACAGCTACAGCTGAGCTTTTCATAGGTGGAGTGGAGCAGAAAGAGGAGAAAGTGCTGGAGATTTTTCTGAAGAAGAAAAAAGGAGAATGGAGAATAATTGGACAGGGTTTAAAATAAAGTTCAAAGGGGAAAATAAAAAATAATAACGGATAACGGATAAAAAACCAGAGGGGCAGACCTGCGTGTCTGCCTTAGTTTCAGGCGATGATACTCTTTCCGGTCATGGCGAGGAGTCTCGCCGAAGGCGGATGGCGAAACAATCCATCTAGGAAGGAGTAAATGGATTGCTTCACCCTACAGGGGTTCACAATGACAGCTTGGGGAGAAATACCAAAAAATGTTAGGTTTGAATGAGATTATCGAAAAAGAAGTTACTGAGGCGATTTCTTTCCTCCAGGAAGCTTTGAAGGAAAAACCTAAGTATATCGAAATTGAACCGGGTGAAGAGGAGAAAGAGCTTCTGCTTTTAGATAAAGATTTAGACCAGCTTTCCTTTAATATAATTCCGGAGCTTAGCTCTGAAAACAAAGTTGCGGCAGTGGATGGTGGTTCTGCCACCATCCTTAAAACCAGGTCTTTTCTGATTGGAGTTTATCGAGCAGGGCATGTAATTTTTCAGAAAGGTAAGAGGGTAAAGGAGAAGTTTGTTCCTCTGAGAATGGAGATTCTATCCCTGGAGAATAAATCAGAGAAATATCTGCAAGCTTATCAAGAGCTGGTAGGTGATGTGCCGAATGAGGTCCCGGAGTTAGATAAAATTTTAGACCGGTTAAGGCTTTTTGCTGAATGGGGGCTGGTCAAGGAATTATTAACCGAATTAGACAAAGGGGATATGATTTTAGTAGATGGTTCTTTGCGGGCAAGCATCGTTCCCCCATATAACCTTCTTTTAGAAGTTACTCAGGAAGCCAGCCAGAAAAATATATGTTTGGTCGGGGTGACTAAGACCTCTACTCTATACTGGGGGAAAAAATCTCCTTTGATTCCGATGGTGGTAAAAAGCTCAGAGAAGTTCTATCCAAAATCTAAGTGGTTCTGTCGTCTCTCGGACCTTGATCTGACTTTGAAGAATCCCAACTGGTTCGGGACGATCTATGTGTCAAAACTTAAAGCCTCTTCGGATTATGCTTTTCGGGTGGATGTAAATCGTCTGGATAATACTGAGCCAGCAAAGGTTTTTTCCTGGCTGTCCTATCTTTCCTCTGACCCGGCATACTTAGGTTATCCATATCCTTTAGCTACAGTGCATAATCGGGCCAGGATTCTAGGAAGTGAAGTAGGGGATATAAAATATAGATTGCAAAGCAAGGCATTGGAAAAGGGAATTTCATCTGCGGACTGGGATTTGTTGTTCAGGGATTTTCATGAGATATTGAATGCGGATTTGAATAAATAAAAAGTTCAAAAGCTCAAGGAAAAAAGAAAATAAAAAATGATGACGAATGACAGATAAAAAATTGTAGGGGCAGGTCCCTGTGCCTGCCCTGATAGATTGGGCGAACACATAGGTTCGTCCCTACCTGAGGAGAAAAAATGGAATATAAAGGTAGGATTATTGGGAAAAGCATAACGGAGATTTATTTCCGGACTTTTTATGAGGAGGAGCTTCATTTAGGGGATATTTTGGTGGCGCAGGATGAGGAAAAGAATCTTCCTTTCTATCTAAGGGTGGTGGAGGTTAGTTACGGAGTCGAAGCAACTGATCCGGACTGGGCTTCCCGCACTGCGGGGAATATGATGCTCCTGGACCGGCAGAATGAGTCCTACCAGTTTCAGGAAAAGGAAAGGAGACTTTTCAAAATCGGGAAGTGTGTTCCCTTAGGTTATGTTAAGAACAATCAGTTCAGAAAACCGAAAACCATACCGGAACATTTCTCCAGAGTTCGTACTCCAGACAATGATGATTTTCTTTTCCTGAAAAAATATATGGGAGATATAGAAGTCGGACAACTGCGCTCTGGAGAAGAGGTGATCGATTTCAAAATCGGAGTCTCCGGAGAGCTGTTCCCATATCATATCGGGGTATTCGCTACCACTGGTATGGGAAAAAGTAATTTGATGAAAGTCTTAGCCAGTTCAGTTTTAGAATCAGGCAAATACGGGATGCTGATTTTGGATCCGCACGGCGAATATTATGATGGAGGTGGCGACCCGAAACATAAGGGGTTGATCGATCATCCTTTAGCAAAAGAATGGCTGAGAGTCTATTCTTCCAGAGATTTGAAAGGTCATTATAATAAACTCAAAATAAGCTCCAGAGAAATAGAGATCAAGGATGTCAGGCAGATCTACGGGTTCACCCAAGCACAAGTAGAGGCGTTATATGCTTTGGCTCATTATTTTAAGAAGGATTGGTTAGAAGGGTTGAAGAAAAGTTCTATACCAGAGCTGGCAATGAGTTTGTCCTCTAGCGGTGCTTTTTTTGAATCGACTATCGGGGTAATACAGAGAAGAGCTGAACAGATATTAAGGCTTCCATTTGTACATGGTGACCCGAATGTTTCAATTACTTTAAATGTGATTAATGACCTTGCTTCAGGTAAAGTGATTTTAATAGACACTTCCAATATGTCAGAACAGGAGGAGCTTTTGATCTCTGCAGTTCTGGCACGGGCGGTTTTCTCAAGAAATAAAGAAGCATATCAAAACCCGCTTAAGTTTAAGAAGATTCTGCCTACTTTGATAGTGATGGAAGAAGCCCAGAGAGTTTTATCTCAAAAGGGCGAAGCGGGTATTAATATTTTTGCTCAAATCTCAAGAGAAGGAAGGAAATTCAAGACCGGGCTTTGTGCCATTACTCAACAGCCGAAACTTATCGATGAAGAGCTTTTGTCTCAGTTCAATACCCTTTTCATTTTGGGTTTAGCAGATGAGCGTGATAGGAATATCCTGAAAAGCTCTGCCAAGCAGGATATCTCCGATTTGGGAACGGAGATTCAGATGCTGGAAGCTGGGGAGGCTTTAATTACCTCGCCTCAAGCACCTTTTGCCATCCCGGTTAAGGTTTATCTTTTTGAGGAGTGGCTGAGTCAAAGAAAAGAGAGGTTCAAAGAAAAAAGTTCTGTAGATGTAAAAGTAGATGAGGGGTTTTTTAAGTAAGGTTAGATGTGAGATGTAAGATGTGAGACGAAAAAAAGGTTCAAAAGTTCAGATGTCCGAAGGTTCAGGGGGAAAAGAAGTAATCGTAGAACAAAAAAGGGAAGAAAAGTTATTCAATCAGATATTTTCTACTTTTAGATTTTTAAAATAATAAAAGGACAGAATCCACCTGAGACGGATTCTGTCCCTACACATTCTGTCATCGTCACGGACTATGCACTCCAAAGACAGGGCGGTCCTGCCTCTGGCGGGTCACCCCTACAATTTTGTGATTCTCTTTTTTACTTTGCTCCAGGATGAGGTAGTGAGGAAGCTTTCTTCCATATTGTCTATCATCCGGGTGAATTTGTTCATCGGCACTGAGAAGGTTAAGGTCTCTTCGGGAACGCAGGGGCGGGCTGAGACATCAAACATTCCCAAGACCGCTCGAGGGCGGTCTGAGTTTTTTTCAAGATAAGGATATTGAACAATTGAGCCGCAGCCAGCAGAAAATGGAGCAATTACTCCGCTGGATTCAACCTCATCAAAACTGGTCAGTGTAAAAAGTCCGGACAGGACATCAGGTGGAGAAAAAAAGATGACCACCTCAGGATGATCAAAATCATCGAGCTTGTCCCATCTTTTAAAAATTATATATTTCGCTGGAGCTTTGAATTCCGGCATTTTTTTCATAATTTCTTTTACCATTTCCGGTGTTTTTTTGTAGCGCTCCCCTTCAAGTTTTCCGGGAATACCGCAGGAGAGGAAATATTCGAAATTCGGTCTTAATGTCCGGGTAAATCCGAGGTATCTTTTTCCTCCTGCACATCCAATGGTATCAACGCTGAAACAGAGGGATTTTCCCTTGCGCACGGGCGATAATGCACAGATCAAGCATCTGTTTTTGGGAGATAGTTTTGGTTCATCAATCTTTTTCTCCTCTTTAGTATAATAGAAAATTATTGGGAGATCTGCTCCGTTAAAATATTTTTTCCAGAGCTGGATGAAATTTGTTTTGATTTTTAGATCCATAAATTATTTCCTCCTTGAGTTATTATTTTTTTTATTTATATCGAGTAGTCTGTGGGAATTGCTTCGTCGTCCACCTTCGGCAAGACTCCTCGCAATGACTAATAAAATAATATTAGGTAGTTATCTATTTTAAGTCAAGGTTAAACTTTTCTTGATTCAAATTTTCCCCCCTTGTGGCAAGGAGGGTTTACCTCTTCCTACATTGAGGGAAAGGCGGATTTACCGCCATTTTTTGTTATTTGCATCATCACGGATGATGCACTCCATAATTTGTCAGACAGGAATGTCTGACCTACTAATTCCCACATTGAGAGTAAGGTGGGGTTACCGATTATTTATATCGAGCAGAAAAAGCAGGTCAGGCTGCTGAAAGCTGCCCTATAAACACTATATCCCGCTGAACTGCACATCTTTAAAATAGAGACTGGGTAATCTCAGGGAGGAATATATGTAAGGGTCGTTTCCCACTTCCACCAGCTGATTTAAAAACTCTGTAAAATTCCCGGAGATGTTCATCTCGTGCACCGGCTTTACGATTTCACCATTCTCCACATACATCCCGATAATCCCGAATGAGAAATCACCAGTGGTGGAGTTGGAGTTCCCTCCTATGAATCCGGTAACCAGAATCCCTTTTTTCATACTCTTGACCATCTCATCCAACGATTTTGTGCCATAATCTGTGATGATATTTGCCGGAGAACCTGAAGTAGGCTCCATTCCTAACTTTTTACCGTAATAAGTATCTATATAATAACCTTTCAAAACACCTTTATCCAATATCACCCTTCTCTTAGCTGCCATCCCCTCTCCGTCAAACAGTCTTGAACCCAGACCAGAGAAGATAAAGGGGTCATCTATCAGGGTAAGGCTATCCGAGCCGATTTTCTGTCCTAACTTCCCTTCCAAAAAGGAGCTTTTCTGTTGAAGTGCTTGGCCGCTCATCGGTTCAGACAGGGAATAAAAAATCCTCCAGTTGACCCGGTTCTCAACTACCATATCATATAAGCCAGACTGCAGTTTAACCTGTCCTAATTTATTTAAGGCACGCTTAACTGCTGATTTTGCCAAAACCTCTGAAGCAGGCAAATCCTTATGGAAACGAACCGTGCGCCAGTCCCAATCTTCAGGTCTGCTTTTTTCGTCCTGCACGGTTACCTCTGCCCCGGCAGAAAAGACCGTACCCCGGTTCTCCCCCTCAAATCCGTTACTGTGAACTTTTGTCGATTCAAAGAAAGTGTCAGAATAACCTGCGGTGCAGGATATGATTTTATCGCTCTGAGAGGAGGCAATCTTCTCGATTTCCGCTGCGATTTTCACTCTCTGCTCTGGGGTGACCTTTTCATAATCCGGGTCATAAATTTGCAGGTCAACTTTTTTCTGCCCTTCGTAATATTTCGGGTCCGGAAGAGAGCGAAAAGGGTCCTGGCTCAGATATTTGGTCATCGAGACTGATTCAGGGATAAGGCTTGAAAGAGATTCTTTGCGGGTGTCATTAGTGGAATTGCTGGAATAACGCTGAGCTACATAGACAGTCAGACTTAAGGAGCTTTCTTTTGACTCCTTGAGCTTTTCCAGTTTGCCGTCTCTATATTCCACCTGAATGTTCCTGTTGGTGGAAACATTGACCGCCACCTCATCGGCACCGCTTTTCTTAGCCTGTGCCACTGCCCAGTGAGCTAACTCCATTCTTTCTTTTCTGTTCATATTTCTAACCCTGTTTTTTGAAGTTATCGAAGTTTTTTGAAAGCTAACGTTTTAATTTTATGAGGTTACTCCTCCTACCGTTATAGCCGAGACTTTGGTGGTTGGAAGACCATCTGAAACCGGAACCCCCTGGCCATCTTTACCACAGGTTCCCCCACCCTCCTCCAATTTGAAGTCATCCGCAACCATCACTATCCTTTTAAGCACCTCAGGACCATTCCCGATTATATTTACATCTTTGACCGGTCGGGTCAGTTTGCCATCCTCAATCAGAGACCCTGATTTGACATAAAAAGTAAAATCTCCTGACCCTATATGCACTTCACCGTTGGTAAATGATTCCGCATACAGTCCCTTTTTCACGCTCTGGATTATCTCCTCCTTGGTATGGGGACCGGGAAGCATATAGGTATTTCTCATCCGCGGAATGGGAGGGTGGCGGAAAGACTCTCTTCTTGCGTTTCCAGTAGGCTTGACTTTATAATGCTTTGAGCTGATATAATCGTGCATATAGCTTTTCAGGATTCCGTTTTCGACCAGGAAGGTTTTCTCGGTGATATTCCCCTCATCATCTATGTTTATGGATCCGCGGGAATTAGGATAGGTGCCGTCATCCACTATACTGACAAAGCTTTCTGCTACCTTCTGATTCATTTTATCCGAGAAGATCGATATTTTCTTGCGGTTAAAATCCGCTTCCATACCATGTCCGATTGCCTCGTGCAGAAGAATGCCTGAGTTACCTGCAGCCAGAACCACCTCCATCTCCCCTCCTTCAGGCTTCACCGCCTCAAATAAAGCCACAGTTCTTCTGACTGCTTCATCTGCCAGTAGATTTTCCCTTTCAGAAGTGTAGTACTCGATCCCCTGACGTCCACCCAAACCGTAATAGTTCTGTTCCTTTCTTCCATTCTCCTCTGCATTGCAAGAAACATAAATCACGGTCATCGGCTGATAATCACAGGCAATTTTGCCCTCCGAGTCTGCTACCAGGATATAAGTGCTCTCGTCATTGAACCAGATCTGGGATTTAATCACCCTTTTATCATTGGCAAATACTCTATCATTTATCTTCTGAAGGTAAGGAATTTTCTTATCTATTTTGACTTCTTCCCAGGGGTTTTCAATCGGATAATAATTAGGAGCAGGATTTAGTTTTAACTCCTGGGGAGGTAAATTCCTACTCTGGCTGGCTATGTTAGCTGCGGTTTTGGCAGCAAGTTTCATCGCCTGTAGAGAAAGGTCTTCGGTAAAAGAGTAACCTGTCTGCTCACCTTCAATTACCCGAATCCCCACCCCGTAATCCACATCGGTGTAAGCCCGGTTGACTGATTTATCCTCCAGACCTATCCAGTTAGTGATGCGGTGTTGAAAGAAGATATCGCAGTAATCTCCACCTTTCTCCAGGGCTGCTGCCATAACCTCCCTTATAATCTTCTCATCCACCCCGAAGTGTCTATAGTAATCGCCTAACTTTCCATCTTCTCCCGGGGAAGAAAAAGCCAGCAAGGGGTCTGCCTTGAAGATAAAAGGAATCGTGGCAAAAGCCACCCCCTGGGCACTCCATTTCAAAAACTCCCGGCGTTTGATCTTATCCATATCCTATCCTCCATCAATTTTTTAAAGGTTAACTCCTGATATGTTGGTTTTGGAAACCATTCTCTGCTGGGGTGTTTATACAAAGCATCATGATAAAGAGGTAAGGCAAAAAGTTATACTTAACTTGTTTTACGACAAAATAACAGAATAAATTCAATTTTTTTAAAGTTAGGACAGAGACAAGTCCTGTCCCTACAAAAAACTCCTTTTTAAAAAAACCTATAGAAGCACCATTTTATCGAGATTTTACAAGCTCCACCAGTAATTGATTTTCAATAAGAAAGTATTTCCGGGAATGGTATCGAAAAGGTTGTTCCAGTCGCGTCTGAATTTAAAATTACCGATATTTTCAGCAGTTTCGCGGGATTGAGTCCAGACTAAGAACAGGGTGCTTCCCGGTCGATACTCCCAGCGCAGGACTAGATTGGAGTTAAAAGATTTCCAGTTGAAATCTGGCTGGTACTCTCTTTCGTTGAAAACGGTTGAATCCACATATTCGTATTTGTCCGGAGGGATGAACCTTTTGAAATTGTTATAATCCACTGCAGCTATGAAGGGCTGGGCATAGACCTGTAAGGTCAGGTCTTTGGTGAAGGTGAAAGTTCCCCTTAAGGTTATATCGAATCGTTTAACTTCCTCCTCACCAAAGATGTCATCAATCCTATTGCCATCGCTATCTGTGAGATAAGTTATCCATCTGGAAACGCCCCGGGAATGCATATAACCGGGACCACCGCTGAATTCGAGATTAGATTTAGGATTGAAATTGAACCAGAGGCCATAGTAGTTATAATGTCCATCCTTGGTATCTCCACCCTCTATATTTGGATTGAACTGCCACCATTTTCTGCTATCTGTATTCAACCAGAACCAATAGCTTTGACCCCAGGGGATTTTAACTGCTGGTCCACCTCTGGTCTCACGGTCATCATAGGTAACATCAAAATCTAACCAGGTTCCACCACCAAAATTCCAGTTGTTTACCAGCTCTATAGAGTTATTGAAATTCCATCCCTGGTTCAGTCTCAACCCGGACAAATTTTCAGTGATATCAAGGTTGAAATTATTATAGGTTTTGCTTATAATCCACCATTTTTTTGTGGTTTTGTATTGCAGCCAGGCTGAGATTTCTCTGAAGCCAGAACGTCTAAAAAATCCCAGGTGATTCAACTGCAGTTTATCATCAATATAGAGTCCCTCTATCGCTCCAAGGATGTGCTCTCCTCCTTCTTTGTTAAAACTTAACCATCCACCATAGCCCTCCTGCTGGGGTTCGGTTCTGGAACCCACCGTCTGCCCTTTAAAACTATAATCGCCTTTATGAAAGCGTAAAGTCCAGTCTACTCCTCCAGTATAGGCAGGTTGAAAGCTTTTCTGATTAACTGCAGTCAACATTACTCCCACAGTAGAATTTTTTAAAATATCCTGCATTACCCGACCTACAAAGTAGTTTGCTTCTGGTTCTATGACCTCTGTTTTTCGATACCCGTCTTCGTGCATAAATTCTGCTTTTTCCCTTTGAGTAACTGCTTCCAGAATCCCGATAGAAGTTCCCCCTTTTGTTTTTCCGCTGAGCTTTCCTGCGGCTAAAATCGTGGTGGAACTGGGTTTATTAAAATAGTAGGATACACCTTCAGGTATTTGAGAGGGCATTTTTCCAATGCGGCGAGAATAAAAAAGGTCTGCCGGGGTCTCGAAAATCTTGAATCCTTCAAGAAAAAAAGGGCGTTTTTCCTGATAAAAGGTCTCAAAAGTCGTCAGGTTTAGAACAGTCTGGTCTGCTTCTACCTGACCGAAATCGGGATTGACCGTAGCATCCAGGGTTATATTAGAAGTGATACCATATTTGAGGTCAAATCCCACGTTTCCAAAGAAATCTCTGCCATCTGGATTACCTGGATTTCCGGCTTCGGTCTGTTCGTAAGAGACAGCATAAGGGAGCATTTCTAATCTTTTGGGAGGGGGGATTCTATCTAATCCTTTCAAATGACCGAAAAGAGAAACAAAACCACTTGCTTTTTCCGGGATATAGACCCACCGGTCCAGTTCATTGTTATGTCTTATCTGCCGGCTAAAGTAAATCCCCCAGACTGGATTTTGCTCAGAAGCAAAACGCAGGCAGTGAAAAGGGATTTTAAACTCAGCAGTCCAGCCGGAACTGGTTCTGCGGGTAGTTGATTCCCAAATGCCATCCCAGGAGTCATCGCTCCAGTTGTCATTATAGTAATATGCGTCTTTCTGGGTTCCAGACACATATAAGGTGAAAGCATAGGCGGTCTGGTGGTCGTGGTGGCTATCTATTATCACGTTGAAGAGGTCATTATCTGCCCACCTATCCCTTCGGGTTAACCGGCTGATGATTTTATCCGGCTTTGAATCATATAAATCTACACCTACATATAGAGCATCATCGTCATATGCTACCCTGACGAATGTGGATTCTGTGGCAGGTTTTCCTTCATCTGGCTGATACTGGATGAAATCCCCTGAGCGGGGTGCTTTTTGCCAGAAGTTCTCATCCAGTATGCCATCAATTTTTGCACTCCCATTTATCCGGATAGCAGTGATACTTTTTACAGTATCCTCATCTGTTTTTTGAGCTAAGATATTTGTAGAGTTTAAATAAAGAAAAAAGAGGAATGTTAAAAAAGTGAAGATCAGCTTGCAACTTTGCATTTCAGTTACCTCAGGTTTTGTTTGATTTTTCCAATGAACATTGCTTAGAGATCAGGGAATTCATCCCTGATTCAATACATCTCTTTATACTTAAATAACAATTGAAAGGTTTCTTAATTTTGAAATATTTTAAAGTAATAGACCTCAATTAATATTTTTATATTTTCCCGTCAGGTCAGGGGACCTGACGGACACAAGAATACCTTTAATATATGCAGATTGCTTCGTCGTTCCCTACGGGGTCTCCTCGCAATGACAGGGTCCTGTCGGGCAAAATCGATATTTTCTCAATGGTAAAAAATAAAAGGTGAAAGTATATAAAATAAGTCTAAAGGCTGTAGGCTAAAGTCTAAAGTCAAAAATCTAATAGCGAACAATAAAAATAACCTCACAACAGATTAAGGGATTAAGCTGAAAAATACTTCAAAGAAGAAGGCTAAAATCTAAAGGCTAAAGGCAAAAGGCGAAAAAAATGACTGATGTCGGATGACGGATAAAAGAAAAAAAGTTAAAAGGTAAAAATATTCTAAAGTCTAAAAATCAAAAAGCTAACAGCTAAACGCTAATAGCGAAGAAAGGAGGAAAAAATGGGAATAAGGGAACAGGATTTAGAGGTGATCGGGGCGGTTTACGCAACTTTTTCCATCAAACAGACTGCCGGGGTGGATGACCTTAAGGACCAGGATTTAGGTAAGGCGGTGCAGGTAACCTCTGGCAATACTGTTGCTCCTGCATCAGATGGATCTATGGTTCTGGGTAAGCTTGTGGACTTATCATTAACCGATGCAGACAATGGTAAAAGGGTGGCTACTGTTCAGATCAAAGGGGTTATGACCCTGCCGATTACCACTACTTATCCGGTAGTCGGGAATCGAGT
>Ga0299912_10003943_pt1 | contig 12114 bp, 7 predicted proteins | sample RVTome_2_FD_207667 | JGI IMG/M metagenome (GOLD analysis project Ga0299912, IMG submission 207667) | Soil microbial communities from uranium-contaminated site in the Upper Colorado River Basin, Wyoming, United States - RVT95D214 (version 2) ... | reverse complement strand
ACCTCGCATGCTGCGATCGTCAGCCGCGAACTCGGTCTTCCGGCCATTGTGGGGACCGGCAACGCCACCCACGTGCTGCACACCGGTCAGGAAGTGACGGTCTCGTGCGCGGAGGGCGACGAAGGCTTCATCTACGATGGCAAGGCCGAGTTCGAGGTCAAGACCCTCGACGTGGCCGGCCTGCCGAAAACCAGGACGGCGGTGATGCTCAACCTCGCCAATCCGGGGGCGGCGTTCCGCTGGTGGCGGCTGCCCGCCGATGGCGTGGGCCTCGCGCGCATGGAGTTCGTGGTGACCAACGCCATCCGCGTCCATCCGATGGCGCTGCTGCGCTTCGATAGCCTCAAGGACGAGGCCGCCAAGAAGGAGATCGCGGAACTGACCGCCGGCTACGAGGACAAGAGCGAGTACTTCGTCGACAAGCTCTCGCGCGGCCTGGCGAGGATCGCTGCAGCGCTTTATCCCAAGCCGGTCATTGTCCGCATGAGCGACTTCAAGACCAACGAGTATGCCGGCCTGGTGGGCGGCGCGGAGTTCGAGCCGGACGAAGAGAACCCGATGATCGGATTCCGCGGCGCCTCGCGCTACTACTCGCCGCAATACCGCGAGGGTTTCGCCCTCGAATGCAAGGCCATCCGGCGCCTGCGCAACGAGATGGGCTTCAGGAACGTCGTCGTCATGATCCCGTTCTGCCGCTCGGTGAAGGAAGCCGACCGGGTGCTGCAGGTGATGGCCGACAGCGGCCTCAAGCGCGGCAAGGACGGGCTGGAGGTCTACGTCATGTGCGAGATCCCCTCCAACGTCATCCTTGCCAGCAAGTTCGCCGACCGCTTCGACGGCTTCTCCATCGGCTCCAACGACCTGACGCAACTGACTCTGGGCGTCGACCGCGACTCCGGCGATCTCGCCGAGTTGTTCGACGAGCAGGACGAGGCGGTCAAGTGGATGATTGCCAGGGTGATCGAGGAAGCGGGGAAGGCCGGAGCCAAGATCGGGCTGTGCGGACAAGCGCCCAGCGATCACCCGGAGTTTGCCGATTTTCTCGTCGAATGTGGCATCGACTCAATGTCGGTCAGCCCCGACAGTTTCATCGCCGTTAAACAGCACGTCGCTGCCGCCGAGGCCCGGTTGGCGCGGGCGTCCAAAGGCAAGAAAGGCAAGCCGTGATGGGCGATCTGGATGCACAGGAGATGGCGCAGCTCGGTCTGAAGAAGATCGAGGACGCCATTGTGAGTCTCCTCTCCCGCCGCGCTGACGGATTGGACACCGATGCCATCGCCGACGAGCTCGGGCTTGGAGCGGGCTTTCCGCCGGGCAAGCGTGGTTCGATCGCGGCAGCGGTCCTCGAACTGCTGGTGCAGTCGGGGCGGATTCTCTGGGACGAGCAACGGCGGGTCTATCTGGACAATCCGGAGAAAGTCTAGCGTCGTCCCTTTCCGCCGGTCTTCCGCCTCCTAGGCCGTCGGATCGGACGCCTTCGGGCTTGTCTGGCGCTGGGCCGGACGAGGACGCGCGGGCGATTGCGGCGGCCGGGCCATCAGCTCCACGAACTCGGCCTCCCCGATTGGGCGGGACAGCAGGTAGCCCTGCAGCTCATGGCAGCCGATGGCGGCAAGGTGGTCGCGTTGGGTGGCTGTCTCGACGCCTTCGGCCGTGACCTGCAGCCTGAGCGAGCGGGCGAGGCCGATCATGGCGCGAACAATGGCATCGGCATCGGGCGAGGTTCCCAGTTCGGCCACGAAGGATTTGTCGATCTTGAGCTTGTCGATGGGATAGCGGCGAAGGTAGCTCATCGAAGAGTAGCCCGTGCCGAAGTCGTCGAGCACAATGCTTGTGCCGGCGGCACGGAGCTCGGACAGCATCTTCTCGATCAGGCCGGCGTTCTCGAGCAGGACCCCTTCGGTGATCTCGATCTGCAAGCGGCTGGGCGGCAGGCCTACTTCCTTGAGAATTGCCAGGACTTTCGATGCGAACCGGTCGTCGCGGAACTGGATCGGCGAGACGTTCACCGCGACCCAGGGCAGGCCCACCCTGAGCGCGAAGGCTGCCGCTTCCCGGAGCACGAACTCGCCCAGCGGCTCGATCAGGGCACGTTCCTCGGCGATCCCGATGAACTGGTCCGGCGCCAGCCGTCCGAGCACAGGGTGGTCCCAGCGCACGAGCGCCTCCGCTCCGAGCACGGTCTTTCCGTCGCCGGCGAACAGCGGCTGGTAGGCGAGCTTGAGCTGCCCCCCTTGCTCGAGGGCAACCCGCAGATCGTCCTCGATCATGCGGCGGTGCCTGACGATTTCGTCCATGTCCCCGGCGAACAGTTCGTACCGCCCCCGTCCGCGCGCCTTGGCCTCGTAGAGAGCGATGTCCGATTTGCGCAACATCTCGTCGCGATTGGTCTCAGCTCCGGCGGAGATCACCACGCCGATGCTGGCGTTGACCTGCGCTTTCTCGCCGAGCAGTTCGCAGGGCTCGCCGACTGCCGCCAGCATGCGCTTGGCGGTCAGCTCCGCGTCAGCGAGGCTGTTGATCTCGGTCTGGACGACAGCAAACTCGTCGCCGCCCAGCCGGGCCACCGTGTCGGTCTCGCGGACCACCGCACTCAGCCTGGCGCCTATCACGCGGACCAGTTCGTCGCCGGCCGGATGTCCGCGTGTGTCGTTGATGCTCTTGAACCGGTCGATGTCGATCGAATGGAGGGCGACCTTCTTGCCCGAGCGCCGCGCCGCGACCAGCGCCCGGTCCAGCCGGTCCACAAAGAGCGCCCGGTTGGGCAGACCCGTCAGGGTGTCGTGAAAGGCCAGGAACAGAGCCTGCACTTCGCTCGCGTGCAGTTGGGTGGAGGCCTGCCGCAGCCGCATGAGCAGCCAGCCCATCACCAGGCTGCTGATGATGATGGAGACGACAAGCCCCGGCGCGACCGCAAGAACCATGCGCGTGCCGGGCCGGTCGCCCTCCCAGGCGATGAAGCCGAGGACATGGCCTCCGGCATTGGAGATCGGAACGCTGGTCCGGCTGTCCGTTCTCCCAGCATCCGCGGGCAGCAAATGCACGCCAGCCAGATCGTATTTCTCGGCGATCTCCGCCAGGACTTCGTCGTCGATGCGCCGGAACGCGACGTGCAGGTATTCGCTTCCGGGCGCCACTTGGACGGTCCCGGTAGTCCCCACGATCGGCTTGACGCTGATGATTGTCGGCGTCTCGCCCTGCAGGGCGATGTCCTCTTCACCGAGTTCGCCAACCGCATTGGAGGAATCGCTAAGCCCCGCGGACGCTTCCGCCATGACCACCCTGAGCTTGGCGACCAGCGGCGCCACCAGCGGTTTGTCTTCGGCATAGTCGTCCGGGGAAAGGACCTCGCTGTCCCGCACCGCTTGAACCGGACGGTTCAGGGGGTCGAGCACGTAGACCGTGTCGAAACCGAAGTAGTCTCCCATCCACTCGGTGAGGTTCTCTGACATCCAGAAGTAGTCTTTCGCCCGAACACGCAGGACGGCGTCATCCCACAGGGCGCTGCTTTCCTGCTCGGTCGGGATCCTGTCGTAGAGGCTCTGCAGGCCGCTCGCGGCGAATTGGGCCTCTCGCTCCATCGACTTATCGTCGACGGTAGCCATTGCCCAGTAGGCAAAGCCGAGGTTGAAGGCCACAGCAACCAGGTAGCCGAGCACGCTCGTCCACGTGAGACGCGTGGACAGGCTCGGCGCGCTCACTTTGTCCTTGGAAGGCATGGCTGGCCCCGGTGGCTGGCACGCACGCTACGCCCATCCCATAACCAAGAGCTTGCAGGACGGACTAAATATCGTTCGGTTTGGCGTCGGGACGCTATTGTGACTGCATCCGGCATTCGCGCCAACTCTTCTATAGTGATCGACTCCGGCCCGCTGTTCAACGGGCGCGCGCCGCACAATTCCCCAGTTCCAAGCCAAATTATCGGCGCAATGCCGAGATGGCCGGTTGACCTGCATCAATCGCAAGGGCGCGCCCCCGCCCTAGCCTAGGTGTCCGGACACGCTTGTCTGGCGTGCTTGGTTTGACGGGGAAGGCGAGAGCGGCGATGGAGACGATATCGAAGCGTCCGGAGGACGCGGTCCGCGCAAACCTGAAGGACTACGGCGACGTCTGCCGTACCTTCAGCTGGCAGCAGGCACGGGCGCTGTTGGATGGCCTGCCAGGTGGCGGCCTCAATATCGCGCACGAGGCCGTCGACCGGCATGTTGCGCGCGGTGTCGGGCAGAAGGTGGCCATCCGCTGGATCGCCAAGGATGAGAGCCGCCACGACTTCACCTATGCCGACCTGCGGGAGCGTACCAACCGCTTCGCCAATGCACTGAGGTCGCTCGGCGTGCAGAAGGGCGACCGCGTCTACTCGCTGCTCGGCCGGGTGCCAGATCTCTATGTCGCGGCGCTCGGCACGCTGAAGCTGGGGGCGGTGTTCTGCCCGATGTTCTCGGCCTTCGGGCCTGAGCCGATCAAGGCGCGGATCGGCATCGGCGAGGGCAAGGTCCTGGTCACTTCCGCGGCGCTGTACAAGCGCAAGGTCGCCGACTGGCGGGCCGAACTGCCGCATCTCACCGACGTCCTGATCATCGATGCCGAGGGCGCGCCGCCCGCCGGAACCCGCGATCTTGCGGCGCTGCTCGCGGCTGCTTCACCCGAGTTCGACATCGTTCGCACGGAGCCCGAAGACATGGCGCTCCTGCACTTCACCTCCGGCACCACCGGCCGGCCCAAGGGGGCTGTGCACGTGCACGAAGCGGTGGTGGCGCACAACGTCACCGGGCAGTATGCGCTCGACCTGCATCCCGACGACATCTTCTGGTGCACGGCCGACCCGGGTTGGGTCACCGGAACCTCGTACGGGATCATCTCGCCGCTCACCAACGGGCTGACCATGGTGGTCGACGAGGCGGAGTTCGATGCTGAGCGCTGGTACCGCATCCTGGAGACGGAGAAGGTCAACGTCTGGTATACTGCACCGACCGCCATCCGCATGCTGATGCGGGCCGGCAAGGACTTGCTCAAGGGGCACGACCTCAGCCACCTTCGCTTCATGGCGAGCGTTGGCGAGCCGCTCAATCCCGAGGCGGTGGTCTGGGGTGTCGCGGCCTTCGGCATGCCCTTCCACGACAATTGGTGGCAGACCGAGACCGGCGGCATCATGATCTCCAACTATGCCTCCATGGACGTGAAGCCCGGCTCCATGGGCAAGCCGTTGCCGGGGATCACCGCCGCCATCGTCGAGAAGACGGAGGGCGGGGCGGTCGAGGTGACGAAGCCGATGACCATTGGGCAACTGGCGCTGCGGCCCGGCTGGCCGTCGATGATGCGCGCCTACCTGCATGAGGAGGAGCGTTACAAGAAAGCCTTCGTCGGCGGCTGGTACCTGAGCGGCGACCTCGCCATGCGCGACGCCGACGGCTACTTCTGGTTCGTCGGCCGCGACGACGACGTGATCAAGAGCGCCGGGCACCTGATCGGCCCGTTCGAGGTCGAGAGCGCGCTGATGGAGCATCCGGCAGTCGCCGAAGTCGCGGTCATCGGCATTCCCGACGACACCATCGGCGAGGTGGTCAAGGCGTTCGTGGCGCTGAAGCCGGGCGTCGAGCCCAGCGAGGACCTCAACCTCGAGCTGCTCGGCCACGCCCGCAAGCGGCTCGGGCCCGCCGTCGCCCCCAAGCAGATCGCCTTCCGGCAGAACCTGCCCAAGACGCGCAGCGGCAAGATCATGCGGCGGCTGCTCAAGGCCCGGGAACTGGGCCTCCCCGAGGGCGACATCTCCACGCTCGAAAGCGACGAGAAATGAGCGACACCGGCCTGAAGCCGCACCTGAACCGTGCCCATGCGCACGAGCTGCTGCGCCACATGATCCGCATCCGGCGCTTCGAGGACAGGTGTGCCGAACTCTATACCCAGGAGAAGATACGAGGCTTCCTCCACCTCTATGACGGCGAGGAGGCGATCGCGGCCGGCGTCATCCCGCTGCTCACCGAAGAGGACCGCGTCGTCGGCACGTACCGCGAGCATGGCCACGCGCTGGTGCGCGGCGTGCCGATGAACGAAGTGATGGCCGAGATGTACGGCAAGGCGGAAGGGTGCTCGGGCGGGCGGGGCGGGTCGATGCACCTGTTCTCGGCCAAGGCCAATTTCTACGGCGGCAACGCCATCGTCGGGGGCGGGCTGCCGCTGTCGGTCGGCTTGGCGCTCGCCGACAAGATGCGGAACCAGGACCATGTCACTGCCTGCTTCTTCGGCGAGGGCGCAGTGGCCGAGGGCGAGTTCCATGAGAGCCTCAATCTCGCGTCGCTGTGGGACCTGCCGGTCCTGTTCATCTGCGAGAACAACAAATACGCCATGGGCACGGCGCTCGAGCGCTCCGAGGCCGAGACCGACATCTTCGAGAAGGCAGCGGGCTACGAGATCGCCAGCGAGGCGGTGGACGGCATGGACGTGGTCGCCGTCGAGGCGGCGGCGCGGCGGGCGCTCGAGGTGATGCGCGAGACGCACGAGCCGTACCTGCTCGAATGCCGGACCTACAGGTTCCGCGCGCACTCGATGTTCGACCCGCAGCTCTACCGCGACAAGGACGAGGTCGAGGAGTGGCGCAAGAAGGGGCCGATCGTGCGCTTCCAGGGTTGGCTCGAGGAAAACGGCATGATCCATGCCGAGGACATCGAGAAGATCGAGGCGGAGGTGAAGGCGGAAATCGACGCCGCGGTCGCCTTTGCCGAGGCCGGCACCTGGGAGCCACTCGAAGAACTGACCCAGCACGTCTATGCCGAGGAGCGTCCGGCGCCACCCCCACCCCCTGCGGCCCCGACCGAGATGGTGGAGATGACCTACCGCGAGGCGGTCAAGCAGGGCATCGTCGATGCGTTGACCCGCGATCCGCGCGTCTTCCTGATGGGCGAGGATGTCGGGCGCTACGGCGGTTGCTACGCCGTCAGCAAAGGGCTCTTCAACCAGTTCGGGCCAGTGCGCATTCGCGACACGCCGCTGTCGGAATCCGGCTTCACCGGCGCGGGGATCGGTGCGGCCTGCGCCGGCCTGCGCCCGATCGTCGAGGTGATGACGGTCAACTTCTCGATGCTGGCGCTCGACCAGATCCTCAACACAGCCGCCACCCTGCGGCACATGTCCAACGGCCAGTTCGGCGTGCCTGTCGTCATCCGCATGGCGACCGGGGCGGGCAAGCAGCTGGCGGCCCAGCATTCGCATAGCCTGGAGGGCTGGTACGCTCACATCCCCGGCATAAGGGTGCTGGCGCCGGCGACGCTCGAAGACGCGCGCGGCATGCTGTGGACCGCACTCGAGGATCCCGATCCGGTGATCATCTTCGAGAATGTCATGCTCTACAACCGCACCGGCAAGATCGCCGCCAATGCCGGCCCGGTCGACATCGACAAGGCGGCAATCCGGCGGGCAGGGCGGGATGTCTCGCTCATCACCTATGGCGGCTCGCTGTTCAAGACGCTGGATGCCGCCGAGGAACTGGCCAAGGGCGGGATCGAGGCGGAGGTGATCGACCTGCGGACGCTGCGGCCGCTCGACACCCCAACCATCCTTGCCTCCGTGGCCAGGACGCGCCGCGCCCTGGTGGTGGACGAGGGCTGGCGGTCGGGCAGCATTTCGGCGGAGATCGGCATGCGCATCGCCGAGCAGGGGTTCTTCGATCTCGATGCGCCGCTCCGCCGGGTGTGCAGCGAGGAAGTGCCGATCCCCTATCCCAAGCACCTCGAGGACTCGGCGATCCCGCAGACGGACAAGATCGTTGCTGCCGTCAGGGCCCTGCTGGGGAAGGCCTGAGCGATGGGCGAGTTCCGCATGCCCTCGCTGGGCGCCGACATGGAGGCGGGAAAGCTGGTCGAGTGGCTGGTCAAGCCCGGGGCACCGGTCAAGCGGGGCGACATCGTCGCGGTGGTCGAGACGCAGAAGGGGGCCATCGAGATCGAGGTATTCGAGGAGGGCGTCTTCGAGCGCCCGCTGGTCGACGTCGGCGCCACGGTTCCGGTGGGCACGCCTCTGGCGATCATCAGCGGCAAGGAGGAGGTTGCGGCCGCCGCGCCGCCGCCGGCCGCGGAGGCGAAGCCCGCGCCGGAGCCAGTGGCTGCCCCACCCCCTCCACCTCCGGCAGCGCCACCTCCGCCGGCACTCCCGTCTGTCACGGCGGGTGAACGGCAGAGGGTCTCGCCGGCGGCGCGGCAACTGGCCCAGGAAGCGGGGGTCGACCTCGCGGGCATCCAGGGCACGGGCCCATCGGGCGAGGTCACGCTCGCCGACGTCGAGGGGCGGGCCGGAAAAGCCCCGGCGGCGCCGGCTGCTCCCGCCGCAGAAGGCGCCATGACCGGCATGCGCGCGGCGATCGCCGCGGCCATGGCGCGCTCCAAGCGCGAGATACCGCACTACTACCTGGCGCACACGGTCGACCTGACCGCTGCCGAGGCCTTCGTCGCCAGACACAACGAGGGGCGGGAGCCGGCGGAGCGGCTGCTGCTCGGCGCCTTGCTGGCGAAGGCGGTGTCCTTGGCGGCGAGAAAGTACCCCGAGTTCAACGGTCACTTCGAGAATGGCGTCTTCACGCCCGGCCCTTCCGTGCACGCCGGTGTCGCCATCAACATCCGCGGCACCGGACTGGTGGCGCCCGCCATCCATGACAGCGACCGGCTCACGCTCGATGCCCTGATGGCGGCGATGCGCGATCTGGTGGTGCGGGTCAGGGCCGGGCGTTTCCGCGCTTCCGAGCTCTCCGATCCGACCATCACCGTCTCCAGCCTGGGCGAGCGCGGCGTCGAAACGCTCTACGGCGTCATCTACCCGCCGCAGGTCGCCATCGTCGGCTTCGGCATGCCGGTTGAGCGCCCATGGGCGGTGGACGGCATGATCGGGCCGCGGCGGGTGGTGTCCATGACGCTGGCCGGCGACCACCGCGTCAGCGACGGTCACCGCGGGGCCCTGTTCCTGAGCGCGATCGAAAACCTGCTCGCAACCCCGGAGGCGCTATGAACGCTCAAGACGCCGAGGCGGCACTCGCCCAAGAGTTGCGCCGCATCGCTCCCGATGTCGACCCGGCCGAAATCGACCGCGACGCCGACCTGCGCGAGCAGTTCGACATCGACTCGATGGATTTCCTCAACCTGGTGACCGCGCTCAACAAGCGCTTCGGCATCCCCATTCCGGATGCGGACTATCGGCGCCTGGCGAGCTACGCGGGGGCCGTCGCCTATCTCGTGGAGAAGGTGAAATAGCCTGCCACCCGCCAGGGGTCAGCGCATATAGGCCTCGGTCGCGTAGCGGCGCATCATGCGCTGGGTGTTGAAGACCGAGCCAATCTTGCTGATGGACTGCTTCATCATCCAGATCCAGCGCGCCCGGTCCTGGTGGTAGAGCGGCAGGACGACGTCGCCCAACTTGCGGTAGAGCGCCTCGGCGTCTCCCTCTCCGGGCGGATCGCCGGCGATCGACCAGCCGGTGACGCCGTCGATGCAGGCTTCCACCCACCAGCCGTCCAGGACGCTGCAATTGAGTACCCCGTTGAGCGCCGCCTTCATGCCGCTCGTCCCCGAGGCTTCGAACGGCGGCAGCGGCGTGTTCAGCCAGATGTCGCTGCCGGCCACGAGGCGTGCGGCGACGCTCATGTCGTATTCGGGCAGGTACGCGCCGGGGATCACCTCGGCCAGTTCCCGCACGTGCTCGTGGATGTCCGCGATCAGGCGTCTGCCCTCCTCGTCGGCCGGATGGGCAATGCCCGCCAGCACGAGCTGGAACGGCCGCTCCCGGCCGATGCTGAGCAGCCTGTCGACATCGGAAAACAGCAAATGCGGCCGCTTGTAGGAAGTCATCCGGCGCGCGAAGCCGATGATCGGCAGGTCGAGCCGCAGTTCCGTGCCGGTCGCCTCTCTGACAAGCGCCACAAGCTCTGCCTTGGCCTGCTGATGGGCCTGCCAGATTTCTTCGTCAGGGATCTGGTCGGCCATGATCAGCATTTCCGGCTCGTGGGCCCAGTGCGGAAACCGCGCCTCGTAGAGGCGGGCGAAGCTCGCGTGCATCCAGGTGTGGACGTGCACGCCATTGGTGATGGAGCGAATCTGGTAGCCCGGAAACATTCGTCGGGTCGTTTCCGCATGGCGCAGCGCCACCCCGTTGATGTAGCCGCTCAGGTTGAGGGCGAGCTGCGTCATGTTGAGACGCTCCTCGCCGCCCAGCCCCTTCAGGTGCTCGATCTCGATGAAATCGCCGAGCAACCGTTCGACCAGGTCGTAGTCGAAGCGGTCGAAGCCGGCCTCCACTGGCGTGTGGGTGGTGAAGACGCAGCGCTCGCGCACCTTGGAACGGTCGTACAGCCGCCGGTCGGGCGGGGCCCCTGGCTCCTGCACCCGCCGCGTCTCGCGCAGCAGCTGCAGCGTCAGAAGAGCGGCGTGGCCTTCGTTGAGATGGTAAGTCGCGATGCTGAAGCCGAGGGCCCGGAGCAGCAGCTGGCCGCCGATGCCCAGCACGATCTCCTGCTTGAGGCGATAGTCGACGCCGTCGCCGTAGAGCCGATGCGTGATCTGCCGGTCTTCCTCGCTGTTCTGGTCGAGGTCGGTGTCCAGCAGCAGCACCGGCAGGGTGTTGCCGGCGGGCTGGGTGAGCAGATAGAGCCAAGGCCGGACCCAGACGTTGCGGTCTTCGATCGGCACGGCGATCATCGCCGGCAGCGGCGTAGCCCAGTCGGCCGGCACCCAGGGGTTGGGCCTGCTGATCTGGGCCCCATCCGGGTCGAGCTCCTGGCGTACATACCCTTCCCGGCTGATCAGGGTGACGAACACCATCGGCAGGTTGAGGTCGGCGGCAGAGCGGGCAGTATCACCGGCCAGCACGCCCAGCCCGCCGCTATAGGTATGGATCTCGTTGCGGAGCGCGATCTCCATGGAGAAATACGCAACGCGCGTACGATTGAGGAAGGGTTGAAGGGCGTTGTTGCCGTGCCCGGCCCCTGCACTCACTTCGGCTTTGTCCACGCTGGCACCGCTCGCGTTGCGTTCGATCGGGATGACGACGTTGCAGCACTATGGCATTTGCGCGGGAAGTTGAGGACCAGAATGTGAGGCGGGCGCGGGAGGCGCTGAAGCCATTCAGTCCTTCCGCACTCGGCGCAGTACAGCTCGGGCAGGAAGGTCTCGAACGCGCCGGGATGATCCGCTTGTCGCGCGGGCGGCGCGGGATTCGACGTGAAGCCCGGTGTCATCGGGTCGCTACTGGACCTTCAACCCCATGAGACCGGCGATCAGGTTCTTCTGCATCTGCGAACTGCCGGCGGCGATGGTCGCGGCCCGCGCATCGCGGAAGTGCCGCTGCATGTCGAATTCCATGTTGTAGCCGAAGCCGCCCATCACCTGCATGCCGACATTGGCTGCCTTGACGTAGACCTCCGAGGCCATGAGCTTGGCCATGGTGATCTCGCGCAGCGCGTCCTGTCCGGCGCTCACCATCCAGGCGGCCCGCAGCGTCAGGGCCCAGGCCGCCTCGACTTCGGTCTGTACCTCGGCGAGCATGTGGGCGATTGCCTGGAAGGTGCCGATCGCCCGGCCGAACTGCTTGCGTTCCTTGGCGTATTGCACCGCCATCTCGAGCGCTCCCCGGGCGCTGCCGCAGTCGGTAGCGGCGGCGACGACGCGCTCGGCCTGCAGGCCCGACATCAGGCAGTCCCAGCCCTTGTTCTCGCCGCCGATCAGACGGTCTGCAGGAACGCGCACGTCGTTGAAGATCAGCTCATAGGTGCCGGCCGAGCGCCGGCCGAGCATGTCGAGCTTGCGGATTTCGAGGCCGGGCGTGTCGTTGTCGACCAGGAACAGCGACATGCCCTCTCGGTGGTTCGCCTGCGGGTTGGTCTTCACATAGACGTTGATGACGTTGTCTCGCGCACCCGCCGCCGTGGCCCAGATCTTCTGGCCGTTGAGGACATAGAAGTCGCCGTCGCGCCGCGCATGGGTGCGGATGGCGCCCACGTCCGAGCCGGCATAGGGCTCGGACATCGAGATCGACATGCGGATCTCGCCGGAGAGGAGCCTGGGGATCCAGTGCCGCTTCTGCTCCTCGGAGCCCTTGCGGGCGACATTGAGGCCGCAGAAGATGCTGCCGCCGAACGCC
>Ga0299912_10003942_pt1 | contig 12115 bp, 7 predicted proteins | sample RVTome_2_FD_207667 | JGI IMG/M metagenome (GOLD analysis project Ga0299912, IMG submission 207667) | Soil microbial communities from uranium-contaminated site in the Upper Colorado River Basin, Wyoming, United States - RVT95D214 (version 2) ... | reverse complement strand
TCATACCCGAGGCGAAAAAGATGGCCAAACAAATCGCTTCCATGCCACCCACTGCCGTACAAAAATCAAAAGAGATTCTGCGTCATGGCATGCAATCCACTCTGGATCAGGTCATCCAGCATGAAGCGGTCGTCTTCCTTGATGCCATGAAGACGGAAGAACACAAATTGGCGCTCAGCACATTATTGGCCCAGATGAAATTTAGGAATATTAAGGGTTCCCGATCTAAAAGGTGAAGCATAAACATCTTCAATAGAGACACTACCAAATACAGAAAGAGATCTTTATCTTCTGCCGAAGGACAGAAAATCCATCCGGCTCAAAAATCAAGAAAAGAGGGATAATTGTAAACAGCAGCGCTTCATTTTATAATTGGAGCGCTACAAAGGGGGAAAATTTATGGACTTCGATCTGACGAATGAACAGCAGGATATCATCAAAGCGGCAAGAGAATTTGCTGAGAAAGAATTCCCGAACTTCGCCCAGGAGTGTGATCGCGAGGAGAAGTCTCCAAAACCTCTCTGGGAGAAGGCTTGCGAGCTCGGTTTTGTAGGTGTCTTCATACCCGAAGCTTACGGTGGTCAAGGGTTAGGGTTCCTGGAGCACTGTCTCATTAACGAGGAATTTTGGCGTGTGGATCCCGGAATTGCCCATTTTATCCTGGCGGGCACGTTTGGTTCGGAAATCATTCTCCTTTTCGGCACTGAGGAACAAAAGAAGAAATGGGTGCCTCCCTTAGTGCAGGCTAAGACCATTACTGGAGCAGCCATCACTGAACCGGATGCGGGAAGTGACGTCTCCTCAGTCAGAACCGCAGCGGTCCTGGAAGGAAATGAATATGTGATCAATGGTACCAAGACGTTTATCACCGGCGGGACCCTTGCCGATTATCTTCTGGTCCTTTGTGTGACAGAACCTCATGCCAAGTCCCGACACGACCGATTTAGTGTCATTATGGTTGAGACGGACCGCAAAGGCTTTGAGGCCACCAAGCTCAAACACAAGCTTGGCCTCCGTGCCTCGGATACGGCTGAAATCTCTTTCAGCGATGTCAGGGTGCCGAAAGCGAATTTGATCGGCCCCCCGGGCCGAGGGTTTCAACAGTTTATGGTGTTTTTCGATCACACCCGCCTTCATGTGGCTGCCGAGGCCGTGGGGCTGGCCCAGGGAGCCATGGAACAAGCCATTCAGCATGTTCGGAAACGGCAACAATTTGGGAAGCCCCTTGCCTCATTCCAGGTCACCCAATTCAAGATTGCAGAAATGGCCACACGAATCGAAGCTGGCCGGAATCTCTACCAAAAAGCTGCCTGGCTTCTCGACCACGGGAGAGTGCAGCCTCACCTCATCTCCATGGCAAAATGGTACACAGGAGAGACGGCAGTACGGGTCGCTGAAGAAGCCCTTCAACTCCACGGAGGATATGGGTTTATTGGTGACTACAATATCGAGCGTTTTTATAGGGATTGTAAGGTGGTCGAAATCTACGAAGGAACCAAAGAGGTTGAAAAAACAATTATCGCCCGAGAACTTCTGGGAAAATACTGATCAGGCAACGAAAATATTCTTCTCGTAACACTTTGTCGCTTTGAAAAATGGACCCATGTGACATCGGTTTCCGCTAAGAACGGGACTGGGAGGAACGGGAAGTTCCTCATCTAATGGATAATGAGGAACTTCCAAAAGTTTTAGAGCGGAAACCTTGCTTTAAGGAGGAATCATGGATTTTGAACTGACCAACCGGCAAAAACAGATCCGTTTGGCTGCTCGAGAATTCGCTGAAGGTGAGTTGGCGCCCATCGGCAAAGAGTGTGAGGGGAGAGGGGAATTTCCAAGAGACATCATTAGGAAAGCAGCACAGTTGGGTTTTGTCGGTGTCTATATCAAGAAAGAGTATGGCGGCCTCGGCCTGGGTTCTCTTGAACATAGCGTTATCCTGGAGGAGTTCTGGAGGGCCGAACCCGGGCTTGGCCAAGTGTTTTCTCAGACGACATTTGGTGCCCAAGAACTGTTACTCTATGGCTCTGAGAATCAGAAGAAGAAGTACCTTCCCCCTTTAGTCAAAGGGGAGTGGGTCATGGGTTTTGCCATCACTGAGCCCGAGGCCGGGAGCGATGCGGCTTCTGTGACCACGACAGCGGTAAAAGTCGAAGATGAATACGTCATCAATGGTAATAAAGTAATGATCAGCAATGGCACGGAAGCCAAATTCCTTTTAGTCTACTGTTTGGCCCATCCTGAAGAAACCTCAAAATCAAGCCGACACAGCATTCTTCTGGTGGAGACGGATCGACCTGGATACAAGGCGGATAAAATTCATGGAAAAATGGGGCTTCATGCATCTGATACGGCGAACGTCTATTTCAATAATGTAAGGGTCCCGCAGGAAAACTTGGTGGGTGTTGAAGGCAATGGATTCATCCAATTGATGAAGTTTCTCGACTATTCAAGGGTGATGATAGCGGGTGATGGAGTCGGCCTTGCCCAGGGTGCGATGGAACAAGCGATTAATTATGTAAAGAAGAGAAAACAATTTGGGAAGACGATCGCCTCTTTTCAGGTTACTCAATTTAAGATTGCTGAGATGGCAACGCTCATCGAAACGGCCAGGTCCATAACCTATAAGGCTTGTTGGAATCTCGACCGGGGAAACGTCGATTCCCAACTGTCAGCCATGGCAAAATGGTGGGCTTGCCAGGTGGCCGTCAGGGTGGTGGATGAGGCACTTCAGCTCCATGGTGGATATGGCTACTTGGATGATTACCCCATCGAACGCTTCTACCGTGCAGCCAAGCTACTGGAAATCTATGAGGGAACAAAAGAGATCCAGAAAATGGCGATCGGTCGAAGGATTCTGGGAATCGCATAAATAATAGGGTCAGAGAGTGCATTGAAAAAACCAACACCATGCTTTTCAAGAAGCCGTCGTAGGAAGAAACCGTTTCGAAAATGAAACCTATCAAGCCAGTCCGGTTATGAATTTCCACAAGAAAGCTGTGACATTTGTGAAATATCGTGAAAGAGAATATTGTCATATTAAAAAAAATTATCGTGCCACAAGTAGAAAGACAGGGATTGATTGAGACAAGGGAAAGAAAGGACACAGGCGGTAGGATGGGTGATGGGAAAAAAGACGCACGCACCAGGAGGTACCCAATGAAAAAAGGTAAGGTTACCAGGAGTAAATTTAAAAAATCAGCAAGCATGGGAAGGGCTTATTTGGAGGGCAAAAGGAATACCATTAGGGAATCCTTAAAGGCGACACGTTCGGTTGGGAAGCAGACGATCCATCTTATTGTGAACGGACAACCCTATGAGCTGAAGATCGGAAATGAACCTAACGAGATTGACCCGTCGCACACCCTGGCCCATACGCTCAGGGAGACCCTCGGTCTTACCGGCACAAAGGTATCATGCGATAACGGCGCGTGTGGATGTTGTACTGTGCTTATGGATAACAAGGCAGTACTTTCCTGCATGACGCTGACCGTTGAGTGTGATGGAAAGGAGATAACAACGATCGAAGGCTTGAAAGATCCGAAAACAGAAAAGATCGATCCTCTGCAGCAGGCATTTATCGACTACACGGCTTTTCAGTGTGGGTTTTGTACGCCAGGTATCATCATGAGTGCAAAAGCGCTTCTTCATGAGAATCCTTCCCCTACCGAAGAAGATGTGAAGGAAGCTCTCTCGGGTAACTTCTGCAGGTGTATCAGTCACTATCAGGTGGTAAAGGCCGTTATGGCGGCATCCAGAGTGGGGAGGTGAGGAAAATGAATAACGCGTACCGATATATAGGCAAAGCGATGCCCCGAAAAGATGCGATGGATATTGTTACGGGCGGAGCAAGATTTCTTAACGATATTAAGATGCTCAACATGCTCTATGGAAAGGTGTTGAGAAGTCCCCACCCCCATGCTCTTATCAAGAGGATCGATAAAAGCAAAGCAGAGCAGCTTGAAGGGGTTGAAGCAGTACTGACCTGGGAGGACGTCCCTGATTGGAGAGGGGGGACGCCCCGCTATACCCGAATCCTCGACCAAAAAGTCCGTTACGTAGGTGATGCCGTGGCTCTTGTTGCCGCCAAAAGCGAAAAGATAGCCAGACAGGCCCTCGGGCTAATCGATGTGGAATACGAGGTTCTACCCGCTGTCTTTGAGATGGAAGAGGCCTTGAAGCCAGACGCTCCCCAATTGTACGACGAGTTCCCCGGGAACGTGGTGACCCCCGGCATGCCGTTTTTCGGGCCCAAGAGCCTGAAGGAAGTGGCCATGGGCGACGTGGAAAAGGGATTCCAGGAGGCTGATGTTATCACGGAAGGGACCTTTGGCTACGAGAACATTCCGAACCCTCTACCTCCCGAAGCTCCAGGGGCAATCGCCGTGTGGGAGAAACCGAACAAGGTGACTCTTTGGGTTTCCAATCAGGCTTCATACATGGACAAGATCACGCTCTTCCATGCGATGGGGAGGAAAGTCGAGGTCAGGAGCATTGGCGGTCCCTGTGGTGGCAGTTACGGATCAAAGTTCATGTCCTGGCAGGTTCAGTGCTATGCAGCGCTCTTAAGTAGGGCAACGGGCAAGCCGGTAAAACTCATCTTCACCAAGGAAGAGCATCTGGCGGCATTCACGATGCGGATTGCATCGCGTATGAAGGCCAGGGTGGGCATGAAGAAGGACGGGACGGTCACAGCAGTTTCAGGCACGTGGCTCATCGACACGGGCTACTACTCCATGACCACCCAGTCCCAGGTTGCTGTGGGCTGTGGTGAGGTCCAGATCGCAGTCCGGTGCCCTAACTGGGATTTGAAGCCGGTGATTGTCTGTACCAACCGGAACGCCTCAGGCATCGTGAGGGGCTTTGGCGGCCAGGAACTGAAGTGTACACTCATACCGCTTTTGAGCTTAGCCATGGAAAAACTGGACATCGACCCATTTCAGTTTCTCAAAAAGAATTTCGTCAAGCCCGGTGATGGGTACTTCTGGCGTGACGGCATCTGGTATACCTACCGGGGCGTGGACTATTCAAAGGCCATGGAGAAAGGCGCGGAGCAATTCGGCTGGAAGGAGAAGTGGAAGGGATGGTTGAAACCCACTGCTGTAGACGGCACAAAAAGGAGAGGCATCGGTGTGGGTGTCCACGGAAATGCTGACATTGGCGAGGACGCCTCGGAGGCAAATGTGCGGCTTCACCCGGACGGGACAGCCATGCTCTTCTCGTGCGTAACAGAGCACGGCACAGGACAGAGGACGAACTTCGTCAAGATGGTTGCCGAAGTGTTGCAACTGCCCATCGAGCGGGTCTCCGTGACGCCCTCTGATTCATTGATCAACCCTTACGAGTTCGGTCCTGCAGGCTCCAGGGGAACCTATGCCATCGGAAGTGCCGCAATTGCAGCAGCCGAGGACGCCAGAAGAAAACTCTTTGAGCTTATGGCTCCTATGCTCCAGGCAGACCCTTCTGAACTCGATACAGGGGAGGGGTTAGTTTTCGTCAAGAGTCATCCGGAAAAGAAGATCCCTTGGAGGGCAATGAGTGTTGACCGCACGATTACTGGCTATGGACGGTTTGAGCCCGATTATACACTGACGAATTGCATGATGACATTCGTGGAGGTAGAGGTCGATACGGAAAGCGGGAAAGTGACCTTGCAAGGTATTGTCAACGCGACAGACGTTGGCCAGGTGATCGATCCTCCTGGTCTCGAAGGGCAGCTCAACGGGTGCCTCGGCTCCGGGGGCATTGACAGTGCCCTGTTCGAGGAAACGATCCTTGACCGTTCTGATGGACATATCTTGAACGCCAACATGATCGACTACAAGTGGCGGACCTTTTCTGAGCTTCCGCCCATTGACAATGTGGTTTTCGAAACGCCTTTTCCCAGTCACCGCTTCCATGCCGTAGGAGTTGGCGAGATCGCCACATCACCAGGACCGGTTGCGGTGCTCATGGCTGTTTCGAATGCCATCGGCGTCTGGCTGCATGAATATCCGGCGACACCTGAGAGAGTGCTCAAGGCGCTGGGCAAGATAAGGTCCGGTGCCCGGAAGGGAGGTGCGCTATGAGATCCTTCAAGCACATCAATGCCCGGACAGTGGATGAAGCCTCTGCACTTCTCAGGAAGTACGAGGGCAAAGCCATGCTCAATGCAGGCGGCACAGAGCTCCTCTCAACCCTCAAGGGAGAGTATCTTTCAGACTATCCTGAAGCCGTCATTAATATCAAGGCCATATCAAATCTCGATTACATCAAGGAAGAGGGCGGGATCTTGAAGATAGGCGCTCTGACGAAGCTTTCCGACATCGCGAAATCTTCCCTTCTTAAGGGAAGTTGTAAAGTGCTCGTTGAAGCTGCGCATTCCGTGGCCACCCCTCAGATTCGCAATACGGCCACCATTGGTGGCAATCTGTGTCAGGACGTGCGCTGCTGGTACTACAGGTATCCAGACCACATCGGTGGACGTATTCTGTGCCTGCGCAAGGGTGGAAAGATCTGCAATGCCCTGACCGGGGACAACCGGTATCACTCCATATTCGGTACCGCCGGTGTCACAGTTTATCCCTGTTCTTCAAATTGCCCGGCTCACACGAATATCCCCTCCTTTCTGAGCAGGATCAGCAATGGCAATCTCATCGAAGCAGCACGGGTAATACTGGACTTCAATCCAATTCCAGCCATCACAGGGCGGGTATGCCCCGTCTTCTGCGAGCCGGAGTGTTACCGGAGCGAATTCGATGAGCCTGTGGCTATCAAGTGTGTCGAACGATCTTTGGGCGATGCCATGCTGGAAAGGATGAACGAGATCTTCATGCCGCCGGAGACAAAGTCCCGGAGAAGCATTGCCATCATTGGCTCTGGACCGGCTGGACTGACCGCGGCCTACACCCTCAGGAAGTCAGGTCACCGGGTCACCGTATTTGAGAAGCTACCAGAAGCAGGTGGCATGCTCCTTTACAGCATCCCACCGTATCGTTTGCCAAAGGAAGTGGTCAGAAAGCAGATTCGAGCACTGGAAGGTATGGGGATCAAGTTTGAGGTCGGAGTCAATGTCGGCAAGGATGTTACCCTCGCCAAACTGATGGGTCGCTTTGATGCGGTCTTTCTTGCGAGCGGAGCCTGGAAAGAGAGGTCGCTTGGAATAAAAGGGAAGAAAGTCGCCTTATCCGGCCTGGAGTTCTTGAACAGTGTAAATGCTGGCGCCAGAGAAATACCGGGTAAAAAGTTTGCGGTTATCGGCGGCGGCAATGTGGCTATGGATGTTGCCCGGACATTGCTAAGGCTGGGTGCCGAGCCAGTGGTGATATACCGGCGCAGTCAAGCCGAGATGCCGGCATTCAAAGATGAGGTGGAAAAGGCGAAGGAGGAAGGGATCAAGTTTGAGTTCCTTACACTGCCAACCGAGGCGTCAGAGGCAAATGGCAAGATAACGCTTAAATGTGTGCGAATGCGACTTGGCTCACCGGATGCGTCCGGCCGGCCAAAGCCCATACCGATAAAGGGCTCGGATTTTACCACACCGTTTGATGCGATCATCAAAGCGGTTGGTGAAGAGCCGGATAGGTCGATTCTCCCTGCGGCGTTTCGGCGGAAAGCACTCAAAGCATCACCTTCAGCTTATTTGCTGGGTAAAAACCTTTTTGCAGGAGGCGACTTCATCACCGGTCCATCCACTGTTGCCCAGGCGGTGGCCTCGGGCAGGGAAGCGGCTAATCTTATAGAACGATCGTTCAAGGGGAGTCAAGTGTCTGCTAAATCAGGAGGGACAGAGCCGACCTTTAGGAGTGCCTCTTTCGAGACAGCACCTCGGATTCGGATTCCCAAGGTAGCTGTATCCGAGCGTGTCAAGAGCGTAAATGTTGAAGATACACCGGGTCTCAGTTTAAGCGAAATCGAAACAGAGGCAAGCCGATGTTTCAATTGCGGATGCTTGGCGGTCAACCCCTCCGATATCGGCATCGCACTGACTGCTTTAGACGCAAACATCGTTACGACAAAGAGGACCGTTGATGCTCAGACTTTTTTTACTACGAGCGCAACACAATCAACGCTCCTTGACCGGGATGAGGTGGTCAAGGAAATTCAAATTCCGAAGCCACGGGACGGGGCACAGCAGAAATACCTGAAATTCACCCTAAGAGTCCCTGTCGATTTTGCTATTGTGAGCGTCGTAGCGGTCATCACGATCGAAAAAGGGGTATGTGTGGATGCGCGCATTGTCCTTGGGGCCGTTGCCCCGGGGCCTGTTCGGGCAAAGGCAGCCGAGGGAGTGATCATTGGGCAGCCCATCGACGAGCATCGTGCTGCTGAGGCAGCAGAGCAGGCAATCGCCGGTGCACAGCCCCTGGGCATGAATGCCTACAAGGTGGAGATCGCAAAAGTGCTCGTGAAGAGGGCCATCCTAAGCTGATATTATATGATCCGATTATTACCAGGCAAAAGCCTGTTGGCCAGAACGTGTCCCGTCTCGCTTTGGCGGGATGTGCGGGGTCCCTGCCTACCGGCGGGCGGGGGGTCATGGGTTTAAGGGTTTTAAAAAATTTTCCCCTTGATTACTTGAATCCTGGACCCCTTGAACCCTTTTAGTTGTCTTATGAAGCAAAAGATAGGTGTCTACATCTGTCACTGTGGCACCAATATCGCTGCCACCGTTGATTGTTATGAGCTTTCCAGTTTCGCCAGCGCCCTTCCCGGAGTGAAGGCAGCCCGGGACTACCGTTATCTCTGCTCTGACCCCGGACAGGATTTGATCAAAAAGGATATCCGCGAACTCTCAATCGATCGGGTGGTGGTCGCTGCCTGCTCTCCCCGAATGCATGAGATGACCTTTCGAAATGCCATCTCTTCAGAAGGTCTCAACCCTTATTTCCTGAATATTGCGAATATCCGTGAACAGTGTTCTTGGGTTCATAGAGATAGGGAAGAAGCTACGAAGAAGGCCAAGCAACTTCTTCGGGCAGCCGTGGCAAGGGTTCTCCGTCAAGAAGCGCTCACCGCAAGAAAGGTGGAGATCAAACCTTCCGTTTTAGTCGTTGGAGCTGGGATTGCTGGAATTCAGGCCGCCTTAACCGTTGCAAATGGAGGGATGAAAGTCCATCTTGTTGAAAAGGCCCCCTATATCGGAGGCCATATGGCCCAACTGGATAAGACCTTCCCCACCCTGGATTGCGCCTCTTGTATCTTTACGCCTAAAACCGTTGAGGTGGCTCAGAATAAGAATATTGAACTCCTCGTCTGTTCAGAGGTTGTGGATGTAAAAGGTTATGTTGGGAATTTTACCGTGACGATTAAGAAACATCCCACCTACGTTGATCACAGCCGTTGCACTGGCTGTGGGGATTGCACAGAGGCCTGTGTTTTGAAAAAAGGGGTGTCTTCAGAATTTGAAGAGGGGATGACCAGGCGAAGAGCCATCTATATCGCATTTCCGCAAGCCGTTCCTTTGAAGGCAGTGGTGGATAAAGAGAGTTGTCTTTTATTAAGCAAAGGGAAATGTAAAAAGACCTGTGTGGAGGCCTGCAAGGCAGAAGCCATTCATTTCGACCAGAAAGAGGAAGTGATCGAGAAAGAAGTGGGGTCCATCATTATTGCCACCGGGTACGATGTATTCGACCCCCATCTCCTTCCCCAGTACGGGTATGGAGTTTATGAAAATGTCATCACCAACCTCCAGTTTGAAAGGCTCGCAAGCCCTTCCGGACCGACCCAAGGAGAAGTGTTGATCAAGGACGGAACCGTCCCAAAGGGAATTGCCTTTCTCCACTGCATTGGAAGCCGTGACGAAAATACAAACCTCTACTGCTCCAGGGTCTGCTGTATGGCTTCGATGAAACAAGCCCATCTTGCAAAAGAAAAGACCCATGCTGAGGTTTATGAACTCTATATCGACATCAATGCCTTTGGAAAAGGGTATCAGGAATTCTACAAGAGGGTTCGTGAAGAGGGAATCTACTTTATTCGCGGAAAAGGTTCTGAAATTTTTAAACGGGATGGCCGTCTTATCGTCGCCGCAGAAGATACCCTTCTCGGAACACCTTTGGAGATACCTGTAGATATGGTCGTTCTGGGAACAGGTCTGACGACCCGCCGCGGGGCCGAGAAGGTGGCTCAGATATTTGGAATCAGCCAGAGTGCTGATGGATTCTTTATGGAAGCCCATCCTAAACTGAAACCTGTGAGCACGAATGTAGATGGGATTTTCTTAGCAGGATGCTGTCAGGGACCTAAGGATATTCCCGATACAGTCGCTCAAGCCTCTGCGGCTGCAGCGGAGGCAATTTCTCTGGCTAACAAAGGGGAGATCGAAATCGAACCCACCACAGCCGCGATCGATCCTGCACTCTGTGCGGGTTGCAAATTATGTATCGAGATCTGTCCTTATTCGGCAATCGATTTTCTTGAGATGGAGGGAGTCTCCGCTGTCAATGAGGTACTTTGCAAAGGCTGTGGTGCCTGCACTGCGATCTGTCCCAACAAGGCAGCCAGGCAGAACCACTTTACTCAAGATCAGGTTTTGTCAGAAGTGGAGGGACTGGTAACTTAGATTTCGGAATACGGATTGCGGAATGCGAAATGAAAAAATTCTGATCGAAGATCAAAGAATCATAAAAATCACAACAAATGAAAATAGACCCGAAGGATTTTATCCAGGACTATCATCTTAATCTTTGCATCCAGTGTGGGACCTGCACAGGTGCGTGCCCGGTCAAATTCCGGTCCCCCTTGAATATACGGAGGCTTGTTAGACAAACAGCCTATACAGATAACCCCTCCTCTCTTTTCAAAAGGCCTGAGTTGTGGGCCTGTACCACTTGCAGCACTTGTAGTATTCGTTGTCCTACCGGAGTGAAGAACGTTGAGCTGATCATGGGGATAAGAAATTTTCTTGCCAACCAAGGCGAAGTTCCCTCCACCATCAGGGATGCCCTTGAAAATACTCTCCTGCAGGGAAATCCATGGGGACGGTTCCGTGATCGGAGGGCGGATTGGGCAAATGATCTCGGAGTGAAGATTCTTGGAGAAGCCACCACAGAGACACTGCTCTATGTGGGCTGCGCTCCTTCTTATGACCCAAGGATTCAGAACGTTTCAACGGCCCTTGTGAAGATCTTTCAAAAAGCAGATCTCGACTTTGGGATATTCGGAAAGAAAGAATCCTGTTGTGGAAACGAGATCAAAAGGATGGGCGAGCAGGCCCTTTTCAAAAAACTGGCCAAAGACAACACAGCCTTATTTAAGAAGTCCGGCATCAAGAGAATCATCACCATCTCTCCGCATTGCTTCAACGCTTTTAAGAATGAGTATTCGGACCTTGCTATCTCTGTTCAACACTATACGCAGGTCATTGCAGATCTGATTGAGAGTGGGAAATTAAAAATGTCAAAGGTACTAGACCTTCCCGTCACCTACCAGGATCCGTGCTTCCTCGGAAAACAGAATCTTGTCTTCGATGAACCGAGAAAAATTCTCACCTCTATTCCTGGATTGGATTTTGCCGAGATGGAAAGATCAAAGCAAAGGAGTCTTTGTTGTGAAGGAGGAGGGGGCAGGATGTGGGCTGAAGGAGGAACAGAGGGGCCCCGAAACGGGGAGATTCGAATCAAGGAAGCCGTTGGTTTGGGCGCAAAGGTGATTGCCACAGCTTGTCCTTTCTGCCTTTTAACCCTCGAAGATGCCGTTAAGATATCTGGACTAGCATCAGAGATCATTGTAAAAGATATAGCGGAATTGGTGGTTGAAGCTATGTAGAATCCGTTTGTATCGTTGAATTCGTTTATATTGTTCATTTCGTTAAACGATCTGAACGTTCAAAACGATCCTAACGATTTAAACCGGAGGCGCTAAATGAACATTGCTGTTTGTGTTAAAAGAATTCCCAAGACTGCAGAGGCGGACATTTTTATCGAGAAAAATGGTACAGACATCAAAAAAGACCATCTTGTCTTCACCCTCAACGATTGGGACGGCTACGCGGTCAGAGAGGCAGCCCTTTTAAAAGAAAAATACGGGGGAGAGGTGACTGTCATCACAGTCGGGCCTGAAGAGTCCAAAGAGGTGCTGACGAGGTGTCTCGCCATGGGCGCTGACAGGGCTTTGAGGATAGAGGAACCTGCTGTTC
>Ga0299912_10003941_pt1 | contig 12116 bp, 11 predicted proteins | sample RVTome_2_FD_207667 | JGI IMG/M metagenome (GOLD analysis project Ga0299912, IMG submission 207667) | Soil microbial communities from uranium-contaminated site in the Upper Colorado River Basin, Wyoming, United States - RVT95D214 (version 2) ... | reverse complement strand
GGCAAAAGCTGGGTACCCTGCTATGCCAACGTGGGAAGAGCCACCCCAGCCCATCGCGGGTGAGTTTTACCTCCTGACTGGCAAAGTAGGTCAGCACACCCAATTTGGCACCCAAAATAACCAGCTGTTGCATAAGTATCAGGATGAGCCCCGCCTATGGATGGCTCCGGAAGCAGCTCAAAACATTGGGCTGAAGGATTGGGATATGGTCGAGGTCACCTCACCTGTCGGCTCGGTGAAGGTGGCTCTGGAAGTGACCAGCGCCATTCGCAGCGATTGTGTCTATTTGACACCAGGGTTCGGTCATCTCTCGATGGCATTACGCACCGCCTATGGCGTGGGTGCGTCCGACTCGCAGCTACATGTCACCTATACTGACCCGATCAGCGGTGGTCAAGCCCTCAGCCAGACTTTCGTCTCGGTCAGGAAGGCGGGATAAGGAGAAGCCTATGCCTCAGAAAAACCATTATGCCTTCGTGATTGATGTTACCCGCTGCATCGACTGCCGGGCATGCCTGGTGGCATGCAGCGTGGAAAACAATGTACCCATGGATCACACCCGCATCTGGGTGCATGACCAGGGGATACAGGGGAATTGGCCTATCCTGAGCCGTGTGTTTGTGCCATATAACTGCATGCACTGTGAGAATCCACCCTGCACAGAAGTATGCGTCAGCGGAGCCACCTACAAGGATGCAGTCAGTGGGCTGGTGCTGGTGGATCAGGAAGCCTGCATCGGTTGCGGCTACTGCGTGGAAGCCTGTCCTTATGGGGTACGCTATATTGACCAGAAGCGTGGCGTGGTTGATAAATGCAACGCCTGCGTGCAACGTCTGGAGGTCGGTTTGCAACCAGCCTGTGTTGCCACCTGCGTGGGGAAGTCGCGCATGTTTGGAGACCTGAACGATCCTAATTCAGAGGTCTCGATTGCCCTTCGGAATGCAAAATCGGTGACAAGCCTGGATTACGAAAAGGGTGAGGTCGATACCGACCCGAATATCTACTACCTTAACCTCCCGGAGACGGAAAGCATCCTGTCTTCTGATCCCTTTGGACAGGTGGCGCAAGCCTCGTTGCCACGTGACCCGCATTACACCATCGCTGAGCAAGGTTGGAAGAAAGTGGCGATCCCGCTGATGGCTGTCGCCATGGGAGGTGCTTTCCTGGTCCAGGCATTCTTCTTCACCAAGCAATTGTTGGAGGGTGAGAAGGAATTCGAGGACTAGGCAGTAGAAGGAGAGATTATATGAGCCATAAAAATATTCCCTTGCCAGAGCGCCAGCGTTTACGCCAGAAAATGTATAAAAAACATAACCTTGCGAATATCCTGACCCACTGGTTCAACGTGGCTTCCTGGCTGTTGCTGCTGACCACCGGAATTGCGATTATCTCCTCCCCCAGGCTGGGGATCACCCCGCTGTGGTGGCAGGAAACCTTCCGCAACCTGTTTGGCAGTGACGCTAATCTGATCCGCTTTCATTACACCATTGGCTTCATCTGGATCTTCGTGATCGTCTTTAATGTCTTGATTGGCTTCCGCAAGTATTTTGTACCCTTTGCGGCACAGCGTATGCTATTGGACAGGGACGATATTGAGTGGATGAAGATCAAACCATTACAGATGATGGGTTTTATGAAGGATAAGGAGCTACCCCCACAGGATGCTTACAACGCCGGACAGAAGATTTACAGTTATTTCGTCGTGTTATGCACCATAGGCATCATGATCACCGGTCCGGTGATGGTGTTCAAGAGCCTGTTCCCGCCCATCGTCAAGCAGATCGCCCAACCGATTCACTTCGTCTGTGTGTTCACAATTGTTGCCTGGTTGTTCATTCATGTCTACATGGGGGCAGTCTTCCCAGAAGAAAAGGAAGCCTTCTTCTCGATGTTTTCAGGCAAGGTATCTGCTTGGTACGCACGTGCTCATCATGAGAAATGGTACAATGAGAAGCTCAAAGAGGAGATGGAGTGGGAGGATAAGGTCGAGCAGGAAGTGCTGGGATCAGAACACGTCAAAGAAGAGACCAGCGGAGCTGACTGATCACCGCCCGATTTGCAGATAAACCGCTCCTGAAAAAGAGCGGTTTTTAATCCCCTAGTTGCCCATGCGTCCATCATTTTACGATCATTTACACCCACCTACGATCCCTGCTGCCCAGGCACGCCTACGCTATACCCTGGGAACGGGCGGGCTGGGGGTATTCCTGACCCTGGTGGTGGGTTTCACCGGAATCCTGGTTACCTTTTTTTACATCCCCACACCAGAGCAAGCCGCGAAATCGGTTCAGGAGTTGACCTTCCTGGTGCCGTTTGGCTGGTTGATGCGAAATCTGCATTACTGGTCTGCACAGCTGCTCGTATTGGTGGCTATAATGCACCTGCTGAGGGTGGTTTTCACCGGCGCATACCTGCCCCCACGCCGGCTCAATTACCTGCTCGGGTTATCCCTTCTGGTCATCTGCCTGTTCTTGGATTTTACCGGCTACGTTTTACGCTGGGATGAAGGTGTTCATTGGGCTCTGGTGGCTGGGACAAACCTGGTCAGGTCTATCCCGCTGGTTGGCGAGGGGTTATACAAGGCCCTGGTGGGTGGCAGCCAACCCGGAGCCACCACCCTTATTCGCTTCTATGCCTGGCATCTTTTTGGTCTGATGCTGATCATGATGGCAATTGGAGTATGGCACCTGTTCCGAGTTCGACGTGATGGGGGTATCGCTGTGCCACCCCCGGAGCACCGTACTACCCATGCGCGTATAACACGTAAAGAACTAGCTCGCCGTGAGGGGCTGGCAATGGTGTGGGCGACATTTGTACTGGTGGTGCTTGCATCCCTGGTACCTGCACCGCTGGCACCGGGTATCCAGGAGGGGTCTACCTCTGCTAGTGAAAACCTGGCTCCATGGTTCTTCCTGTGGGTGCAGCAGCTGCTCAAATATGGGGATCCATTCATTTTTGGAGTGCTTATTCCACTTGGGGCATTATTGATCGTAGCATTGGTGCCTTACATCACCCCGCAGCGGCTTTCACCCACTGAGTTGGGCAGGTGGTTCCCCCATGGTGGGCGGAATGTTCAGATCCTGATTGCCATCCTTGGAGGCGTGATCATCCTGCTCACCCTGCTCGCGTTGCTCCCCCTTCTCAATTGATATGCGCCGAGGACTTTTACTCGCCTCGCTCCTGTTATTTGTCGCTTCCACCTATGTGTTGTGGCAACAATACAGAATCCCTAAGCCCATTGGCATCACCCCCAGTCTCACCGGACAGGCGGAGTATTGTCTCACTTGCCATGCTGATCTACCTGAGATCAGCCAGTCTCACCCGGTGGAAACCTTCGGATGTGTGTTGTGCCATGGCGGTGAACCCCTGGCGCTGGCAGCTGATCTGGCACATAGCACCATGCGCGGTGGCGCCAACCCATCGGATCTATCGGTGGTGGAAGTTTCATGTGGTGGTGAAAAGTGCCATAGTGGCACTTCACAGGTGGACCGTGATCACATTCAGCGTGTCATCACCAGCCTGCAAGCCACCTATGCTGGTGCCATTGCTCAGGTACGTTACGCATTCGGTGCCCAGCCCGACTTGACCGCTCAAATGGGTGTGTATGCCGTCGACGGGCTGTCCGCATTCGACCCAACCACAGAAAGCTCACCTGTACTGAAGGCATTTGGAAGCAATTGCCTGTCCTGTCACCTCTCTGCTCAGCCTTTGGAAGGTGATGAATACAGCCGCTGGAGTGGATGTTCCGCCTGCCATTCCCCTGCTCCTCGAGAGGATGGAACCCTGGTCCATAAACTAACTACCTCCATGCTTTATACCCAATGCGACAAATGCCATAACCGCGGCAATTACAATCTGGCGGATATGCAATTTCACCCTCGGGACGATACTCCAACGGATCGCTTGCATGACTATTACCAGCCTATCGCTGAATTCACCCTTTGCGAGTGGACCCTAGACTGTGTAGAGTGCCATACCCGGCAGGAGGCAATGGGTGATGGGCACATTTACAATAACAAGAAAGAGATCCAGTACATCCGCTGTCGCACCTGTCATGGCACACTTGATTCCCTGCCACTAACCTACACCATTAACGATGAAAACGATCTAGCCCTGCGTCTGGCTTTCCTTAATCCGATTGCGGATTTGAAAGTGGGTGATACCATCCTGATGACAGACAAAGGTGAGCCACTGTGGAACATCCGGGTGCTGCCAGGGGTAGAAGGGACTACCCCGACCTATGAGCTATTCTCAAAGGCTGAAGGTCAGCGCTCCACATTCAAACCGGTGATCGGCAGCACCTGCCAGCAAAAACCAGACCTGCAGGATGCACGTTATTGCCATGAATGCCATGCCACCCAAAGGTAATCCACTTTCCAGGCGTAACTTCCTAAGCTGGTTGGTGAAGGGCAGTCTGGCAGGCTCGGCATTGATTGGCTTGGGTATTCTGGGGCGTTTCATTAGCTTTCAGAGTGAGGGTAATCCTCCCACTCAGTATGATCTGGGTCTGGCATCCGATTATCCACTTGGGTCGAACATCACGGTTCCATCTGCACGGGCAATCATTATCCATAACAGTCAGGGATATCGTGCCCTCAGCCTGGTGTGCCCTCATCTTGGCTGCGTAGTCAACGTGATTAGTGATGGGTTTTCGTGTCCATGCCATGGGTCAAGTTTCATGCATGACGGCAGCCTTCGAAATGGACCAGCTTCTCATCCACTGGTCGCTTTGCGGGTTGAAGAAAATGCTGAAGGACACTTGATCCTGTATACCGGTTAAATATTGCGAGGTTTGCATGTCCTCATCCTTATCCATCCTTTTGCAGAAAAGCGCCTCTGAACACAGTCATCTATGCCCACGCCAGGTATTGGGTGTGCGCATGGGTTTGGCTGGTCTGGCAGCTTTGGGGTTGAAAGCCCCGGTGAGCACCAAGACTGCGCTTGTCATCATCGAAACCGGTGGGTGTTTTGCCGATGGCATCCGGGCTGCAACCGGTGCGACGGTCGGTCACCGTACGCTCAGGGTCCAAGACCTGGGAAAAATTGCAGCCACCTTCACTGACCTGGAGACCGGAACCAGTTTACGGTTGGTACCGAAGTTGGACATCAGGACACGGGCTCTTGTTTATGCACCAGCTGAGAAACGCAGATATTTTGCTCAGCTCCAGGGTTACCAGGTGATGCCGGATGAAGAGTTGTTCAATTTTCAGCAGGTGGAATTGCAGACCCCAGCCTCCCAAATCATAAGCCACCAGAATGCGCAGGCGCAATGCTGTAGTTGTGGAGAAGAGATTATCAATGAACGTGAGGTGGTGGTAGACGGGAAGGTGCTGTGCCAAACCTGCGCGTTTGGGGGATATTATCGTCTGAAATAGGGCAACCTTTTCACCCCGGCCTGTATAGGCGCAAGGATTACGCCTTGGCTTGTATAGGCGGAAGGATTTTACCCCCGACCTGTATGGAGGCAAGGATTTTGCCGTGGCCTGTATAGGCGGAAGGATTTCACCCCCGACCTGTATGGACACAAGGATTGCGCCACCGAAATGTATAGGCGCAAGGATTGCGCCTTGGGATGGATACTGTCCATAAATCATCACCTCCTGTTGATACATAAATGCATTAACCTGTGGTGGTGCGAAGTTTGCATCGTGGGACGGATACTCTTCCTTCATCTAACATCCTCGGGCGTAACCATCACCTTACTCAACTACAAAATAAGGTTTAACACGCCCGTCAGCGCGATATAAGCCACCGCTCCCACCACCACGGTAAAGAACGCCTTCACATCATCCAGGTCCAAACCCTGGCGGACGGCGATGAACCCGGCGGCGATTGCCCAGATGATGCCGATGAAACCACCCATACAAGGAATGATACTTAATACCATTGGGATATAAGCGAACCCGATCACGCGTAACATTTGCCCCAGGTCAGCTTCGCCCTTAAAGAAGCGGGTACCTACAAACCAGGTCACTGCTGACCATAATAGCCAGCCAAGCAGCACACCGATCAGCGAGCCCAGGAATCCACTAATGAAACTTTCATGGATGAAACCATTGAAAAGCCCGTTCCCCACCCCGCTGACCAGTGAAACCAAAACGACGATGACTGCCGCGGGTTTGGTCAGGTTGGTGTTGTGCTCGATTTCCTCAAAGCTCGAGGCGCTAAGTGCGAATGATTTGAGAAATATCCTGCTAGGGATGAAGGTGTAATTATCAGATTCAGATTTACGTTATAACGTGCAGTGTTTGAACCTTCAAACGTTTTATTTCCGACCATACAGTATTGCAAGGTGGGGGCAAATATAGTTGATTTTTCTTCCATTTTACGCTAAAATAATAGCAGAATATATCATCCTGATCATGGCAGTTCCAATGCATCGAGTGCGCCAAGGGCAATTTTCCTTATCATAAATTTCTCGCTCCCCATTTATTCGCTGGCTACCCGATGTCTCCTAAGGATAAAGCTGTGATCAACAGAAAGCTAATCCTCTCTTTGAAAGGAGGTGGGGCGTTATGCTTTATTATAAAAAGGAGCGAGGCCAGGGAATGGTCGAATACGCATTATTAATTGTCTTACTTGCCCTTGTTGTTATTTTCATGATCGATGTAATGGGGACTGCGGTATCCAACATGTATAGCCGCATTGTAGGTGGTTTTCCAGGTCCTTAATCCAGTTTGAAGAACCCGCCGAAGCGGGTTTTTCATTAGCTCAATACAATTGGCAGCGGTGTATGGGGGATACCAAAGGATCTTACTACTGGATTAGCTGGGTTTGAGGCGCGCCTTGTGTGTTTTGGAATTATATTGGTAAGGCTTCCCACAGCTCGGGCACTTTAGATTAATCCAACTCCCTGATTGTTTTCCGGGCTCAACCATGGTTTCCCTTTTCTTCTGGTATGCTTTCTCCAGGGCTGGGCTGGGCGGTCCCTTGCTCACACCGAAAACTGCCGGATTGATGGTACGGACCTTCCCACAGTGCGGGCATGTGATTTTTATTGCCTGTTCAGGCATAGGCACCTCCACTTTCATTTTACAGCGATTTTATAGAAAAGGCAATTGATCCTTCAAAATGGGTTGTGTCCATTTTCCTCCCTAAAACTCTGCACTCTGGTACCCGTTAGGGTATCAGGATTTTACATCCCGAAGGATTTGATTCGGGAGCGGAGAGGCGGGAGGGGATTCTATTTATCAATGGCAACAGCTTAACCATTCTCTCTTCCAATCACCATCAAGGTGATATCATCATATTGCTGAGCATGCCCGATCCAATCGCGAACCTCCGTTAACAGCAACTCGTGCATCTCATTCACCGGTTTCCTGTAATGCCTGCGCAGGGCTTCCTGCAACCTTTCCTGACCAAAGAATTGTTCTTTGTCATTCAAGGCATCCGTCACACCATCAGTATACAACACCAGGATATCACCTTGCCCGATGTTAATTCTTTGCTGACTCCAGGTAGTTTCTTCCAGCACCCCCAGGGGTATCCCGCTACGACCTAACTCCTCAATCGATCCATCCTTTGATCTTACCAGGTAAGCAGGATGATGACCAGCACTGCAATAGCTGAAATCACCAGTCTTTGGGTCAAGGATGCCATAAAAGAGGGTGATAAATAACCCCCCATGCGTATCTGCCAGAATTCGCTGGTTGGTCACTTCCATCGTTTTCTCAGGGTAATCCGGGTATTCCACCGCATAAGTGCGCCATAAGGAACGACTCAAAGCCATAAATAATGCTGCACTGGTGCCTTTATCGGTCACATCAGCAATCGATATACCCATTTTCCCGGCAGGTAGGGCTATAAAATCATAAAAATCACCGGATGTCTCACCAGCCGGTTTAAGAGCCACTGCCAGCCCCCAGCCTGGCAAGACTGGTAAAGTTTCAGGTAATAAGCTTTCCTGCACCTGACGGGCTTTTTTCAGGTCTTTGGTCATCTTCTCATGGTCAAGAGCCTGGGCATAGGCGTGAGATCGAACCATTTGTAATTTGCTCTGGGCAATCAACGGATAGTGACCTAATCCTATTTCCGCATACGTCGTGAGAGCCTCACGTAATAACACCTGCGCCCGCTCCATATCAGCAGGCTCGCCCCGCCTGATGTGCAGATCAGCCCAGGTTAACAGCGCTCTTGACGAAGGTGCCCGGAATCCAGATCGGACTTCCATCGCATTTAGCTTTTCGATGATTCCTAAAGCCACCTGCCAATCGTGCTCTGCAATGGCAATCTCAATTTCAGATTCTCCCTGATATAACTCATTCCAGGGAGTAGGTCTGGCTTTGGCAACACTGCGGGCTCTTTCAAGCCACTCACGTGCCTCATCCAAATGCCCCTGCCGCGCCCGTAATACCGACATGCGCGGATAAACCCACATATTCTCTTCGGAATCATCCCGATCGACGATCCTGACTGCATCTAATAGCAGAGTTTCGGTTTCACTCAAGTCATCCAGCTCACCCCACCTGTTTTCCTCCAAAAGGTAGTCAGTCAATTCATCAAGCATGCTGATTTGAGCTTCGAGGTTCTTCAACTCACGCCAGGAGTGCAAAAGTTCTCGATAAATCGAAATGGCTGCATCCCAATCTCCGCGATATCCTGCCAACGCGCCTCGAATGAATTTGACCGCATTTCGCATCGGGATAGGGTTCGAAATCTTCTCCACCAGCTCATCCAACCTGGGTAGCTCCGCTTCAATTTCCTTATACCGACCAGGGGAAAATAAGCAGCTGGTATAACTCACCAGACCAATGATTTCTTCTGAGGCCGCGCCGCGCATCCTGCCCTGCTCAGCGGATCGGTGGAAATGTTCCAGGGCGGACTCGTTATCCATCAGCCAGGTTCGGATCATGGTGCCCAGGTTTTGATGAGCGCGCATGCTGACCTGCAAAAAACCGTTAGCTTCAGCCAGGTCAACGGATTTACGTAATACCTCGAGAGATTCCTCGGGTGACACACCTGCCAGGATTCCCAGTGTAGCCAGCGCATCAGCCTGTACATAAGTAGCTCCAAACTGCTCCGCCAATGCCAAGGCCTGCCGGCACAATGGGAGGGCTTTATCTGACATGCCATTGAAGTGATACGCCCGGGCTGCTTCATGCATCAAGCTTGCTTTTCCTTTGCTGTCCTTGGCATCTTTTACCAGTTCCAAACCATGCAGGCATGTTTGTAACCCTGCTGGACGGTCACCAGCATACCAAAGAATTCGTCCTACCCTGCCATATAACCGGGCTACATTATCACTATCCCCGATTGAATTATATATGTTGATACTTGTATGTATGGTTTGCAATGCTTCATCAAAGCGGCTTTGTCGGTAAACCGCTTCGCCCAGCCCCGAATACAGCCTGGCGATCTCAGCGTCTGTGCAGCAAACCAGGTTCAAGGCACGCTTGTATTGTATTTCTGCTTCCTGATTGGCATAGGCTGCCAGGGCTTCATCCCCTGCGACCAAAAAGTAATCCAGGGCTCGCATATCCTGGCCGGCTTCCTGAAAATGATAACCCAGTAGAGCTGCAAGTTCCTTTTTCCGGTCGGGGTAAAGGTATTCTATGGCATCCCCCACAGCCAAATGCAATCTTCTCCGGTCGCCATCCAACAGGGAGGCGTATGCTGCATCCTGCACCAGGTTATGCAGGAAATGGTATTCGAGGTCGGGCTCCACCTTGGCCATCCGGATCAATCCGGCTGATTCCAATGTACCCAGGTCACTGAAAAGGGTCATCCGATGCTCCTTTGCATCACTTCAGACAGTACTTTCATTGGGAAGTTCCGTCCAATGACAGATGCTACCAACAAGGTATAGCGTGCCTCTGCTGGGAGACGGTCAATACGCGCCATGAGCAATCCATTCAGATTATCAGGGATATCCCGGTCTGAGATCTCCTGCTGTGCAATCCAGTTACCATTTTGGTGAAGGAGGGCTCCTCGCTCGATTAACATCCGGATCACCTCTTCCACGAAGAATGGATTCCCTTCAGCCTTTTTCAGAATTAAATCCCGCATTTGTTCCGGTAAAGCGTCAATATCCAGCAAGTTAGCAACGAGTGCACGGCTGTCATTCTCAGTCAGGGTACCCAGTGTGATTTCAGTCAGGCTGCCACCCAGGAGCTCACGGGCTGCATTGACCAGCTTCCACCCGACTGCCTCACGTTCAGGCCTGGTTACCAGGCAGAACAGGATGGGCGCGCGCAAGACTAAGGGTAAGAGTTTTGTGAAAATCTCAGTAGAAGAAGCATCAGCCCAATGCAGGTCTTCCAGCACCAGGATGAGTGGGCCTTCCTTCGTGGATATCTGTAGCAAACGTTGCATTGCACTGAGGTATTGAGTTTGTAACGCCTGCGGGTCGGTGATGTTTGCCCGCTCCAGGGCTTCCCCCTCTAATTTGACCGAAAGTAGATGACCCAGGTATGGATAAACATCCATCAGCTGGTCACCAAACAGGTGTATCATCAGCTCCAGCAAAGCCGCGTGTACCTCGGGTTCATCACTGCCCACACTGAGCCCCATCATGTTCTTCAATAGGTCAATTAATGATCGATATGCCAATCCCTGTCCAAAGGAAGCGCATCGCCCGAACACCCATCGAGCATGTGGCAGCTTGCCAGCAAGAGGCTTGCCTGTGCTTGAATCTTGTCCTTCTTCAGCTTTTCTCTGCCATTCTTGGATCAAACGCGTTTTCCCAAGACCCGGCTCACCGACAACCAGCACAGCCCGTCCGAGGCCCATCTGGACTGCATCGCACAAATGTAAAAGGGTTGCCAGCTCATGGTCCCTTCCGACCATGGGGCTTTCAAGGTCTGCAAACCCCCGGGTCCTACCGAGAACCGTCCTTGCAGCTTTCACTTTGTATACCCGTAATTCCTCACTGATGCCCTTCACCTTGAGCAATCCAAGGTCTTCGCAGGCGAAGTAAGGGGCAATGTAGCGGTAGGTGTTTCCCGTTATTAGCACACTCATGGATGGACCTGCGAACTTGATGCGGGAGGTCAGGTTTACCGTGCCACCCGAGGCGGTGTACTCAAACCTGAGGTCATCGCCTAACGGTCCAATCACAACCGGTCCGGTGTTGATACAAACCCGTACGGCAAAATCGACATCATGTTCTGCTTTGATCTCTCCGGTATATTGGTTCATCAGGTCAATAATTTCCAACCCTGCTCTGACGGTCCGCTGAGGGTCATCTTCATGGGCTACTGGAGCCCCAAAGAAAGCCAACAGTGAATCTCCCAACAACCGTACGATCGTTCCCTCATATTTGTATATAACTGGGGCGACACGGTCAAAGGCATTATTCATCCCCTCCATCCAGGTCTCGAGATCAAGCTGTTCAGCCAATTTGGTGGAGCCAACCACGTCCACGAGCAGGGTGGTGATGGTGCGTTTTTCTCCCAACGCCTCTGTAGTGGGCTTTGGTTTACCCTTGGAGGCGGTCCGCATCTTTTGGAGCAGGATCCCGGGTGCTGCTGCGGTCAGCCGGCTCAATCGGTCAGCATCCGCTGGGGTTTGTTCCAGGACAGGCTGTCCACATGCCATGCAGAACCTCGCCCCTGGTGCGAGCTCAGTCTGGCAGTTGGCGCAGCGGCGTTCAAGCGCCTGTCCACAATTCAGGCAAAAGCGGGCATTATCAGGATTATCGGTCTGACAGCGGGGACAGTACATGATCCTTTGTTCCTTAGGCGAAATCAGATGGGGTTTCTCAGAACCTCACCAAATAAATAATTCGTATGATTCTATCATTTTTTCCATTCCCGCCCCTGCGCTCATGGATATTATTTTGTAGGTTGGGTTGAGCCAGGAGCGTTTATTACAGTGTCCCCATGTTTTCACTGCTTTGCGACGTAATATCGCGAGCGTTTGCACAGTGTCTTCACCTGTAATGTCTGCATGATTTCACTATGCTTTCACTGCTTTGTAAGCGAGGAAGTAATCTTTGAAACCCAACGCAAGAAGTCTGGTCATATGTTTAATCCAAATTACCTTAATAATTTGATGGCTCTCTCTTGACTATCAAGACAGCCTCTACCATAAATGATTATTTTTATTACGTAATAAACATTTCGAATTTGATATATAATCAAAATGTGGGGAGTTATTGGTAATTTTGTATTACCGGT
>Ga0299912_10003940_pt1 | contig 12116 bp, 11 predicted proteins | sample RVTome_2_FD_207667 | JGI IMG/M metagenome (GOLD analysis project Ga0299912, IMG submission 207667) | Soil microbial communities from uranium-contaminated site in the Upper Colorado River Basin, Wyoming, United States - RVT95D214 (version 2) ... | reverse complement strand
CGGTGGCTGGACAACCGGCTGCCGATCGAGAAGGTCAGCGCGCAGACACGCACGGTCACCTTTGACCGCCCGAGCCTGTTTGCTCTCCTCTCGGGAAGCGAGCCCGGGCCCTACTGGGTGGAGAACGTCTTCGAGGCACTGGACACTCCCGGCCAATGGTATCTCGATCATCCACGCGGAGTGCTCTACTATCTGCCGCGACCGGGAGAGGAGATGCCATCGGCCGAGATCATTGCACCGCGGCTGACGCGGGTGGTGCGGGTAGTTGGGCGCGCGGGCGCCCCGGTCCACGACCTGCGTTTCGAGGGGCTCATCTTTGCACACACTGAATGGCAGCCGCCGGCCGATTATGCCTCATCGCTCCAAGCCGGGATCGAGGTGCCCGGCGCGGTGCTGTTTGACTACGCCGAACGATGCGCCGTCACCGACGGAGGCATTGAGCACATCGGTAACTACGGCGTCGAAGTGAACGTGGGCTGCGCGGACATCGAGATCGCGCGCAACCAGATCACGGATATCGGCGCGGGAGCAATCCGGATCGGCCACTTTTTTTCGTGGGAAACGGACGGGGCTGGCCGGCTCACCGAGCGGGGACTCCAGCGCAAGGCCGCCATGCCGCAGGGCCCGCACAGCCAGCGGATCACGGTGGCCGACAACGAGATCGCCCACTGCGGGCGGTTTACTCCGGAGGCGGTGGGCGTGTTCGTGGGCGACAATGCCAACAACAAGGTCATTCACAACCACATTTATGACCTGTTCTACTCGGGTATATCCGTGGGCTCGGTCCAGGATTTTGGGCCAAGCCAGGCCAGGGGCAATATTATCGAATACAATCACGTGCATGACATCGGCCAGGGCATGCTCAGTGATCTGGCCGGGATTTACACCTGCAGCACGCCAGACAGCCGCATCGCTTATAACGTCGTGCATGATGTCGTGCGACGAGAGTACGGTGGCTGGGGGATCTACACAGATGAAGGCAGCCACGACACGTTGATCCAGAAGAATCTTGTATACCGCTGTCAGGATGGCGCGTTGTTCGCGCACCACAACCACAGTATTACGGTGGAGAACAACATCTTCGCTTTCAATCGCACCGCTCAAGTAGAGCGTGGCGGTATAGGCGGGTTTGAGCTCACCTGCGAGCGCAACCTCATCTATTACCTGGAGGGGAAGGCTGTTGGAGACTATGGTAGCGCGCACTGTGGGCGGGATGTTTGTGCGTTTGATCGCAACCTTTACTGGAACGCCTCCGGCAAACCGGTCCTCTTTGCCAACAAGAGCTTCTCCGAGTGGCAGGCGGTGGGCCAGGATAAGGACAGTCTCATCGCGGACCCGCTGTTTGTGGACCCGGCACACGGCGATTTTACCCTTCGGCCGGGTTCCCTGGCGGCGCAAATTGGCTACGAGCTGTGGGACATGTCGGCCGTTGGGCCGCGTCCACCTTCAGCGACGCCCAAGTGAAATTCGGAGCCCGGTGAATGAGTCGTCCGTGCTGAACGTCGGCTTTGCAGACTGAAAGGTGATCCTGGAGTCTCATGAAAACAAATCCGTCTAAGGTCGTGCTAATGTCCGCGATCCTGCTATTTGCAGTGACTGCTCTAACCGCCGCGCCTGTGACCGGCCCGCTACGGGTCCATCCGACCAACCCTCGCTATTTCACCGACGGAACGAAGAATGCCGATGGATTGCTGAAAGCGGTCTACCTTACCGGATCGCATCATTGGAACAATCTGCAAGATTCCGGAAAACTCGGTAAACCTTTGACCGAGAAGTTTGATTACGACGGCTACCTGGGACTCATGGAGGGGTCCAACCATAACTACATAAGGATGTGGTCCTGGGAAGTCGGAGAAAACGACTCATATTACGATCCGGTACCCTGGGTCAGGACAGGTCCCGGAACCGCTTTGGACGGCAAACCCAAGTTCGATCTCAAGCGGTTAAATCCGGAATACTTTGAGCGGCTGCGGTCGCGGGTGATCGCCGCCGGGGACAGGGGAATTTACGTCAGCGTAATGCTCTTTCAGGGTTGGAGTATCTACAGTCATGGCTATGGAAACCCGTGGCCGGTGCATCCCTTCAATGAGGCGAACAATATCAACGGGGTCGATGGAGATCCGGATAAGGATGGTGAGGGCAGGGAGGTTCATACGTTGCAGGTGCCCGCCGTTACCCGGCTCCAAGAGGCTTACGTTCGCAAGGTTATCGATACCCTTAACGACCTGGACAATGTGCTCTATGAGATCACGAATGAGAGCGCCATCTTCTCCAAGGACTGGCAGTATCATATAGTCCGGTACATCAAGTCCTACGAGGCCACGAAACCCAAGCAACACCCCGTCGGGATCACGGCTTTCGACAGCGGCCGCGAAGGCTCAATGGAAGCCTTGTTCGGCAGCCCGGCTGATTGGATTTCCCCCCAGAATGATGGGGCCTCGGGCGACTATATGAACGACCCGCCTGCCGCCGATGGACGGAAAGTCATCATCAGCGATACGGACCACCTGTGGGGAGTGGGAGGAGATCGGACCTGGGTTTGGAAGATCTTTACCCGGGGCCACCATCCCATCTATATGGACCCCCTGCGCAAGCAAGACTGGTTCTCCATCAGTGAAGCCCAGATGGAAGGCGCTCGCAAGGCGATGGGAGACACCCACCGTTATGCAGAGCGGATAAATCTCGCGGTCATGGTGCCTCGCGGCGAGTTGTCCTCCACTCGATACTGTCTGGCCGACCCGGGAATAGAGTATCTGGTCTATCAGCCCAAGGGCGGGGAAGGTTTCTTCGTTGAATTGATCGCAGGCACGTACCGTTACGAATGGTTCAATCCCGCCAAAGGGCAAATCACTGGCAGCGGCAACGTTCAAGCGGCGGGCGGTGGGCAGCAATTCAAGGCCCCATTTGCAGGCGACGCCGTGCTTTATCTCAAAGTCCTAAAGGGGTGAAGACAAGGAGAGCAAGAGCATGAAGAAGAGAGTTTGGTTAAGTCTGCTGGTGATGAGCATGGGAATGGTGGCACGAGCGGATACCTACTACGTCTCGACAAAGGGAAGCGATGAGAATCCGGGCAGCGAGGCAAAGCCATTGCGCACGATTCAGAAGGCTGCGAGTTTGGCCCGTGCGGGGGATACGATCCTGGCACGGGGCGGCGTCTACTCCGAGCCTGTGGTACTGCGCTTCTCCGGGCAGGAGCGTAAGCCGATCGTGCTGAAGAACTATCCCGGCGAGCAGCCGGTGATTCAGCCGGGTGAGCTGGGCAAACAGCCGCCCGGCCAGGGCGTGCTACTTCAGGCACAAGAGGGCTATCAGAAGTCGATCGGTTGGATCACGATCGAAGGGTTGGAGATTCGTTATGGGCATGACGGTGTGAAGTTCTACAATGCCCATGACATTATCATCTGCAATTGCCACATACATGAAAACTGGAATCAAGGCATTCTGGGAAACGGCAATCGTGCGCTCATTAACCGAAACATCATCGCCGGCAACGGCACGAACAAAGGTGAACCGCAGAACCTGATGCACGGAATCTATGCCACGGGAAGCGCCTTCACGATTACGAACAATCTCATTCATTCCAACACCGCTTACGGTATCCAGGTCGCCGCCTACGACTACAAGGAGGACTCGATGGCGGGGCCGGAATATGCTGAGGCGAGAAATTGGCTGATCGCCAATAATACAATTGCCTTCAACAAGAATCGGGCCGGTGTTGTGATCTGGCAGGATGGGGTGGAGAATTGTGTTGTCCAGAACAACATCTTCTACAAGAACGGAGGCGTGAATGCGATCCTGTTCTACTCACAACAGGGTCGGCGTCATCCGGTACGGAACAATGTGTTTTATCCGCCCGGCGAGAATCTCGTGAGCACGGAAGAGAATGCGTACGAGGCGATCAACAACAAGCAGGTCGATCCGCGTTTTGTCGACGCCGATTCGTTCGACTTTCACCTCAAGGCTGGCTCGCCAGCTATTGACACAGGGTCGGCCGACCGTGCTCCCACGACGGATTTCGATGAAAAGCCTCGGCCACAAGGTAACAAGGTTGACATCGGGGCGTATGAGTTCTGGCCCACCAACGGGCCATTGGGCGTCCATCCGGCCAATCCGCGATACTTCTTCGATGGAACGAGAGGGATTTACCTCTGCGGCCATCAGATCTTTGTGGACGTGCAGGATAATTCCTTCAATAAGGAGTGGGTCAAGGATATGGGCCATCCTGAAGACCCGAACGAAAGATCAAGGCTGCTGGACTGGGGACGATACCTGACTTTTGTGGAAGGCCTAGGCTTTAATTATGTAAGGAGTTGGGTCATCTTCTCGACTGGGTCCGGCAAAGCAGCGCCGCCCTATAAGGTCGCTTTTCCCATGCCCTTCAAACGCGTTGGGCCTGGAAAAGCCAACGACGGAGGGCTGAAGTTCCACCTGCAGCAGTTTGATGAAGTTTTTTTCCAGCGCTTGCAGAACCGCTGCCGGGACCTTCAGGAACGAGGGATTTACATCTCGGTCATGCTTTTTGAACTCTATGGCTTTTTGGACGGGGAGGAGGCCAATGGTCAGCGTCTATGGGACGGCAACCTGTTCTGCGGCACCAACAACATCAACGGCATTGACGTCGACCGCAATCATAACCGTCTCGGGGAGGAGTTCTTCAGCTTAAACGATCCTGCAGTGGTGAAGATTCAAAAGGCGTACATCGAGAAGATGGCCGATGCGCTGAATGACCTGAACAACGTGATGTGGGAAATCTGCAACGAAGCCCCGTCCGCGGCCATCGAATGGCAGTATGAAATGCTGCGGCACTTGAAGGCCTACGAGGCACAGAAGCCCAAGCAACACCTCGTGTTGCTCTCCCCCGGCGGATGGACGCCAGGCGGGTGGAGCTGGCCGGAAGAAAGACTGTTTGTCGATAGCCGGGCCGATTGCATCGCAACCGCAAACGGCTGGACCAACAAAGACAATCCCAAGGTATACCGGATCGACAAGCCGGTTATTATGGATCTCGACCACGTCGCGCCGGGGCAGTGTCAACCAGCTCTGATATGGAAAGCCTTCACCCGCGGTTATCATTTCAACCTGTACGATGCTCCGTTCGAGCAACCCCAGCAAGAGAGTCGTGCCTGGCAGGTGGCCCGAGGAAACCTCCGTTTGACCCGTGTTCTGGCTGAGACAATCCAGGATATCGCTTTGATGAATCCCCATGACGATATGTCAACCACCGGCTATTGCCTGGCGAATGAAGGAAAGGAATATATCGTGTATGCAGAACATCAGCAGGACTTCCAAATCAACTGCCTGCAAGCTGGCCAAGAGTACCAGTACGAGTGGATCAGCACCACGCAAGCATCTGTTCAGGAAACCGGTCGGCTAATCCCGGACGACCGAACGCATCGATTCAGTCCTCCCTGTGATGGGGCGGTGTTATGCCTGACGCTCCGGAACCGTCGTTCAGCAGGTTAAGAGCCGGAGAGACGTCCTCGAAAGAAGGCATCATCGCTATTCGCATGATGCTATGTGCACGATTGTTCTCTCAGGACCGCTCGTCACCAGAGAACCCCCTAGCTTTCTCAGAATCTGAATTGTCGCAAGAGAACACTGCATTCTGTATCCATGGAAAATGTACATAGACAAGATGAGAGTGTGTCTCGGGTATCTTGCTATCATTTCCGTGTTCTCATTGCGTCTTAGCAATAAAGCGGCGCTATTATGAACAGACTCAGAGGACTGTCGCCCGCGATGTTGCCAGCATCTGTTTGAACAATCTCTTTTCTCCCGCAAGCCGGGCACCTATGGAGCACCGTCTCGGTCTACCGGCGGCTTGCCGAACCCGGCGCGAATCCAGTTGACGACGGCCCTGCCGGTGAAACGGTCGTCCCAGGGGTAGTCGCCGGTCCAAGACGGTTTGCCAGCAGGGGGAACGGGCTGTGTTCCGCCGCGGCGCATGTTCGTTGCCACGGCCATGAAAGTCTTCAAGCTGGTGGGATCGTGGCTCTCGCCAGCGTTGGCCCGCGCGTCGCGAGCAGGTGGATCGAGGAATGGGTCGTCCGGCCAGTCGAGCAAGGTGAGGCCGAGCACCTCCTTGACGTAGCGTTTGAGCGTCCGGTTGGGATCAGGCCAGCGCTCGGGCGCGGCGGCACTCGCATAGGGGGCCAACGTGTTGCCGGGTTCGTCCGCGGTTGGCAGGCTGCCGTCGGAGTAGAAACGGTTGCCGCGCAGGTGGAGGCCATCGGCGGCATCGACCGTGGATGCTACCATTCAGACACCCGTCTTGGCCACGAAAACGTTGTCCTCGACGACTATGCTCCCGGCACCGGCCCAGTTTCCTGAGATCCGGAGACCCTCGCCCGTGTGGTAGGCGATGTTGCCGCGAAGGATGTTGTTCTGCTGCGTGTAAGACTTGCCATCTTCGTAGGTTCCAGGCTTCGTGGTCACCTCGAAACCGTAGCCGCGAGCACCCTCGGCTGCGCCCAACTCATCGATCAGCATCGACTGGCTGATGATGTTCCCTTCGACCATCGCCCCGAAGGAGGCGGACAGGAGGGCATATCCCCACCCCGGCTGCGCTGCGGTCGAGGATTGCTTGGCCGTGTCGGGATCCTGTGGGGTGGGGTAGGCGTAGACGAACTGCACGTTGTTACGTACGACGGCCGACTGGCCTGCCTGGGCGCTGCCGACCAGCCAGGGGTTGACCATCTGGTTGCTGTTGGTGGCACTGAACCAGTAGCCCTCGACGATCAGGCTTGCCTCGATGCTCCCGCCGAGGCGCATCTGCGGCCCGCCCGACGCTCCGTCGGCGGAGATGATCCCGAGGTACGGTGTCCCATCATAGATCCGCCGCCCTGGTAGATGTTCCGGCTGAAGATGTCGCGGCGCGGGTCGGGATCCATACGTGGGTCCGTCTTATACCCGTTGCGGTAGAAGATGACTTCCTCAAAAGTGTTCGAATTGCCGAAGCCACTCGTGAAGAATCCTTGGTTGTGGGCGTCGGCGTTCCAGGAGAACGCCACGATGATTCGGCGGATGGTCGTCTTTCGCGGAAGGTAAGTGAGCCGACTCCCCGCGCCGAAGGCCCAGCGGCAGTCCTCAGCGTAGGCAGTCACCGGGCCGCCTGACTGGGAGTCCGCTGTGTAGGCCCCTACCGCGGACCAAGACACTCTGAAGTCAAAGCCGGAGAGCACCATATGGAGCCAGAGCTTAGCCATCCCCTGGGTGTCCGCGGACATTGGATTGCAGACCCTGTGTTCGCTTTCTTGGAAGCGGACACGCTTGCCGAGATCCGGGGCAGTTCGTCGCTCGTCGGTCGGGTCACGGGTCACGGGCGAAGGGACACGGAATTGCCATCGGCTCCCGTTCGCTGCGACCGCCGACGATGCCGCTGTCAAAGGTGTCGTGCGTGCGCCCCCGGCGAAACAGAATCCAGTCGGGGTATCCGCCGGCGACGGCCTCGCAGTCGCGATCGTGCGTCCGCAGGCGCAGGTCTGCGTCCGCGTTGCGAACCATGCCGACGGCGTGCCGAAAAGGCCGAATGGCGTCTTCATCCGGCTCGAGGGGGTCGGTACCGTAGGCCTTTCCATTGGTGGGATTGGCGGCTCTGCCTGCCGAATCCACCATTTTCTGGCCATCCCACCAGTATACGTCCGCCGTCTGGTTGTCGCCTCTGATTGGATCGAAGAAGACGACCTTACTGCCCCGGTCCCGGGTGTCGTTGAACCGGGCCCGGTGATTGCCCAACTTGCGGCTGCCGTCGCTGGTGACCAGGAACGCTCGCAGGTCGATCCACCCCTCAGCAGACAAGGGAAGCTCAAATCCCCCGGCGGACGCCGACATCGCATGAGCGGACCGCGGGCCGGTAAGGGCCGGCGGCCACAACGAGGATGGCGGCCAGACGGGCAGTCGCTTTCGCGAGGACCTCCATGGTGCATGATTTGAGAAACAAGCACCGCTTAAGTTTATCGGAATTCACGGACGCACCCCATTTCTTCGGCCCTTTCAATACCTGTTTGCGAAGGCGGCCCCGGGCCGATGGGCACGTCGCTCTCGTGGGCGACATGTTCAGTTCATCTGTCATGGGCACTTCCAATATCCACGTATTGTTCGCAACGCGAACGATGATACCGTGTAACAGGGTCAGGAGGCAAAAGCGGGGGCAATGTCTCGATGCAACTGTGGCGGCAGCTTCCGAAACATGTAGTTTGTGTGCTGAGCGTTTTGACATCTGAATGGTCGGTTCGAGTCGCAGCCGGTAGGCTTATCTCCCTCCTCGGCGCCGACGCCGCCAACATCACTCCAATCCATTTGCCGTCTCAGCCAAGCTTCTCGTGACTTGGCCGATGAGTAGTGATGCACCACATGCCTACGCAAGTGCAGGTGCGGCGCCCAAGGATTGTTCGTGATATGTGTCAGGAGCCGGATGACTCGAGGATCAAGATCGCGTCTTCCCAGCCTTCAGGGGTGGAGAAGGATTGAGTGCCCGTATTCAAGAAGCTGCCGGCCGTAGTGGGATTGCCGGCCTTCGGGTCGATCCAACGAGCGCCCACTTTTGCCGTGCGAATTTTGTCCATATTGATCGAGAAAGATGCTCTGCTACCGAGATAGACCATGACCCATTTGCCGTCTTTGTGTCGGGCAGCGAGATTCAGGATTCGGTCCTGCGTTTGGCCACCGGCGGCGAAGATTGACTGATCTGGGACGAGATACCACCACTGGCCGAGGTCCAGGAAGATCCTCTTGAGGATCCCCAATTGGGTGGCGCCGGGAGCGTCGAGAGCCTGTTTCCAGGTGGGCAGGACCCGCCAGCTGTCGTTGTGCCCGTAGGTATGGTGGGTGCCCGCCAGGTACGAATAATAGGCCTGTCGGCGAATCCACAATGGGCTGACATCACAGCCATATTCCGACCCTTGCTCATAGGTCCCTTCCGCCATCAGCACGGGCTTGACCGGTTTGAGATTGTAGTCATGGGTCACCATCGGATAGATCAGCTCGACGCTCTTCCATGTCTGCATCGAGTTGAAGTCCAGCCAGCTCTCCTCGTGAATGAAGCTGGACGAAGTTCGTCGCTCGTCGTTCGGGTCATGGGTCACGGGCGGTGGATTATGCCGCCAGCTCGCGCAAGACCGGGACAAACTCCTTCTTCGCCTCGGGCGTCATCGACCAGACAATATTGGGCGCGTCCTTGTATCGATGCGCCAGCCACTTCGCCCAGGCCCGGCCGTTTTCCACCGTGATGCACTTGCGGAGTTGACTGTTCATTGTTCGTTGTTGATCGATGAACTATGAACCCTGAACAAGGAACGATGGTAGAGGGTCATCGAGATGACCACATTGTTCTCACGGGCGATCCGGAGAACGGCGTCCACATTCTGGAAATAGGCCTCGTTCGGTGTCAGGGGGTCGTCGTTAATCCAGGGCTTTTGCCCGTACACATTCGGCTTGGTGCCGTCGCCCACCCCCATCAGCATCACCTGAGCAAAGGCAAACCCATTATCCGCCGTTTTCTCCAGAATCGTGCGAGCGTCCTCGATCTTATACTCGCGAAAAAGCTGCCACTGAGTCGTGCCAAGCCAGAAGACGGGCTTGCTATCCTGATCCACAAAGTACCGGCCATTGCTCGTCTCTCGTCCCTCGTGCCTCCCATCTGCCATTTCAGCCAATGGCAGAGACCACAGTCTCTGTCCAAGCCGAGATACCCATTTGACTTTATGGACCGTGTTTCTTTACAGTATACATCACATGATACCCAGGCACTGCATCTGATCTCAACGTTGTTCTCGAGTTCAGGGAAGGATTCTTGAGAGACTTTGCGGCAACCTTGTGTGGTGTTGCCCGCTAACAGCAAGGAGTAGCCCCCCAGCCACTCCACCCCACCCCGCGACTGCCCGGAGGCGGGGTGCGGGAGGGATTGGTGCAGGAGCTCTGAATGCCCAACCCCTCGACCGCGAGGCCATTGACTGTAGACACGCAGGCCGGAGGCATTGAAATCGTGCCGTAGCCTGTGCTATCATTGATGAAGAATCATAGAAGACAAACGGCCGGTGGCGACGGCAATGATTTGACGGCTTTGGTTGTTTCTCTGGCTTGCCGACCGGTAGCATTGTTGATAATGGCGTCTTGGCTGGATGTGAAGAATGTCCAGGCACACGTGTGTTAGCAGGGCAGGCAGCAGTTCCACGACGACAAGATCGCCGAGAACCGCAGAGTTGAACAATCGCAGGTTTGCAGCGGCAACAGAAAGGTGGGATGTGTTGGTTCACGTTTTCTCTCTTACCGACAAAAAGAATGTCCTTGGTCCGGAAGTTAACGGACGGAATCTGAGGAAGAAGATTATGAAGAACTTCCATCAATTACAGGCGATGGAGCCGCCTGGCAGTCGTGTGCATACAGCGGTGAGTAACGCCGCCACCAAGGCCACGTATCGCAGAGTTGTTGCGGTTCTGCTGGTTTGCCTCGTGTTGGCAAGGCATGTTCGCGCAGTCGAAGAGGGCTTCGTGACGGCCACATTCGGAAATGCCCCGCACGTACTGTACCCTGGCACTCTCCAGGTCGAGCAGGAATTACTTCGTTTTGATCTGGCCTCGCTAGCGAGGGGCGCGAGGGTCCAGCGAGCGATCCTACGGTTTCCGTTCCGGTCTGATTGGGGTGGTCATACCGTTGTGAAGCTTTTGCCGGTTGGTATTTCGGAGCAGTGCCTGGGTACGGACCCGCCGGCCCATCGTGCGCTTAACGTCACCGAGGCAACAAAGACCTGGGCTACCGACCCACAAACCAACCAGGGGTTAAAGATCGTCCAGGTTGTTCGGGCTGAACTCCAGGATGCGGTTCTCGAAGTCAGTTATCTCGGCCCAGACAAGGCGCCGCATTGTCTATCGTGTCTACCGATATGAACAGCCAATCACGGCAGCCAACCTCGGGCGGGCGGAGATGGTCTGCGAGATACCCGAGTCTCTTTCCTGCTGGAACTTGCTGGCGATTGCCAACACGGAGCACCCCCAAGAAGGCGTGACCAAGCGTTCGCCACTGGGCGAGGGCAACCTGCGGCTGGCACACATTGTGACGCGTTATCGGCTTGGTGATGACGAGGTGCCGCTGCCGCGGGCCACAGGATTGGCCGTCTTGACTGCGAGAGAGCCCGGCCAACATTATTACGCGGTGACTGTATCCGTTGATGGGCGGGAGGAAGTCGACAAGCTTATGGGCGACCAGAGCCTTGTGGCTGCAATCGACGAAACGCCGGCCAAGTTCCCTGCCATAGTCTATCAGCGGACACGCCAGCCCCAGCAAGACCGAAGTACGGCTCCATCCGTCGACGTCTATGTCTGCTGGCTGGATCCGCCGCTGGTTCACGCGTCACGCCCGGTTGAGGTCTACAGGGTGCGCTGGCCCGATCTGCCGGCTCCCTCCGCCGGACGGCATCTCCCTTTGTATGTGAACCTGGGGACCTACGGTTGCAGCGCAACGGAGCTGAGCGACCCGGGCTGGCACGCAGCGCGGTGTCATGTGGGTGGGGCGACCACGATTGGATTGGCTGAAGAAGGCACGCTCTGGGCCGGTGACCACGAGTGTATCGGCACGCTCCGCGGATTGGACGAAGGGGTCGTATGGAACCACGAGCAGCGGCGGGTGATAGCGGCTACTGTCTGGGCCATAGAGAAGCCTGATTTGTTTATTGACCCCGAACGGGTCTATATCTGGGGCCAATCTGCCGGGTGGGCTTTGCGGCATGGCGACCTTTTCGCGGCGGTTATGTCAGACGGGCACAACACTGTCAAGACCAGCCGCGAAGGACGCAAACACTACTGGCGCTGGGGGCTGCCGGACCATGACAGGAACTGGCTCGGCATGAGCCATCTGGACTACCTCGACTTGGCTGGTTGGGTGCGTGAGAATCCCACAGTCGAGCTGCCGTATTGGGTGTGCTGGCCGGCCTATGGGGCGTTTCCAGATCATACGTTGGGGGATTTTGGCTTCAAGCCATGGCAAGAGTTTATCGGCGCCATGAAAGAGACACGGCGGGCCTTTGCAGCGGTGTGGATGAGCAATGGCCCCGGCCTGGCCCGCGGTGTATGTCGCGACATGGTGCCTCAGATCAAGTTGCACCAGTCGCTACCGGCTTTCTC
>Ga0299912_10003939_pt1 | contig 12117 bp, 4 predicted proteins | sample RVTome_2_FD_207667 | JGI IMG/M metagenome (GOLD analysis project Ga0299912, IMG submission 207667) | Soil microbial communities from uranium-contaminated site in the Upper Colorado River Basin, Wyoming, United States - RVT95D214 (version 2) ... | reverse complement strand
GTCGCGCGTGGTGAAGGCGCGCAGCAGGCGGTCGTGGCGGTCGAGCACGGTGGTGGAGACCTCCTTGGTCTCCTCCAGGCTCGGCGGTCCCAGCCGCTCGATGGCGACGAACAGTCCGGTTGCGACGACGGCGGCGACCGCAACAAAGCTGCCGCCACCGATCAGACCCCAACGCATGGACCGCCCTAGAGCGCTCCGCGTCCCGCCGGCGTCTGGCGCCGGCCGGGAGCTGTCCGGCTCCCGGCCTGGCTCCAGGCTTGGGCGCCATCCCCGCCAGGGGGACGCGAGCCATCGTTTGGCGAAGCCCCGCATCACCGCCTCACTTACCGGGCGTGACGGTGAGCTTGCCCGCCGCCGTGCGCGCATAGCGCTCGGGGCGGTACATGTCCTCGACCGTCGCCGCCGGGTGGATGAACGCGCCGGGCGTCACGGCGCGCACCATGTAGGCGACGGTGGCCGAGGTGGCCGGCTTCGTCTCCGCGGGCTGCCCGTCCGGAGTTCCCTCCGCCTCGGTGTTCGCCTGCTCGACGTTGGAGCCGGAGAAATTGAAGGCGGCGACGAAGCGGTCATCGCGGAACTCGCTGTGCTCGGGCTGCGCCGTCGTCTTCAGCCAGTCGAGCGCCTTGACGTCGCCGCTGTCGACGAGGCGCGGGTTCTCGATCTCGAAGCCGGCCGGCAGCCGGTCGACGAGCAGCACGCGCCCGCCGGGCTCGGTCGCTTCGAGCTTGATCACCGCGACGAAGCGCTCGTTCTGCTGCACCTGGGACGATCCGCCGGTCGCGCTCTTGAGATCGACTTGCTTGCCGTCGAGCGTGTAGTAGCTGCGCTCGATGGTGAAGCCCTTCGATGCGGGCGGCTCGGGCGTGAGTGCCGCACCGATGACGGAGACGACCGCATCGACCGGCGCCGGGCCGTCGTTGACGACCGTGATCGGCGTCGTGGAGAGCTGCTCGGCCGACATCGAGCGCACCAGTGAGCCGACGATCGGGGCGCCGTTGACGATCAGCTTGGTGTCCTTGGCCTGCTCGGCCAGGGCGTTGGCGGCCAGCAGCATCCACGCCTGCTCCTGCGTCGACGTATAGCTGCGGCCGAGGTAGGCCTTGGCGATGACGTCGACGAGCTTGGGCGCTTCGACGGTAGAGACGCGCGTCTCGGAAGCCAGCGTGAGCAGAGCCGCGCTGTCGCGCAGATCCGAGCCGTAGTCGGCGCGGTAGCCGGTGCTGCCCGTCGGGTCGCCCTCGTCGAGGCTCGCAAGAGCCGCGGCGAACGCCGTCTCGGCGCGCGTCTTATCGCCCATCATAGCCAGCGCGGCGCCGATCTGAGCCTTGGCAAGCGGGCTCGAGAAGCGGTCGAGACGCGTGTCGGAGTAGTAGCGCAGGTCGCCGATCGGCGCGCGGCCGTTGCGGGCCAGCACGTAAAGCGCGTAAGCGCGATCCTCGCCGCCCTTCTGGAAGTCCTCCGCGTAAGCGATGAAGTTCTGCAGCCGGTCGAGCGCCTGGGTCATCCCCTGCGGATTGACCGTGAAGCCCTGCTCCTTGGCGCGGGTGAGGAAGTCGGTGACGTAGCCGGTGAGCCAGAGGTCGCCATTGCTTGGCCCCCACGCGCCGAAGGCGCCGCTTGGGTCCTGCATCTCGAAGACGCGATCGACGGCGCCTTGCACGCGTGCTTTCAGCTCCTTGTCGGGCGCGATGCCGAGTTGCGCGGCGACCGCGTTCGCGTAGACGAGCGGCAGGGCGCGGCTCACCGTCTGCTCGGCGCAACCGTAGGGGTAGCGGTCGAGCGCGGTGAGCAGCCCGGGGATGTCGAACGCGGCCGTGGGGCCGACGCTGAGGGCAATCCGCGAGCGGCTGGGGATCAGGTCGCGCACCAGGTCGGGAGACAGCGAGATGCTGCCGCCGTTCGCTTTCAAGGACGCAACCGTCGTGCGCTTGATGTCACCGGCCGGCGGCTTCACGTCGAAGGTGAGGTGGCGCCGAACATCGATGCCGTCGGGGCCCGTGACGTGCACCTCGTAGGTCGTCTGTCCGACGTCGAGCGGCTTGATGGCGACATGCTCGGAGCGGCGCTCGCCGGCCTTGAAGTCGAGCGAGCCCGCGTAGGCCGTGGTCGTGCCGTTGGCGACCTCGAGCTTGTAGGCAGCCTGCGGGCCCTCGACGTTGTGGATGGCGATGTCGAGGCGTGCCTCGTCGCCGAGGGTCAGGAAGCGCGGACCCGAGGCGGTGAGCGCCACCGCGTCGCGCACGATGACGTCGCTCGTGGCGTGCCCGAGCTTGTCGGCGCTCCAGGCCACCGCCAGGACACGCACGGTTCCGTTGAAGTCGGGTAGATCGAAGTCGACCTTTGCGGAGCCGTCGGCGTCGACTTTGACGATGCCGGAGAACATGGCAACCGTCTCTTCGACGGGCGGACTGCCCTGCAGGGCTTCGGCGCCGCCGTCACCACCCGAGCGCAGCGTGCCGCGCTCGGCGCGCATGCCGTCGATCAGCCGCCCGTAGAAATCGCGGATCTCGAGCCCCATGCGCCGCTGCGCATAGAACCAGTTCTCCGGCGCGGGCGCCTGATAGCGGGTGAGATTGAGAATGCCGAGATCGACGGCGGCCACCGTGATGCGTGCCTCGTCGCCGGCTTTCAGGCCGCCGATCTTCACAGGCACGGTCAGCGTGGTGCCGGACTTGACCTTCTCCGGCGTGGCGAGCGAGACGCTCAGCGTGTTGGCCGCCTGATCGAGGCCCAGCCACTGCACGCCGATGGCGCGGCTCGGCATGCGCTTCAGGGATTCGTCCATCGGCCGGTAGAGCATGGCAGTGACGTAGGCGCCGGCGCCCCAGTCGGAACCGACCGTCACGTCCGCTTCGCCGCTGCCGTTGGAGATCTCGATCTCCTGCATGGAGAGCAGGCCGCCCGACAGCACGGCGACGAGCGCCTTGCCGCCCTGCTTGGTGGCGACGCGCAGCTTGGCGACGTCACCCGGCTTGTAGCTGGCGCGATCCAGCGCCACGTCGAGGATCTCCGGGCTGTCGTTCTCGTTGCCGGCCGTGTACCAGCCGGCATTGAAGGCGACGCTCGAGGCGGGGCCGCTTGCGTCGGCGGAGGTGACCTCCAGGCGGTAGCGGCCGTAGTCGACGCTCGCTTCGACCTTCGCCGGCGCACCGTCGGCGGTCGCGGTGGTGCCGTCGGCGATCTTGCGCGTGAGCGTGACGGGCTCGTAGTTCCACTGGCCGTCTTTGCGATACCACTGCCAGTTGGTGTCGAGGCGCACGAGCTGCCAGTTGAGGCCGTCGGCGGCAACGCGCTGGCCCTTGTCGTCGAGGACGATGACCTCGAACGACGCGGTCTGCTTCTCGTCGAGGTCGGTGCCCTTGAACAGCGGCTTGATGCCGATGCGGGATTCGCGCAGGTCGACCGGGATGGTGACGCTGCGTTCGATGGTGCGCCCGCCCGTCTCGCGCAGGCGCAGGATGACGTTGGCTTCCAGCGGCTTTGCCGTATGCGGGATGGCCGGCAGGGTGATCGCCACCTGGGCGATGCCCTCGGCATCGGTGCTGGTCGTTGCATCGAGCGGCTTGCGCACGGGATCGATGCTCTCATCCGCCTGCCCGAACTGATAGCCGGGGTAGCCTTCGAGATCCTTGCCCGACGGCTTGACGACGATGTCGCCCTCGATGGCGAGGTCGGCGGCGGGTGGGCCGTAGAGATAGCGGCCGATGGCCTTGATGTTCTGCGTCTCCTGCGGCGCCAGCGCCGTCGTCGGCGGCTCGAGCTTGAGGTCGAGGCGCTCAGGCACGAAGTCTTCCACCAGGAACGAGACCTGGGTGATCGGATCGCTCTGCGGGTCGGCGTGCAGCTTGGCGCGCCAGGTGCCGGTCATGGCCGAGCCACCCAGCGGCAAGGTGACCTCGCGGCCGCCGAGGCCCTGGTCGGTGAGCGTGAAGCGGCGGTGCTCGACGCCGTCGGGGCGGGTAACGATCAAGGTGACGGGCAGGCTCGCGGCCTTGCCGGCGGCATCGCGCACCAGCGCCGCAATGTGCACGTCCTCGCCCGGCCGGTAGACGCCGCGCTCGGTGTAGACGAAGCCGTCGAGTGGCCCTGGCGCCTCGCGGCCTTTGACACCGCGGTCGGTCAGGTCGAAGGCGCCCGATGTGAGATCGAGGAAGGCGTATTGGCCGCTGCTGCTCTCGGCGACGAGCAGCGCCGGCTGCAGGCCGCCTTCACCGCGCGCCAGCCCCGCTTCGAATTTCGCATAGCCGCGGGCGTCCGACTTGGCGGTGCCGAGCACCTCGTTGTTGCGGGCGATGAGCTTGACGTTGATGTTGGCGGAAGGAGTCGCGTCGGCCAGCGAGCGCACGAAGGCGTGCACGCCGTCATCGCCAGAGAAGGCGGTGAGCCCGAGGTCGGAAACGATGAACCACTGCGTCGCCTCCGCATTGTAGTCCTCACGCGTTTTCTGGGTGGGCTTGGCGATCATCACGTAGACGCCGGGCTTCAGCGGCCCGACGGCGTCGGTGACGGGCAGTGCGGTCGTCACTTCCTCGTTGAGCTTCTGCGACACATCCATCGCGCCGGTGAAGATGCGCTCACCGGTGCGCGATTTGATCGTCTCCAGCTCGTAGCCCGAAAGTTGGCGCTGGAAGTCGCCGTTCTCCAGCGCGCCGACGAGGTTGCGGTCGCCGATGCGGTAGACTTCGACCTCGACCTTCGTGGTGTTGACGGAGACGAGCGGGATCCCCTGCTGGCCGCGGCTCGGCAGGACGTAGCTCTTGCCCGAGAAGCGCACGAACGGCTTGCGGTCGGGCACGTAGACGGCGATCTCGATGTTCTTCTGCAGCGGCTCGTCGACTGAAGACGGCAGTCCGGAGCGGATCTGCACCTGGTAGCGCTGGCCGTGGCTCAGGCCCTCGATGCACAGCTGCTCGTTTTCGGCCGTGACGCTCTGCGGGTCCTTGCCGTCGACGGAGATGAACTTGGCGAAGTCGACCTGGCCGCGGGCAAGCACTTCGGAGAACTGCAGGCACAGGCGGGGGGTGGCGGTCTCCGCTTCGGCCTTGTAGTCGGTCATGCGGAAGCCGTGCTCGGCGCGCAGCTTGTCGTAGGCCATGCGCACCGCGGTGTTGTCCTTGAGTGCGAGGCTCGACTTCAGGGCATCGATCGCCGGGCGCCAGTACGAGCGCCGCTGCAGCGCGTCGCCGAGCACGCCGAGGGCGCGCGCTTTCCGCTGGACGTCCTGTGCACGCTCGTAGGCGATGTAGGCGGCGCCGGAAGCATTCACCGGCAGATCGTAGCGCTCGCTCTCCTTGTTCGGATCGACCTGGATGGCGAGCAGGGCGCGGGCCAGCCCCATCCATGCTTCGACGTCCTTCCCGTCGAGGACCACCGCGGCAGCGAAGCTGCGTGATGCGGCGCGGGGATCGGAGGCGAGCATCCTGTCGCCGTCGCGGCGCAGGCCAGCGGCGTCACGGCCCGGCAGCTTCCAGTTCGCCTTGAGGTAAGCCTCATAGCGCTGAGCGTCCTCTTTGACGCCCTGATGCGCGAACGGAGGCTGCGATTGCGACTGCTGCTGCGCCATGGCCGGCGCGAGGGGAAGAGCGATGAAGAGTGCGAGGAGAAGGCGCGCGAGTAACGGCATGGCTTGCCACCCTGAGGACTGAGCCGAAACGTACAAATGCATTATCGAAGGCGGAGATGTCGCGGTGAAGGCCATCAAGGGCCAATGTCCAAACAGCGGCGATAATGGCAGAAATATCGCGAGTTCCCGGCTATTGCGCTCTTATGCGCCCGGACGCGATCAGGCACAAAAAAAAGCGAGGCCGGCAGGCGGCCTCGCTCAATCACGCTTAACGGTGGGTTACTGGCGGCGCAGGAGCTCGGCCAGCGACTCCCCGCCGGTGAACTCGGGCACGTGAGAGGCCAAAGCCGCCGACAGGCGAGGGATCGATTCGAACGGCAGGGCAGCCTTCCACAGCTTCTCGAACGAGCGGGCGGCCATGGTGGCGGTCTCCGCGCAGTTGGGGGCGAAGCGCTCGAGCGCATCACGCTTGGCAGGATCGCGGCGCATGCAGTCGCCGGTCCACGCACACGTGGGAGCTAGAACGAGCTGCTCATGCGCTGCGAGCAGGCGCGGATCGCGGGCCAAACGGCACTCGCTCGGCAGGGCGAACGGTGCCGGCAGCTTGGCAGCGTTGTCGGCTTCGCTGAAGATAACCTTGACGCGGATGCCGCTGACGGAAAGGCGTGCTGCGTGCACGCAAAGCGCCTGCGCCACGGGGCTGTCGACCGAGCGGGCGACGAGCAGATAGCGGCCGCCGGCAGCGTGCAGGCCATGCGCCGTGCGGCTGTCGAGGTCGCTGGCAATGAAGTCGCTGAGCTTGGCGATTTTCTCGCCAATGGACACGCCATGGAGTCGCGATAGTGGTTCAGTTGGCATGACCTTAGTCCCCCTTGTTGCCCGGAGTTGGCGAGCGCGACATGAGCCCCCCGAGTTGTTTGATGTTGCACGCCATTAAGCTGGCATTTGGGTTAAGCAAGTGTTGCATCGCGCCCCCGCGGGCGATCTTCTCGTAGGTGCCCGAACGACTTAATCCACCATCCTGCGCAAGACGAGCGGTGGGTGAAATTCGCCAACTTCCGCCGTCTCGATGCCCTCGTGATCGTCGCCCGCATCCGCGAGCAGGGGCAAACCGTTGGCGTCGCCGTCCGGTGCGGCCAGCGACACCTCGAGCTGCGGCACCGCGGCGGCATCGAGATGATGCGTTTCTGCACCGAGAGCGCCGCCGGCAAGCTTGCGCAGGGCCTCGGGCAGCGACGCTTCGCTGACGGGAACGTGGAACGTCGCCGTCTCGCGGCGCAGCTCGACGCCGATGGCTGGCCGTTGATCGTCGCCGGCCGGTCCCTGGTCTGCTGCCGCCAGCGCCGTGGCGATACGCTCGGCGATCGTCGACGGCGTGCGTGTGCCGGGGAACGGGACGACGATGTCCGCCGTCTCCTTGTCGGCCGGCGCGGTGCGGGCCGTGTTACTGTTGGCCGGATCGGGAGTCTCCTCGCCCTCGTCGACCTCCCGGTAGGTGGCGAGCTCGGCCTCGGCGAGGCCGGCATAGGTGCCGAAACGCTGGCGGAAGCCCGTATCCGCGCTTCCCTCCGGTTGCCGCGCGATTCCATCGCGGCGCCGCTCGGCAAGCGAGGGGCCGTTAGGGGATGCCCCGGTTGGGAGCGAAGTGCCGCGCGCCGGCGCCTCGTGCACGGCGCCGGGGCGATGCTTGAACACATCGCGCCGCGTCCGCCGCACCATGAGATCGGGGTCGAGCCCGGGCAGCTCGATGGCCGTCCGCGCCGGTGCGCGACGCACCGGCTCGGGATCGGGCAACTCCTCTGCCTCCTTGATCGCGGGCGCCGGCTGCTGCCGACGGCGCTCGGCCTCGATGCGCCCGGCGGCACCCATCACGGCCCCGAGGATCATTTCCGGCCACGCCCCGCTCTTGAAGGCGTAGATGCGGAACGCGGGCCGCTCCTCCTCGCTGCGATCGGCGACGAACATGGCCTTGAAGGCGCGCAGCGCGCGCGGCACCGGGGCGATGTGGCTGTCGCGGTAGCATTCGATGAACTTGCTGCCCTGGCGGCGCAGCTTGCGGCGGGCGACGAGGCCCGGCGCGATCTTCCACGGGCGCGACAGCACGCCTTGGCCTTCGAGCGCGTAGCAGAGGTTGGCCAAGGCCTGGGCGTCGCGGCGTAGCTGCTCGCGCTGGGGATGCCCGCGCGGGGCGTTCAGCGGCACGGCTACGTAGTAGCTGCCGCCCGATTCGAAGATCACCTCGCGGAACACATCGAAGGTGCGCCGCAACTCCTCGTGGTTATGGATCTCGCTGAAGCGCGACAGGATTGGGAACACCGGCCCGCGCTCGGCCTCGATCATGCTTTGACGCGTGGCGACGAAGCGGTTCATCGGCCGTCCGATGGAGACGAGCAGCAGGCAGAGATCGACGAACACGGCGACGCCGAGCGGAATGTAGTCGCGCTTCGACAGACCGACGGTCTCGTTGTTGAGCGCCTGCAGTGCCGCCGGATTCTCGATCGACTGCACCGCCTTCTGCTGCAGCTCGCGCAACTCGTCGGCCGAGGGGGGCAGCTCGAACGACAGGAGCCCGAAGAAGGTCGCGGTCAGCCGCCGGAAGGCCTCGATGGTTGCCTCCGAGCCTTCGACCGCCGCGATCTGTGGCTTCTCCAGGCTCGGCAGCTGGTCGATGGCCCGCACCACCCCACGCAGGGCGACCTGCAACTGGGCGTCGGGGCAGGAGATCGAGCCGCCGTGCGTGTCGGCGATGGTGGTGCGCTCGGCCCGGTCACCCAGGTCGGCGCGGATCTGGCGCAGCTGCGGGTCGGTGCGGAAGGCATTGAAGCCGGTGACGGTCATGTCGAGCCGGCGCCCGAGCGCGCGCATGAACTCGTTGCGCGTGCCGCTCTTGGCGTCGATGGTCGAAGGATCGTCGGCGACGATCTTGGCGAGCTCGGCGTCGAGCGCGGCCATGTCGCCCTTGATGGCGCCGACGCGGCCCTTGACGAACTCGGAGGCGAAGTTGAAGCGCGCGGCGTCCTCGTCGCGCATCTTGCGCCGCGGTCCGTCGCCGGGCGAGCTGTTGGGGCAGGAGGTGCCCTTGCTGCGCTCGATTTCCGCCTTCTCGGTCGACATGGCGGAGAGCTGCACCAGCGTCGCCATCAGCTGCTCCAGCCGCGTCGAGGCGCCGTGCAAGGAGGATTGCACCTGGCCGACGGCGCTTTCCGCCGAGCGCGCGGCCTCCGAACGGCTTTCCAGGACCTTCCAGTAGAAACCGAAGCCGAACCCGATCGAGATGATGGTGAGGAACACGTAGCCGAAAATGTAGGAGAGGCGCGTGAACCAGTCGACGGGCGAGAACATCTGGTCGAGCAGCCACACGACCATCGTCATCAGCATGGCGACCGAGAATCCGATGATCAGTTTGTGGACGAGCGGCAGGTCGCCCATGTTCGACTGGATCAGCTCGAGCATACCGACGTAGGTGGCGACCCACGAAAGCCCGGCCAAACCGACGACGAGGAACAGCTTTTTCCAATCGCGCTGGGGACGCTCCGGTTCGGCCCAGTCGTCGATCGAATCCAGGCGATGGCCTGGGGTGCCGGAGGAAGCCGTTGCGCGCGACCAAGGCGCGCCCGTCCTGAACGACATGAGTGACCTGCTCAACTCGTCGACGCATAGGTGGTCGTCGACCCGCCACGCTGCTCGCGTGCGGGACCGTTCACCACCGAATGCGCGAAACGCCTCTTTCGCTGTTCAGTATCTTCCGTCGGGCCGGTATGTGATCCAACGCCTTAGGTAGGCGCGGTTTTTGTCGCCAGTGCGGCGCCTCGGTGGCCAAAGCCCGTCGTGTGCACAATCAGATATGTGCGCGGTCAGTTGGCGTTGAGGTTGCGTTTGGGAGCGTCCGCGGCGCTGCCGGCGCGCTGCCTTTCCGCTGTCGCCGAGGCGAGCGGTGATTTCGGTTTTGCCGGTTGCAGCGACGGCGGCGCGCGGCCCTTCGCCTCGGCTTCGAGATCGAGCAGCAGCGTCTCCACGAGCGGCACCGCGAGCTGCGCCGCGTGCAGGTTGCGCGCCCACGGCTCGCGCGCCGATCCCGTGCCGACGACGACCACGTAGGAGTAGGCGGCGCCATTGGCAAACTGCAGCCCGCCGGCCACCCACGCATCGACGGTGGCGTCGGAGTCTTCCGTCACCTGCGTTCCGGTCTTGGCGAAATGCAGCCTGAGCCCCGGGTGGCGCGCGGCGCACCAGTTGCTCAAGTCCTTGAGCGTTCCCGTTGGCTTGCCACCCGCCCGATAGCAGAGCGGCGCTTCGAGCAGGGCTCTGACGAGGCCGCGTCCGCCGCGCCGCAGGATGCTGTCGGGGACGATCTTGCCGGAGGCAACGGCGGGGGCGGCGCCGTCATCGGCAACGTTCGTGTAGTCGTAGCCCTTGATCAGCGTCGGCGGCTTCAACGGTGTGCCGCCACGGCCGACGAGGCTCGCCAGTACGATGCCGGCAAGCTGATGCACGCGGCGTGGGGCCGCTGCAACCTGGCCGAGTACGACGGCGGTGGAGGGGGGCGTGCCTTGCCCGTCGGCGTTGACGGGGGGCATGTTGAAGCCCAGCTGGTCGATGAGCTTGCGCACGCGCGCCTGACCGACGCGTGCGGTTCGGTTGAGGAGCGGATCGTTGAGCGAGCAGGCGAAGGCGACGATAGCCTGGCGCCCCTGCCGCTCGGAGCCTCTGGCGCACGTTTCCAGCCCGCGCGCCGGCGCCTTCGTATCGAGGTAGAGCGATTGCGGCGTGTCGCGTAGCGTGTTGGCGATGGCGATTGCGGCGATGATCTTACCGGTGGAGGCGACCATGCGCCCCTCGCGCCCGGGGTCATAGTAGCCTGTCGCGGTTTCGCGGGCGAACGGCGAGCCGAAGTAGGAGGCCGTCTCGCCCTGCTCGAAATAGCGCACGATGTCGCCTTGCGCGTTGGCGGCGGCGACGATGACACCGACGCCTTTGCGCTCGTCCGAAACCTTGGCCGGATCGAGCGTGTAGCCGGGATCGATATTGGCTGAGAACTTCGTATCAATCTCGGCCAGGCGAGCCTCCTCCTTCTGGCCAAACGCGAGGTTGGTGGCGGCCTCGAATGTCGTGGTCACGCCGCGCACGTAGTCGCGCCAAGCAAAGCCGTAGAGCTGTTTCATCTCCTCGCGGATGCCGTAGCGTGCTGCCGGCATCAGGGCATTGGCGCGGATCACCGGATTGGCCTGGGCGGGGAGCGCAAGGCCGGGGACGTAGCGGTCGAGGGCTTCCCGCAGCTTCGGCCTGATCTTCGGGTCGGGCGGCCCGGCGGCCAGGGTGACGAGGTCGAAGACGACCTGCCGCTGCAGCGCTTCATCGCCGATCAGCTTCTCGGCGCAGGTGCGCGCGCGCACCTCCGTCAGGTAGCGCCAGCGATCGAGGCGAACGGCGTTGAGCCGCTCGCTGCCCTCGAGCAGGATGATCGGCCGGTTGACGGCCGAGGCGAGGACGAACTGCTCGGCGACGCTCAGGTCGGCGGCCTCCTTGCCGAAGACGATACGGCTCGTCAGCTCGATGCCGTGCAGCGGCGATCCGCCGGTGCGCTGGGCGAGCCACAGATGGTTAGCCGCCCATTGCTTCAGGGCCGTGTTGTTGCCGCCGGCGGTCAGCTCGCGGTAGACGACGGGGGCGAGCCACCATTCGCGCAGCTTGCGCTTCAATTTGGTGAGGCCGCTCTCACTGACACTAGGCGGCGTCTTGTAGATGACGCGCACGAACTGCATGGCAAGCGTCGAGCCGCCGACGCCGAGGTTCAGCCGCCGCGAGGCGAGGGAGCGGCGCACCGTGGAGAGCGGGATCTTGAGCACGCCGGGAAGGTCGATGCCGAACGGATTGAGCAAGCCGCCGAGATTGCGGTCCTCGTGGTACAGCAGGCATTGCCAGTAATGCTCGGGCACCTCGCGCACGGGGATCGATTTGTGGTCGGGGTTGGCGACGTAATCGCCGAGGTCGATCGCCTCGTCGGTGTAGTTGACGTCGCGCAGGCTATCGAGGCGCGGATCGAAGGTGCCGACGAAGCTGCCCTTCGCATCGTAGATGGCGGTCGCCAGCCAGCGCTCGGCGTCGTAGTGCAGCTTCTGGCCGACCGTGTAATGGCTGACGAAGCCGCGTATGGGCGCGACGACGTAGACGAGCGTAACGGCCAGGAAAACATAAAGAATGCTGGCGCCGCCAACATAGCGGAGGGGGCCGAGGCGGGGATTGAATGCGACCCGGTCGAGCACCCAATGCAAGACGCGGAACGGCAGGAGCGCCAAAAGCTCGAGCGCTCGGAAGAGGACACGGATGACGGCGAGCATAGTGGCCGCTAGCCCAGCGAAGAGCGCGCCTGCGCCCAAGCCCGAACCGCTAGCCGGCCTTTATGGCGATATTGGCCCCCTCACGTGGCGCTTTCTAAAAGCGCCAGAGCACGATCATGCGAAACGCCGATCGTAAGGCAGCTCGATCGTTGGACGGGCCGATCGTCCGTCAGAAGGTATGCAAAAGGACAAATAGCCCCACGCCCACGGCTGGCC
>Ga0299912_10003938_pt1 | contig 12122 bp, 12 predicted proteins | sample RVTome_2_FD_207667 | JGI IMG/M metagenome (GOLD analysis project Ga0299912, IMG submission 207667) | Soil microbial communities from uranium-contaminated site in the Upper Colorado River Basin, Wyoming, United States - RVT95D214 (version 2) ... | reverse complement strand
TGACCCAGGCAATTACGCAAAGTATCAGGTCCGGTCAACCGATTGACACATCGACGTTACAGGACACGAAGTATTGGCAGACGGCGGCTGTTGCTATGAGGATGGCGAACGGGGAAGACCCGGTAAAGATACTGGGTTATTTTTCTCATGCTGTGTCTAATCCCGTTTCTCCTGTACACACGGAAGTACCCGGTCCCGGCGGGCCTCCGCAGGCTACTGCAACGCTGAGTCCAGAACAGGAGGAGGCGGCGCGGTTGGGTGGGTTTACAAGAGAGCAGTTTTTGGAACATTTGGGGAAAGTGCGCTCTGAAACCCAGTGGAGGAACAAGTGAATCTTAACACAGTTAGACGCAGAATGGTTGACCTGAAAAGGTCGGGCGTGGACTGGGACAGGTCTGACCCGGTAAACGGGCAGTATCACTTCAACAACACGAAAGTTTACCTTCACTGGAACGACTACAAGGATTCCTCGACGCGGCCCAACTTCAAGTATCGTTGGGTTGCCTACGACGACAAGGACGACTTCCGCAACATCAAGAAATGGCAGTGGGAGTTTGACGCCGAATTTGTTTACGCCTCGGACAAGACGAACGAGGTTTGGCCGGAACTTATTGGAAAGCCGGGCGCTGACGGGCTGTATCATTACACGGACATGGTGCTGATGAAGATTCCGCTGTTGAAGCACTTGGAAGTAATGGACGAGAACAGCAAGAAGTATGACAAGGCCCGCGAGGGTCTGGACAAGAAGTTCCGGGCAGAGGCGAAGGCAGAGGGGGCCGAGGTTTCCGAAGAAGAAGTCAAGGACATTCGCGGCGCGAAATAACCAACCGAAACTGCTCCTAGAAACATAGGAGCAACTACTTGGCTACACAAGGCGTAAAATACGTTAGTGGCGCTACGGAAGTTAGGGAATTTCCTAGCGCCGCGACCGGCACGTATGTGGCCGGCGATGTTGTCGGCTTGACTAGTGGCGCTTGCGTCATTGGGGCCGACAATCTTTGTGCTGGCGTGGCACTGAAGGATGCTGTTACTAGCGGCACCACGCCGATTATCATTATCACTCCCGAGCAGGTTTGGAACATCGAATATGCCGGGACGACCGCCGCGACGATGGAAGGCGAGGACTATCTGATGACGTTCACCACGGGTTCTCAGTGCCTTTCCACGACTACGACAACCCCCACGGCTACTGTTTTGCAGTTAGACCCGAGGGATGGGGCGAAGGCCACTGGCAGAGTTTTCATTCATTTCAACGCTCACAACTGCCAGATGACCGGGCTGGCTACCGCCTAATGGGGATGAGGGAGAAATAACATGAGTACAACTGCAAACCTTCACGGGACTTGGTGGGACACCTCTACCGGCAAGGAGTCAATGAAAACCCTCGTAAGAGGGTGGTTCGACTCTACCGAGAGAGAGGCATTGGTTGAGTGGAAGGGGCTCTGCAAAGCACTGACTACGGCTGACGACTATGAGCGCGAGGCTCGGGTTGCCGGGCTCGGGGCGATGCAGGAGATGGCCGAAGGTCAGAACATTCCGCTTGAGGAAGCGAAGTTCGGGCAGACCAAAGACTTCACGCAGGTCGCCTTTGGCAACGGGTTCAGGATTACCGACCGGATGCGCCGGTTCAACAAAATCAAACTGCTTGAGAAACTTACCCGTTCGCTGAAGAAAACGATGATTGAGGGCAAGGACATCGAAATCGCTAAGATGTGGAACAACATGACGGCTACGACTTACGCCGCCGGTTTCGATACCTACGCTCTCGCGTATGACACGCACACCTGCCTGGACGACGCCGGGACGACCTACGACAACTACGGCGATGCGGACTTGGCGACCGGCTCTTACGAAGCGGCCCTTCAGTATTTCGACAAACTCTATGACGACCAGGGTAACATCTTCGTCGGCAAGGCGAAGAAACTCGTTGTCAATCCTTCACTCCGCGTGAAGGCGTACCAGATTACGGGCGCGGACAAGAAGCCGTTCGAGCAGAGCAACACGAAGTACGACCTCAATTCCTACTTCGGGTTCGACGTTGTTCCTTCGGTCTATCACAGATTCTCGGCTACTACGGCGTGGGTTCTTCTCGGTGACGTGAACGACCCCGATTACGGGCCTAGAGTCTATACGGCCCTTGAGCCTGACCTTGAGACGAAGGACGGCGACGACAGAACGCGGGACACGGTTGTGACAAGTTTGCAATATTTCAAGTACGGTTTTACCGACCCCCGCTTAGTCTATGTCGGGAACGCGTAAAAATTGAGTCTTAGGCACTTGGACGCCTTAGAGTATATTCTTTCTGGGGGGCCTACCAAGAGGCCCCTCAGTCTTATTCTCGCTACTGAGGGGGAACGGGATTCTCGTATTCGGAGCGAGTGGAGAATGATTTGAGTACATTTCCTGATGGGTTATTTCAGTACGGCGGACAGCCGGTCGGGGCTCTCTGGGCCTCTCCTTGGTCTACCGCCCGTTTTGTTGATGGCGAGGACGGCAACGATAACAACTCTGGCCTTAAGCCGACCGAAGCCAAGGCTACTATTCAGGCGGCTGTTACCGCGTCTACTCGCGGAGATGTGATTTATGTCAGGCCGGAACAGTATACCGGAGGCACAGGGTTTAGCCGCTATACCGAGGAAGTTACCGTTACTGCCGGGGCTAGCGCCGGGTCTGCTACGCACTTCGAGAACGCGGACATTTCTATTATCGGCTGTGTCCGCTCGGCGAACCCGGAATATGGCGTGAGATGGAAACACCTCACCGACACAACTGGTTACTGTCTTATCAATGATGCTCCGGCTCTGCACCTTGAGAACATCGGGTTCTTTGCCGAGGGTGCGTTAGGCGCACTTCTTTACAGAAACAATGCGGCCACAACGACTAGGCGTGGCTCAGATGGTTCTACTATTTACAACTGCGTTATCAAGGGTGCCCCAGTTCAGATTAGCGATGGCGGCGACGGGTTCTGCGTTCAGAATACCCGCTTTCATTGTGCCTTTGGAGGGACCGTCGCGGCCTTGAACTACACGTGCAGTGCCAACCCTGGCCGGAGACTCTTGGTTAGGAATTGCGAATGGCAAGACGGCAACGGGACTACTTCTTCGGGGCCGTGTATTACCATTCTCCCACCGATGACGGAGATTTTGATTAGGGATTGCTATTTTGGTCAGGAGCCGACCGGGGCCGTGTATATTCAAACTGCCGGTGCCAACTATGGTCTTGTTGCCAACTGCTTCTTCAATCACGACGACCTAGATACCGATGCCTCAATTTCTCTCGGGACGGGAGTTAAGGCTGTTGGGTGCTTCGACCAGGCCGGGATTGCCACTACTGCGTAATTGATGTTGAAACTCATGGATTGGGGCGGCCTCCCGCCCCTTCCATTCTAATCTATGGAGGGCGCATGGAGTTTATTATCAGGGGCAAGGCCAAGTTCGGCAAGACCCGTTCGGAACAGGAACAGAATCTTCGCAGGGAAGGTATGCGTAGCCTAAGCGATGAACAACTTGACCGGGTTAAGTTCTTGGAGAAACGGGTTCAGAACGAACAAGGCTCAAAAGAGAACTTTGTCGGTCAGCACGTTGTTGGCGGGGATAGCGGAATAAAGACCGAGGACTGATGGCCTTCACCTGCGATTTCAAGTGTCGGAAATGCGGGGCCACGTCGCCGGACGTTCCGACCACGGTAAAAGACCAATACTGCCCGTATTGCGGTGTCCCGATGAACCGCATTTATACGCCGCCTACCGTACTGTTTAACGGCGATGGCTGGACCCCGAAATTCGGGGATAATAAGGAGAAGTAAATGGCGAATGTTTTAACTAAAAACATACTTGAGTGTAGTTCGTTGGGTATTATCTCTAGGGGGCCTATTCTGGTAAAGGGGATTATGTACTATCCCGCCGCCGTGAACGGGGAGTTCACGCTGAAGTGGTGGGACGAAGTACAGCCGCCGACGCTACACGCAGAGAAGATTACCTACACGAATACCCTGGTGTCTGCCGACCACGTGGTTACGGCTACGACTAGTGCGTTCCCTAGCACGTGGGCTGATGGGAACGTGGTCAAGTGCCTCAAGACTACCGGGACAGATTCTACGAAGTACGGACTTATTAAGACGGCGGGGAACAACACTGCGTTTACCGTTCATCTTATCCCGTTCACGGTGGAAGCGGCAGTTGTGGGCGATTGGGATTGCTACCCGACATACACGGCGTTCCGGGGCAAGGCATCTGCGGCTACCGACACAGAAACGTCTATGTGGTTCCCGTTTGGCGGGAACGGGTTTGAGTTCCCGAATCTGGCACTTGATGACTTTGACACAAGCGACGTAGTTATCATCTACGTGGGATAATACGGTGGGAGATTTCCGCCCACCGATTCGTTCGGACTACCCGAAGGACGCCGGGGAGAAGTGGGATTACTGCGCCCTGTGTGGCCCGCCGCTATACTTGGCGGTAGTCCATTTCGATTCCGGTTCCGTGGCCCCGACAGCGGACTCATACACGGTATCCACAAAGACATGGGATGGCGGGGAAACCGTGACTGGGGCGACCTCGGGGGATACCGGGGTAATCCATAGGGCCACGCTAGTCAGCGGGACATATGCTGGCGGGGACGCTGTGGGAGTATTGATACTACGGAGCCCGACTGGGTACGATGCGGCCATTCTGGAGATATTCCAGAACGACGAGAACCTGAACGGGTCAACGGCGGGGGCGAACTTCGCAACGGTGAACAAGATTGGCGGGGTGTCTAGGTCAAGCCGGATTATTGCCGACAAAGACCTAATCACCTATCGCGGGAAGAAGTATTGCGCCCAACATTTCCGGTTTAAGTTTGAGCATGATTGGACTGACGAGATTAAGGTTGACAGGGACGAAGGAGATAGAGAATGAACTTCAGCGTTCGCGGGGATAGGTGTCTTATCCTCCTTGACGAGATGAAGAAAACGGTCAACGTGCGTGGGATTGAGATGGAACTTCCAGAGCAACACTCGGAGCGCTCTAGAACGGGTGTCCTCAAGAAGTGCGGGGACAAAGTAAAGATGTACAAAGAGGGCGAGCGAGTGGTAGTCGGGACGTATGCCGGGACTCGCGTCCACTTGATAGGCGAAACCTTTGAGGGCCAACCTATCAACGAGGATACTTTGCGCGTCATCAGGGAAGAAGAAGTAAATTGTGTTGTTGAGTAAATACTTACTCATTATTGAGTAAAGGGAGGTCGGCGTGGGTAGTTTAAGTTTTGACACGATGAAGGAGATGATGAAGTTCCGCGCCGGGAACAACGCCGCGCTGACCGCCGCCGGGGACTCCTCGCTCAACTATTTTGGTATCTGGATAAACTCGGCCTATCGTCAGTTGTGTACCCAGAACGACATCCTGGGGATGAAGAAGCGGCTCTACTTCCCGCAGTTGATGACCAGCACGACCAAGACCACGACCGACGGGACGGCCTACGTGACCATGCCGACATCCTGCCTGTATATCTCAGACGTTTACGACACGACCAATAACAGAAATCTTGATTGGATTCCGTGGAGGGAGTACCTTGAGCACACAGACCGGACCAGCACAACCTCCGAAGGCGAACCTACTGAGTGGTCCCGGCACGACACGAATATCTACCTCCACCCAACGCCGGACACTACTGGCGAAACACTTACCATCTACTATAAGAAACTGGTGGCTGACCTCTCTGGGAGTGGGACAACCGACATCGGGGCAGAGTGGGACGACGCTATACTTGAGTTAGCCGCGTACAAGATGTTCGTGTTTCTACACGACGTTGACCGGGTGAAGTGGTGTAAGGAAGCATTCCTAGAGATGGCCGTGGGGCTGGCAGACCTCTATTTTAAGGAAGAAAAGGACGCTGACAAAAACTTTGGCCCTAGCCCGGCATACATAGGGTAGAACATGGCCCGCAAACAACTTCGCATCAAGCCGCTACAGTACATCTACGACCTCGGGCAGGCCCCGCTCAACGCCTCCCCGCTGACGGCACAATGGCCCTCATTGAACGTCATGGTGTCGTCCAACCGGGTGGAGCGCAGATGGGACCACGAAATCTACCGGACATTCGGCTCGACTGAAACAATCCAGAACATTGTTATCTTTCGCACGAACGCCGGGGTGTACTACACGTTGGTATTGACGGAAAACGACCTCGCCAAGATTATGACCGGGACGAGCGAAACGTATCAATACCTGACGCAAACATGGTCTACCGGGACGGTCAGCAACGTTGTCACTACTGCCGTGACCGGGACTGACGCGAACTGCCAATGGTTCGACGCCAGCGGGATAGCCGCCGGGGACAAGTTCATTGTTGACGGCGACCATTCTACGGCGGGCGAACCCGACACTAACTGGGCGACCGTGGCATCGGTTGAATCAAATACCGGGATGACCCTCTCGGCGGCATATACCGGTTCTGATACAAGTGGGGCGTATAAGGTTAGGAAGGTTTACTCTGTGCCGGTCGGGGAGAGATGGCAATACGCCTCAGTAAACGGGAAGTTCTGTTTCGTCAATGGTAACGTCTTTGGGCAATACTGGAATGGAACCGACACGTACGCGACGGATATCAATACTACTTACATCAATCAGGCTAGGTATTGTACTGCCTATGCGAACCGACTGGTTACGGCAGATATGGTTAGTAGCGGGGCGAGAAGCCCGTGGCTTGTGCGGTGGTCAAAGGAAGGCGACCCGACTAACTACACGGACTCGACGGCGGGGTTTAGCGAGTTCATAGACACAGAGGAACCTATTACTGGGTTGGGGACTTCTGGGGAATCCATTATTGTGTTCAAAAAGACAGCATATTACCTCGGCCACAGAACGGGGGAGGCTACAAGCCCGCTGACGTTCCCGACGAACAAGCGGGGGATTGGTCTGTACGCCCCGTATAGCCTCGTCCATGTAGGCGGGACCGTGGCGTGGATGGGCTTGACAGATTTCTACTTTCTCAATGGGAGCGAAGCGGAATCTCTTGGCGGCGAAATCAGGAAGAAGTTTTTTGAGATAGTCCCAGATGACAACCTAGAGAGAGTGTACGGAGTCAACAACTCTCGCTATAACGAGATTCTTTGGGTTGCCGACACCAACGACGGGCAATACGTGTTCTCATACAACTGGAAAGAGAAGGGATTTGGAAATGGCGTATGGTCTACTTACCAGTTCTCGGGGAACCTCACAGGTTTAGGTTCTGCCGGAGTGTGAGATGGCCGATATATACGATGCCCCAACTGGCCTTGCGGCTACGGGTGCTTCCGCTACTAGTATTACGCTGAGTTGGGCCGACGGGTCTAGCGCCAGCGTTGAAATCCAACGAAAGCAAGACGGCGGACTTTACTCCACCATCGGGGAAGTTGCCGCCGCTATCCAAGCCTATACCGATAGCGCTTGTTCTAGCAATATCCTCTACTACTACCGCGTTAGGCACAACCAGAGCGGAGGGACATCTTCTTGGTCTACGGCGGATAGCGCCTATACGTTACCGGCGGCCCAGTCTAGTTTCGCGGTATCGTTCTCCGGCAAGACCGCTACGCTGACCTGGGAAAACGAAGATGTCTACACCTACATCAAGGTGTACTACAAACTGTCAGCCAGTGGAACGTGGTCTACGGACACAGAAACCTTGACCGGGACGCTAGAAACCCGGACCCTGAGCGATGCGACCGAGAACGTGAACTATGATTTCAGGATTTGTGGGTACAGTTCTACGTCGGCGCAAAACTCTCTGTACGCTACGGCGCTGGCACAGACTTCAGGGGTTGCCGCCCCGACCGAGTTTGTTCTGTCGTCGGCATCGCCTACGTCTGTCACCGTGACGTGGGCTGACAACTCCAGCGTGGAGGATGGCTACGAAGTCTACTACGACACGACGCTGTTTGAAACCACGGCGGCTGACGCAGAAACCTCAACCATCACGGGGTTGACGACCGACCAGACATATACCATCAAGGTTCGGGCTAAGGACGGCACGGCGTATTCCGCTTACGCCACGGACACCATCAAGGTTGGGGTTGCCCCGGACGCGGACGCGGTTATCGGGACGGTCACGGCGGTATCGCAGACTTCGCTGACGGTCACTTGGACGTGCGCGGCGACCAACGAGGACGGGTTCGAGATATACCGGTCTACTGACGGAACGACCTATACGCTAGTGGAACAGGTTGCTACAGAGGACCTAGCGACGTACACGGACACGGGGCTGACCTCGTACACGCTCTACTACTACAAGATAAAGGCATACAACGAATACGGCGTGTCTGCCTTGTCTGCGGCGGGGAGCGGGACGACTACGATTGACCTTGACCCGGCGACTAACCTGTATGCCGAGGCGTTGTCTAGTACGCAAATCAAGGTATCATGGACGGTCAACGCCGGGAACGCCACGACACACTCTGTTGAGCGCAGGACTACGGGCGGGTATTCAGAGATAGGAACCACGGCTACCGGGACGACGGCGGAGTACACAGACGCTACTTGCTCGGCCAATACGGAATACACCTACCGGGTCCGGGCGTATAGTTCGGCGTCTACCACCTACGGAGAGTATTCTGCCCCGATAACAAAGACAACGCTTGCTGTCGGGACGGATGCGGTTCGCCGGAACGAATCGTACTTCGCGCTTGGGAACGTGCTGTGTATCTCGTCGGAAACCCCGCAGAACTCGTTTGCGGCCTATTGGCGTAGCAAGCCGATTGACTTTGGGGAGTTGAATCCCGAGGACGCCAACAAGTTCAAGACGGTTGACAAGGTTCAACTAGAGTACCACGACACCTATGCGAGCGTCCCGATTGTCGTCAGCCTGAGCAACGACGGAGGGGTGAATTGGTCAACGGCTACGGGGTCTGTCGGAACCGGGTCTAATACCGACAAGGTGTACGACTTCCGCTTTGGCGGGGTCACAGGAAAAGACATAACGATGAAGATTTCTAGCACTTCATCATCTACGTCTTTTTCTTGGACCGGGGCAATTCTGGACTATGATGTTCGCGGCCCGTACTTTGACGTTGCTGGAACGGCGGCTAGTTCCACGTCTGCCACGACCTATTCCAGCCTGTCGCTTATCGGACCCACCGGATACACCGGCTATACGGGTTATACTGGTTCTGCCGGGACATCTACCGCTACCGGAGCAACGGGGTATACGGGCTATACGGGCTATACGGGTGGGGCGGGGGCCGCTGGCGCAACGGGGCCTACGGGGTATACAGGATACACCGGGTACACCGGATTTACTGGCTATACGGGAACGGCAGGGGCGGCGTCGGAAACAGGGGCTACCGGGTATACGGGCTTTACGGGTTACACCGGTTATACCGGATATACCGGCGACACTAGCGATGTGACCGGGCCTACCGGGTATACTGGCTACACTGGCCCGAGGGGATATCAGGGTTATACCGGGTACACTGGGTACACGGGCGAAACTGGTTACACCGGATACACGGGGGACGCTGGCGCGGCTTCAGAAACAGGCGCGACTGGTCCGACTGGCTATACGGGGTATACAGGGTCAACGGGTTACACTGGCTACACTGGGACCGCCAGCACCGTCACGGGCCCCACTGGGTACACGGGATATACAGGCTCGGCGGGTACGGCGGGGGCAACGGGCTACACTGGGTATACCGGATATACTGGTTCGGCTGGATATACGGGATACACGGGGGCTACCGGATACACCGGCTACACCGGTTATACTGGGACGATGGGCTATACCGGTTATACTGGATATACTGGTTCTGCCGGAGCAACGGGATATACAGGCTACACTGGCGCTAATGTTACTGGCTATACGGGTTACACGGGGTATACAGGGTTTACTGGGTATACTGGGTACACCGGATACGACGGAATCCAGGGCGATATCGGGCCGACGGGGTATACCGGACCTACGGGCTATACTGGTTACACTGGCGTTGCGGGAGCGGCCACGGCTACCGGAGCGACTGGCTATACCGGATATACGGGCTACACTGGATATACTGGTTATACGGGAGCAGACAGCGCAGTTACCGGTCCTACCGGATACACAGGATACACAGGTTACACGGGCTCGGCGTCAACGGTTACTGGCCCAACGGGCTATACCGGATACACTGGGTATACGGGATATACCGGTGAATCTGGAGCCGATTCTTCTGTAACTGGCCCGACCGGGTATACAGGCTATACTGGCTATACCGGGGAGAGCGGGGCCGATTCCACCGTCACCGGGCCTACGGGATACACTGGCTATACAGGATACACAGGAGAAAGCGGAGCGGACAGTACGGTGACGGGGCCGACAGGATACACCGGGTATACTGGCGACGCCGGGGCCGCGTCTACGGTAACTGGCCCGACTGGATATACGGGCTATACGGGTTATACCGGAGATTCTGGTGCGGACTCGACCGTTACTGGACCTACGGGGTACACTGGCTATACTGGATATACTGGTGAATCCGGGGCAGACAGTACAGTAACAGGGCCAACGGGGTATACCGGATATACGGGGTACACCGGATATAGCGGTGCCGATAGTGACGTTACCGGGCCTACCGGTTATACAGGATACACCGGGGCCTCTGTTACCGGCGCAACAGGATATACTGGCTACACGGGGTACACTGGCCCGACTGGGTATACCGGTTACACGGGGGAATCCGGGGCAGATTCTTCGGTAACTGGGCCGACAGGTTATACAGGATATACAGGAGAATCCGGTGCTGATTCTACGGTCACGGGGCCAACTGGATATACAGGATACACCGGGTATACCGGTGCCGCCGGAGGTGACTCTGAGGTTCCAGGCCCGACAGGTTCGACCGGGTATACAGGATACACGGGTCCGACATCACACGTTTATGCGTGGGGAATCAAGACCACGGCGGTTGCTACCGGGGGGATACTCGGGCCGCAGATAAAGACGGCGCAGACTCCATATAGAATCTCGGCTTGTATTTGGGGCGGGTCGTCCGGGGCGATATTCAACATTGAGGAACGGTCATCTGGTAGTACGGCGGGGTCTGACCTACTGGCGGCAGATTTGCTTGTCACCGGGTCTGGAGATGGGGTTACTACCACTGGGTTCACCAACACATCGCTTGCGGCTGATTCGTGGCTCTATCTAGACATATCAGACGTTACCGGAACGATTACTGGGTTGACAGTCAACCTACAGACTACGGAGACATAAGTTGGCAGTTCAGCACGCATACACAGAACCGGGGACCTACAACGTAAAACTGAAGGTCAAGGATAGCGACAACAACGAGTCCGAACAGACCAAGCAGATTATCATTCTTCCCGCCGCGAATCCACTACCGTTCATCAGGAGAAGCAAGGCCATGGCGTTGGCTCCTGACACGGTTCAGTTTGACGGTGCCGATAGTGTTCCACCCGCAGAGAAGGCCATTGTGTCTTGGGAGTGGGACTTCGGGGATGGCGTTACCGGTTCCGAGACAACTGATACCGGGCTTACTAGAGTCCCGGTGAACTATCCCGTTGGTCCACAGGGCCCGACCGGGACGGCAGGAGCAGACTCGAATGTTCCTGGGCCTACGGGTCCAACCGGTTGGACTGGGGCACAGGGGATAGACGGCTCTGCCTCCAGCACCGGGGCAACAGGGCCACAGGGGGAACAGGGTGCTCAGGGAGAATTAGGGGAGACAGGGGAAACTGGAGCGACTGGCCCCGCTGGTCAGGATGGTGCTACGGGTCCAACCGGGTGGACGGGATACACCGGGGACGCTGGAGACATCGGTCCAACCGGCCCAACTGGTAATGCCGGGGCACAGGGAGCGACTGGAAGCGCAGGGCCTACCGGATATACTGGATACACAGGCTATACCGGAGCGTCGGGCGGAGGTGGGGGGCAACTCATTCTCCTGTTGAGTACCGACGGGGCCAACGTGACCTGGACGAATATGCCGTCGGCGGCGACATTCCTGTTTGGGAGCCACCGCCACGTTGGACTAGTTGACTTATCCGGCTATACCCAATGCCGATTCATTGTCAATAAGCAAGGCACGGCTGGAGTGGCTGGGTCCAAGTTTATTTTACGTTATTACACATCGTTCTCTACTACAGTAGCCGATTACCTAGACATTGGCACTGGCGAAGT
>Ga0299912_10003935_pt1 | contig 12130 bp, 11 predicted proteins | sample RVTome_2_FD_207667 | JGI IMG/M metagenome (GOLD analysis project Ga0299912, IMG submission 207667) | Soil microbial communities from uranium-contaminated site in the Upper Colorado River Basin, Wyoming, United States - RVT95D214 (version 2) ... | reverse complement strand
CGGCCACCGAATGAATTCGAAGAGTTACCAATCATTCAGCAGAATAAGAACCAGCCCAGCCAGATCCTCCTAACCCTATCTGTCCACTCATAGGGGTGCAGTCCACCATTAAGCAATACTCCTACTACAAAGCCTAATATCCACGCGATTACGTGTCTAATTGTTCTGTAAAGGGCGAATTTTTGGTTAATGCTTTTTAGTCTAGGTGCTATTTTGTTCGCTGCAACCATTCCACCTATTATCGGTAAAATTATTCCCGTAATATAAGAAATAACTATTAGTGCTTTAATCCATCCATCTCCTAATTCTTTTACCCATTCTGGTTTATTATCCCATTCGAGTAATAAAGAAAGAATGACTGCGATTATTACTATGCCTACACTAGCTAATAGATATTTCCATGTTAGTTTAATAAAAGTCATTTTATTATTATTTTCTGCCTTTTTATGAAATATCATAAATATAGCACGTTAGCAATCGGTTAGCAAAAATGAAAAATCCCCCGGATCTTTTCAGTGATTGGGGGGATTTTAGCTTCGGAGATTGGTAGCGGGATTTGATTTGACTGGTGTATTTAAAACGAATAAAAAAATGTTATTATAATATATATAACGGAAAAAAAGTAACGAGAGGCGGCACATGGAAACTAGGAAAATAAAGCAGTCGGTAACCTTTAAAGCCAGCCCCCATGATGTTTATGAGGCTTTAATGGACTCTAAAAAACATACAAAATTCACGGGCGGGAAAGCATCCATCAGCTGGGAGGTGGGGGGTAAATTTTCTGCCTTCGACGGCTACGCTGAAGGTGTCAATTTACAGCTGATGCCGGATAAAAAGATTGTCCAGTCCTGGCGCGCCAGCGATTGGCCGGAGGGCCATTATTCCGAAGTTACATTCTTATTCAAAGAAAACGAAGGCGGTACGAATCTCATCTTCAGTCAGACGGGAGTCCCTGAAGAGCAGTACGATGACGTATCTCAGGGATGGCGTGACTATTACTGGGCGCCGATGAAAGAGATGCTGGAAAAATAAAAATTGGCCGCCCAAGCCCTTTATATCCTGCTCAGAAAATGAAGAACGAAAAGGTGTTCGCCGCTATAAGTAATGGGAACCATTATCACCCTGGTCTTAATAGTCTTGCTGGTTTTAATGTTCTTGAATCTTATGTCAAGGCAACTCGCCACCATCTTCTCCGAAGCATTTTCGTAGGCTGAAATAACTGACGGCTGGTCTTCTGCAACCACATCGGCAAGCGGCGCCTCTAATTTTGCCCATTCTGCAGCTGATTTATAACCGAGCAGGTCAGCAAAATTCTTGTTGCAGGCTTTATGGGTATCGTCAAGGTAGACGTAGATAGCTTGTCCCGATTTATCAAGTATTGGTTTTAGTTGCTTCGTGATTCCTTTTACCAGTTCCTCATGATGATGCTCTTGTGTAGCCACGATAAGTTCCTCCTTTGATCCGGTTTACATGCATCTACTTTAATGAAACAGGCATTAAAAAGTCATAAAGTCCCTGCGATATATATTGCATTTTCATGGCATTTTCATAGCTTTGTATTTTAACCTAAATAAAAAAGCACCGCTCAAAAAGCGGTGCTTCGTTAATTTCTTTGGTAGCGGGGGTTGGATTTGAACCAACGACCTCCGGGTTATGAGCCCGACGAGCTACCACTGCTCTACCCCGCGTTGAAACGCAATTTTAAGTATATGCCTTTAATGTATAGGTGTCAAGCATGGGGGAGACGAAACAATCCTATGTTCGTGCCAGAGATTGCTTCGTCGCGGAGTTTATACTGAGCGAAGCGAATGTACTCCTCGCAATGACATTTGGTCTATTGAGTTTTTAAAGCCTGCTCACGCTTGCGGTGGTCTTCGATGAAACGCCGGGCGAACCGGTCGCGCCCCAGAATCAAGTCGGTAGCCAGAATGGAGGGCCTGACCTTGGCGGCGTCGACAATTAAAGCCGTAGCGCCGGCGGAAATCACCATAGATACCCAGGCGTTATTGATGATAGGGCGGTCCGGCATGCCGAAGGAGATATTGCTGGCGCCCATGGTCATATTAACCCCCAGCTCTTCGCGGATGCGCCGGATAGACTCGAGAACATCCATCCCGGACTTCGATTCGGCGCCGATGGCAAACGCCAGGACATCAATAACGACATCCTCGCGGGGGATGCCGGCTTTTTCCAACGCATTAACGATTTTATGGGCGATGGCGATGCGGCGTTCGGCGTTCTTGGGAATACCCTCATCGTCCTGCACCAGGCCGACGACGGCCGCCCCGTACTCTTTAACGAGGGGCAGGATCCTCTTCAGAGAATGCTCCTCGCCACTGACCGAGTTGATGAGCGGCTTACCCTTGTAGACCTTCAGGGCGGCGGCGATGGCTGCCGCATTGGGGCTATCAAGGCACATGGGGGCATCGACGGCTTCCTGGATTACTTTCACCGCCCTGGGCAGGAGCTCGACATCGTTAACGCCCGGGGTATTCACATTACAATCGATGATATCCGCCCCGGCAGCCACCTGGGCGATGGCTTCCTGACGGACAACCTCGAGGTCGCCCGACTTCAGAGCCTCGGCCAGCTTTTTCTTGCCGGTGGGATTGATACGCTCGCCGATGAGCACCGTCGGCCGATTGATAGAAATAATGACTTCTTTGGTAGTACCGGATACTTTTGTGTCCATGGTAATATTCTCCTGTTCTATTTATAGACTCCGTATTCTTTAACAGCTGCCATCATAGCACGTAAATTATCGGGGTTACCCTCGTTCATCCCGGCCGCCCCGGTCAGGATATAGCCGCCGCCCGGGGCGCAGGTCTCAATAAGCTTACGACAGTATTCCTTAACCTCCTGCGGCGTTTTGGTATGTAACACCGAGGACGGCACATTGCCCGCGATGCAGGCAGAATCGCCGAGTACCTTTTTCGCCCGGGCCATGTCGATGTCCTCAAAGCTCCACAGCATCGAGCTTCTGGGCAGGTCCTTGATGACCTCAAGGCGCGCTCCGTACCGTCCCTCGGCGAAGGAGTACGGCACCAGTCCTTCTTCAATCATGCCCATGAGCACCCGTCGGTACGTGGGCCAGTAAAAGGTTTCGAACTGCTTCGGGGACATAAAGCTCTCGTCACCTTTATGGAGGGGCATAAAGCAAAGCGGGCAGCCGGTGGCATCGGCCACCGTTACGGCTCCCCTGATGGTGTTGGGAACGATGGTTTCCATAGCCCCATGCCCCCACCGCGGAGATTGGGGATACCGGCGGCGAGAGAAGCCATATTAATCTCGGCGACGACCTTCTGCCATTTAATAACCTCTTTGCCGGCTGCAATCATGGTCTGGAAAGCCGCCTCAATGTCCGGACTGGCTACGGCGGCATAGAATTGCAGGGGAACACCCATCATACCGTTCATCGGCGGCAGCTTGCGAAACGGTTCGAAAGCCCCCACGACGCGCGGCAGGAGGAACCGCCACCAGTAATCGGCGGGGTTACCGAGCAGAGCGGGATACTCTTCCGCTTTCATGTACTCCTTCTCCACGTACTGGTATAGAGAAGCGTTATCCGGCAGGCCGTGCCCGGGCCACTTGTGAAGCCGGTGGTCGGTCATCTCCAGCGCCTTGCCGGGGAAGACCAGGGAGGGGCCGGTATAGGTATCCATATCGAACTCGGCGATGAACTTGAGATAGGCTTTCTTCAGCTTCGCGTAGTCGTACATGACTTCTTTGAGGGTGTAGCCGGCGTAATGGGCAGGGAACATGCCGGAGGGCAACATGCAGGGCACGCGGTCCGGCTCCTCCAGCTTGATAGCCTTGATAAAGCGGGTAGTCCTTTCTTTATAGAGCTGCGCTGCTTCCTTATTCCTGAATTTGATATCGGGGGAGAGCCAGCGTTTAAAGCGTTCTTCACGCTTTTCCTGCCAGGTCATTGCCGACCATTCTTTTTTTGTATCCATGTTCAGACCCCCATGTGGCTACTTTCTTTTTTTATAAGTCCCATATTCTCTGGCGGCATCCATCATGGCATGGAGATTGTCCGGGTTAGCCATGTCAAAAGTAGAGCCGCCGGTGAGGATATAGCCGCCGCCCGGGGCGCAGGTCTCGATGAGCTTGCGGCAGTATTCTTTCATTTCTTTAGCGGTGCCCGTGTAAGCGACGGAGACGGGCACGTTGCCGGCGATGCAAGACACTTTGCCGACCGTCTTTTTAACGTTAGCCATGTTGGTCTGGTCGAACATCCAAACCACAGCAGACTTTGGCATATCGCTGATGTATTCCAGGCGGCGATTATACGCGCCTTCAGCCACCGGGAAAGGCACCAGGCCTTCTTCAACCATGCCCAGGAGAAGCCTTCTGAAGGTGGGCCAGTAAAAAGTCTCGAACTGCTTATCGGACATAAAAGCATCGTCGCCCTTGTGCAGGGGCATCATCACTACCGGGCAATCAGCGGCATCGGACATGGCGATAGCCCCGGATAACAGCTGAGGCAGGACGAACTCCATCGCCTCGTGGATTTTCTCCGGCTGGCGGAACATATCCATGACGATACCCTGAGTACCCCGCAGGCTGTCGGCAAAGACATCGAAGGGGGCGACGGCCATGCCGCCGCGGAACATCGGGAAGCCCTTCGTTTTGGCCGCCTGAGTGGTCTCCGCAGAGGCTTTCCACCAGGCCGGCAGGTACTTGCTGGCTTCCCAGATAGCCTTGAACAGTTTCTGGAATCGGGGGTCGAGGCACATCATCATCAGCCGTTCGGGGAGGCCCTGATAGGACGAAAACGAAGGCACATCCGCAAAGGGCTCAAAGACACCCATGGTACGCGGCAGGAGACGCCGCAGCTGGAAATCGAACGGGTCTTTCATGAAGAGGTCGTACTCGTCCGCTTTCATGTAAACACCCTCGACATACTGATAGGAATGCGCGTCATCGGGCAGACCGTGGCCGGGCCATTTTTGCGTCTTGGCTTCGAGGAGGTCGTTGACCTGAGCCTGGAAGAAGAGGGTGCCGTCAAACGTATCCGAATCGAACTCATCAACGAATTTCAGCCAGACCTTTTTCATCAGCTCATAGTCATACATGACTTCTTTAAGGGTGACGCCGGCATTCTTGACCGGGAACCAGCCGGTGGGTATCATGCAGGGAACGCGGTCGGGCTTTTCCATTTTCGTGGCTTTAGCCAGGCGGGTGGCGCGCGCTTTATAGTCTTTTTCCGCCTGCTTGCTGATAAAATTAGTACCTTCGGCGCTTATCCATTTGTTAAGGCGCAGGTCGCGTTTCTGCTGCCAGGTCAGTTCCGCCCAGTTATCCGGTCTTTTAAACACGATAAGTATCCTCCAAGATTGTTCTACAAACAGGCAACTATTTTTTATACACGCCGTACTCTTTAGCAGCGTCCATCATAGCTTTGAAATTCTCTATCTTGCCGCTGTCGACGCTGGCGCCGCCGGCCAGAATAAAGCCGCCGCCGGGGGCACAGTCTTCGATAAGCCGGCGGCAGCTGTCTTTCACCTGCTGGACGGTACCCGTTATCATTACTGAACTGGGCACGTTGCCGGCGATGCAGCAGATGCCGCCGAGAATACGTTTGGCTTCTTTCATATCCGTCTGGTCGAAGTACCAGACCACGCCGCTCGGGGGAGTATCCGTAATCTGCTTTAAACGGTTGTTATAGCGCCCCTCGGCGAAAGGCATGGGCACCAGGCCCTCGTTAATCATCGCCAGAAAGAGGCGTCGCAGGGTGGGCCAGTAAAATTCCGCGAACTGCTTATCGGACATAAAGGTATCATCGCCCTTGTGCAAAGGCATCATGCAGATGGGACTGGCGGTCAGAGGCAGGTTTTTGATATTGGTCTCAATAGTCCATTGTAAATATCGTTCCATTGCTTCAAGCAGCTTTTTAGGCTGGCGGAACATATCGCTGGCAATGCCCCGGGTGCCGCGCAGGGCGTCGGCAAAATGGTCGAAGGGAGCCCCGGCCATGATTCCCCCTCCCCACAGAGAAGGATAACCATGCTCCCTGATATATTGGTTGATTTCCAGGCTGGCGGCCGTCCATTTTTTCTGCTCTTCCGTCAGGCTCATCAGTGTCTCAAAAGTCTGGCGAATATCCGGGTCGGCGAGAGCGCTAACCCAGAAATTACCCATGATGGCGCTGAAGGGCGGTAGCTTTCTAAAAGACTCGAAGAGGGGGGTGGTGCGGGGCATCATGACGCGGAGATTGTAATCGGTCGGGTCCAGCATATATTTATCATATTCATCCGCCATCATGTACTCGCCCTCGACGAACTGGTTCATGGTGGCGTCATCGGGCAGTCCCAGGCCGGGCAGCTTTTGCAGCTTGGAGCGGACGACTTCCGCTATCCGGCCGCAGGGGATGAAGCCGGGCCCGTTGAAAATATCCATGTCCCCGAAGGCGGCCATGAATTTTTTCCATATCTCATGGCCTTTTTTATAGTCGTACATCAGCTCGCGGAAAGAGGACCCTCCCCAGTGAGCCGGGGAATTACCGGTGGGCAACATCACCGGCACGCGGTCGGGCTCCTCCAACTTGATAGCTTTAATGAACCGGGTCACCCTCTGTTTATAAAGCTTCTCGGCTTCTTTACTGACGAATTTCACGTCCGGTGGGTTGAGCCAGCGGTTAAAGCGCTCCTGACGTTTTTCCTGCCATGTCATCTCCGCCCATTCTTTGGTTTTTGGCATATTTTGATATCCTCCTTATTATTACGTGCTATATTAGTAGGTGCCGTACTCTTTAGCGGCGGCCATCATGGCACGCAGGTTGTCCGGGTTGCCTTTGTCCATATAAGCGCCAGCTGTCAGAATATAACCGCCGCCCGGAGCACAAACTTCGATAAGTTTGCGGCAGCGCTCTTTCACTTCCTCGGGTCTGCTGGTACACATTACCGAAACCGGCACATTACCGGCAATGCAGGTATGGACGCCAAGTATTTTCTTGGCTCTGGCCATATCCATTTTTTCGAACCACCAGACTACCGCGCCGCGGGGCATATCTTTAATCACTTCTAGGCGGGGCTCATAATCACCCTCAGCAAAGGGGAGCGGTACAAGACCCTCGTTAATCAGTCCCATCATGACTTTTTTAAAAGTCGGCCAGTAGAATTCTTCGAACTGCTTGCCGGACATAAAACCACCGGTGCCTTTATGCAACGGTATGAAGACAATCGGGCAGCTGGAGGCATTAGCCGAAGCAACTCCCTCGCTTATAGCTATCGGGGTTAATCTGGTCATAGCTTCGTGGAGCTTATCCGGTCGCCGGAACATATCCATCATGATGCCGCGCGTTCCTCTAAGAAAATCCCCGACCATGTCAAAGGGTGCCTGAGACATGCCGCCCCAGACGTTAGGAAAGCCGGCGGACAGCGCCGCCTGGCCCACCTCGCCGACCGCCGCCGCCCATTTCACGGTTTCCTGCGCGGCAGCGAACAGTGTTTCGTAAGCCTTGCGTATCTGCGGGTCGGCGAATTGCGCGATATAGCCGACGGGTATGGCGACGAAAGGAGTCAGAGGGCTCATTTTCCGGAATGCCTCCAGCGCTCCCGACGAGCGGGGCAAAAAGTACCGCTGGAGGTAATCGGCGGGATCTTTAATGAGGAAATCATATTCCTCGGCGGGCATGTACTCACCCTCAATGAACTGGTGTGAGGGGGCGTTATCGGCCAGGCCATGCCCTGGCCACTTCTGTATTTTATAATCAATCATCTCCAATACCTTGCCTGGAAATACCAGGCTGGGAGGGATAAAGGAGTCCATATCAAAATCATGCAGAAATTTCAGCCACGCTCGCTTCAATTCATCATAATCATACATTACCTTTTTAAGGTTGCCGCCGGCATGAATGGCCGGGTAATATTGAACGGGCAACTTTACCGGCACGCGGTCGGGCTCTTCCAGTTTGATGACCTTGATAAACCGGTTTACCCGCGCTTTATAAGCTTTCTCAGCCTCCGTGCTCGCGAATCTGACATCGGGTGAAAGCCAGCGACGGAAACGCTCCTCCCGCTTCTCTTCCCAGGACATATCCACCCATTGTTTTTCCATAGCTACACCTCGAACTGTAGTTAATAATTATCACCAGTAGGAATAATATGCCAGGCCCTTAAAACTAAAAATCAGCCGGTCATCCACGAAGACCGCCTATTTGTAGACGCCGTATTCCCTGGCAGCTTCAATTATGGCGTGTAAATTGGCCGGGTCGCACTTATCAATACCGGAGCCCAGCGACAGGATGTAGCCGCCGCCCTTGCCGCAGACCTGGATGAGCTTGCGGCAGTACTCTTTAATGGCCTGCGGAGTCTGCGTATATAGCTGCGCCGCGGTCACATTGCCGGCGATGCAGGCGGAATTACCCAGGATTTCCTTGGCCTTGAACATGTCTGTCTTTTCCATGGTCCAGACAACCGAGGACCGGGGCAATTCTTTAATTATTTCCATGCGGGCGCTATTATAGCTGCCGTCAATAACCATCATCGGCACGCAGCCTTCGTTGATACAGCCCAGCAGGAGCTTACGGAAAGTGGGCCAGTAGAATTTCTCGAACTGCTTGACGGACATAAAGCTGTCATCGCCCTTGTGCATGGGCACGAACATAATGGGACTGCGCGCCATGTTGACCATGCCCACCGCCGACTCTATAGAGCGGTCGGTTATAACCTCCAGAGCTTCGAGCAGCTTTTCCGGCTGGCGGTACATATCCATGACAGAACCGTGGGTGCCGCGGAGCATATCGGCGACGGTATCGAAGGGCGCCAGCGCCATACCGCCCATCAGGGGCGGATAGCCCATTTCCAGGGAAATCGCGGCGCATTCGCCGACGACCTGCTGAAATTTGGCGTTTTCCTGGCTGGCTTTCCAGATAGCCTTAAAAAGTTTCTGAAAAGCCGGGTCCAGGCACATCGCCATGAGGCGCTGGGGAAGCCCCTGGTAAGAGGACATGGAGGGAATATTCGCCAGGGGTTCGAAGGCGCCCCAGGTGCGGGGGGTAAACTTGCGCAGGCCGAAATCGAAAGGGTCTTTCATAAAGAGGTCGTACTCATCAGCCTGCATGTACTCTTTTTCCACGAAGTTTTGCAGGGTCGCCGTGTCCGGCAGCCCGTGCCCGGGCCACTTGTTCACTTTATAATCGAGTAATTCATACACCTTGGCGGAGAAAAACATGGGGGCGTCATTGGAGTCCTGGTCATAGTCCTGGAGCCATTTAATCCAGGCAGGCTTAATCGTGGCATAGTCGTAGAGGACATCTTTTAGAGTGTACCCGGCATTGTAGGCGACCATAGAACCGCCGGTGATGTGCACCGGAACGCGGTCCGGTATCTCCATCTTGATGGCTTTTATCATCCGGGTGGCGCGGTCTTTATATTTTTTCTCCGCTTCCGGACTGCCGAATTTCACTCCGTCGGCAGAAAGCCATTTCTTAAATCTTTGTTCACGCTTTTCTTGCCAGGTCATCTCCGACCAGTTTTTCACGCGTTCCATTCAACAGACTCCTGAAGAATAATCAATAAACAAGATACAAATCCCAGGTAAATTCCATTATTCAATAACCAATGACCAAAGACTTCACTATCGGAATTTGGTTATTGGTTATTGGTTATTGTATCTTGGTTATTATTTATATACGCCGTATTCTTTAGCCGCGGCCATCATGGCACGAACGTTTTCGGCGGGGCCTGTATCAATACTGGCGCCGCCAGCCAGGATATAACCGCCGCCTTTACCGCAGACCTCAATGAGTTTACGGCAGTGCTCCTTGACCTGCTGCGGCGTACCTGTCATTAACAACGAGGTGGGTACGTTGCCGAGAAGACAACATTTATTACCGAGTGACTTTTTAGCATTAAACATATCCGTCTGGTCGAAATACCAGGCTACGGTGCCTTTAGGAAAATCGCCGATGATATCGAGTCGTTCATTATATCTGCCTTCGGCGAAGAGTATCGGCGTAATACCCTCATTGACGAGGGCCATGATTACCTTTTTAAGGGTGGGCCAGTAAAAGGTCTCATATTGTTTTATCGACATGAAGCCGTCGGCACCTTTATGCAAGGGCATCATCACTATGGGTGCTCCACCGAGAGTGACCGAAGAAATAGCCGAAGAGATAGTTAAAGGCATGATTCTTTCCATGGCGGCATGGAGTTTATCCGGTCGCTGGAACATATCCCTAAATATCCCTTGAGTGCCCCGTAGGGTATCGCCGAGGGTATCAAACGGGGCTTTGGCGAGTCCAGCCATAATGCCAGGAAACCCTGCCGCCGTTGCCGCGACAGCTACTTCACCAACAGCAGCTAGCCAGCGTAGGCTTTCCCGCCCGGCTTCGAGCAATGCCTGGAATCCTGCCTGTATATCTGGCATACCAAAGGATATAAAGGACTGGATAGCGATTTCCTCGAAGCTGGTCCAGGGAGGCAGTTTATTGAAACCCTTAAAAGCGCCGAAGACCCGCGGCATATAGGTACGCAACCAAAAGTCCGATGGGTCTTTGATGAGGGCATCGTATTCATCGGCCTTCATGTATTCGCCTTCAACACACTGGTAAGAGGTCGTAGCTCCGGCGATACCATGGCCAGGCCACTTGTAGAGCTTATAGTCTACTGCCTCTAGAGCTCTCCCCGGGGGAACCATAACCGGAGGCACAAAAGTATCCATATCCTGCTCGAAGTCTTTAAGGAATATAAGCCAGGCACTTTTCATTTTATCGTAGTCATACATAACAGTACGAAGGTCTGTCCCGGCATAATACGCCGCGTAGCTAGCCATAGCCGGCAGAACAACAGGCACCCTGTCAGGCTTCTGTAACTTAAATGCCCTGGTGAATCTGGTTACTCTCTCTTTATAGGCTTTCTCTGCCTGAGGGCTAGGGAAGGAGACACCCGGCGGAGAGAGCCATTGCTTAAAGCGTTGTTCCCGCTTTTCATCAGGAGATAACTCCGCCCACTCTTTTCCCATGTTATTTAGCACCAATCCACTGCTTGGTCAGTGTCACCGCCGCCATGGCGTCCTTGCCGTAGGCATCCGCCTTGGCGTACTTCCTCACCTCGTCGTCCATCTGGCCGCCGCCGATCATAATCTTGAGATTCTTTCTCAGACCGGCCTTTTCCATCGCTTCGACGGTCTCTTTCATGGCATCGAAGGCGGGGGTAAGGAATCCGCTCAAGCCAAGAACCGGGGCTTTGGTGTCCTGGACTGCTTTAACGAACTTTTCCACGGGTACATCGACACCGAGGTTGGTAACCTCAAAGCCGTTAACATCCAGCATGAAATCGACAATGTTCAGGCCGATATCATGAATGTCCCCGGCCACCGTGCCGATAACCACCTTGCCTAGCCGCTTGGTCTTAACATCCGACTTAAGATGAGGTTTCACCATCTCGGTAACCTCCTTGAGAAGCTCGCCGGAAAAGACAAGCTCCGGCAGGAAATACTCACCGCCGGCAAAGCGTTTGCCGACGATTTCCATACCTTTTCGGCTATCTTCCAGAATTTTCAGCGGGTCTTCCTTGGCATCGAGTCTTTTCTTGGTTAACTTGAGAACCTCATCCTCCTTCAAATCCGCCAACAGGTTGACAAAATCTCCAGACATACCTTAATCCTCCTTAATTTAATATATGGTACTTCTGAGAATATAGTGGGGTTATGTTTCGAGGCTGGGAGCCCCACCTGCCGTAGGCAGTATATCAATGCTCCCGATAAAAGTCAACTCTTCCTTTCCAGGGTCTAAATAGCGATGGCTGCTCTACCCATCCATTTTAAGGGTATCTTCTCTTTACAACATCGGACTAATGGGCTAAAATATTATAGTTTTTAGCGGGTGTAACTCAGCGGTAGAGTGTTTGCTTCCCAAGCAAAAGGTCGCGAGTTCGAATCTCGTCACCCGCTCCATAAAAAAACCCTGCCTGTTTAACTTAATTGGGTTGTATTTAGTTTTGGTCAATTCTGGATATTGACCCCCTTGGTCCCCCCTCAAACAGATTTATCTTTTTAACGCAATTCTCAATATGTTTAAGAGAGGAAGGAATAGAAGAGGGGCTGACGCCCCTCTTAAACGCCCCGCGGGTAAAAAGGAGAGTTTTACTACAAGACCTTCTCCGTTACGAATGACCGCGAGGTG
>Ga0299912_10003934_pt1 | contig 12132 bp, 12 predicted proteins | sample RVTome_2_FD_207667 | JGI IMG/M metagenome (GOLD analysis project Ga0299912, IMG submission 207667) | Soil microbial communities from uranium-contaminated site in the Upper Colorado River Basin, Wyoming, United States - RVT95D214 (version 2) ... | reverse complement strand
GGGAGACATTGCCGGTACAGAATTTTTCAAAACCGCAAACTCTTAAAAATTAGTCATGCAGTTTAATGCATCATTTCACCCGGCATTTATAAGATAGGATAACCTTCAAAGGTGACCAAGAAAAATATCAGGGGAAAAGATTCTAAAATATTTTTTAACTGAGGTCTCTTTTACCCTTATTGAAAAACAGGAAAGTGGATGTGTTGCAAATATCTAATGAAAATAAATATATAGAGAGCGAGTCAATCATTAGTGTTGATAAACATTAATCTTTTTTATTGAAGAAATTTCTTTAAAAAAATTTGCTATCGTTTCCAAATCCTGCTGAGGTGATAACCTTCATTCATTTCCGTTAATAGAATCTTCCAGATTGCTCAGACGGTGCTCAATCCGCTGCAGATTTCGCAGTTTTACAAACAAACGTGTTTTTCTCTTGCGATGGAATGCGATGTTTGTTTCTCCGCCCATCTCCATAATGATTTGCAGAATTTCCCGGTAGTTCTGATCATAGGCTTCCCGGATCTCGCGCAGGGTCATGGCTAGCCTCGCATTTTGGTTTTCCTGAATAAAATTATCGGTCAGTTATCCGGGGAATTTAGGTGGGGAAATATATTCTCAGACCGCTTCGATGGTGGAAGGAGGCTTTGGAGTGATATTATAAGTTACGCTGACCACACCCGGTACTTCCTGGATGACCTCAGCAGCCAGTTTTTCCAGAATTTCAAAGGAAAGCGGGGTAGGGGTGGCGGTACGCGCATCCAGGCTGTTCCAGCAGCGTATTTCAATCTGCTGTCCGAAGTCCCTTCTGCCATCGCGCATACCGGTTACCCGGTCCAGATGAAGTATGGCCAGATATTGAAAAGCGTTAGTGTCTTTCAGGATATTTTCCACCACTGCGGTAGCTTTGCGGACAGTTTCGATACGTTCCGGGGTAACCTCACCGATCACCCGGGCGGAAAGTGCCGGTCCCGGGAATGGGATCCGCTGGAATATCTCAGTCGGTAATCCTAGTGCCATTCCCACTTTTCGTACTCCGTCCTTGCGCAGCTGGATCAACGGCTCGATAATCCGATATCCAAAAGCTTCCTGCGGATCGATCCCTAACTGCTCGAAGACATTATGCTGTCGTTTTATTCCAGCGATGGTCTCATCTACATCGGTGAGAATGGTGCCCTGCAGCAGGTGTTTGGCACCGCTCTGCTTAATAATACGACCAAAGACATCACGGTAAAAAGTCTGGGTAATGGCTTCGCGTTTTTCTTCCGGATCGGTTATGCCCTGCAGGGCAGTAAAAAATTCTTTCCGGGCATCAATAATTTCCACGGTAATACCTAATTGCCGGAAAAGACTCACTACTCGTTCTGGCTCACCTTGCCGCATCAATCCATTTTCAATGAAAACAGTTTTGAGCTGTTTACCTAAAGCTTTATGTCCCAGCATGGTGACGGTAGAAGAATCCACTCCTCCGGAGAGGGCATTGATGGCAGTTCCATTTCCAACCAACTCTTTGATTTCTTTGACTTTATCCTGAGTAAATTTTTCAGGATTCAGCTGCTGTGAGGTAATTTCCTTAAACATTGCTTTTCTCCTTTTATATTTTCGAGCAGGTTTATTAGCTGGCTCTGTCCTAATACCTGTACAATTATTTTTGATGAGGATTTATGTTTCACACAATTAATATAGCGTTTTAAAAAGCGATGAATTGCTTCAGGCCTGAAGATATTTTCTCGAAATTTCGGTTTACCTGATCCTGCAAAGGTGAAAGAAAATAGAATCAGGAGAAATAAAAAGCAAGCGATCTATTCTATTTATCATCAAGCAAAAATTCAATTAAAGCGCCTGCATTTACCAATCTGTATTTCTTATGGCAATTAGTGGTAAATAATTTACAGGAAGGATTTTCAGTTCATAAAAAAACTTAATGATTGTCTCATTTTCAACCATCCATTATATTTTGCATTGGAAATTTGCCTCCGTAGCTCAATTGGTAGAGCAGCGGACTCTTAATCCGTCTTCACCTCTTTAATCCAACTCAAATAAAAGCAACATAAATTAATAAGATTACTGCTGCTTAGGCAGGGAATTATTGTCACCAATTATAACCAAAAAACACCTATTATCACTTGTATTTAACCACCTCCTGCTTACTTATTGCTTACTTGTTTTTTATAACATGAAAAATGTTTTTTTTATAGAAGACTGGAATGTCTTCGAAGAATTTGAACAATAGACTTGAATTTACATGGAAATTAGGACTTCGCTTTCTGAATTTTTAATTGAACAGTTTTTTAGCTGAAGATAAAAAATTTCCATACATAATTTGCCAGTGACTCCTGCGAGACGGAATCCGGAAATAAATAAATATTTTGTAAAAGTCCTCCCTGAAGCTCATATTACCATAAACAGCTAATAAATTATATTGTGGGAAACTTTAGAGTGATCGACCGACAGAGAATGTTTGCAGTTCGATTATATGGAAAAGGAGATATTCGGATCGATAAGGTCTTGAAACCGATTTCTACATTAAGAGAGCAAGCGCGCATCAAAGTTAAAGCGGTGGGTATTTGTGGAAGCGACTTGAATGCCTACGATCGATCTGATTGGAAAAATCCATTTATTCTCGGACATGAATTTTCAGGGATAGTAGATGAGGTGGGAGATGATTGTTATGATGGATTTAATCAGTTGCTTCGAGAGGGGACAAAAGTAGCTGTTGATCCTAATCAACCATGCGGGAAATGTGAACCATGTGAAAAAGGACATCCTAATTTATGTACGGCCGTTCATTTCACCGGATTTTATCCGGATAACGGGGCTTTACAGGAATTGATCTCTGTACCTGCCCGCTGTTGTTTCCCGGTACCGGATACTATTGAGTTTGAGAGCGCGGCCTTGCTGGAAACACTAGGAGTTGCTCTTCATGCCATCGACCTGATCTCACTGAAAGCCGGATATTCCGCAACTATCCTGGGAGCAGGGCCAATCGGTCTATGTATCTTGCAGATTTTGCGAAGCATGAATATCGCTCCGATTTTCATTGTTGATCAATTTGACTGGCGTCTGAAAATCGGGAAAGAGCTGGGAGGGCTTCCGTTAAATTTTACCAGGGTTGACCCGGCTGAGTTCATTTTACAATCCACCGGGAACAGGGGAACGGACGTGGTTTTTGAAGCTGCCTGGGCCGGCGAGGCGGCACGTCAGGCAGCCGAAATTGTGATAGCGGGAGGTAAACTGGTAATGATCGGCATTCCCAAAGATGATAAGCTGGTATTCGAGCATTCCACCTTACGCCGGAAAGGCTTGACGGTGATCATGGTGAGACGGATGAAACACACTTATCCCCGTTCTATTCAATTGTTGGAAAGAGGAACTGTCGATTTAATAAAGCTGATCTCTCACCGGTTTCCGCTCAAGAAGACCGCTGAAGCCTTCACCCTGAATGCCGGATATAAAGACCAGGTATTAAAAGTGATCATCGAAATGTAAACTTATCAACTGAAGAACATTCAGAAAGCCTTATGAGATTAGGTGGATTCTATGGTGCCCGGAACGTTGCCGAGTTGGATTTGGTTTGTCAAAAGCTTGATTCCGATGGATTATCGGCCATTCCTGCACCGCCTCACATTCAAAATATGACCGATGATGATTGCCGGCATTTTGGAGAAAAGGCAAAAGAATTGGATATCGTTGTCGGGGAAACCGGAATGTGGGACAACCTGCTGACCGATGATAAAAACCTTCAGGAAAACAGAATTCAGCAGGTAAGAAGTTTACTTCAAAAAGCCGAAAAAATGCGATGCAGGACCGTAGTGACGCTGGTGGGAAGTCTGGCTGATTCCAATCCGCCCCTGGCCCCGCATCCAGGAAACTATGAGCGGAAATTTAGAAAGAGTTTTCGTGAAGTGGTTCTGCGAATTCTGGATGGATTCGATTTCCAGTTCACCAAATATTCAATTGAACCCTGGCATAACACTTTTTTTATCAGCCGGAGGATATCCATGATTTTATGACAGAGGTGGATCATCCCGCCTTCGGTTTTCATCTGGATCAGATGAACATGATCAGTCAGCGGAATTATTACAGAACCACCCACCTGATCAACAATACTTTTAAATATTTAGGTAAATATATCTGCAGTGCACACTTGAAAGATCTCCGCTGCGATCCTGGTTATATGTTCTTAAAATATGATGAAGTTCTGATCGGAGACGGAGTCCTGGATTACCATACCCTGCTCACACAACTGTCAGGATTGCCGGAAGACATCCCGTGTTTCTGTGAACATCTGTACAGTGAGAATGAGTATAAGGTCAATTTTTCCAGATTGCATCAGCTCGCTCAGAAGGCTGGAGTGGAATTTCGCAGACGCTCCTCATCTTTCTGGAAAAATAAATTTTCATAGTATTCCTGGTACCTGCTGGTAACACAGAGTAAAGTAAAATAGGAGTCATTACCTGACCCGCTTTCCATCTTTCAGAAAAGGTTCGGCCAGACCTTTCAATGAACCATCTGCTTCCAGTACTGGTTCGGGCGAAAATTGAATTGAGTAAGCCCGCCGCATCTGATCGGTGGTATTGGCACCGGAGCGATGAAAGCTGGTGCTTGAAAAAACCGCGATCGAGCCAGCCGGACAGATCACCGGTATTCCCGGATCATCTCCAAAGTATCCCACCCGATCTTTCGAACCAGGGATTGGTTTATGTTCTACTTTTTCTCGGGTGCCTGCCCGGGAAAAGGGCAGAATATAAATGGTACCGTTTGCTTCGGTGACATCATCCAGCGGGATCCAGAAATTTACATACGGTTTATGAGGATGATCCACATAACCGGAATCCTGATGCCAGGTGAACTCAGAACGTTTGTCTTTACTCTTAGCCACGAATTGTTCCCAAAACAGCAGGGTATTTTTTCCGATAGTGGCCCGGCATAATTCGGCCATTCTCTCACCAAAAATAAATTTTCCCAATTCAGGTCGGTTCTTGTAGGCCAGAAAAACAAAATAACGACTGTTTCGGCGGGAAAGATTAAGTTCATCAGTACCTAGCCGATCCATTTCCCGCTCCTGCTCTCTGATCAGCTCGTCACATTCATCGCGGATGAATTGTAGTTCTTTTAAAGGAATGACCCGCTCCAGAATAAAATAGCCTTCTTCCCGGTATTGTTTTTTATGCTGAGCAGAGATTTTTAAATTTTTCTCCATGTTGGCCTCCATTAAGTATAGGTGTGATAGTTCGTCAATTAGTTCAGATTCTTCCAACCTTTCACTGCTGATTAACTTCTCAAAAAAGGTTTGATACCTTTCGAAATGAACCAGTTCAATTTTTTTTCTATGTGTGATTTGGAATAGAATCTAACTTTCAAAACATGATAGGGTTCAATTCTTAACCGCCATACCAGAAGGCTCGTCGCCAGGTATGATTTTTTAAAGCGGAGTACAGGGTCTTATTCAACGGTGGTAATTCGGAAAATGAACAGTCAATTTCTGCTTGTTGAAGGTTTCGCATGCCGGGTATAACAGTGGATACCGCCGGATTCTGGAGTGCGAATCGTGCAGCCACCGAGAGCAGGTTATCAACCTTTGGATCTCCATATTCGCCAATCGTCTTTTTTACCTCTTCGACTTTCTGAAGCGTGTCCTTCAATCGATCACCTTTAAAGTACCGACGGCGGAAATCACCTTCATGAAATACATGGTCCTGGTGATATTTTCCGGTCAGGGATCCTTCATCAAAGACTACACGCACAATTACCCCTACTTGATTTTCTTTAGCTAGCGGTAAAAACTCGGCGGCGGGTTCCTGCTCAAATATATTGTAAATGACCTGCACGGCATCCAGCCAGCCATTTTTCATCAGATCGTTCAAGGAATTCTGGTCATGCTCCGGAGTAGAGATTCCGATGGCCAGGATCTTACCTTCTTTTTTCAATTCCCGCAGGATCTCCAATGCTACTGGATTTTGGTTCCAGGCCCTGGTCCAGGTATGTAGTTGTACCAGATCTAAGACCTCCGCCCCCAGTTTCTGGAGACTGAATTCTACCCGCTGGCGGAGATATTTTTCAGAATACCGGATCCTACAATCGTCATAGGGGAGAGGTGGCCAGTGACCATCGGATGGAGGGATTTTGGTAGCTACCTTTACTGATCCATTGCCTATTTTTTCACCTCTTTCCTTCAGCACCTGTCCAATCAGGGATTCACTATGCCCATTTCCATAACTCTGGGCGGTATCGATAAAATTTACGCCTAGATCTAGGGCCTTATGAAGCGCTTGTAGACTGTCCGAGTCATTCTGTTTCCCCCAGGCATTTCCTCCGATGGCCCAAGCACCAAATCCTATCTCAGACACGTCCCAGCTGGTCTTTCCAAATTTCCTAAATTTCATTTGTTAACCTTTTTGCTTTTTGTGATAGTTTTATTTTTTTCTGCCGATGACCGATTTTTCGGATGGCTGGCGACCCAATGAGCCAACCGTGTGCCCAATTTAAGACAGGCCTCCTTTTCTTCTGGTTTTTGGGGTTTTCCGGCACAGATTGCACCGTAATGCAGGGTCATTTGGGAAGCCACATAGTCAGGTACTCCAAAGACCAGGAATCCGAAATTCAGGAGGATGGTCAGGATCGATTGACAGCAGAGTTCTGAACCGCCACCCCAGCCGCCGGAGGAAGCAAATGCACAGCCGATTTTTCCATCAATTTTACTCCATTGATCCTGCATTTCCTGATCCCAGAACTTCTTCATTTTCCAGGAAAGCACACCCATGTTGGTAGGAGAGCCGACGGCGATCCCATCACACCAGATGACATCTTTCTGGCTGGCCTGATCAACTGACCGGAGTCTGACCTGCATTCTGGGTATGTTTTTTGCACCTTCGGCTACCAACTCTGCCATCCGTTGGGTATTTCCGGTCAAGCTGTCATAAAGGACGAGGATTTTTCCCATAGTAAGGTTTCCAGTTAAGTTAGGTTGTGGATGCTAGACCATTAAAATTAGGTATAGTGAACGTAGAGGTGCTTTATGGTAGTCAGGTTATTCTGTTTTTTGCTGAAATATATTTAAGAAAAGCCAAAAGAACAAACGTTTGTTCAAATTATTAGTTTGTCGAGATGCCAGGTTATAATTTAATTATTACATAATAATTCTATTTAGTGGTATTTATAACCGATTTATATAATTATTTCATTAAATATGTAATAAGGTGAGTTGATAAATAAATTGTTTAAAAAGAGGTTGACAAATTAATGTGGAAAATTTATATTATTTATGCAAACCATTGCACTGCTTAAATGGCCTGCTAGTAATGGATTAAACCCATTAATTAGGTAAAATCATGGCAGTGACCCTCCGAGATATCGCCCGCAAAGCCGGGATCTCCACCTCCACCGCCTCGCGGGTACTCAATGGTAAGACTGAAAAGTACCGAATCAGCCAAAAAACTCAGATTCTGGTACAAAAAGCCGCCCAACAACTGGCCTATCGACCTAACCAGTTGGCCAGAGGATTACGCTTAAAGAAAACCCATACAATTGGCCTGGTCCTCCCCGATATCTCTAATCCCTTCTTTGCTTATGTCGCCCGCATCATTCAAATCCATGCCTTCCAGGCTGGCTATAGCCTTTTTGTCTGTAATACCGATGAAAATCAAGTCACTGAGATCAAACAGATCGAACTGCTGCTGAGTTATAAACTGGATGGCCTTATCATCATGCCGGTGGGGGTGAAATATGAACATATCCTGCGCCTGGTTCAGGAGCATCTGCCTTTTGTGCTCATCGACCGTTCTTTTGATGAGATCGATGCCAATTCAGTGGTAGTAGACAACTACAGTGGTGCCTATAAAGCGGTTGAACATTTGATTGAAAATGGCCACCACCGGATTGCTATTATTCAGGGTCTGCCGGATACCTACACCAATACTGCCCGGGTTAAAGGCTATCGTGATGCTCTGTCTCATTATCATATTCCGGTAGATCCCGACCTGATCGTGGGGAATGACTTCCGACAGGAAAATGGATACATTGAGACAAAACTGTTACTAAAACTAGAAACACCGCCAACCGCCTTATTCACAACCAGTGATCTAATAACCCTGGGTGCCCTGCAGGCTATATATGAAGAACATATCAATGTTCCCAAAGATATTTCCCTGGTCGCTTTCGATGATGTGGATTTTGCCCCGTACCTGCTTGCACCACTTAGCGCTGTCCAGCAACCGAAAGAATTAATGGGTGAGATTGCAGTAAAATTGCTGATTAATGATATGAGATCGAAAGGAAAATTTGATAAAAAAAGAATTGTCTTAGAACCAAAACTCATGATTCGAAAATCGGTCTTGCGGGTTCAGGCTTCCCAGCCGGTTGCAGCCTTATCAGACTGAACCTTGACCCCTCATGTTCAATTATAGTCCGGTTGTTTCAATAATAATATCTATAAAGCACTAGGGAAATTTATTTTTAAAATCAGTCTGAAATTCAATTAAGTGTTCAATAAGATGGAGCGGATCATGAAAAAAACTCTCCTGCCCTTTTTAATCTCCTTTTCTTTGGTTTTCATTTTCTGTCTGACTTTTATCCGTTGCACGGAAGAGAGTAGCACTACTCTTGCTCCTTATGAAGGTCAGAGAAATCTGGAAATGCTGAAAGTTACCCTGAATTATACTCCGGATATCCAGTGGTTGGGTGGGCGGGTGGCAGCAGTAGGAGTGAATAAGGGAAAGCGGGCGGCACTCGACACCTCACTGGTCTGGCTCACTACAGCCCAGGATAATTCTATTAGTTCTTATGTAACTGTGGGCGAAAATACTGATGTTGATAAAATTCTTTCCTGTGGTGGAACTCCGGTGGATAGTCTGCAGGATGAAACTGAATATACCTTCTGGGTTGCTGAAAAGGCTGCGCTTGATGCCTTATTTGACAGCACTGCCATGTCACCCGAATTCTTTTCGGACAGCACTTTCATCTTGCGTTTTCTTCTGAAAGGTCAATTTGGGGGAGCGAAAGATCCGCAGGGGGATCTAATCGTCCAACTGAAAGTATTCCGGGAGGAAACCCTAATGGAAGATAAATATATTATCGACTGGACTCCCAATACCATTCCTTTCCGTCGTATTGCCATCAGGGAAGGTTCATTTGGGGCTTTCACTGAGTTGATCTGGCATATTGTCACCCCGGATGGAGTGCCAGACAACATCTATCCTCCAGTGGTTATTGGAAGTACCATACCCGGAACCGATCTTGCTATCCCCTGGCCGGAAACCGGCTTTGAAAGCAATACTGTTTATTTTGTCTGGATGGCCAACAGTGACTGGGTGATCAATGATTTCCGACCCAGTGCCCCGGGCTATGCCTGGTACCGGATTTTCGCTTTTTAACTCAACAGAGAAGGGATACGATTTGCAGAAATTCATTTTGTTTTTATTTGCAATTTCAATTCTGTTTCTGATCATTTTTTCCTGCGATAGTTCCGAGAAACAACCAGGGGATAAAATTACCATCACTTTCTGGCACAGCTTTGTTTCTTCAACCATCCCCGCCCTGAATGAACTGCTTGCCATGTTCGAAAAGGAACATCCGGAGATTACCATAAGAGCCCAGTATATTCCGACCGGCGATGCACTGATCCAGAAACTGATCACGGCTGTTCAAAGTAAAACCGCTCCCGATATCTCCTGGCTGCATTCTGATTTCATGCAGGACCTCGTGGAGGCAGATGCCATCTATAAAATGGAAGATTTCATCAGCGGTCCGGATAGCGTCAGACGGGAAGACCTTAATGATATCTATCCAGCCCTGATCCGCTATGCATCTTGGCGAGGGGTCCTGTACAGCTTGCCGATGGAAGCCACCAATCTGGCGCTGATCTACAACAAGGAAATGTTCCGGCAGGCCGGCTTGAATCCGGAACAGCCACCCCGTACCTGGGAGGAACTGCATGAATATGCCAAGAAGCTTACCTTTGATAAAGATGGTGATGGGAAATTTGAGCAGGTGGGATTATTTCTGCCGATTTTCCCGGCTGCCGGTCCGCTGAGCTCCTGGATGGTTTGGCAATGGCTGCCATACCTCTGGCAGGCTGATGGAGAAATAATCAATGAGGAGCAGACCCGGGTGATCTTCAATGAGGAAGCTGGTGTACAGGCATTGACTCTCTGGCAGAACATTTTTAATGATATTAAACTAAGTACTTTTACGACGGATTATGATGTGGCTTTCGCATCCCGGCATCTGGCCATGTCCATGGACGGTCCCTGGAATCTGCCACGTTTTGAAAAGATGATGCAGAATCTGGACTGGGGATTTGCACCTTTACCCGCTGGACCAAAGAAAAGTGCGACTGTGGTGGGTGGAGAGTATCTGGCTATTTTTAAGCAGAGTAAGCATCCAGCTGAAGCCTGGAAATTTCTGAAATGGATCATCCGGCCGGAAATTCAAGCCTTCTGGTCTATGAAATCCGGTTACCTGCCTATCCGCCACGCAGTTTCCAAAATCCCGGAATTTCAGGAATATCTGAACAGCCATCCCAATTTTAAAGTATTCGTTCAACAGATGGAAGTGGGACAGGCGCAACGTCCCATTGATTTCTATGGAATTGAGATTACCCGCTATGTGGCGGAGGCCATTGAAAAAGCAACAATCGGAAAAGTTTATCCGAAAACAGCACTGGACGAAGCGGCAGTGAAAGCCAATAAACTTTTATCTTCAGTAGCAGAGAGAAATGATTAGAGTAGTATGATTAGGTGGAAAGATCAACAGAGTAAATCATCGCCGGGGAGTTTTTCTGGAAAGCATTTAAAAAAGCAGCATGCCTCGCGGCGCAGCGGCTGGAGTGCACTGCTGTTTTTATCCCCCACCCTGGTCATTTTTGTAACCTTTATCATTTTTCCGGTCTTCTTCTCGTTTTATCTCAGTTTTCATGAATGGAATATGTTCAGTTCAGAAACTTCCTATGTAGGATTGAAAAATTATACCCGTATGCTGGGTGACAGTGATTTCTGGATGGTACTGAAACATACCTTCGTTTATACTTTCGGTACGGTGCCGCTCAATATGGTGCTCTCACTGTTCATTGCTTATATGCTGAACCAGAAATTGTTAGGAAAGAAATTATTACGCACAGCTTTGTTTGCACCGGTGATCATCTCACCGGTCTCGGCAGCGGTGATCTGGAGATGGCTGTATGATCCCAATTTCGGATTGATCAATTATTTTATCAGTCTGTTTGGAGTGGATACCATCAACTGGCTGAATGATCCCACCGCCGCTATGTTTGCCCTGATTGTGATGGGAGTATGGAAGACTTTCGGTATCAACATGGTTCTTTTTGCAGCTGGATTGCAGGCTATTCCAGACAGTTACTATGATGCAGCCCAGATTGATGGTGCCGGCCGCTGGGCAAAATTCTGGTATATTACTATTCCCTTGCTGAGCCCCACTACTTTTTTCATCATGGTGATGTCCATGATCAGTTCCTTCCAGGTGTTCGATATTGTCTATGTACTCACTTCCGGTGGACCGTTGGGATCCACCAAGGTTCTGGTATTTTATTTATATGAACATGCCTTCAAATTTTTTGAGATGGGTTATGCCTCAGCGGTGGCTTATTCCTTGTTCGCTATTCTGGTGGTGATGACCCTCCTTCAGATCAAGTACATGAAATCAAGTGTCTATGATGCGGTATGAACCAGGTGAATAAGAAAATAACTTGGATCGGGATCAACAACATCAGTAAATCGGTGTTGTTGCATATCGTCATATATCTGGTAGCCCTCACCACGGTAGCTCCTTTTCTCTGGATGATCCTGACCTCGGTAAAAGACCTGAATGAGATCTTTGTATATCCTCCAAAGTGGTGGCCCTCTAAATTCCATTTTGAAAATTATACCCGGGTTTTTTCGGCCGCACCTTTTGGACGATTCTATCTGAACAGTATTTTTGTGGCCGTGACCGTTACCATCGGGCAACTAATCACCTGTTCCATGGCGGCCTTTGCTTTTGCCCGGTTAAAGTTCAGGGGAAGAGATGTACTGTTCTTTATTTTTCTGGGAACCATGATGATCCCGGGTCAGGTAACTATGATTCCCAGCTTCATGATGCTGTACTGGCTGGGCTGGGTAGACAGTTACAAAGCCCTGATCG
>Ga0299912_10003932_pt1 | contig 12143 bp, 14 predicted proteins | sample RVTome_2_FD_207667 | JGI IMG/M metagenome (GOLD analysis project Ga0299912, IMG submission 207667) | Soil microbial communities from uranium-contaminated site in the Upper Colorado River Basin, Wyoming, United States - RVT95D214 (version 2) ... | reverse complement strand
GGCACTTCATCCTTTCAGGCCATATAGGAAAAGACTGAATCCCAAGAGAAAAGAAACCTCACCAACACTACACAAGGGCGAAGTCTTTGCTGGGCGTGGGATGATGAGCAAACGCTACTTCAGAGGAGCAAAGAGACAGAGGTTGCACTAATGTACGTCATAGGACTTTTAGCACTATCTCTGCTAGTAACAGCGGTAATTGCAATTGCCATTCTGTTCCTAATGTCGGGCTTTGCATACTGGCTGACAACGTTTCCTAGTATGAATGCAGCAATACTAAGAAAATTTCTGAAGCAGCCTTTGGAGAGTACGAACCAAGATACCACTTCGGATTCCAGTAATGAGGGCAGAGAAGAGGGGAAGCAAAAACATAAGCCACTGGTATATTGCATCTATCCTCTCCAAAGCATCCAAGAACCCTACCCACTGCCTAAAACCAGGAAACGGGGAGTCAATAACTTCACTAGCATCGGGGAAAGCACATGTACAGACGGCAAGGAAAATAATAAAACACAACACCCCAAAGCTAGCATAGAAGGCTTTAGCCCAAGGCGGACTATCCACAGATTCTGCGGATACGTGCCGTTTTCTATATCCCGACATATACGCACTATTGTAAATTGGCTAAGAAGGAGCGTCAATCATTAAAGAGCAGAACCAGAAAATCTTGGGCTGCATAACAGTCTGTTATAAATAGTATTGACAAGGCTGTCATGCCCTCCTATACTTTCAATAACGAATTGTTATTGAAGGAGGAAATAAATGAAAGTCAACGAAGATGTCTGGAAATTCTATCAGCAGCACTTGGGTTACAGCGAGAAGGAAATGAAGAAATTCAGAGAGAATCCCAGAAACGAGGACGTCATTTCCAGGGCGCCAGCATTGCTGAACAAAACGATTGTCGTGGAAGTGGTGGAATCACACGGATGTAACAGTCAGCATAAAGTGGGTGATAAGTTCTATTTTGACGGTGCTGGTAATTTGCTGACCAAGCTCTGTCCGAAAAGAATCTGTTTTGGTGCCTTACATTCCATGCCGACATTAATTTATGCGGCACAGGAGCTATTCTATGCCGGTGTGGACCCCAACGAGATGCGGTTTAAACGGATAGGCTGTGTTGATGTCGGTGTGGACTGCGGTGGCTGGGGGCACATTGTCATGGAAGTGCGGGTGGAGGAACGCAAGAGAATATGAGTGACAAGTGTTTGACTAGTGTTTGACTAGTGTAGAAAAGTGAAGCCGCAAACATGAAGACACTTCAGAAGAATGAGTTGAAGGAAATCCTGATTAAGAATTGGATGACCCATGACGCCATGTGGTTTTATCACTGCTTGCAGGAGTGTGGCATTGAGAGGACGAACAACATAAACAAAGCTGTTGTGAGAGCCATGGGAACCATAGAGATCAGGAGAATTCAGAAGGCCGTGGGCATACAGAACGTGGCAACATTCGAAGATGTTAAGTCATTGCTGGAAGCCGCCTGGGATATAGTAAAAGGAGATTTCATGAAGTCCAGCTTCAGTCTGCCTGCAAAGAACATTCTCCGGGGTGATTTCGAGAGGTGCTTTGCCTATGAGGGCATAAAAGGAATCGGGGCTATCGAGCAATATCAGTGTGGTATTTTTGAGAGAATCTATGGCTGGTTTGACGGGCTGGGAATGAAATACAGCGTTTCTCCCCAGGTGAAAGGCTGCATGATGCACACAGACGGCAAATGCGTTAGAGAGATCACCTTTGCTTTTGACAAGTAGCCAAACGGTGGTGGAAAGTCATTGGCCAGCTATCTGTACGGAGGTTACTGAGATATGAGTCCGAATGAGGTTAAGCTTACAGCTGGGCAAAAAGAGAAGCTACTGCGCAATATATGGCTGCTACATGATGGCAGGTGGTTTCTGAAATCGGTGGAGCAATTTGGCTTCGATGCCGCCACCAAACTGAATCTGGCCGTAGCCAAGTCCATAGCCAGGACAGAAATGAAGCAGCTGCTAGCCGAGACCAACTTTGGTGGGGTCAGAAATATGAAGGAGCTACGGGCATTCATGGAGGTTGCCGCTCTTCTCTATTTCCCTGAGGAACACAGGTATGAATTCAAGATAGTGGATAACAACACGTTCGTGGGGCATGTGCTAGAATGCTATGTCCATAAGATGGTGAGTAAGGCGGGGACTGCAGCTATTCACGAGTGTGCGGCAAGGCTGAGGTTCGATTCTTGGTGCCAGGCTATGGGACTTGATGGAGAGGTGACAAACGAGAAAGACACCAGTAACTGCAACGGAACATGTGAGATTACTTTCAAGATCAAGTGGCGATAGCAGAACAGGGACGCGAGAAAGGAGACTGAGAGTATGTCAGACCTAATTAAGATGACGCAGGATGAGGGAGTAGCCAGGCTAATTCTAAATCGTCCGGCAGTGTTTAATGCTTTCGATCATGATATGGTCGAGCATCTTGCACGCCATCTTGTTATGCTTGCCGTCGATGATAATGTACGGGGTGTGGTGATCTCGGGTGAGGGCAAAGGATTTTGTGTCGGCGGTGACATTAGATGGATATCCGAGTTCTCACCTGGTCCTTCCGTTGCCTTTCACAAGTTGGCGGCGACTTTTCATCAGGCAATACTGGAAATTCGTCGCATGCCTAAGCCGGTCATAGCAGCCATTAACGGCATTGCAGCTGGCGGTGGATTCTCGCTGGCGCTAGCTTGTGATTTTCGGGTCATGGCTCGGTCCGCTACTTTGAGACAAGCTTATACGTCAAACGGGCTTTGCATCGATGGCGGGGGCACCTTCACGCTTCCCAGGATTGTGGGTTTGGCGCGTGCGTTAGAAATAGCTGGGTTTGATGTTCCTATTTCCTCTGAGCAGGCATTGACATGGGGGCTGGTGACCAAAGTCGTAGACGATGGCTGCTCTCTGGAGGAAGCGGTGAGTATGGCTCGCAAATTGAGCGAAGGTTCTCTTAATTCCTTCGGCTGGTCAAAGCGATTGCTTACGGATTCATTCAGTACTGCCTTTGAAGCACACATTGAGCTAGAGCGCCGAGGGCTCTGCAATTGTGCGGAACACCCAGACGGCGTAGAAGGGATACAGGCTTTCGTAGATAAGCGCAAGCCTGTCTTCAAGAACTGAATCACGATCACAAACGTGATGTCGCCGTGCTTTGAAGGTTGACGGAAGCACTCGTCGTCAATGCAGTTCGCGGCGAATACCCTGATCCAACAGAGCACGGACTGTGGTTCTACGCTGTCTCCTCAGGGTTGGCTTACAACTTCAACGAGTACAAAGTATGCTCGAGCGTGCTGGTTACACTAATATTGTGGACACCAACATTGTGGACTTAAAAATACAACCTATCAAAGCAACTAGACGCTCGTAGCATGCAGATGGGGAGTGCGGTGGTATTGAACTTGAGCGAGGGGGGCGACTGTCAGAAAGGAATTGGGAAGAATCTACTGAACAAATAAATGGCCGCCGGGATTGAGACTATGGAAAATATGAAACTGGCAACGACAAACTGGCTGGCTATTTGCCGATTCCCTCCGGACCGCTCAACCAAGATTGGTATTGCTGTAATGGGCGGTACAACGGCCTGAAGCATAACGATCAGGGCAATAGTAGAATTAGGGCGCAGCCAGAGTAATAGAGCGAGAAAAATGAGCGGGAAGATGACGTTCTTAATTAAGACAAACGTGACGACTTCCCGGATGTACCGCTTCCTGCCATTATCTGCTTTATACATGAAGTCGTTGTAAATATTCCCGCCCAGTATTAGCATGAAGAGCGGCGCTGCAATAGCTCCCACCATGGTAACGATAGTGATTAAGAACTCAGGTATGTACTCGTTGGCAGATACGAGGCCAATGACGAGCCCGACGACGGTGGCCACCAGCACCGGATTCACAATCCTGCGCCAGTTGAGCTTTTCTTTTTGGATGCCCTTGCCAAAAAACAAGGTATACGTACTGAATATCACCGAAGGGTGAAACATCACGAACAGGAAAAGCGGGACTAAATACGGATTATCCCCACCGAAGAGACCTTCAATAATCAATACAGGGAAGAAAAGCCCGTTCTGGTAGAAGAGACCGATAGTAAACTCGCTCCGTATTTCCTTTTTCACCAGGAATGAGGCTACCAGGGAGAGTGCCAGTGCCACGATTGCGAAACCAAGCCACCAAAGCGGCATATGCCACCAGTCCGGATATTCTTGCCGCGAGAAATCAGATATGAGATTGGCGACCACGAGCAAAGGTATGGCTATGTCAATGGCCAATGAGGATAGAAAAGCCAGCGTATCGGATGGTACGCGTCTTCTGCCAATAATCCAGAAGCCCAGTAGACCAATGCCGAGGAGCGCAAGCACTGCCTGCAAAGTGGTTACGAAAACGCTCACGTTGTTCTCATCCTATATGTCACAAAGCACGTTGATAAGTTTCAATGACGGCCTTTGCCGTGTTCGTGTTCTCTCATGGTACTTTGAGACAGAAAGTGGCTGCCCTGCCATAAGCACTCAGGCTGTGGTCTTTCGGTACTCGAAGGGTCGACCATAAGCAAAGGTAGTCAATCAGTTCACAACCCGTACCATTCGACCAACTTGTCCAATGGTTCGCGGGGTCGGGGAAATGTGTTGATCGGAGCCCTGAGGTCAGGATAGCCAATGGCTATTGATGTCACGATAACCCTGTCTTTGGGGATATCAAGAAACTCCCTAAATATTTCAGGCCATAACACGGGTACACCCATAATACATGTCCCCAAACCATAGGTGAGGGCAGCCAGACAGATAGTCTGAGTAACCCCACCGATACTCACTATGGAATTAGGACCGCGGTCATCGGTACAAACAACGACTGCACTAGGGGCGTCAAAGAAGCGCAGCATGTGCTCTCGCTGCTCGAATTGCTTTGCTTCCAGATCTTTGGTGCCTGGAGGGTAGCGGATGGCATCCTGCAGTGCTTTTAGAGATTGCTGTCTTGGAATCAGAAGCTTAGAATAAGGACCTGTTCTGGGCAGGTCTGGCTTGGTGTTCACATAGTCATGGCCATCCCATGTTTTTGCTTTCCCCATAAGTCTGGCTGCTACTTTAGGCAGCAATTCACCTCCCAAAACGTCAAAATGCCAGGGTTGTACATTTCCTCCCGATGGTGCCCAGCGGCTAACATCCAACAACTCCTGCAAGATCTCTTTTGGAATAGGGTCAGGCTTGAAGACTCGAATACTTCTTCTAGCACGTATAGCTGCAATTAAATCCATAGTCTCCTCCTGATCGTATCTTAGCGTTGAGTCTAACACGAGAACCATGTTTAGTCTATCCTTGTTTCCACTCGTTTCACATTGTCTATTATGTGTTGGACGCCAAGCCATCGATGGAACGACCAGGCGGCTTCAATTGCGCGACTTAGCGTCTGGCGCAATTCCATGCTCTGAAACCTGAGCTGATGGCTTGGAAACCATCGGTGTTTATACTCACCTAAGAGGCTGCTATACTTAGTGATGTATGGGCAGTGTACTGAGATAAACGACGTGCTTGAACGTGAAGCAAAGTTTTCTAAACCTTTAGCCTTCTTCTGGCTGCTACGCCTTAATCGCACCATGATGGTGGCCATGATTACTGGTGCGGCGGCCTTCACTGCCGGCTCTGGAGTAACAAACGCGATGTTGATGGCTGTGGCAGGTTGGTGTCTGGCTGTGGGTGGTTTCTCTCTGGACTTCTATTCTGACCGTGACCTGGATGCCGAGGGACCTCGATCAGAGATGCGCCACAACCCTCTGACGGATGGTTCCCTGTCTCCATCGACAGGGCTCGCCTTCTCGATAACTTTCATCGCCATTAGCTTCACTACGACACTTGTGATTGCTCCCTGGGCTTTGCTGCCATGGGGTGTCATCCTAGTCGTGATTATAGGCTTGGCACTGCACATTTTGGAGCGTCCCTTGACTCGTGCACTTACTCTGGGCTTGCTGCAAGGCTCGTATGCGATTATGGGTGGCGTGACCGGCCGCCTGAGCCTGGGCTTATGGCTTCTGGCAGGGATGTTCTTTTTTGCCATGTTTGGCGGGCGAGGGATGATCGATATCCGCGACTTCCCGCAGGATGAGATTACTCGCGTGCAGACTCTGCCGAAGCGCTATGGAGTAAAGCGCACTGCACAGTTCACGGCAATCTGCTTGTTCATTGCGTATGCTCTGAGCCTGGCTGTGTACTTCACAGGCGAATTTAGTCCGATCTATCTATACCTTGATCTGGCTTTTATCGCGGTTGGTTTGGTGTGCGCTCGGCTTTTCGTGACTCGCCCCAGCCCCAGGCTGGCCTATATTCTCACCCTTGTATGCATGATGGGCATGGGTTCCCTCATCTGCCTGGCGATGATCTTAGGCAGTATATAGAGGTTAATAAATCAATTGCACCAGTACCAAGCCCAAAGATCCTCTCTGAATATCCAAAAAGTAGACGTAAGGATGAGTAAGGGACAAAATCTAATTTCTATGCCAGCGTAGCCCAGGGGTAGAGCAGCGGTTTCGTAATTCTAGGTGAATTGTCCCAAAAGGTTACTTTGCGTATAAAATAGAACAGTTGTGTCAATCACCAAAACTCTGTTTTGTTCGTGAAGTCCCAACTGGTAACAATCAGTCCTAAATAATTTAACGCCAAAATAACGCCAACTTTCCAGTTGTGATTTGAAGCTAATGGCAAAAACAAAAAGTAGGGCGTTGTGGCGCTAACCTCAAATAAAAGACTTCGCCATGCATAAGGACTGAGTATTGACAACAACCTAGGTCATGCTAAACTGAAAATATGAAAGTCCTGTTATGGGTTTCGCTAGTTCTCGCTGTTATTGTCTTTGTTCAGGAGATAGGGTGGCTTGGCAAGAGTGACCTGGCTCTGGTCATTATGGGGATTGCAGTAGCCGTGGGATTGCAAGCTGGGTATCTCTTGTGGAAGAAGTAAATAGCCCATTATCACCTTGCCATCGCCCACTCCAAAGGGCATACCCTTTCTTAGGATTCAGATGACTGTCCCTGACCTATTTGAGTTTTGGGAACGCGCTCAGGCGTTCACCCAGTCACCTGGTTATGACAGAACTGATTCTAATGGGATGTCCATCATCACCCAAAGGTATTGACGCTCGGCCTACAATGTGATTAGAATTAGTGCGATAACTACATGCATGAACCAGAATTGCTGAGTCAATAGCCATGAAGGAGGCAAATCATGTTCTGCAGAAATTGTGGCAAGGAACTGATAGGCATTCCAGAGCTATGCCCTAGTTGCGGGGCTAGGCCAATGAATGCCACTAGCTTTTGCCCTGGGTGTAGCGCACCGACAACTCCTCTAACTGAAATATGCCCCAAATGTGGTGCCAGGGTAGGAAAGCTGGCCAGCACCAAGACGTGGAGACCAATAGCTGCTGGAGTCCTCACCATTATATCTGGAGCTATGGGAGTAATAGGAGCGCTAGGCTTCCTATCCCTTCCTATGTATCCAGATGATATTAGCTACGGGGCTACTCTATTTATCGTCAGCATGGTCGTGATAATGGGCGGCGTCGTTGCGCTGGGAAGGAGAACTTGGGGGCTAGCGCTTGCTGGGGCAATCCTTGCACTTTGGCCGGGGATGATAATCTTGGCGATACCAGCTATTGTGTTTACGGCTTTGAGCAGGGCAGAGTTCAAATAGCGGACCCTACTGACAATACTGAGCTTTGGGTTATCCTAGAAGTATGTGCGCTTGATTGGACCCTCTAAGAGCGACGGTGAATTATGAGAACAAGACCACATTTGATACCAGCTCTGGTTATGACCGGGATGCTATTCTTGGCTATCGCTGATTTGCCGTACGGATATTACCAACTATTGAGATGGGTGGTTTGCGGAGTCGCAATCTATATCGCCTATATGGCTTACCAATGGGGGAAAGCATGGGCTACATGGGTTTTTGGGCTTATCGCTGTTCTGTTCAATCCGATTCTTCCCGTCTATCTGACAAAGGCAATCTGGCGCCCAATAGATCTTACTTGTGGCGTATTGTTTGCGTTAAGCACCCTCTTTCTAAAAGAACCAACTCAAGGACAAGATGATAGAAAGCCGTAGTTGAGGCAAGCCCATCGCCGAATCCAAAGGGCATACCCCCTTCTTGATATTCAGATACCTGTCTCTCTGCTATATGGATTTTGAGATGTGCCAAAGCGTCCCCAGATTTGAGAACTGAGAAGCAGTGAACAGGTATCAACCAAGCGGTCGCCTAATGGGAACGCGATAGGAACTAACGCTACTCACATTGCCTTTCTTATCGTCCTGACCCAGCGTCTTGGCTCTAATAGTAGACATTAACACCCCTTGCTTCAAGCTGAGGGATATAAACATTAATAGAGGTCTCGCTCAACGGATTGTTCTCCAGAATGACGTTGTCCCCATCTGTAAGCCCTGAATTGTTAACCAAGGGCTCTATGTCGCTTATCTGATTATAATGCAGGTAGAGGTGTCTCAGCTTCGTGAGGTTGGCCAAAGCAGAGATATCGCTTATCTGGTTATAGTACAGGCCAAGGTCTGTCAGGTTCGTGAGGTTGGCCAAAGTCGAGATATCAATTATCTGGTTATGCGCAAGGTTAAGGTTCCATAGCTTGCTGAAATTGCTCAGAGCCGAGGTATCGCTTACCTGGTTACCATCGAGTGATAACGACGTCAGGCTGGTTAAATTCGCCAAGGGTGAGATATCGCTTATCTGGTTGTAGCCGAGGTTGAGGCTTGTCAGGCTCGCGAGGTTAGCCAGAGGTGAAATATCGATTATCTCGTTGTGGCCAAGGCTAAGATATGTCAAGCTTGTGAGACTGGCCAGCGGTGAAATGTCACTTATGAGGTTGGTCGGAAGCTCAAGATGTTTCAGGTTGGTCAGGCTGGCCAGCGGTGAAATGTCACTTAGCGGGTTGGTCGCAAGCACAAGATATGTCAGGTTGGTCAGGTTGACCAGTGGTGAAGCATCGGCTATCTGGTTGTAATACAGGCCAAGCTCTGTCAGATTCGTGAGGTTGGCGAGAGGCGAGATATCGCTTATTGGGTTGCTGTAAAGGTGGAGACCCGTGAGGCTGGTGAGGTTGGCCAGCGGTGAAATGTCACTTAGCGGGTTGTAGCCAAGATTGAGGTCGACCAGGTGGGTGAGATTGGCCAGAGGCGAGATACCGCTTATCTGGTTACCCCCGAGCTGCAGCCATGCAAGGTTGGTGCAGTACTCCAGCCCGCTCAGGTCAGTGATACTCCTTGAAGAAGCGTCGAAGTTGGTGAGCCCTTTGAGGTCCGAACAGTAGATGGAGCCCGTCGGTTTAGCGATGGCTTGTCTGATTGCTACCTCAAGGTTCGGGTCAGGGAAAGTCACCACCTGCCGTACAAAGTTAGCGGCGATGTAATAATCATTATTCACGATGACATTGGTTGAGGCAGCATTGACATTGGAAATATTGCACGTGAACGGATATCCAGTCCAGTTGGTGAAGCTGTAGCATTCATCAGCCTCAGCTACCAAGTCCACCACTGTGCCAGCGTCATAGGTAAAATTCCCCACTCCAGGCGTGGTGACCGTCCCGCCTTCAGTGCTTGAGATGGTCAGGCTATACTGAACAGGAATAGAACCACAGCCTACCATTCCAGCAATCAAAGCCATCGCGAGTATGAAAGTGCCAACTCTTGCCATGTAATGAACCTCCCAATATTATTCTATCACAAGCGAAGTACGTTTCAATACGTTTCTTGCATTTTACGGCTTCATCATGTACTCAATATTGACTGGAACAGAAAGCTTTTCAAAGCTAGAAGTCAGTTTTTGGCTTTGCGAAAAGTGTCAAAACAGGCATTCTCAGGCTAAAACGGAGTCAAGGGCCTGTGATTCTGAAGGATTCTTCCAATTATTCAAGTCCTAAAAAAGGGGATTTATGGAATTTTTAGAGTCTATAAAAAAGGAATGTTTCACTGTAAAACTGAGAAATAACAAAGAAATGGAGAATAACGGAAAAGAGGAGAGGATATCCCGGCAAGACCGGCTAGAATGTTAGGTTTTGTTAGGTTTTTAGTATTTTGTAGTAATTTCTGAGGCTATCCCCTCTTGAATACATCCCTCAGACTTATGCCGTTATCTTTCAAGACTTTGTAAATGTATCCTGGGCTGCAACCAAGCTCATTGGCTGCGCCTGCCACGCTACCATGGGCCCATAATGTGTCACAAACGTTTTTGAGTGGGATGTTTAGCGGTTTGCGACCCAAGCCATTAACCACTATCTTTTCACCGCATTTTGGACAGTCTATTATCATCTGCTTACCATCCTGGTTTTTGGGTGTCATATAAGTGATAGTTAGCTGCTTTCATTCGTGACTCCACTCCCTCGCAAAGCTAAATTGTAGACGGATTGTAGTCATTGTTTCTCCCCCCCTGGTCGATGCCATTCTCCGTCAGCGTATAACTTGCCATGCTTGCCGCCCGTGTGATAGTGGCGTACTTCATTTACGGGATTATGGTTGTCATCTGCCCATTCCTTTGATTTCACGATCTCAGCTATGCCGTACAGGGCATTAGTGCCCTCATGTCTCCGGTCAAGTGAGACATACAAGTCCGCCCGCTTGATACTCATAATGCCTCCGTAGCCAATCGACTGATTATGCCTCTTCTGCAATGCAAAGATGACAATGCCCCGGTCCAGCTTGGCCTGCAATTGTTCTACATCTTCACCGATCAGGAATAGGTTCTCATTCCGGTCGAGGTAGTCAATGACGTTAATACCGTTTGGCTTTATCACATCGGCAAACTCAAAATTACCTTGCCTCACGGGATGAAACTCGCCGGTTCTCTTCGCATCAATCAATAGTGGGAAGTCCTCACACCGAATACTCAGTTTCGCCTCTGACATTTCGTTATACCAATAATAGATGGGCAGCGACTGAGTAAATGCATTAAGCTCGGCAAACTCCAATAGGAATGAGGTTTTCCCGCTGCTAGTGTAGCCTGCCACTACAGCTACATTCCCTGGTGCTAATCTGACACGTTCCTCCATATACAACGGGAACTTGAGAGCCAAGTATGTCTGTGGCGATACCTTTTCCAGATTCGTCTCTCGGTAGTCTCGATTGATCCACTCTATGAGGTAGGCACTCCGGCGATACGGTCGTACTCTGTTATCTGCGATTCGCCTCTGCAGTATCTTCCTAAAAGTAGGGTCAGTGACTTTTAACCCAATTGTCTCGGAGATGACCCGCTTGTCCTTGGGACCAGGACTCTCACACATGGCCTGATCGAATTTCCCGGCATACTCCCCCCATTTTGCAGGGAAACTTGTCCCCAAGTTGTCCTCAGGTTGTCCCGTTTTGAAGCTATTATCGGACATATAGTTATTTATGTAAGTATTACCACTCTTATTAATAGGATATTGAGATATAGAAGTGGCAATCTTTCTAACTTCATTCTCCGATAATGGCGGCTGACATTCTGCATTATTGATTGCCAGCAAAGACTCTTCGATTGCAGTTCGGCCTAGGCCTTGATTCCGCAGGGAGCCAGCAACACTGGCCAGCTTTTGGTTCCTGTTACCTTCACAAATAGGCTCTCCAGTCTCTATCAATGGTTTTCTGCTATTCAAAGCAGAGAGAATACGCTCGGGAATCGTCCCCCAGGGAATGAGGGTGTCAGAGCTTGGCAAGGTCACAATCTCATATTCCCCCAAAGCAGAGCTCCCGCAGATGTTCACAAAGCCCCCTTTCCCCCGAACGTCTATGCCTGGCAATACGCCTGCTTTTGTGGGGAAAGGATGCCCGGTAGTGTTGATATACCAGTGGGCGCCCTTTCGAGGCGTGATAACATGGGGATTCCCAAGTTCCGCTTCAAGTTCATGCCTGGTATCGGTGCCATCGGCATCAATTACAGCGACATTCTCATTAGTTATAATCCCCCAGAGCTGAGGGTGAAATTGATCCTCCCATGATTCAAGCTCGGCGTCACTAGGTGATTCCTTTTCGTATTTTGCCCACTTGACTAGAGGCTCCTTGCCATCTCGTCCCCCTCCCGAAGGAATCACAGTGAACCCGGCAGCGTGAAGCCGAAAGGCCGTGACGAGGGCATCTTGGTCAGCCATTCCGCACCCCATCTGGAAGGATGGTTCTTTTCCT
>Ga0299912_10003931_pt1 | contig 12143 bp, 17 predicted proteins | sample RVTome_2_FD_207667 | JGI IMG/M metagenome (GOLD analysis project Ga0299912, IMG submission 207667) | Soil microbial communities from uranium-contaminated site in the Upper Colorado River Basin, Wyoming, United States - RVT95D214 (version 2) ... | reverse complement strand
GCAGCGATGGTGTGTCCATTCCCCACATTCACAATCAGAGAGGGCCCGGCAGCCTCCTCCTTACAACCTAAAATAGCAGAAAAGGAGGTGTCCATCACCAAGACGGGAGCCTGCGAGCTTCTTCTCACAGCACTAACAGCCGATCTCATCCGAAGGTAATGGGCTGGAATCGAGTCTTCTGTGAAATGGAATGCCTCCGGTCTGTTATCTCGTCGAAGCATGGCCTCCATATTCTCAAAACGGAAGAGCCGATCTGAAACCCCCTTGGGCGAAACACCGTGGTCCTGAACCGCAATGGCGACGACGTCAATCTTAAGATCCTCGCTGAAGTTTGAAAGAAAGGATTTGAGCAGAGGCAGATCAACTTCCCGAATTTCTAATTCATTGAAATCTCCTGATTCCGGCCTTCCTCCGACCACGATCCCCATTGACTTTACTTCGTCCAAATCATTTCGGACGGAATAGGCCGCAGACTCTGCCATGACCACACGATATCCTTTTTCAATGTGGTGGAGGATTGCCCTGGACAACGATCCCCCTCCAATGGTATCACCATGGATGTAGACATCGCCCTCGACCTTCTTCAGCTTCTCTGCAAAAATCTTGGATGGAGTTGGAAGAACGAGGCTGATACAATTTTCGATCTTCTTCTCCGAGTCGAACAGGAGGATATCTTGGGTCCCAGCCCCAATATCAAGCGCAAGGATCTTCATCTCCGAAAACGACGCTCAATAGACCGTAGGGTAATGGAGCCCCACGGGCAAAGCCCCGCCTTCGGCGGGGTACATCATTGAAATACCCGCCTACGCCAAGGCTTCGGCGGGTTATCCGCCAGTGTGGGTAAGCGACATCCGCCGTAGCATTTCTAATTGCATTCATCCACGGGTAAAACCCGTGGTCTTCTGCGAAGGCGGATAAAACCGAAATCATCCTGTCCTCTTTCTCTCAACCCTCTGAAGAAATCGTTCTTTGGAGACAAGAATCCGTTCGTGTTCACCCACTGCTACCTTCTCCATCTCGTCGTAGGCCTCGACCAAGAAGAGGAGCCGATTCTTATCTACTTCCTTCAGAAGAGCATGGGCAGTCACTTTCTTGCCGAGAGGTGTCGGAGACAGGTGCTTGATTCTCACCAGTGTCCCGAGGCTCAATTGATCAGGGGGGATAAATTCCTGGATCGCTTCGATCGCGGCCGCCTCCAGAAGTTGAATCAACCTGGGGGTGGAAAGGACAGCTACACTCATGTCCTTGAGCCGACTGACCAGATCTTCTTCTTTGACGACCATTTCAGATTTTCCATTCAGTCCAGGTAACATTTTTTCACCTTCTTAGAACTCCTCTAAAATCTCTTTGTCATAAATCTTCTCCAACCTCTCTTTATGGGCCGATTCTTCCTGAGCGAGGATTAAAAGCAATTTTTTCAACATCGGTTCGGTGACGATTTTTGCCGTGGAGGTATAAAGGCGCTGGGCCTTCTCTTCATTCTTGATCGCAAATCGTAAGAGATCGGCATAACTCATATCTGAACTATACGGGACATCCTCCATCACCTCACTCATTCCCAGCCCTTTCGTCTCTTTCAATTCCATCTGGTCCATCTTCTTCAAATCAAAACCTTCGAGTTTCTTCTTATGCCCCTCCTCTTCCATGGCCAGCTCCTCAAAGGTTTTTTTAACCCCGGGGTTTGACCGTTCCGCTGCCATGCGGTAAAAGGCTGCCGCATCAGCCTCCTTCCTGATTGCAAACCTCATAATCTCATCCAAGCTCGTCAGTCTCATCTTTTCCCTCCTTTTTAAAGCTACTCTTCACTTCTGAAATGACCCTTTCCGCCTCTCCCCCAAAATGCTCTGGAACCATGACCACTCCCCACCCTTTCTGGGGAACGTAGAGTCCATCATATGCTGTATCGAGAAAGCTTTTGATCAGAAATGGAATCTTCGCCTCACCGAGCGCTTGAGAAACCCTGTCCCCTTCAAATCGATTCTCAACAGTCCCTGCCTTCGCCCAGTAAACCATTTCTCAGCTCCTGTTCCATTATATAATGAATTGAGAACAATCCAAAGGAAAAATTTTAGCGGTAAGCAGGGGTGATTAAACCATCATCTGAAATTACATAGAAAATAGATGATTTCACCCCCACCCCCTGCACCACGCAGGGTGCAGGGCAATACCCTAAACCTTACGTGGTTCGGGGCTCACCCTCCCCCATCAAGGGGGAGGGGATTCAAGTTGATTCCCCTATAAGTTTCCCTCTTCACGCCTTGGCGTGACGGGAGAGGGAAAGGATGAGGGGGAAGTTATCTTCATGGTTCGAGGGTAGTGCCCCACCATGGGGTATGAGTTGAAGAAGATTGAATTGAGAATATAATAAGGCTGAATTTCGATTCAGCGGGACGAAGAATCTAATCGAATCAATGCGGTTTAGATCCTTCACTTCGTTCAGGATCACAAATCGGGACTTTTTACCAGTTCATCAAATATCAAAAACTTCTTGAGATGTGGGCCTTGACGTTCATTGGACATTTGGCATTTGAACTTTGGATTTAATTCACTCCCTCCAATTTCTTGGCACACCCGCAAAGGAGGCCCGTCGGTCCAACTCACTCAATTGATTTTCGAAATATCGGATCGCATTATTGACGCGAATCAGTTCGCCCCGTGGACCCTGGTTTCCAATCTTTGCCTTCAGCTTTTTCAAATCCTTCAGGTTTCGATTGTAGAACCGGAACTGACCAACCCAGTAATCCCTACCATAACCGCCTGGTCGATCGGGGGACGGTATCCCCTCCATTGAAAAGAGTGTCATCTTTCCATTGATGGAATCAAGAACGACTTTAAACTTGTTGAGGAAGGAGTTCCCCAAAAGTCCATCCATACCTGACGGCATGGTGTAAATCGTTGCTTCTACATTTCTCGCCTCTGCATTCCCTACCCGCACAGATTCTAATGTGACCAACGGGGTAAGAATGAATCCGCTGACAGTGGCACCCGGTATGAATGGGGTATTTTCATCAATCGTGAGTCCCAACTCTTTTGCCGTTTCACGGCTGATGAGGCTGAAACTTGCACCGGAATCGACGATCAAATGGCGCTTCAGCCTTCCATTTAAGAGGACCTCTGCCATCCACAATTCTCCCCTTCGCAAGAGGTCAACCTCAAATCCTTCTCTTTCAGAGGTCTTTGGAGTGGAAGGAGGTGTTTTCTTCTCTTTGTTTTCTGGAATAGAGATCTCTTTGGAGGTTTTTCTCATCTCGACATCCGGGCGGTATTTCTCCGGAATATTGGAAAGATCGTCAGCAAAATGAACCGTCCCTTCCTCATCCACCCACTTATACATCTCACCATAACCAGCGAGTGGTAAAATGATCAATATAAGGATGAAAAGGGCGATATACCTCATATTCTCACTCCCGATCCTCAAATCGTAGATATTCTACCCCTCACAGAAAAAGATGTCAATTGCCGATAGAAGCCTCTTCTGGTATAATCTGTTTCACTCAAGGGTTTTGAGGAGTGGGCCATGTCGACTATTAGTGAAGAGGTGGGAGAGTCACTACTCAATCCATCGATTCATAAATTCGATAATGATTGAAGATGAAGACTTACTATCTCCATCCGGAATCGATTCGAAACCTCTTTGATACCATTGCACCACGGTATGACCTTCTCAATCATCTTCTCAGCCTGAGAAGGGACGTCTACTGGAGGAAGATGGCCGTCCATGAGCTCAAAGAGTCCGAAGGTTGGATATTAGATATCGCTACAGGAACAGGAGATATCGCCATAGAGATCCTTCACCAGAATGGCCAGAAGAACAAGATCATCGGACTGGACTTCTCCGAACCCATGATCAAGGGCGCCCACCGAAAACTGGTGAAAGAGGAGCTGACAGAAAAGATTGTATTGAGCCTTGGGGACGCACTCTCCCTCCCTTTTCGAAGCAGTACCTTCGGTGCCTCGATCATCGCTTTTGGCCTGAGGAATATCGTGAAGAAGGAACAGGCCCTCGCTGAAATGGCTCGAGTCATCAAAGGGGGCGGGAAGGTGATCATTCTAGAGTTCACCCTTCCTCAGAAGGGAGTGATGAGAAGTTTATACCCAATCTATTTTAGAGGGGTCCTTCCCTGGATTGGAGGCCTCATCTCCGGCGACCGAGGGGCGTATGCCTATCTTCCAGAATCGGTCCTCCATTTTCAAGATGCTGAAAATTACGAGGGAATGATGAGGAGAGCAGGATTGGGAAACGTGAGGTCCCAGAGATTGACGGGTGGCATTGCCTCCATCATTCAAGGAACGAAAAAGTGCCAATGATCCGGCCCTTCTCCCTCTCTGACCTTGATCGAATCCTCCAGATCGAAGCCCAATCCTTTCCCAAATCCCCTTATGATGGGGCTACTTTCATCAACCTCCACCATCTCTATCCTGAGACCTTCTTGGTCTATGTCGACACGATCTGTGAGAAAGAAGGCCAGATCTTGGGGTACATCGTCTACTCCACCGATGGACACATCATCTCCATCGCCGTCCACCCGAACCACAGGACAAGAGGCATTGGCACCGAACTCCTTAAAAGGGCGATGAACATCCCCAACGTCAAAAAGGTATGGGCAGAGGTGAGAAAGAGCAATCAAGGGGCACAGGCCTTCTATTTCCACAGGGGATTTCAAATGATGGGTGTCGTCCCGGACTACTATCGGAATGAAGATGCCTTAATCGTTCAGTGGATTCCTTCTTATACTTCTAAACCTTGACCCATTCGGCCATGCGATTGGGTATGCCATGGAATCAAGCCTTCCCTATCGAAGACCCCTGGTCAAATATACTCCCAGATACGGGCGAAGTTACACTCCCCCATCTCAAGAGATTCGAGACCTTGTGGCTACGATGAAGCTCATCCCCATCAAGGAGGTAATCCACGGGAACAAGGACGACGTAAGTCACATGTTAAATGAAGGGCTGATGCTTCTCTTGTCCGTTTTCTTAGTTGGGAGCATTTCTCTTTCTGGCTCCGAACTCTCAACTCCGAACTCATTACTTAGAGAATTTGATTACGTCCCCGACTTTGATGCCATGGATGGAGAACCAACCCCTCTTCATCTCCAATGCATAGAGGATGGGTTGGGGTGGAATGTGGGATTCTAAAGTTCGGGGCTTCATATCCGTAATCCTTACGATCCGGCATTCCTTGTCGATGAAGGCGATGCTCAGTGGGACATGAGTGTCTTTCATCCAGAACCCATGATAATCCTCTGTCTCAAAGACGAAGAGCATCCCCTCGTCCTTGCCCAAATCTTTTCTGCCCATCAACCCATGGGCCCTCTCCTCCGGTGTTTTGGCCACCTCCACCGAGATCTCTCTGCTTTTGATGTAAAGAGGAATTTTTAAGAGACTTTGGGAATGAGCGATCGAAATCCAAAGCAGGAATAGAATGAAAACGATCCCTTCAATCCGGCGGGCCAGGATCATTTCTCCCCTTTTCAACCCATCCTTTTTTTTCGATCTGATCGACAAGATTACGAATTTCATCCTTGATCTTGCCCGTGTTCCACTGGATGAACAGAACCCAGAGGGGAAGAAGAAGCCAGATGATCAGGAGGATGCCCAGAAAGATGACCATCCCGATGGCGACCCCAAAGGGAAGTTCTTTAAAGATTTGTTCAATATACCACTCCAATCCCACTGCAGACCTCCTCTCACTTGGGTTGCCCTCCACCCAGTTGTCTCTTTAGTTTTTCGTTCACTTTCAAGATCTGATCCACATCTGAGCCACTTAATTCCCAGGAATAGTTATCTTTGCCATCTTTCTTCAGCTTAATCTTCACCTCTGGAGGAAGCGGTCGTTCCCGCTCTGTACTCTCTTTTTCCACTACGACCTTGGGGACCGATGGGATCTCTGATTTTACCTGGGAAGAAAGAGGTTTCCTTTCGCAGGCGATGGTGACGAAAGCTACCAACATGCATAATGTCAATATTCTTTTCATCCCATCACAGCCCCTTAAGGGAAGGAAATATAGCCTAACGCTCCTCAGTATGGGATAGGTCAAGGTCCTCCGACCCGAGCCACAGAGATCAATCTTCTTTTAAAAGAAGACGACATTCTCTTAGGAAATCATCCTTGCTACGAGCATCTTTGGGGAAGGAATAGGTCTTGAATCGCACATCTGTCCCCTTTGGGACATAGCCCCCTTGTGTCAATTTCACTTGAACCCTTTCACCAATCTCCTTAGCCACCTTCTTGTCACAAAAAGCAAAGAAGTAGACTTGATTGTTCTGGAAAGGAACGACAGAGTCAATTGAACGGACCATCTTGCGAAGGGCGTACATCACTCCTTCCCAGGTTTCAGGGCTAAGGAGAGCCTCTCTCTTGTTCCGTTGATCCCAAAACTCCACCCGAATCATGGTGAGAGAGACTTTGTCCTTCTCCGCCTCCTCCATCATCTTATTGAGAATCAGTTTGTAGACGGCATCGACTCCAAACAGGGGAAGGGTGAAGATAAAGGAGGCGCCGGAGCCCAATTTGCTTTCCGCGACGATAAACCCCTGATGTCCTTCGATGATCTCTTTGGTAATGGCTAAGCCAAGACCTGTTCCTTGAACAACGCCTTTCTCCGTGGTCTGTCCTTGATAGAAACGGTCAAAGACCTTAGGGAGGTCTTCTGGAGAAATACCCACCCCGGTATCGGTCACGACCACCTTGATGTAGTCGCGCTTCTCTGTGAGTCCCCTCGAATCAATGGTGATCATTCCTCCGTGGGGCGTGAACTTGATTCCGTTCCCCACGAGATTGATAAAAACCTCCACCAGCCGATTACGATCGGCCAAGACGATGGGAGCATCGGAGTCGATTCGATTTTCAAAGGTGATTCCTTTCTCCTCCAACCGTTGGGATAATGTCATCAGCGCATCTTCGACCGCTCCAATCAGTCGGACCGGCTCAAACCTCAATTTCAATCCTTTTCCGGATTCGATCCTCGAAAAATCGAGGAGGGTTTCGATCAGGTTTGTCAGCCGCAAAATATTCTTGTTGGCGATGCCCAGATATTCTTTCTGATCCTCGGAAAGAGTCCCCACATGCCCTTCGAGCATGAGGGAGATAAACTCCTTGATAACGGTCAGGGGGGTCCGAAGCTCATGAGAAACACTGGAGATGAAGACCGATTTCAATTGATCGAGCCGTTTGAGCTCCTCGTTCGTCCTCTCCAATTCTACCGACTTCTGCGTCAGATTCCAGATAAGATTCCTTTCACGGATGACCCGATTGAATTTCGCCCTGAGCTCATCGACGGTGAAGGGTTTGGTGATATAATCCATCGCTCCGAAAGCCACCACATCGGTATAGCTGCAAGAAGTCGAATGGGCAGTCATGCAGATAATATGGATGTCTGGAAACTCAGCATGGACGGCTTTCATCAACTCAAACCCGTCCATCTCTGGCATGATAATATCGGTGATCAAAATGGTAAAGGGTTCATGTCTTAAAGCCTCTAAAGCCTCCTTCCCATTTCCGGCCATTGCCGTCTCGTAGCCAAAGCGGTTCACTATCTTCGAAATCATCTCACGGATGGGTTCCTCATCATCAACGATTAAGATTCGTTCCTTTTCTACTGCGATCAATTCCTTTTCTGAAGGCCTTTCTTCTTCCATACCCTATTCCCTGACAAAAGCATATTCCTTTTGAAAGATAATTTCAACAAAATTGTTTAGCCAAACTGCAATGCAGACATTGGACTTCAGTCCCGCCAAGGCGGGATTAGAAACCAGACCTTTCTCGTATCTCCTGATCTGATCACCCGATCTCCCCATCACCCCATCTCCTCATCTCTCCATTATTTGGCTTCCGGTTCCTTCTTCTTCCAATTGGAGAAGAAGGCCCAAAACTTTTCGGAGGTTCCAGGGGGCAGATTGAGAAAATGACTTCCCGGAAGAAGGACTCCATTGGAGAGGTGCGGGTTCATTTCCCTAATCTCCTTGTAGAAACACCCAAGGGCTCTGGCCACGTCCATGATGGGGAGAGGTTGAGTTAGTTTAATCTCAACCCTCTCCACCTGAAGGGGATCATAAAACTCCTTCTCCTCTAAATGAAATCCGTATCTCTCTGGATCGGAAAGGATGATCTTGGCCACCGCGATCTTATAGACATAGCGCTCCGTCTCCACGGGAAGATCGAGGTGGAAATAATCTTTTGTTTCTTGGAGATCGATCTCCTTTCGCACCCTATTCTCTCCTGCGTTATAGGCTGCCATCGATAGTGCCCAATTTTTAAATTCCTCATAGAGGCCTTTCAGATAGATCAAAGCGCCTTCTGTCGCCTTAAAAAAATCGAAACGTTCGTCGATAGCTCGGTCCCTTTTCATCCCGTATTTGTCACCGGTGGCGGGCATAAATTGCCAGATTCCGCATGCCCCGGAAGAGGAGACCGCATCGGGCCGAAGACTGCTTTCAGTGATGGTCAAATACTTCAAATCATCCGATAGTCCCATCTCTCTCAGTCTCTTTTCAATGTGTGGGAAATATCGCTTCGCCCGTTTCATCCATAAGATGACCTGAGCCTCATTACTCAATGCCACAAGGAACTCTCGGTCTAAGTTTTCCCACACATTCCTATCTTCCAAAGGGATTCTCTCTCCGCAGAGAAAGACCTCTTTGGGAAGTGGAGTGGTGGTGAGGGGAGGACGAGAACGAATCTTTCTCAAGCGGTCCTCCAAGGTTGCCACCTCTGACCGGAGAATGGAGACGGACTGTTCCAAACCTCTCAATGGATGGACGAATGCATCATATTTCTCCGAAGACTCTACCTGAACAAAAACCTTCTCAGGTCCCCGATTCGAAGCTTGATCAGTGGCACAACCAAAAAGAAAAAGACTAAGCATCAAAAAAGGAACGACGATCCTTAACCTCTTCATGTCTTCATAACCTCTCTACTGTTAAAGATCTCCCACTCCTCTCACCAGCTTGATTTGATCCCGATCTTTTCCCTCACCTCGCCCATCACATCCTTGACAATGGCTTTACATCGAGCGGCACCTGACTTCAATACATCAACAATGTATTGAGGTCTTTGATTGATTTCTTTCACACGCCTCTGAATGGGACCGATCTCTTCCATCATATTTTTAAAAAGGATCTCCTTGCATTCAATACATCCGATCCCTGCTGTCCGACAACCGTGATCAACGAATGAAATCTGGTCAGGTTTTGAGAAGGCCTGGTGCATTGTAAAAATATTGCAGTGCTCTGGATGTCCTGGGTCGCTTCGACGCTGCCTATGTTCACAAGTTGCTGCGGTTCTTAACTTTTCCCAGATCATTTCTGGTGGATCAAGGAGGCCAATAGCGTTGTTCATCGATTTGGACATCTTCGCTTGCCCATCCGTTCCAAAGATGCGGGGAGCAGTGGAAAGAAGCACCTTGGGTTCAGGGAAGGTATTTCCGAAACGAGCATTGAATTTTCTGGCGACCTCCCTTGAAAACTCCACATGTTGTATCTGATCCTCTCCCACCGGCACATAGCCTGCCTTATAGATGAGGATATCCGCTGCCTGAAGCACTGGATAATCCAAAAGCCCCACATTGACATTGTGACGGTGTTGTCTTCCCTTCTCTTTGAACTGCGTCATCCTTTCAAGCTCACCTACAGAGGTGACACAGTTGAAGATCCATGTCAACTCGGTATGTTCAGGCACATGGGATTGGACAAAAACGGTGCACCTGTCCGGAGTCAGTCCACAAGCAGCGAGGGTGGTTGCTGTCTCCAAAATCCTCCTCTGCACTAATTCCACTTCGTATTCGATGGTAATGGCATGATAATCCACAACACAATAGATGCATTCATAGTGATTGACTAATTGGGCCCAATGGCGGATAGCACCCACATAGTTGCCGATATGAATTTCACCCGAGGGCTGAATCCCGCTGAAGATCCGATCCATCAATTGGTTCCTCCATTCAATAGAAAATGAAATCCGTAGGCAAAGGTTAAGGTAAAGACGCCCGCAAAACCATTCCCAAAAAATCTTGGAAAAAGCATTACTGTCAGAAATAAAGAAGCCATGAGTATTGCCCATGGCCTCTCGTCCGTTGGGTTTTAAGAAATGATGGGTGTTGAGGTTTGGGGTAATATCCACTTCTTATGATAGTTTTGCGTCCTATCCAGACCAATTTCATTCCATTCGTGCCTAAATAATGATGAAATAATTTATCTTAATTTCTTTAAAAAATCAATACCTTCATTTGATTTCATTGAGGAATTCACAAAGTGTCCGAGCAGTCTTTTCAACGAGGTCAGCACATTTCTCTCTGCCGCCTGCTGCCAACCATTTCTTAAGTTCTTCCTCGTTATCTAAATGAATCCCTATGATGTTATAACAAAGGTTACTCCCAAACTCCTTCTCAAATTGATCCCAAAATTGGTGGCACTTCTCATAAACATTTCGTAGCGTATTCCGATCTTTCGGATCGGTTCTCCCCATCTTCATTCCGATGGCCATCACTGCTCCGGTGAGGGCGCCGCAAACTGATCCCTTATGCCCAATTCCTCCTCCGAATCCTGTTGCTAATCTTGGAAGGAGAGAATCCTGAATCCCAAAATATTCCTTGAAACTCAAGGAGATCGATTCTGCTCAGTTAAACCCCTGATTCATATAATCCTTGGCTTTCTCCGCGATCAATTTTGCATCATCCTTCTCATTCATGGCCCTCTCCTTTTATTAGACAACGCTTACTCTATCTGCTTGCTGTCCAGGGGTTCCTCGTCTTTTTTGCCGAGACCTGGATGCTCGAAATTTTTACGTTCCACTCTCTTCCAGATGGGTTGACTCTCTTTCTTACCTCTTCTGGGAGATCCAGACATCCTGAATCCATTAGTCCCCTGATCATCGTCCCATCATAATCGAGGCGACTCACAATCCGGACTTCGCCGAATCCAGCCTTTCGTATTACCCTGAGATAACTTGACTCGTCGAGTGCGCCTCCGATGCAGGAACACCACAGATAACTTTTCAAGTCCTCTGGAATCCCTTCAGCTACAATATCAGATATGAGCATTCTCCCCTCCGGCTTCAAAACTCGAAAGGCCTCCTGGAAAACCTCCCTTTTATCAGGGGAGAGATTGATGACGCAGTTGGAAATAATCCAATCCACGCTCTCATCCTCCACAGGCATATCCTCCATCTCTCCCAATCTAAACTCCACGTTCGTGACCCCGGCCTTAGAGGCATTCCCCTTTGCCTTTTCGATCATCTCGGAAGTCATATCCAGTCCAATGACTTTCCCATTTGGACCGACTTTGTTCGAAGCAAGCAGAACATCAAACCCAGCTCCTGAACCCAGATCGAGAACCACTTCTCCCGGTCTAACTGCGGCAAAAGCCATCGGATTTCCACATCCGAAGGAGTTTAGATAAGCCTCCTCGGGAACTTGTGATCGTTCTTCCTGACCATATCCAGCCAGTTGGGCCAATCTCCCTTCACCCCGCACCCTATGTGGTACGGCGTTCATTCCCTCCTCGATGGTGGAAGAACCACAACAGGAACTCTTCTTCCCAGTGATCAAATTTCGATAATGTTCCTTCACCTTTCCCTTGGTCTCTTCCGAAGAACAGCAAGTTTGTTTCACCTTTTTCATCAAGCTTCCCCCTTTTATCGGAATGAATCATTTTATATTTACCATTTCAAAGTCAAAATAGCCATACCCTCCATTGAGCAGAGCGTGACTCTTAAGTAACCTTATAGTGGCATAAAAAAAGAGAAAAAATGGAATAAAAAGCGTATGGCTTCTTCTACATGAATTGTGTCTAATATAATGTATGGTTCTCGGGCGTTTGGAGGTTAGGATGTCAGAAATGGTACGCAAACAGATTTACATTGTCCCCGCGCCTCACCCCAGCAGAGGCACTGCAACAGGTCAGTCTCTTTACTCGTCTCTGGTCTGTCTTCGATCTTACCCCGATGATTGTCATTGAAGCATGTCGTGGCGTCCGGGATCACCCACTCTCCCACGATGATGCCCAAAGTTGGGCGACTGCTCGGCTCAGCCAGGTGCCCCTTGTTTTCAGTGAAGATTTTCGTGATGGTAGCATTCTGGAAGGGGTGTGCTTTGTCAATCCATTTGCTTCCAAATTTGTCCTCGAAAACTGGTTCTAACAGGGAT
>Ga0299912_10003930_pt1 | contig 12145 bp, 9 predicted proteins | sample RVTome_2_FD_207667 | JGI IMG/M metagenome (GOLD analysis project Ga0299912, IMG submission 207667) | Soil microbial communities from uranium-contaminated site in the Upper Colorado River Basin, Wyoming, United States - RVT95D214 (version 2) ... | reverse complement strand
TGGAGGACATTGTAGCCGCCCTCCGTAAAGTTCAAAAACATATTGATGAAGTGCGATGAAGGAGGTCTTTTATGCAGATGAAGGTGCTGAAACAGGCAAAACCGGTCACATCAGCGGATGTGAAAGCTCTGCGAAAATCCGTTGAAGAGATCCTGGATCGGGTTCGGGAGCAAGGGGATGCAGCCCTCGCCCATTACTCAAAAAAGTTTGACGGGTTCGAAGGTCCCTTCCGAGTCACGGATGCCCAGATCGAAGCGGCCAGGAAAGAGCTGCCGCCTCACATCATCGAGGGTCTTGATTTTGCCATTGAAAGGGTGACCGCCTTCGCCAAGGCGCAGCGTGCCCAGATCAAAGAGTTTGAGCAGGAAATGATTCCCGGAGTCTACATGGGGCACCGTCTTGTACCCGTGGACTCCTGTGCAGCCTATGTGCCTGCCGGAAGGTATCCCTGCCTCACCTCTGCAGTCATGGCCATGGCACCCGCCAAGGTGGCAGGCGTCAAGAGGATTGTGGCGCTCTCTTCTCCCGGGAAAGAGAAACGAATCAATCCTGCGATCCTTTACACCATGGCCGCTCTTGGGGCGAGTGAAATCTACTGTCTTGGCGGCGCCCAGGCCATTGCGGCCATGGCTTACGGGACTCAGACCATCAAACCCGTGGACCTGGTTGTCGGCCCAGGAAACGCCTTTGTCATGGAAGCGAAGCGCCAGGTTTACGGGACTGTGGGGATAGATTTTCTGGCCGGTCCCAGCGAGTGTATGGTCATCGCCGATGGGACGGGGCGTGCGGATTACATTGCCGCTGATCTGCTTGCCCAGTGCGAACATGATCCTGAGGCTCGCGGCGCCCTGGTGACCACTTCGGAAACGCTCGGCAAGCAGGTCTTGGTAGAAATCGAACGACAGCTGCGCGATCTCAAAACCGAGGAAGTCGCGCGGCGTTCCTGGGAAGACAAGGGAGATGTGGTGGTCGTGCCGACAATGGAAGATGCCTGTGCGTGGGCCAACGACTATGCGCCCGAGCATTTGGAAGTCCATGCCAAGAACGCGAAAGCTTTTCTCCCGTTGCTGACCTCTTACGGCTCCCTTTTTCTCGGGGAGTCAGCAGCCGAGGTCTTCGCAGACAAGGTGGCAGGCACCAATCACATTCTGCCCACCTCTCGGGGTGCTCGAAGTACCGGTGGACTCTACGTCGGACATTTTCTGAAAGTCATCACCCATCAGTGGGTGGACGAGCGAGGCGTTCAGAAGCTCGCTCCCTACTCTGTGCGTCAGGCTGAATTTGAAACCATGGACGCCCATCGCCGTGCCGCACTGATCCGTCTGACCAACAAGTTATAGTGTGAAAGACAACAATTTCTATTTTCGAATTCGAGGAGGTTTCACATGGAGTACGAAGAGAAAAAAGAAGTGAAAAAGGAAAAGATCTACAATCTGTTCCGCTGCGGCTACCTGGATGTCAGGGAATGGCTGAAGGAGACCGATATTGTTCTGATCCCTCTGGGGAGCACGGAACAGCATGGTAGGCATCTTCCGGTTTGCACCGACAGCATTGCCACAGAGCTGCCCTGCCAGATTGCGGCGGAATTGGCCAATGTGCCTTACTACCAGCTCATTCCTTTTGGTTACTCGCCCCAGCATTTTCACGAAGCAGGAGTCGGCTCGGGCACAGTGACTCTCAGCGCCGCAACTTATCAGAATGTTCTCTATGAAGTCGGCCGCTCCCTCATTCACAACGGCTTTAACAAGCTCATCTTTGCCACAGGTCACACCTCCAATATGAAAGCCGTGGATCCGGCCCTCAGGACCCTGAAGTACGAGACCAACGCGTTTGTTTGCTGTTACCGCAACGACGCAGAAGCCGCTCCGGGGCTTCTCAAGAACGCGGGCATCATTGAAAACCCTCCGGAAGAGGCGCCGGGATGGCATGGGAGCGAGGTGGAAGCTGCGGAGTGCCTGTACTTTGAGCAGCTCTATGGAAAGAAGATCGTCCATCTCGAAAGGACCGACAAGGACTGGACCCATCCGCCCAAGTGGATCACCGAGGTGAGTGACAAGTTCACAAAAGCCAATGGCTCGCCTTATCTCACGATGAACGGCCTGGATGTGGCATGGGTGCCCATGGATCACCAGGAGTACAGCGACACCGGGCTGATCGGCCGGCCGGGCAATCCCTTCCGGGCTTCTCCGGAAAAGGGAAAGCGAATCGTCTACAAAAAGGCCGAGATCATGGCTGAGTTCATCAACGAGGTGAAAAAGATCAAGGTCGAAGTAAAGAACAGGGACTACTGGAACAGGACCTTCAGACCTGCGTAACATCAGGATTCACCACGGAGAACATGGAAAAGAAAGCGATTGCCATCATCGCGACCCTTGACACCAAGGGGCCTGAGACTGCGTTCGTCAAAGAGCGGATCGAGTCCTCAGGCTATGAAACCCTGATCCTGGATACAGGGATTCTGGCACGGCGGGACCCGGAGGCTCCGGTTCCCCACGTGCCGGCCGACGAGATTGCGCGACAGGGCGGGGAAGACAGAAGCGATCTCATCGCCAAGAGTGCTGAGAAAGAGACGCGGAACAGGGGCATTCGGGCCATGGCCGAGGGATCGGCAAAGATACTGAGACAGCTCTTTGACGAAGGAAGAATCGGCGCTGTCATCGGCCTTGGAGGTGCCCAGGGCACAGAAATCTCCACCTATGCCATGCGGGCTCTGCCTATCGGTGTTCCCAAGGTGATGGTCTCCACGGTCGCTTCGGGTCAGACTCCGTTTGGGATCTACACGGGAACCCGGGATATCACCATCATGCACTCCGTGGTGGACATCCTGGGTCTCAATTCCTTGACCAGGCGCGTTCTGGCCAACGCGGCAGCCGCCATCGTGGGAATGGCAGGCGCAGAACATCTGGAAACGGTCTCTTCCAGACTTCGCGTTGGAATCACTCTTTACGGCCAGACTACTCCGGCCGGGCTGGCCATCAAACCTCAACTGGAGGCCAAAGGGTATGAAGTGTTCGCCTTTCATTCCAATGGCACGGGTGGGAAAGCCATGGAAGAACTGGCCGTGGAAGGATTGCTGGATGCCCTCTTTGACCTGAGTACCCATGAGATCACAGACGAGATCTTCGGAGGGATTCATGCAAGCGATCCTGCGAGACTTCTTGCCGGAGGACTCAAGGGAGTGCCGCGACTTGTGGTGCCGGGCGGACTGGATCTGATCACTCTGCGTGAACCTGAAACCGTGCCTGAGATCTATCGTGGCCAGCCTTTTGTCCGTCACAACCCGCACATCACCCTGGTGCGTCTTACGCGGGATCAAATGGTGCAGGTGGCAGAGGTCATGGCGCAACGCCTGAATCAGGCCGCCGCCCCGGTCATCGTTGCCATCCCTGCAGGAGGCTATTCCTTTTACAACAGGGACGGTCTCCACTTCCGAGACCTAGAAGCGGACCGGGCCTTTGTGCAGACCCTGCGCACCAGGCTAAAGCCGGAGATTCCTGTCACGGAGATCAACAGCCATGTCAATGATCCGCCCTTCATTTCAGGCATATTGGCCCTCTTTGAACAACTCATGAATAATCCCGGCGCCCCTTCCATCTGAGAAAGTCAATGCTATGGGGCGGCGGCAAGCGTCTCACCACTCACTTAACGGTGAGGTTAAGCTTCTTGATGATCTGGTTGGCTGACAAGCCATATTTCTCATAAAGATCGGCGGCGCTTCCCGACTTGGCAAATCCCGGCACGGCGATGAAGTTGAAGGCCACGTCTAGCCTCTTGGTGGCGATTATATTTGCCACCTCATCCCTTAAACCCCCATTCTCAAAATGGTCCTGGATCGTGCAGATCCGTCCCGTCTCCCGAGCTGCATTTACAACCATCGTCTCATCTAGGGGGCGGATCGTGTGCATATCTATGATCCCGACATCTTCCCTCACTGTCTCTGCAACCTTCAGTGCTTCGCAGACAATCGGACCTGAGCATATCAAGGTGATATCCTTACCCTCCCTCAGCTGAATTCCTTTGCCGATTTCAAAGTTCCTCAACGCGGGAATGCCCCAGGGATTGTCTTCTGAATATATCAAAGGCACGGGGTTTCGCCCTACCCGGAAATAGACCGGACCGTCATACTGCAACACTTTTTCAAAAAGCAGGTCCGCCTGAAGGGCATCCGACGGTTCGATGATCACAATACCCGGAAGAATGCGCATAGCGCCCACATCGGCAATGGCCTGATGACTCACCCCGTACTCGCCCAGGGCGATTCCCGTGTGGCTGCCGATGATCTTGACGTTCAGTCTAGGATAGGCAATATCCTGCCGAACCATTTCCCATGCACGGCCCGTTGAAAAAACCCCGAAACTGTTGACCACAGGGATCTTGCCGCAACCGGCCATCGCAGCACCCATGGTCATCATGTTGGCTTCCTGCACTCCCACGTTTATTGAACGTCTTCTGCTGAGTTCGTCCGCGTCTTCAGGATACTTTTCACAAAACGCCGTAGCCCCGCAAGCACCCATGAGATCGGCATTCAGTACAAAAATTTTCTCGTACTCAGCCAGACGGGCAAGGGCATTCCCATACCCAATCCTTGTTGCTGTAGGCTCTAGATACACCTGGGGAGGGTTTCGACGAATGATTTCTTCAAGATCCTGCTTTTTTTCGTGAGCAGGCCGTTTAATCACGGGCTTAACTTTGACTTCATCATGATGCCAAGTGGAAACGCTCTTCTCCAGGTTATCGATCAAAGCCAGGCACTCTGTCTCGGCCCGTCCATACTCTTCATCGTTCAGCGGGACTGCATGGTACTTGCAGACGTCTTCGATCTCTGAAGCTCCTTTGCCTTTGACCGTGTTGGCGATGATCATCAGCGGTGGGGCACCCTCGGTTCGAGTTTTCTTGAAGTGGTGCAAGGCATCGATCAGAGCGTGGAAGTCATGGCCGTCGATCTCTTTCACTTCCCAGTTAAAAGCTTCGAGCTTCTGTGCCAGAGGATCCAGGCGATTGATGTCATCCGTTCTTCCGTCAACCTGCAACCGGTTGCAATCAATCATTGCGCAGAGCTTGTTCAACCCTTTGTTCGGGATGGTGAGACAGGCTTCCCAGGTCATCCCTTCCTGCATGTCTCCGTCGCCAACAACCACATAAACATGGTAATCATACCCGTAAACCTTTGCGTGCAAAGCCATGCCTGCTCCGGCGGACAGTCCGTGACCCAGAGAGCCTGTGCTGAAATCCACTCCTTTGGTGCCGTGCTCGACCACTCGCCCATTCTCTTCATGAACTCTGTACATAGCAGGATGGCCCTCCAGAGGAGAGTCTATCTTGCGGTAAATTTTGAGAAGGTCCTCGCTGAAAAAACCGGCCTGGGCGAGGCTGGAATACAGGGCCGGTGCAGCATGTCCCTTGCTGAGGATCAGGCGGTCACGGTTTGGCCAGAGAGGATCTGCCGAGTCATAGCGCAGGATATTTTCCCATAACCCTGATTCAGGGTCATAGGCGCGCCCGAAGTAAAGAGCGGTCAGGATATCTGCCACGGAAAGAGAACCGCCCGGATGCCCTGCTTTTGTCTTAGTGATGTTTTCCAGGGCGTTCTTCCGGATCTTTGCGGCAATGAGCTTGAGCCGATTGATCTCACCGGCTTGATCCAGAAATGTTTTCTGCGACATGAACAAACCTCAATGGGGTCCGATCCTGGGCAACGAATAAACCGATTTCCAGCCCTTGCTTCCAGGCTCTTTGAGATACGGTTCCATCTCCCTGTTCGTCCGGAACGTCGTGCTCTCCGGGTCAGGCACCACTCCCGCAGGCCACGTCTTGAGAACGTCATCGCACAGGAGATCCAGGTATTCACAAATGGCAAGCACAGCACGCGCCGTCTTTCCCGCCGCCCCCTTGCTCGCCTTCCCCACCACTCCTTCAGGCGTGGCGACAAGCTCCAGGGGAAGATCCCCGGCTCTCGCCCTGTACGTATTAGGCCTCAGCAGATCCTCCACCGATTTGTCAAAATGCCCGTCAGGCAAGTATTTGTAATTGGCCATAGGCCCCGTGTCCTGGGCTACGCTCATGTCCACCATCTCAGGGAACAATTCAAGCCCCAAAGACGTCTCCGCTTCATCGGCATGAACAAACCGATCCTCTAGCTTCCCCCCGTGCTCTCTGGTTTCAAAAAACTCCCGCACGGCCCTGTGCCATTCAAGGGCAAGGTAAAAGCCCGGAAGCTGGTACGTGTTCATGAACCTCTTCACCGCTTTTTCAATCTCGTTTTGCTGCGCGTGGTTGTTGATCCAGATCTGTTTTCGAAATCCGTCGTTCCACAGGCCGTACATGACATGCATGATGGTTTGTTCAAATGCTTCGTCGCTCACCATAACCGTGCCATACATGCCCTGGTGCCATGGAGGATGCACCCCATAGTTGATGGGCCAGGCAAGATTCACCGGCGGGTTTCCCGCCCTCTTCTGCTTTCGTCTAACGGCCTCTGCAATTCGGGTCACCAGCAGAGTGTCAAATCCGCCGACCGTGTGCCTGCCGTGATTCTCCGTCGAACCTACCGGCACAAGCACGATGTCATTCTTTCGCCGGTTCTCCACAAGCTTCTTTCTCACCGTGTTCTGAATGTAGGAACCGGGCTTCTCAAGCTCTCCCGGAGAGGGAACTCCATATTCTTTGAGTAAGGCTCCAACCTCCCCATCGGTCAGATTGAAAATCCGTTCCTTCAGTTTGCCTACACCCGTATTCTCAAACGGTAAACGACATTCCATCTCAATCATTTCTCATTCTCCTAGCCACATGGCTTTAAGCGCTTCAAAACCAGCTGCCCATTCCGTTAAATAGAATCCCAGAATCGTGCTCAGCTGCGAAACGAATCAAGAAATCCGCACTATTTCTGTGACTGTTTTCTCTCCACAACACAATAGACCCCTTCCCCAGCCCTGATAGGCTTGAAGCATTCGTTATCTGAAACGCACTTTGCTCTAGCCAAATCACCTGATGCCCAGCGTCTGACAAGAAAAGGCTCTCTGATGAACGGCCGACTCATAGAGATATAATCCGCATAACCCTCCAACATGAGTTTTTCAGCAAGCTCGAAAGACCGTATTCCTCCCACCAAGATAATAGGGATATTGAGTTCTTTTTTGAACATCTTGCCTGCATTTCGAAAGTACGCCTCTTGTTCTTTGGTTTTGATCCCCAACCTTATTGGCCCTAATCGTCCGGAAACATCGGTCCCACCGCTCAATTCAATAGCATCAATTCCTTCCTCTTGAAGCAGGTGTCCAAATTCGAGGGAATCTTTCACGTTAAGTCCACCTTTTAGGAAGTCCTCGGAGTTCATTTTAATGAAGACCGGGTAATCCCTTCCTACAGCTACACGGACGCTCCGAAGGACTTCCAGTGGAAAACGAGCTCGATTCTCCAACGAGCCACCATAATCGTCTATCCGCTTGTTAAACACAGGGGAGAGAAACTGGCTTAAGAGGTATCCGTGGGCTGCGTGTATCTGGATACCATCAAACCCCGTTCTCTTGGCACGGAGAGCAGCCTCAGAAAAAGACTCCTCTATGCCATGGATTTCCTCGATAGATAACATTCTGTGATATAGTTTCGGATATTCCTCCAGCGCAGAGGGTGCTAAGGCAATGCGACGTGTCAGTGTGGTATTTGCAAACAGCCCTGCATGAGTTATTTGAGCAATAATCCGGCCACCTTGTTTGTGCACCTCCTGAGTCATCCCGCGAAGCCCATCATCTAACGTGTCGTCATAAATGCCCAATTGCCAGGGGCCAGCTTGCCCATCGCCCCTCACATAGGTATGACTGGAAATGATTAGCCCCACACTGCCCCTAGCAAGCTCTCCCATCAATTTGCTGAGCCGTGGAGTGCATGCTCCATTCTCGGAGGCTAAACCTTCCCATGTAGCGGAGCGTACAAATCGGTTAGCTAGTTTTAAGTCATTTATTCTTGTTTCCTCAAAAAGCCTGGAAACCATAATCCTACTTCCCCCACTTCTCAAGATCGCCGGGCGAAACCCAAGAGTCCGACTCTGGCATTCAGAAAAAGGCTGAAATCGCGGCATCCTTTGGACATAGGCTCAACCTACTCCAACGGGATACTGGGTTTCTATTCCTCAGGGTGCATGATTATCTTGATCGCCTTTCCTTGTCTCAGCAGGGCTATGCCTTCATGCACCTTGGCCAAAGGAATCTTGTGAGAAACGATTTTTTCCAAGGGAAGTACACCGCTCTCGATGATCTTTCCCACTCTGTCAAAACGGAACCTTCCTATGAAAGCCCCATAAATTGTCAACTCTTTACGAGTGATTTCTCCAACACGAATGGTCGGACGAGCTAATTCATCGTGCCCAAAATGTATGATTTTACCACTGCTCCGCGCAAGAGTAAGGGTTTGGTCAAGCATAGGACCAACGGCTTCCACTACCACATCGGCTCCTCCATCGGTTTCCTTTCTGACTACCTCTTCCAGATCCTCGCTCTTAGGATTAACCACTAGGCCAGCCCCACATTCCTTAGCCGCCTTTCTTCTGTATTCGGAAACCTCGGATACAATGATTTTTGCAGCACCGCTGGCCTTGAGAATCGAAGTGAAAAGAAGACCGATTGGGCCTGCACCTAACACGACGGCGGTTTCCCCAGGTTGAATTCGAACCTTGTCCGTTGCGTTGACAACACATGCAATAGGCTCAGCCAATGCACACAGGAACGGGGGAACCTTCGGATTTACCTTGTAAAGATTTTGCTGCGGGACGATCACGTAACTGGCCATCGCACCATTCGAGAAAATACCAATTGTATTGGGATGCCACTGGTTTTCGACCAGGATGTAGAGCTCCTCGCATAGGTCGGGAAAGCCCCGTTTGCATTGCTTACAACTTCCGCATCCCGTATGCGGGTCAACCAGCACCGCATCACCTGGCTTAAAGTTTTTCACCTTGGCGCCAACTTCTGCAACAGTACCCGTGAATTCATGACCGAGAGTAGTACCTTTTATCCCAGGGTGGGCTGGTGGCACTTGCAGAATGTGGAGATCTGTACCGCATATCCCCACTCCGGTTACCTTTAGCAACACGTCCGTTTCATTCTTAATGCTCGGCTTTGGCACATCCTTCAATTCCAGTTTTCCATTTCCTTCAAACACTGCAGCTAGCATGGAAACTCACCTCCTCGATGATTCTGCAATTTCTGTATATTGGAAACAACAAAATCACAGATTGCGAAAACCCGGATACCCCGTGCGCATTTGGAGTACCCGGGTACCAAAGGACTTTTACCTATTTATATTTCTCCAGATACTTGAGAAACTCAGCGACGTTAGATTTGTCAATTATTTCTGTCTTCACATATGTCTCCTCAGGGATGGATTGGCCTTTGATTAGTTTCAATGCAGCTTGCACGCTTTGGTGCCCCATTTCTGCAGGATACTGAGCCACACTGGCCACCATGGTTCCATCCTTAATGGCCTGAAGGGCGCCAGGAATCGCATCAAAACCAACAACCTTTATTTGTTGCTGCTTTCCAGCTTCCTTTATAGCCCGCATTGCTCCCAGAGCCATATTGTCGTTGCTCCCAAACAAAAACGTTAATTCAGGGTTGGCTTGAAGCATGTTCTGGAATACATTGTAACCCTGTTCAACTTCCCAGTTGGCTGTTTGCTCAGCTGCGATTTTAACCTTTCCGGCTCCGAGTTTTTCGACAGCAGATCGAAATCCATCACGACGCAGGCGCGCGTTTGCCGCCCCCAGGACGCCCGTGAGAACGGCTATGTTCCCGCTGATTTTCATCTTTTCAATGGCATATTTTCCAGCGCTAAAAGAAGCATCGAAATTGCTTGATCCGATGTACGGAACCGGTTTCAGGCCGGCTTTCTTCACGGCTTCAGGGCTGATTCGCACATCGGGGTTAACCACCGGTATTTTAGCCTTCTCCGCTTTTCCAAGAGCACTAATAAGTCCTTCCAATGAGGCCGCCACGACGCAAATCGCGTCAACTTTTCTTGTCAGCATATCTTCAAAAATCCGCAATTGGTCCTCTACGCTTCCGTGTCGCATGCCCGCCTGTACAATCAGTTCAACATTTTGCGCCTTTGCTTCCATTTTTGCAGCATTGACCATCGTGACATAGAACTCATTATCCATGGTCGTGACAATAAACCCTATGACGGGTTTTTTTTGTGCAAAGCATTGAGAAGAGAAAAGCAGAACCACCGCCAACAAAAGGACAACGATCCCAATCTTTTTCATTTTGCGCTCCTTTCACAGTTCATTTTCATCGATTTCGTAGTAGTGTTAGTCTATGATACATCCCTAGTCCCTCTTGAGCTCAATCTTACTGTCATTGTTCTTTCCCAAATGAAATACCTTATTGTCACCTCCTTTCTTCCTCGACCCGGAGCCCCCTGCCAACTTCGAAACCCTAACTGCCTCTTTTGCTTCTAATGCGATCAAAGAAAACGGCTAAGATAATCACAATTCCAATAATGATCGCTTGAAAATAGGGTGAGACCCCCAACAAGGTTAGTCCATTGCGCAAAGTCCCCAGCATGATAGCGCCAACGAGCGTACCTAGTATCGTTCCTTCTCCACCAAAAAGGCTTGTACCGCCGATAACCGCTGCCGCAATCACATCGAGCTCATATCCCATGCCGGCGATGGGTGTCGCGTAAGCAAGTCGAGCGGTGAGCATCACCCCGCCAATTCCTGATAGAGTCCCACAGATGACGTACGCCAAAAGCTCGATGGCTCGCACTTTAATCCCTGAAAGTCGAGCGGCCTCACGATTGCCCCCTAAGGCATAAATGTAGCGTCCACTTTTGGTATAAGTCAGGAAAACATACGCGAGCACGTAGGCAACAAAACAATACAGGATGAAGATCGGCACGACTCCGAACAAATCCGTGGAAGCCAATACCTCATAGCTTCTAGGCACTCCTGAGATAGGAGCCCCTCCAGTCAAAGCAAGGGCCGCTCCTCTTGCAATGCTCATCGTCCCGAGAGTTACGATGAAGGCCGGCATATTGGCATAGGTCACGAAAGCGCCGTTAATGAACCCAATAAAGCCGGCTGCTATCAGGCTAATGAAAATGCTTATGGATACAGGTAATCCGCTAATCACTACCAAATAAGCAGACAACATCGAAGTGAACCCAGCTACGGATCCCACACTGAGTTCAATTCCACTGGTGAGGACGACGATGGTCTGGCCAATGGCGATGATCGCAAGGATTGATGATTGAACCATGATATTTGAAATATTTCGAGCCGAGAAAAAGTTCGGACTCAATATGGCAAAAAGCAGCACCATGACCATAAAGCCAACATAAATACCGAATTTATCCAGCAGGTTTCTACGCATGGGATACCCCGGCTTCATATCTGAAGATTTCCTCTTGATCGACTCCTCTATTCTCAAGGATCGTGGCAACCCGCCCCTGCCGCATGACAAGGACTCGGTCTGATAGATTGAGAATTTCTGGAATTTCCGATGATATCATGATGATGGAAGCGCCTTGCTGAAGCAGGGAGACCATGAGTTTGTGAATCTCTTCTTTGGCTCCAACATCTATACCTCTCGTCGGCTCATCGAAGATAAATATCCTAGCCATGGTCATCAGCCATTTGGCAATGACGACCTTTTGCTGGTTTCCGCCGCTCAGGTTTCCAACGTTGATTCTCAGATGCGGTGTTTTAATGCGCAACTCGCTTACAAGTCTCGAACAAACCTCTGACTCTTTGCGGAAGTTGAGGAACCCGAAACTAAGTATACGGTCTAGAGCGGAGATCGTTACATTATTCTTTACCGCATGCTTAAGAAATAGCCCCTCGCCCTTTCTGTCTTCGCTCAGGTATACGATTCCATGCTTTAAAGAAGTGTTGACATTGGGGAGTTGAACTTCCTTTCCGTCAAGAAACGTTTTCCCCTCGTCCTTACCGTACTCCCCGATAATACACTTCGCGAGTTCTGTCCGACCCGCCCCCATTAAACCAGCCACCCCGAGGATCTCTCCTTTACGCAATGCAAAGGAAACATCCTTCACGACGTCCTTGTAACAGAGTCCCTCGACTCTAAACACCTCCTCCTGAGCCACATAGGATTCTTCCCTTTTAAGGTACAAGACCTCTCGCCCAACCATC
>Ga0299912_10003929_pt1 | contig 12145 bp, 12 predicted proteins | sample RVTome_2_FD_207667 | JGI IMG/M metagenome (GOLD analysis project Ga0299912, IMG submission 207667) | Soil microbial communities from uranium-contaminated site in the Upper Colorado River Basin, Wyoming, United States - RVT95D214 (version 2) ... | reverse complement strand
TGCCGCTCGCGCCGGGGCGGTTGTCCACCACCACGTTCTGCTTCAGCGCCTCCGCAATCGGGGCCGCGACAAGACGTGCAACAAGGTCCAGGCCGCCGCCCGCTCCCGAGGAGACGATCATCCTGATCGGCTTGCTCGGCCACGCCCCCGCCTGCGCTGCGGCGTGAGGCGCTGCCATCACCAGCGCTGCGGCGAATCCTGCGGTAACACCGATACGTAAAACTGGCTTCAATCCCGCCTCCTTTCGCACGCCTGGCCGATGGCGATGGTCTGGCGCTTCATTTCGCGCACACTTTTAACTAGTTGGTCGAGATGTTGCTTATTGAAAAAATTTTTTCACGCTCCCGCTTGTGTTTTTACCAGTCACAAGTCACCGGTCACGAGTCACTCAGTCCTTACAGTCCTTTGCGCGCCTTGGCGATCGCCGCCTTCACCCGCGCCGGCGCGGTGCCGCCGATATGGCTGCGGCTTGCCAGCGAGCCTTCGAGCGTAAGGGCCTCGAACACGTCCATTGCGATGAGCGGCGAGAACTGTTGCAATTCGGGAAGCTTGAGCTCGGCGAGGTCGCGGCCGCGCGTTTCTGCAAAACGCACCGCCTGCGCCACGGCTTCGTGCGCCTCGCGAAACGGCACGCCTTTCTTGACCAGGTAGTCGGCGAGGTCGGTGGCGGTGGCATAGCCCTGCAATGCCGCTGCGCGCATCGCGTCGCGGTTGACCTTGATGCCGCCCAGCATGTCGGTGAACACCGCCAGGCTCATCATCAGCGTGTCCACGGTGTCGAACAGCGGTTCCTTGTCTTCCTGGTTGTCCTTGTTGTAGGCGAGCGGCTGCGCTTTCATCAGCGTCAGCAGCGCCACCAGGTGGCCGTTGACGCGCCCGGTCTTGCCGCGGATCAGTTCCGCCACGTCGGGGTTTTTTTTCTGCGGCATGATCGACGAGCCGGTGCAGAAGCGGTCGGCGATGTCGATGAAGCCGAAGCGCGGGTTCATCCACAGGATCAGTTCCTCGCAGAAGCGCGACAGGTGGGTCATCACCAGCGCGGCGCTGGCGCAGAATTCGATCGCGAAGTCGCGGTCGGACACGGCATCGAGCGAGTTCTCGCACACGCCGTCGAAACCCAGTTCCTTGGCCACCATCAGGCGGTCGATCGGGAATGAGGTGCCGGCAAGGGCGGCCGCGCCCAGCGGCAGCTTGTTGACGCGCCTGCGGCACTCGGCAAATCTCTGGGCGTCGCGCGTGAGCATCTCGAAATAGGCGAGCAGATGGTGGGCGAACGATACCGGCTGCGCGACCTGCAGATGGGTGAAGCCCGGCATCACGGTCTCGGTGTGCTTGTCGGCGAGTTCGAGCAGGGCGCGCTGCAGCGACTTGATCAGCGTCAGCACGTGGTCGATCGAGGCGCGCAGGTAAAGCCGCACGTCGGTTGCCACCTGGTCGTTCCTGGAGCGCGCGGTGTGCAGGCGCTTGCCGGCGTCGCCGACGAGATCGGTCAGCCGCCGTTCGATGTTGAGGTGCACATCTTCGAGATCGAGCGACCACGGAAAGCTGCCGGCGCGGATCTCGTCCAGGATCTGCGCCAGGCCTTTCTCGATGGCGCCGAGATCGTCCTGGGAGAGGATGCCGACGGCATGAAGCATGCGCGCATGGGCAACGGAGCCCGCGATGTCGAACTCGGCCAGGCGCTGATCGAAGGCGACCGATGCCGTGAATTGCTTGACGAGGTCGGTCACCGGTTCGTTGAACCGTCCCGACCACGGCTTGGGTTTGCCGCCGGATTTGTCTTTATTGCTCACAGTGTTAGGCCTGTTAGAATGATTGCCGCATGGCCAGCATTGTAAATCAAAACGCCTACAGCAGCGCCTTGCCGAATTTCCGCAATCTCGGGATTCTGCTGCGCATTCTGCTGATCGTGAACCTGGCCGCGTTTGCCGCCGCAGTGGTAAAAAGCCCGGCGCTGCGCGGGATATGGAACGAACTGCTCGAAATTTCCGCCGTGGTGGAGCCGCTGCTGATCTTGAGCCTGATCGTCCTGATGGCGCTCAACGGCGTGCTCAGCCGGCTGCCGTATTATCTCGGCATAACGGGGGTGATCGCGCTCGAGCTGGCGCTGTCGGCCCTGCTCTACGTCGCCGGCCGCCCGCTGCTGGCGGCGGAACTCGCGCCGCTGGAGCGCTATTGGCTGCTGGTGTTCATCGTCACGGTGATGCTGCTGGTCTACTTCGACCTGCGCGGTCGCGCGCTGTCGCCGGCACTGTCGGAAGCGCGGTTGCAGGCGCTGCAGGCCCGCATCCGGCCGCATTTCCTGTTCAACAGCATCAATGCCGTGCTGTCGCTGATACGCCAGGACCCGAAGCGCGCCGAAGTCGCGCTGGAGGACATGTCGGACCTGTTCCGGGTGCTGATGGCGGACAACCGGGAGTTGACGCCGCTGGCGCGCGAAGTCGAGCTGTGCCGCCAGTACCTCGATCTGGAGCAGTTGCGCCTGGGAGAGCGGCTCAAGGTCGAGTGGCATATCGATAAAATGCCGCGCGACGCGCTGGTTCCGCCGCTGGTGCTGCAGCCGCTGCTCGAGAACGCGGTCTATCACGGCATCGAGCCGCGCAGCGAGCCCGGCGTCATCAGCATCGACATCTACTCCGTCCGCGAGCAGGTGCATGCGGTGCTGCGCAATCCCTACCGGCACGATGGCAGCCACCATGCGGGCAACAAAATGGCGCTTGGCAATATCCGCGAGCGGCTTCAGCTCCACTTCGACGCCGAAGCCAGCCTGGCCACCAAGGTAAGCGACGACGCCTATCAGGTGCACATTGTCATCCCCTACGTAAAGGCGGAGTCGGCGGCATGAGCGAAGCACCGCTGCGCATCCTGATCGTCGACGATGAAGCGCCGGCCAGGAGCCGCATGCGCGATCTTCTCGCCGATTGTGCGCAGGCTCTGCCGCTGGCAGTCGCGGGTGAAGCGGCCGGCGGCCGCGCGGCGCTGGAGCTGCTGTCATCCCGTCCCGCCGACGTGGTGCTGCTCGATATCCGCATGCCGGAGATGGACGGCATCGAGGCCGCGCAGCACCTGCAGAAGCTCGAGCATCCGCCGGCCGTGATTTTCACCACTGCTTACGACGCCTACGCCATCCAGGCTTTCGAGGTGCACGCGGTCGACTATCTGCTGAAGCCGATCCGCGCCGCCCGGCTGCGGGAGGCGCTCGCGCGCGCGCGTACGGCAAAGCCGCCCGGTCCGGGCGTGTTGCGTGAACTGCAACCCCGGGCGCGCGCGTTCCTGAGCGCGCAGGAACGTGGCAAGGTTCATCTGGTCCCGATCGGCGACGTGGTCTATCTCAAAGCCGAACTCAAGTACGTGACGGCGCACACCGCGCAGCGCGATTACCTGATCGAAGAGTCACTTACCGCGCTGGAGCAGGAATATGCCGGGCGTTTCGTGCGCGTGCATCGCAACTGCCTGGTGGCGCGAGCCGCGGTCCGCGGCTTCGAGCGCGCGGCAGGCGAGGAGGGGCAGTGGGTAGTGCTGCTCGAAGGTTGCAACGAGAAGATTGCGATGAGCAGGCGCCAGCAGTATATCGTGCGGGAATTCAGCCGGTAAAAACGCAACGCCTGTGCGATGGCCGGCTCGAATGCCGTTAATTCGGGCGGCGCATCCGGTACAACCCCTCCTCTATCGCCTTTTCGAGATATAGGCCGTAAAAATCAGCCGCCATCAGGCCGACGATGGGCGATGCAAGCGGTTTGCCTTTGTCGTCCATCACGATCACCGTCGGTACCCGCTTCACCTGGTAGCGTTTCGAGAACTCGTCCTGGGTGAGTGCCTGCCCTTCGAAGTCGCGCAGTTCGGCGCCGCTGTCGATATCGATCTCGCGGATGATGACCTTGTCGCGCAGGCCGATGCTGTTCTGCATCGGGATCAGGTATTCGCGCTTGGCGGTCAGGCAGTACGGGCAGCTTGCCTGAGTGAAGGCGATCATGATGGGGATACGGCGCTCGCGCGCTTCCCTGGCGGTCGCGGCGAGATCGTCGGCAAAGCGCAGCTCACTCCTGGTTTGTGCGCCGGCGGTAGTGGCTGCGCATGCTAAAATTGCAACGATCCCAACGCTTCTGACGAATTCTTTAAATATCATGATGATAGCTAATGCTGCGGCAGGAGCGCTTCCCGAGCGCGTGGTGATAGCCTCGCGCGAGAGCGCGCTCGCCATGTGGCAGGCGCATCACATCCAGGCACGGCTTGCGGCATTATATCCAGGAATCGAAATCTCGATTCTCGGCATGACCACCGAAGGCGACCGCAGGCTCGGCACTTCGCTCGCCAAGATCGGCGGCAAGGGGCTGTTCGTCAAGGAACTCGAGGACGCGCTGGCGCAAGGCCGCGCGGATATCGCCGTGCACTCGGTGAAGGACGTGCCGATGCACCTGCCGCCGGGGTTCGCGCTGGCCGCGATCACCGAGCGCGCCGATCCGCGCGACGCCTTCGTTTCCAGCCGCTACCGCAGTCTCGGCGAGTTGCCGGCAGGCAGTCGCGTTGGCACCTCCAGCCTGCGCCGCGAAAGCCAGTTGCGCGCGCGCCACCCGCAACTGATGATCGAGCCGCTGCGCGGCAATGTGCAGACCCGGCTGAGGAAGCTGGACGAGGGGCAGTACGACGCGATCATTCTCGCTGCCGCTGGACTGAAACGCCTCGATCTTGAAGAGCGCATCACCGCGCTGCTCACGCCCGAGGAGAGCCTGCCGGCAGTAGGTCAGGGCGCGCTTGGCATCGAATGCCGCGCCGGGCGCGAGGATCTCATCCGGCTGCTGGCCCCGCTCAATCACGGCGCGACCGCCGCATGCGTGAGCGCGGAGCGCGCGCTGTCGCGCGCGCTTGCCGGCAGCTGCAACGTGCCGCTCGGCGGCTTCGCGGAAATCAGCGGCAAGCGCCTGCGGCTGCGCGGGTTTGTCGGTTCGCCCGACGGCAAACGGCAGGCAAGCGCGGAGCTGGAAGGGCCGGTTGCCGAGGCCGAGGCGCTCGGCATGGCGCTGGCGGAAAAACTCAAGGCGCAAGGCGCCACGGCGATCCTCGCCGCCCTCGATATTCCGAGTAAGCCGTAAGCGATAAGCCGTAATCCCATGCCTTTGCTCTGCTCACTGCTCACTGCTCACCGCTCACCCCCGATCGGCGCGAGCCTATGAACGCGTCCGCGTCAGAAGGGCCTCTTGCCGGACGCGGCATCGTCATCACCCGGCCCGCGCATCAGGCGCAGCCGCTCGCCGATCTGATCCGCGCCGCCGGCGGCAATCCCATATTGTTTCCGGTGCTGGAAATCCTCGATGCCGAGGATCTGAGGCCGCTCAATGCGCTGATCGACCGTCTCGACGAATTCGATCTTGCGATTTTCATCAGTCCCAATGCCGTGAACAAGGCGATGAATCTGATCACCGCGCGGCGCGTGCTGCCGCAGCGGCTCAAGGTTGCGGCCATCGGGCGCGGCGGCGTCAAGGAACTCCGGCATTTCGGCGTCGCCAATGTCATCGCGCCGTCAAAAAAATTCGACAGCGAGGCGCTGCTCGAACTGCCGGAACTCACGGACGTCGCAGGCAGGCAGGTGGTCATTTTCCGCGGCGACGGCGGGCGCGAATTGCTCGGCGACACGCTCACCGTGCGCGGCGCCCGCGTCGAATATGCCGAATGCTATCGCCGCGGCAAGCCCAATCTCGATACCGCGCCGCTCATGAAAGCCTGGGCGCGCAACGAGCTGCACGCGATCACCGTGACCAGCAGCGAGGGATTGCGCAATCTGTTCGACATGATCGGCAAGCTTGGCCAGACCTGGCTCAGGAAAACGCCGTTGTTCGCGCCGCACCCGCGCATTGCGGCGACCGCGCGCGAACTGGGGCTCACGGCCGTGATCGAAACCGGGCCGGGTGACGAAGGGTTGATCGCGCAACTGGAACAATATTTCGGCGGCAAATAGGCTGCCGTCGTGTTGCGGCTCGCCGTCCTTGCTCGCATACTATCGGCTGCAACGACAATCATTTCCCGATGAGCGATATCTCTCAAGACAATGTGAAGACCGGTGCGGAAACGCAGCAGCCTGCGGCTGCGGGCTCGCCCGCTCCGCGCGAAGCCGGCGGTTCGCGGATCTATTTCGGCCTGGCGGTGCTGATTGCGCTGGCCGCGCTCGCGCTGTCCGGCTGGCAGTGGCTGGACGGCCGCAGGCAGGCCGGGACGCTCAGGCAGGAACTCTCGAAGAAGCTTGCCGAAGCCGATACCCAGGCCCAGGAAAGCCGGCTGGTCGCCGGCCAGGTGCGGGAGGCCACCAGAGAAGCGCAGGTCAAGATCGGCGTGCTGGAGAACAAGCTTGCCGAATCGCAAAACCAGCAGATCGCGCTTGAAGCGCTTTATCAGGAGCTGTCGCGCAATCGCGATGAGTGGGCTTTCGCCGAAATCGAGCAATCGCTGCAGCTTGCGAGCCAGCAGCTGCAGCTTGCGGCCAACGTCAAGGGAGCGCTGATCGCGTTGCAGAACGCCGATATGCGGTTGCAGCGCATGGAGCGGCCGCAGCTTGCGCCGCTGCGCAAGGCGGTCAACCGCGACATCGAGCGCCTGAAGGCGCTGCCTTACGTCGATACCGTCGGCATCAGCGTGCGCCTCGACAATATCATCGCGGCGATCGATACGCTGCCACTGGCGATGGAAGTGCGGCCGCCGCCCGAAACTGCGGCCGCCGCTTCGGCCAGCGCCGGGGACACCGCCTGGAAACGCTTCTTGCGCGAGGCATGGAACGAATTCAGGCAGCTGGTGCGCGTCCAGCACCTGGACAAGCCCGATGTGCCGCTGCTCGCGCCGACCCAAAGCTTTTTCCTGCGCGAGAATTTCAAGCTGCGGCTGCTGGGCGCGCGCCTTGCGCTTCTGACCCGCGACCAGACGAGTTACAAGGCCGATCTTCAGGCGGCGCGCGACTGGCTCGGCAAGTACTACGATGTGAACGACCGATCGGTCGCGGCCATGCTGGCCGCGCTGCGCACCCTGCACGAGAGCGAAATCAGCATCGAAATGCCGGATATTTCCGCTACGCTCGAAGCGCTGCGTAACTACCGTATGGCGATGCGCGAACGCCCCGGCCGCTGAGAGCGCAAAAAAACAAAACTGATGAAACCGCAGATGGACGCCGATCAACGCCGATCAAACCAACCCCGGTGCCCTTTGTCCCGGAGAACGCAAACAATAATAAATAAAAACAATATATTACGCGATAACGCTGCGCTCCGTTGTTTGGAGTTTTTGATGTTCATCGGCGTTCATCGGCGTTCATCGGCGGTTAATTATTTTGATTTTATTACGGGCTCCAAGTGAGAACGTTGTTCTGGATCATCGCCCTGTTCGCGATGGCGGCCGGACTGGTCGTCGCCGCGCGCTACAACTCAGGCTACGTGCTGCTGGTGCTGCCGCCGTATCGCGCCGAGCTCTCGCTCAATCTGTTGCTGATCCTGCTCTTCGCCGGTTTCATCGCCGGCCATCTGCTGGTGCGCCTCGTATCCGGCACCCTGCGGCTGCCGGCGCGGGTGCGCGAGTACCGCATCGCGCGCCATCACCGCAAAGCGCAGGCCACGCTGACCGAGGCGCTGCAGGATTTTTTCGCGGGACGTTACGCCCGGGCCGAGAAAGCCGCCGCAAGCTCGATCAAGCTCGGCGAATATGCGGGCCTGGGCGCCATACTCGCGGCGCGTGCGGCGCATGAACTGCGCGCCTACGACCGGCGCGATGTCTATCTGGCCCAGATCCCGGCCCAGGCGCCGGAAGATATGGTGGTCAAGGCTGTCACCGAGGCGGAGCTGATGCTTGATCATCGCCGTTTCCACGAGGCGCTCAATCTGCTCAAGACCCTGCCGAAAAAACACACCGCCGCGCTGCGGCTCGAACTCAAGGCGCAGCAGCTGGCGAAGAACTGGGACCAGGTGCTGGCGCTCGTCGAACAGCTCGAAAAGCGCAAAGTGTTCGACGTCGGGCAGGCGGAGCAGATCAGGCGTCATGCGCTGTCGGAGAACCTGAAGCGCAAGGCGGTCGACAGCCTTGCGCTCGAAGAAGCCTGGCAGAAAATCCCGCCGCGGGAAAAGCGCGATGGCAGGCTCGCCGCCGTGGCGGCGCGGTGCTTCATTGCGCTCGGAAACTGCGAGCAGGCGCGCCGGGCCATCGAGGGCAGCCTGGAGGACGGCTGGGACAGCGAACTCATCGGCCTTTATGCCGAATGTCCCGGAGAGGATGTGGTCAGGCAGATTGAGCGCGCGGAAGTCTGGCTCAAGGACCATCCCAACGATGCCATGCTGTTGCTCGCGCTGGGCCGGCTTTGCGCCAGGCAGGAGTTGTGGGGCAAGGCGCAGAGCTATCTCGAAGCGAGCATTGCGGTCGAACCGACGTACTCAGCCCACCTCGCGCTGGCGCAATTGCAGGAAAATCTCGGCAACCCGGACGCCGCGCGCAAGCACTACCGCGAAAGCCTGGAACTGGCGGTCGCGCAGATCAGGCAGACGAGCGGCGGGCGGCGCAAAACAACTTTGTAATTAGTCCGAAACTGCCGTGATGTCGCTTTGCGCACGCGGCAGCAGTTCGGTATGTTGTTCATAACGTCCGCTGAAGCCGACGATGCGCAGTGACTGGCCCGCGCGCAAACCGCTGACGTCGATTTTTGTTTTGGTTGAAACGAAGACCAGCAGCGGTCCCGATCCGTCATCGAGATAAATCTTCCGGCCCCACGGCGGGTCGTTCTCGACTTCGCGGATGATTTTCCCGCGAATGGCGATCAGCCTGCCCTCGGTCGCGGGGCCGGCAAAACCAGTTCTGATTTCCTGTGGTGCCGAGGCAGCGCCGGTTCCCAGAAGCTCGGCCAAGCCGGGTTCGATGGCGACCTGTTTGTTGGGCGCGGCAAGCTTGCCGCTGACGAGCATGCGGTCTCCAAGCTTCGCCGGTTTGTCGAATGCGCGCGTGATGTAGATGCCGCCGCTCGCGTCCTGTAGTGCAAAACCGTCGTCGATGGTGCCGGAGGCCACGGTGACGACACCCTCGATCGTGACCGCAGTGCCAGGCGCTTGCCCGCGGGCGGCGGCGATGGGCATTTCGGTGACCTTGTGAGTTTCGACGACGATACAGCCGCTCGCGGCCGGCAGCACGAGAAGGGCAAGCAAACGACAAGCGTTCGTGGTCAGGCTTTTCGCCATCAGTTCGAAGCCGGCGCCGCCGGGGTGAACGAATCCGAGTAGAACTCGTCGTCCGGCAGCTTGCACCGCGTGGTGAAGTCTTTGTGCGCGGCTTCGACCATCGCCGGCGCGCCACAGGCATAGACCTGGTGACCGGAGAGATCGGGGAAATCCTCGATCACCGCGTGGTGAACGAGGCCGGCGCGCCCGCTCCAGTTATCCTCGGGCTTTGCGTCCGACAGCACCGGCACGTAGTGGATGCCATGCTCGCGCTGCCACTTCTCGGCGAGGCTGTTCATGTAAAGACCGGCGCGCGAGCGTGCGCCCCAGTAAAGCGTCAGCGGGCGCTTGCTCCCTGTATGCAGCATGTGTTCGACGATGGCCTTGATCGGCGCGAAGCCGGTGCCGCCCGCCAGCAGAATAACGGGCTTGTCGCTGTCCTCGCGCAGGAAGAAGGTGCCGAGCGGGCCTTCGAAGCGCAGGATCTCTTTTTCCTTCATGCGGTTGAACACATAGTCGCTGAACGGCCCGCCGTAATTGCGCAAATGCAGTTGCAGGAAAGCGTCGTCGTGCGGCGCGCTGGCCATCGACAGGCTCCTGCGCTTGCCGTCCTTCATCAGGATGTCGATGTACTGGCCGGCGAGGAACTGCAGCCGCTCGTTGGCCGGCAGCTTGAGATGCAGCACCATCACGTCGGGCGCGACCCGTTCCATTTTCTGCACCCGGCACGGCAGGGTCCTGATCTGGATATCCTTGATCGCGCTGATTTCTCGGCACTCGATGGCGAGGTCGGTCAGAGGCCTGGCCTGGCAGAACAGCGCCATGCCGAGCGCTTTTTCGGTGTCGGGCAGGGCATGCTCCTGATACTGGCCGTAATCGACCTTGCCCTCCAGCACCTTGCCCTTGCAGGTGCCGCAGGCGCCATTGCGGCAGCCGTAGGCGATGACAAAGCCTTCGCGCAGCGCGGCTTCGAGGATGGTTTCGCCAGCATCGACGGCAAAAACGTGATTACTCGGTTTTATGGTGATCTGGCGGGACACGTGACGAATCGGAAGTGACAGTTAAGGTGCTGAATAAGCTAAAATTGCATTATGCGACGTTTACTTATCATCGGCTGCGGCGACGTGGCGTTGCGCATGACCCCGCTGCTGCGCAGGCGTTACCGGATCTTCGCGCTTGCGCGCGAACCGCAGCGCTTTGCGGCGCTGCGCGCGCTCGGGATTACGCCGGTCCGGGGTGATCTCGACGCGCCGCAAACGCTGCACGCGCTTGCCGGGCTGGCTCACGACGTCGTGCATTTTGCGCCGCCGCCCGGCCATGGGGCACACGATACCCGTACCGCGCATCTGGTCGCGGCCCTGGCAAAGGGCGAAAGTCTACCACAGCAACTGGTCTACATCAGCACGAGCGGCGTCTACGGCGATTGCAACGGCGAGCTCGTTTCCGAGACCCATCCGGCGCGGCCGCAGACCGATCGCGCGCGGCGCCGGGCAGATGCCGAAAAGCGGCTGCGCGAATGGGGCCGGCGCAGCGGGGTGAGCGTTTCCATTCTGCGCGTGCCGGGCATTTACGCGGCCGACCGCCTGCCGCTGGCGCGGCTGGAAAAAGGCACGCCGGCGCTCATACCCGAAGACGACTCGTACGTGAACCATGTGCATGCGGACGACCTGGCGCGCATGGTGGTAGCCGCTTTGCATCACGCTCACCCGGGGCGCATGTACAACGCCGTCGACGATGCCCCGCAGAAAATGGGCGACTATTTCGATCTCGTTGCCGACCGTTTCGGGCTGCCGCGCCCGCCGCGCGTGGCGCGTGCCGAAGCCGCGCGCGTTATTCCGGAAACCCTGCTGTCGTTCATGAACGAATCGCGGCGGCTCACCAACCGCCGCATCAAGCAGGAGCTGCGCCTGCGGCTGCGCTACCCGACGGTCCATGACGGCATCGCTGCGGCACTGGCCGCGAACCCTGCCGGCGGCGATTGCTGACCCGCCATGTCCGGCATTGCGCCCACGGATGCGGTCATCGTGCTGACCAACCTGCCTGATCGCGAGGCGGCGCTGAAACTGGCGCAGGCGCTGGTGGAAAAGCGCCTTGCGGCGTGCGTCAATGTGCTGGCGGAATGTACTTCGGTCTATCGCTGGAAAGAAGCGATAGAAACCGCGCAGGAAGTGCCGCTGCTGATCAAGACCCGCGCCGCGCTCTATCCTGAAGTCGAGGCGGCGATCCGCCGGCATCATCCCTACGAACTTCCCGAAATCGTCGCTGTCCCAATGGTGCGTGGCTTCCCCGGCTACCTGGAATGGGTAACGGCCGAGACCACGAAGCAGCCTGTCGGACTTGGCCTCATTCACCGGGATGGATAGTGTTAACGGATCGCCGTTGATCGACGTTTCGGTGACAGGCTGCTTAACAGAGGAAACTATGCGTTTCAAAATTCTGCGCCGGCCGGAACCCACGTCACTTGCATGGCGTTCTTGTCACCTCGTTCTTAAGTTTTTTCACTTTAGGAGTTTGTCGGGGCTAAGTCCGGCAAACTCCTTCCCGATGCGTTTCCTGTTGACCCTGCTGCTGATCGCCCCGTGGTTTGGGCATGCCGCCGAGCCCCAGTTGCTCGAGCCGGAGAAAGCGTTTCAGTTCACGGCGCGGCTCGCCAATGCCAATGCCATAGAAGTGCGTTATCAGATTGCGCCAGGCTATTACATGTACCGCGACAAATTCCGCTTTGCGGTCGAACCTGCGGAAGCCAGACTCGGTATGCCGCAGCTGCCGCCCGGCAAGATCAAGAAGGACGAGTTTTTCGGCGAGGTCGCGATCTATCGCGACGAAGTAAAAATCATGCTGCCGCTGCAGCGCGACGGCACGGCGCCGGCAGCCGTGCTGACGGCCGTTTCGCAGGGCTGCGCCGACCTTGGCGTGTGTTATGTGCCCCAGGAGCAGAAAGCGGAACTGAGGCTGGCATCGTTTACGCCGGC
>Ga0299912_10003928_pt1 | contig 12145 bp, 14 predicted proteins | sample RVTome_2_FD_207667 | JGI IMG/M metagenome (GOLD analysis project Ga0299912, IMG submission 207667) | Soil microbial communities from uranium-contaminated site in the Upper Colorado River Basin, Wyoming, United States - RVT95D214 (version 2) ... | reverse complement strand
TGCCGATCTGGAAATATACAGCATTCCCCAGGAAAGAATAAAACTCGACACAAATAGTATTCGGATTGAAATGTTCTCCATTTCGGAAGAGGAGTTGGAATTCATCGGCGAGTTTCTGACCGAATCGTATGGAAGTGGTTCTATCTTTAGCGGTCCCCCGGCAAACATTCAGTCCAATATTATGAATACTTCAGGAGGACTTGACGGGTTGGGATTTTTTGCTGCATCGGGAAAGAATTCGATTGAAGCTACTCTTTATAAAGCACATAACGATTCAACCAACAATCCTTATATTGAGGTCGACTGATCAGATTATCCATTAGCTTACTGTCAAATATTTATTTCTGATTCAGCTATATTTGCCTGTATGTCAGATATGCTTTAAAATGGCAATTATAAAATCTGTACGTGGTTTCACTCCGGTATTTGGTCAAAATTGTTTCCTAGCCGATAATGCCACAATTATTGGCAATGTTGTTATTGGAAATAATTGCAGTATGTGGTTCAGTGCTGTTCTCCGGGGCGATGTTAACTCAATCCGAATAGGGGACAATGTGAATATTCAGGATGGAGCAGTATTACACACCCTGTATCAAAAATCAGTTATCGAAATAGGGAATTATGTGACCATAGCACATAACGCCGTTATTCATGGTGCCAGAATCAATAATAATGTTCTTATTGGAATCGGGGCAATTATACTTGATCATGCAGTAATTGGTGAAAATTCAATTGTTGCTGCAGGCTCTGTGGTTCTGGCTGATACGATAATAGAACCTGGTACGATTTATGGTGGGAATCCTGCAAGAAAACTGAAAGATATTACTCCGGAGCAATCCAGGCAAATGATTGAACGTATCGCAAAAAATTATAAAATGTATGCTGGCTGGTATAAATAGAAGATTGATTTCCAGGGCTTTCAGTTTTAAGAATTGTATGCTTAATTTTCCAGCCAATTTTTATACTCTTGTGAATTCAGAAAGTCGTTGTAATTAATAAGAAATGGAGATAGATTTTCTTTATATGTATTGAAGGTAAGTGCCATTCTATCAAGCAATTCAGTAGCTTTTCTAAATTCTTTTTTTTCGAGATACAATCCCAGAAGACTTAAGTATCCTTTTTCAAAGTCAGGCACCGATTCAATAAGCCGGTAAAGACTTTCTTCAGCTTTTACGAGATTACCGGTTTCATAATATAAGTTAGCACGAAGTAAATCAAGTGCAGGATCATGCTGTATAAATTCATCGAGTTTGTCAATACTGGTCAGAGCTGCCTGGTAATAGCCATGTTCAATAAGACCGTTCAAAGGCAGCATATATTTTCCTGATTCTTCAGGGAAATAATGCAAATACTCAATATACGTTTCAAAATATATTTTCTTATTCAGTTCTTGCGCAATTTGGATACCCATCAATTGAAACGATTTCGAATATCGTATACTTTCAGACTGTTTCTGCCATTTTTTGAACGCTTTCGAATATTTACCTTTCGATGCAAGTATGCGGATCGAATTCTCAATTCCGGATTCGATGCCGATTTCAGGAGATTGATTCATACTGAGGAGATACATTGTATAAACATCTTCAAAAAGTTCGCTAATGGTCTGGGCAGATATAAATATGTAACCTTCCACGATCATCAATCTGCCTTCGCATGATTGAACTTCATATTCATGATAATTGATCCCGTAATTCGAGATTAACCGGAATAGGATTTTTGATTTTTCATTATCCTGATAAGCACGAATAAAACTAAAACTGCCGCCCGAACTTGTTTCTTCGATTATAACCGTGCCTAAATCGAATTCCTGTTTTATTCCTTCTATGAAACCCTCTGAAAACGCTTTGTTAGCGCTATAGCTGTCTTTATTGATAATCTTTTCGATAATTGCATCGGTATTGAAGCAGAGATTAAAATAATACGGACTTCCGCTAGAAATGCTGCTTTCCAGATGCTGTGCAAAAGTAATGAGTTCATTATATTCAACTGCACAGTGAGACTTGTAAGGTGTGAACAGCAAAAATATGCATGTCAGCCATAAAGTATGTGCCCTATTACTATTGGAAACGTGCATTGATGAACTCTTTATCTATTTCTACCTGTTATCACCTAAAAAGTGGATACTTTATTTGTAAATGGCACATAAATCGTGATGAGGGTAGCAAAACAGGTGGTTAAGTTATTTTGGATTCAAGAGGATGGTCTCTTTCAGGCATTGAAGGAATTGTTGGGCAATTATTAAAGCCTATCTATCGATGTTTTTATGCAACTTTGCTAAATCGGGGGCATCAGAGGAGGGACACGCTGTGGCTATATGCTTTTGCGGGTTTTGTTTCTGTTCTTCCTGTTGCATTTGAAGAGTAAACAAATTCCATATAACCAAAAGTAAGTATCAGAAATTCAGTCAGATACATTTCATAATCTAAGTTTATGATTTTCTCAGAACATACTAGATTTGGACAGGGAGTCTTTTATTTTTAATCCAAATTTCCTAAATTGCTGCCCACCTTATAGCCTTGATATTTGCCTAAAAATAAACCTTCATACGATGAGCTCCTCCGACTAAATTCCCAACTCCGGGAGCAAATATTCAAGTTTAAGGAGGAGATCGACATTTTAAGGAAATCATTCCTGCCGGAAGAAAATTATTACAAGGATCGTTTTTACCGAATTACAGAAAATGTTAATGACGTTGTATATCGTTTGATACTTCCGGAGTGCAGGTATGAATATATAAGTCCGCAGTCGAAAGAGCTTTTCGGATATGAGCCCGAAGAATTTTACCAGGCTCCCTTGCTGATCAGAAGGCTTATTCATCCCGGATATCTGAGTGATTTTATTAAACACTGGAGAGTTCTCCTCAAAGGTGAGGCTCCCGAATATTATGAAATTAAAATTCAGAAACGGAATGGTGAAGTAAGATGGGTTCAGCAGAAGAACCTTATTATTCGGAACGATGCAGGGAAGGCTGTGGCCATTGAGGGAATTGTGACCGATATTACCAATCGTAAAATCACGGAAGAAGCTCTGATATATAGCGAAGCGCAAAAGAAAGCGATTCTCAACAACTTACCGCATTTGGCATGGTTAAAGGACTGTGATGGTAAATATCTGTCGGTAAATGAATCTTTTGCTATTTCTTTTGGGCACTCGACAGAGGAAATTATCGGGAAAACCGATTATGACCTTTACCCTCAGGAATACGCTCAGAATTATCGTGAACAAGACCTTAAAATAATTATCACACGCAAGCAGGCTTTTTTTGAGGAAAAGAAGAATGATCTTTGGTTCGAAACATTCAAAGCTCCTATCTTCGATACTCAGGGAAATGTTATGGGAGTAACCGGAATTTCACTCGAGATAAGCAAACGTAAACATAATGAAGAGGAAATCAGGAATTATAGCGAAAAGCTGGCTATTCAGAATGTTAAACTGAAACTCATCAACGACGAGCTGAAATCGGCCAAAGAACGGGCAGAGGAAAGTGATAAATTAAAATCAGCTTTTCTGGCAAATATGAGTCATGAGATACGCACGCCCATGAATGCGATCCTCGGTTTTGCTACACTCATCAGAAACAGGGTGCTGTCCGAAGATAAACGAAGACAATATATTGATCTGATCAATTCCAATTGTCGACAACTACTTCATATAATTACCGATATTATTGATATTTCAAAAATTGAAGCAGGTCAGATTAACATTTTTAATAAAAACTTCCAGTTGAATAAGGTATTGTATGATTTATTTCTGAGTTATAAAAACCAGATTGAAGCATTAAACAAACCAATTGAATTAATCTTCAGTCCGGGTTTAAAGAATGAAGAATCGGCCGTATTTACCGATAAAGTTCGTTTGGAGCAGATCCTTTCTAACCTGTTATCGAACGCCCTTAAATTTACTGATCATGGCAGTATTGAGCTTGGATATTACACTGAAAGACGTAAGGATATCGTTTTTTTCGTGAAAGATACAGGAATCGGAATGAACGAAGAAGAGCAAAAGGTCATATTTGACCGTTTCAGACAGGTGAGTTCCTCATATAACAAATTGTATGGAGGAACGGGATTAGGTCTATCGATATCAAAGGGATTGGCAGAAAAACTTGGAGGAAAAATCTGGGTTGAGTCGGAAATCAAGAAAGGATCATATTTTTATTTCACTATGCCATATAAACCAGGTATTAATTTTGAACGTCCTGGGCAGATCGATTATCAAATTGAATATAACTGGACGGGGAAGACAATTCTGATAGCCGAAGATGAAGAAGTTAATTATAGCCTGTTAGAAACCATTCTCAGTCCGACTAGTGCCGAAATACTTCGTGCCAAGACTGGTTTGGAAGTCATTAAATATTGTGAAAACCGGGAAGATATTGATCTGGTATTGATGGATATCAAAATGCCTGACCTGAACGGACTGGAAGCTACAAAACGTATCAAAGCCATTCGTACCAGTTTACCTGTTATAGCACAAACTGCATATGCAATGTCAACCGACGAGGAGAACTGTCTGCAATCAGGTTGCGACGATTATATTTCCAAGCCATTAAGAATTGATGAATTGTTAAAGAAAATCGATCATTATATGAAAAAAATACCCAGTACTGAAACCGTTGCACCTAAAAAAACTGCAAAATCACAGATCAGGTTATAATTTTTTCTATTCCCCTTCGATAGTCAATCTGAAACCTGCATTGTGCACATTCTGTATTGAGACGCGGGGATCTTTTTTAAGCATTTTTCTGAGTTTTGCAATATAAACGTCCATACTTCGACCCATGAAATAATCATTCTCCCCCCAGATTTCTCTCAATGCTGTTTCCCTTTTTAAAAGCCGATTTTTATAGATGCATAACATTTTAAGAACCTCAGCTTCTTTATTGGTGAGCTGTATCTTACTTGTATCAGTTTTGAGAAGTTGTTCAGGGCAATCAAATTAAAAATACCAAACGTGTATCTTTTGTTTCCATGCTCCTGCCTATAATAGCCGTTGATTCTTCTGAGTACTGCGTTTATTCTCAGAAGAAGCTCCTCAGTACTGAATGGTTTGGTAATATAGTCGCCGGCACCTATTTTAAATCTCTTAATTTTATCCTTTTGCATCGATTTGGCGCTAAGAAAGATCAGTGGTGCCGAGGTATCTTTATTTTTTATATACTCTGCCAGGGAAAATCCATCAATTAGGGGAAGCATAATATCAATGATTATCATGTGAAACTTATCTTCCTGAAAGGCTATTTTACCGCTTCTTCCATCCATACAATGTCGTACAGAATAACCTTCCATCTCAAGAAAATCTTTAATAACTATCCCAAGATTTCTATCATCCTCCACCAATAGTATCTTCTTTTTCTCCATTTCGTCCAAATTTGTATTTCGGAACAAAAAAAGTTATGTATTTAAATCGTCCCCAGAAAGAAAAACATAAAAGGAAGTTCCTTTGTTCAGGTTGCCATGAACCTTTACTGATCCGTAATGAGCTTCAATTGTTGTTCTGATATAAATTAAACTAAAATCACATCCTCTGAAATTATGAACGCAGCATATAGGAACGCGATAAAATTTCTAAAAATATATATAACTACTCTGGTGCTTAAAAATTCAAAAACAGAATTACAATTGAATGGAATTTTATCGCAAAGGGAGTTGTATAGAGTTAATTATTATTCTTTGTGCCTGTCTGACGTAGGTAGGTATTTTACATAAAATAACTTTGCAACCTTTACATGAAATATTTTTCTAAATATCTGATAATTAAATTATGAACAACCTGAGTAATTATAATAATTGACAGTTTAATAACAGGGTTTGTTCGGGAAAGAATCTGGTGAGGAAGGTTTTATTTTTTATTGTATTTAGTCATGGTAAGTTCGAGTCCTATAATACCAAAACTCTTAATGATTTCGATACAAGAATTAATTTTTTCTGGTAAAAGCTTTTGTTCCTCGGCGTTCCACTGGCTGAGTACATACTCTACCTGCTGACCATGAAAGAAATCATTTCCAATGCCAAACCTTAAACGGGCATATTCCTGTGTATTCAGTATCTGATTTATACTATCCAAACCATTATGCCCGCCATCGCCTCCTTTTGGACGGATCCTGATTGTACCAAAAGGAAGCGCCACATCATCGACAATCACAAGTAATTTTTCAGGAGTAAGTTTTGTTTTTTTCAACCAGTAATTTACTGCTAGTCCGCTCCGGTTCATGTATGTTGATGGTTTGAGCAGAATAAAGGTTCGCCCTTTGTACATGTATTCCGTAACGAAGCCGAATCGCTTGTCTTTAAATAAAATATTGGATGTCTCAGCAAAAGCATCCAATACTGTAAATCCTATATTATGCCGGGTTTGGTGGTATTCGGCACCCATATTACCCAGACCAGCAATAAGATATTTCAAGACAACTTTGTTTATTCTTTGCCTTCGGTTTTCTCAGATTTCTTTGACTTATCAACTGCATCAGCCTTCTCGTCCTTCTCACCTTTTTCACCCTTTCCTTCCTTTTCTCCCTTTTCACCTTCAGCGACCTCTTCAACGGTTTCAGCTACTACTTCAACTGCTGCACTTACTACTTCACCTTCTTCCATACCTTTTGCTATTCGGGAAGTAGCGACGCCAACAACCATAGCTCTTGCAGGATCGAGAAGTTCGAGGTTCGGATACTTCAGATCGGCTATTTTCAAGAAGCGTCCGATATTTACATCGGTGATATCAATTACAAGAGTTTCGGGCAGATCTTTAAGCATACCTTTCACTTTAAGGTATCTTCTTCTCTGGCGAAGTTTACCACCTTCTTTCAAACCTATAGAACTTCCTGTTAGTGTGACCGGAAGAGAAACAACGGCAGGCTTGTTGTCAGATACTTCAACAAAGTCAAGATGTACAGGTTCATCAGTAACCGGATGGAATTGAGTATCCTTCAGAATGGCATTATATTGCTGACCATCGAGATTCAGTTTTATCAGATATACATTGTGAGTGTAAATAATTTGACGCAGATCATTAATCTTTACTGAAAAATTGATGTTTTCTTTACCACCATAAATGACACAGGGAACAACACCCTGATTGCGTAGTTCAATCGTACTTTTTTTACCCGTCTCTTTACGCAGGTTTCCATTGATCTCAATTGATTTCATTTTCTTTCTTTAAAACAATTTAACATGTGCTACTTGGAAGCTGAGTTCCCCATCACACCCTTGTTTTAATGCAATCCCCGTGTGAAAAAGGAGTGCAAATATAGCAATTAAAAAATAAAATTAGAGCTAATCGATTTGTATTTGTATACTTTGTTGATTACATCGGCGAACAGATCGGCAACAGAGATAACTTTTATTTTATCGCTATGTCCGCGAAGTGGAATTGTATCGGTTACTACAAGTTCATGAATTGACGATTCGTTAATACGTTCGTATGCAGGTCCTGAGAGTACAGGGTGTGTGGCCACAACCCTTATACTACTGGCTCCTTCCTCGGTCATCATATCTGCTGCCAGACATACAGTGCCTGCTGTATCAATCATATCATCGACAATGATAATATCTTTACCTTTCACCTCTCCAATAACTTTCATCTCAGAAATAATGTTGGCTTTTTTGCGGAGCTTGTAACAAATAACCATTTCTGTATTCAGAAACCGTGAATAGGCATTTGCCCTTTTCGACCCTCCGATATCCGGTGCAGCAATAACAACATCGGGCAATTCCAGACTTTTCAAGTAAGGTACAAAAAGAGATGAGGCATACAGATGATCAACGGGAACGTTAAAAAAGCCTTGTATCTGATCGGCATGAAGATCCATTGTCATTACCCGATCGACACCAGTTTTAACCAGCAGATCGGCCACAAGTTTTGCCCCGATTGAACAACGGGGTCTGTCTTTTCTGTCTTGTCTGGCCAGACCAAGATAAGGCATTACTGCAACTACCTTATAGGCGGAAGCCCTTTTTGCTGCATCGATCATCAGAAGCAGTTCCATAAAATTGTCCTGCGGAGGGAATGTCGACTGGACGATAAATACAATACAACCGCGAACCGATTCAAGGTAGGCTGGTTGAAATTCACCATCGCTGAATTCGAGAACTGATGTTGATCCCAGCTCGGTTCCATAACTTTTAGCGATCTTTTCAGCAAGGTAGGCCGATGCTCTTCCGGCAAAGAATTTAATGGGAGCTTTAATCTTCATAATTAACGAACAACTTAAATAGTTTCAGGCTTTCACATTCCAAGGCGCAGCAAAAGTAAAAAATATCGTTACATAAAGTGCATTATAACCGATGAAAATGATGAACGGTTTTTTAACACATTACCGGATTGTATGTTTTGCATCCATCTTATTATTCGTCTCTTCAATGAAAGCCAGAATGTCCAATCTGCCATGATTCTGATATATAGAAGTAAAGAAGATCGGAGGGAGATAGTCCCATTCTGTCAGTAAAATATCTTTATAATTATTAAAATTCTTCTCCTGCTGACGGACCGATAATTTATCAGTTTTAGTAAAGCACAATGCAAAAGGAATTTTGTTTTTACCAAGCCAACGCATAAATTTCAGGTCAATAGCTTGTGGGTTGTGCCTTATGTCGATCAGGAGAAAGAGACACATGAGCTCCGAACGATGCCGAAGGTACTCATTGATAGTCTTAAGGAACCGGTTTTTTTCGGATTTAGAAATCCGCGCATAACCATATCCGGGAAGATCGACCAGGTACCAGGAATCATTAACAATAAAGTGATTGATCAGTTTTGTTTGTCCGGGCTGTTTTGAGGTTTTTGCCAGCTTTTTAAATCCGGTCAGGTAGTTAATAAGTGATGATTTTCCTACATTCGAACGGCCAACAAAGGCATATTCCGGAATTATATCTGACGGGCATTCTTTATAGGTGGGACTGCTTTTCACGAATTCGACTTTGTGAATCATAGTTGTCATAAATCAGTTTTGCAATAAAAGACAATTAGTCGATATAAACTTCAAGCAACTTCATTGTTTCTTGAGGATGAATCGAAAACTGTACAACAGATGCCGGGATCAATACCGATTCGCCATTTTTCAGTGTAACCTTATCATTACCCGGAGAGATTATTATTCCAGAACCTTCCAAACAGATATAGATCATAAAACAATCAAGTTGCGCAATATCCTTGTTATATAAGGCTGAAACATGTAATATATTGGTTGTGAAATAGTCGCAGCGAATGATTTCTGTTGGGATGTTGTTTTCTAAGGTATAATCTTTCCGATAATTCCTGTGGTAAGTATAATCAATAGCATCGACAGCCAGCTCTGTCTGCAACTCGCGATAATTACCTTCAGTATCACGACGGTCGAAATCGTAAATTCTATACGTCACATCTGATGTCTGCTGGATCTCTGCTAGTAAAATCCCCGAACCAATGGCATGAATTCTTCCTGCAGGAAGAAAAAAGACATCACCTTCTTTTACCGGTTCATTATTCAGAATTTCCTGAAGGCTTTTATTATCCAGGTGATGAAGGTACGTCTCTTTATTTACTTCCCGGTTAAATCCTATAATCAGTTCCGATCCTTTGTCGGCCTGCATGATATACCACATCTCCGTTTTTCCGAACGAATTATGACGCTTACGGGCAAGTTCATCGCCAGGATGTACCTGGATTGAAAGTGCATCATTGGCATCTATGAATTTGATGAGAAGGGGAAACTGGTAGCCATGTCTTTCAAAAATCCTGTCACCTACAATATTCCCCATATATATTTCAATCAATTCCTCAAGATTATTTCCTTCGAGAAATCCATTACTGATTAAACTGACATGTCCTTCGACACCTGATATTTCCCAGCTTTCACCTGCTTTATCAGAGGAGGTGGGTTTGTTAAGTATATTTTTCAATTTGCTACCCCCCCAAATCTTATCCAGGATTATCGGGGTAAATTTCAACGGATACAATTCATTCATAAACGATTTTTCAGTTTAATTAATTAACCACAACAGCATCAGAAGCTATTTCCTGAATAAAGGCTATAACATTCTGATGATTGGGACGGACTCGATATATCTGCAGGTCGTGCTCATTTTTAAATTCGGTAGCAAGAACAAGATTAGAAGCATCAGACCGCTTTCTGATGTTAACAACTGTTTCAACCTTTTTCAGTTGAGGTATTTTGTTTTTAAGGCTTTCAAGTTTATCTTTGAAAGTATTAATGACGATTTTCTTGTCCTTACTATCCTTTTGCATTCTGAACATCACAATGTGTTTGAGCAAGAGTGATTTTTAACAAAAATAGAGAAAAGCATTATTATTCACCTAAAACCAAAAAAGTATGTTAAGTGAAATTGAACTCCGTGATGTATTGTTTCTTGATATCGAAACAGTTCCAGAGAAGAAATCTTTCAATGAATTGTCTGAAACGTTGCAGGCACTATGGGATAAAAAATCATCCTATTTCCGCAACGAAGATGAAACAGCTGAAGAAGCATATGGCAGAGCAGGAATTTATGCTGAATTTGGAAAAATCGTGTGCATCTCGGTAGGGATAATTGACCGGATAAAACAAAATATGACACTACGGGTAAAAAGTTTTTTCAACAGTGACGAGAAAATCCTGCTGATTGATTTTACTTCCATGCTTAACAAATATTTGGCAAACAAAACCATATATCTGTGCGCGCATAATGGAAAAGAGTTTGATTTCCCTTATTTGTCGCGCCGGATACTGATCAATGGGCTGGAACTTCCGTTCATTCTTGATAATGCAGGTAAAAAGCCATGGGAAATACGTCACCTGGATACGATGGAATTATGGAAATTTGGCGATTTTAAGCATTACACTTCTCTGGAATTGCTTACCACCATATTCAATATTCCAAGTCCGAAAAACGATATGGATGGGAGTATGGTTGCCAAGGTTTACTGGGAAGATAACAATCTTCAACGCATTGTTGAATATTGCCAGCGAGATGTTCAGGCGATCGTACAGTTATTTTTGCGTTATAAGGGATTAAAATTGATCGGACAGGAGAATATTGAGGTAATTGCACATTAATATATGGCATTGAACCTAGGTATCAATTTCCAGAGGCTATCGGCAGGAACTCCAGCATCCGCTTAATAAGTATCTCCGGCTGTTCGGAATGTATCCAGTGTCCGGCATCAAATTCATCAATAATTGAGTTTGGGAAAGCTTTCCGGAAATCGATATGATTTTCCTTTCTGATATATCCGCTATTTTTACCACTGATAACAAGTACCGGTCCTTGGAAAGTTAGTTCACCGGCATCGATTTTATCGAGGAGTAAAAACATATTGATTCTAAGGGCTTCTATATTCAAGCTCCAGAAGAATTCCCCATTTCTGGTACGTCGTATATTTTTTAACAGAAAATGACGAATGTTCTTTTGAGGTAAATAGCGAGCAAGCTGTTTGTCAATTTCTTCACGCGTCTCGGCAAAAGCAATATCCAGCGATGCAAGTGCAGAAATAATTTTTTTATGAAATGCCAGTTGGGGTGAAGTGCTTAATTCAGAAGTATAAGAACGCATTGCAATATCAATTACGACAAGCTTATGAACTCGAAGTGGATTCTGCAGGGTAAAATTCATTGCAACTTTGCCTCCCATGGAATGCCCCATTATACAGAGTTTTTCAAGTCTCTGCTCTTCTACAAATTTCTCGATATCAGAGGTTAAAGCTTTATAGGTATGTTCCGGGCTGTGGGGCGAGAGACCATGGTTTCGCTGATCGATCAAGTATACAGTAAAATAAGGACTTAAAGCTCGTGCAATCGTGATCCAGTTATCACCCGATCCGTAAAGTCCATGAAGGATAATCAGGGGACAACCGGTGCCCAATTTTTTAAAATGGAGAACCATTATCTGAGCTGCTGTAAATAGAGTTGAATAGTCTTTTCCAGCCCAAAATACAAAGCATCAGAGATTAGGGCATGACCTATTGAAACCTCCAGCAGTACTGGAATATTTTCATGGAAGTATCGTAAGTTCTGAAGGTTGAGATCGTGTCCTGCATTAAGTCCCAAACCTATTTCATTTGCTTTTTCAGCAGCCCTATAGAATGGAGCAATGGCTTTTTCTTTATTTACAGGATATTCCTTTGCATAGGGTTCGGTATACAATTCGATCCGGTCGGTACCTGTTTGTTTTAT
>Ga0299912_10003927_pt1 | contig 12145 bp, 10 predicted proteins | sample RVTome_2_FD_207667 | JGI IMG/M metagenome (GOLD analysis project Ga0299912, IMG submission 207667) | Soil microbial communities from uranium-contaminated site in the Upper Colorado River Basin, Wyoming, United States - RVT95D214 (version 2) ... | reverse complement strand
CGAATGAGGGATTGATCGCTGATGGCCCGCGAGCCGGTTGAACTGGCTCGCGGGTTCATGACACTCTCCGGCCGGACGCCCGGTCAATATTTCAGAAGACCACAAACGCCCGCGAGCAATTTACCCGGGCGAAGGGGACCACCAATGCAGGCGAATGTCGACACAATGCCGCCGCGCGCGGCAAAGGCACCGGAAGGCAAGCCGAAGACCGTCAAGATGGCGGCAAAGCTCGCTTACCGGAATCTCTTTCATGATCGGCTGAGCCTCGTGGTTACGCTCACCGGCATCGTGTTCTCGGTGGTGCTCGTTGCGGTCCAGTGCGGACTGTACATCGGGTCGGAGCGTATGATCGCCGCCATGCTCGATGAATCTAAGGGCGACCTTTGGGTCGTGCCGCTGGGCACCAAGAGCTTCGACGATCCCTCGCTGCTCATCGGGCACGAGAAGTATGCAGTCCTTTCCACGCCGGGCGTCGCCGATGCCGAGGAGCTCGTCGTCGGCTTCGCTGCCTGGCGCAAGCCCAAGGGCGGCACCACGGCGGTTCTCCTCGTCGGCTCCGATCACGAGAACGGAACGCTCAAGCCGTGGAACATCGTGCAGGGTAGCCTCGCCGATCTCGATGCGCCGTTCTCCGTCGCCGTCGACGACACCTACTTCGCCGACCTCGGCGTCGAGAAGAACGGTGAGACGGCGGAGATCAACAATACGCGGGTGAAGATCGGCGCCGTCACGCACGGCATCCGCTCGTTCACTACGCTCCCCTATGTCTTCACCTCGCTGAAGCAGGCGCGAATGCTGCTCGACGCAGCCGGCAACCAGGCCTCCTACACGCTCGTACGGATGCAGCCCGACGCCGATAAGGAGGCCGTGCGGGCCGATCTCAGTGCACGCTTGCAGGATCGCGAGATCCTGAGCCAAAGCGAATTCCGCAATCGCAGCGTCGACTACTGGCTGTTCCAGACCGGAGCCGGATCGGCGCTCATCGCCGGTGCCGCGCTCGGCATGATCGTCGGCGTCGTCATCGTCGCCCAGACGCTCTACTCGAGCACCAAGGACCACTTGAACGAGTTCGCCACCTTACGCGCGCTCGGTGCCTCCGCCGGCTACATCCACAAAGTCATTCTCATCCAGGCCCTGTTGAGCGCCTTGCTCGGCTACAGCGTCGGCATGATCCTCAGCCTGATCGTCATATGGGCGTCGAAGGACACCAACCTGCTGATCGTCATGACGCCGGGCCTCGCCGTACTGCTATTCGCTTTGACCATCGGAATGTGCGTCATTGCCGCGATCTCGGCGATCTTCAAGGTGACGCGCATCGATCCTGCAGGAGTGTTCAGCCGATGAACGAGAAAGCTCAAGACAATGCTGGGCGCAAGACGCTTCTCCAAGCCAAGGGCATCGTCAAGGTGTTCGGCTCGGGCGCTGGCGAGGTCAAACCGCTGAAGGGCATCGACGTGCAGCTCTATTCCGGCGAGCTGACCCTGCTGATGGGTCCGTCTGGAAGCGGAAAGACGACGCTCCTGTCGATCCTCGGCTGCATCCTGTCGCCGACCGAGGGACATCTGGAGGTCGCCGGGAACTCGACCGAAGGGCTCGATGCCGAAGGCCTCGCCAATCTGCGGCGGCGCCACGTCGGTTTCGTGTTCCAGGGCTACAACTTGTTCCCGACGATGACGGCGAGCGAGAACGTGATGCTGGCGCTCGACGTGCGCGCCAAGCCGGTCGTCGATCCGCCGACGCACGCGCTCAACGCGCTGGCGGCGGTCGGGCTCGCGCATCGCGCCAAGGCCTTCCCGGCCAAGCTCAGCGGCGGCGAAAAGCAACGCGTCGCTCTCGCACGCGCACTGGCCGGCGCCCCATCGGTGATCCTCGCCGACGAGCCGACGGCCGCGCTCGACGCGGAAAACGGCAGGGCAGTGATGGCGCTCCTATCGGAGGTCGCCAAGGACCCCAACCGCGCCGTGCTCGCCGTCACCCACGACCATCGCACGCTGCCCTACGCTGACCGCATTATCCGCATCGAGGATGGCCGCATCCACAGCGATGAGCGGCCGAAGAAGGACGGAAGCCCGCCCACCTACGCAAGTCATGCGGGCGAAGGCGGCCACGAAAGTCATGCACACGCCGGGCCGGCGAGTCACGCAAGTCACAGCGAGCCGGCGAAAGCGAACCGTACAACAACCAGCGAAAAGGCCCTCGGTGGCCGCTATAGGATCAGACGTCATGCTTAGAACAATTGTCATTGTCGTTGCACTCGTCGCCGCCGCGTTCGGCGGATATCTGCTGAGCGATGGGCTCTACAGTAGCAGCGACAGCAAAACCTCGACGAAAGCGGATGCCAACAAGGCTGCTCCGTGGGTGGCGGCCGCTCCGGGCCGCGTGGAGCCGGGCTCCGGCGAAGTTCATATCGGCGTCGCGATTCTCGGCCAAGTGGGCGACGTGCCCGTCAAGATCAACGACAAGGTGGAGGCCGGCGAGCTTCTCATCCGCCTCGACGACGAGGAGGCACGCGCGCGGCTCGCCGCCGCCGAGGCCGAGGCCGGCCTGCGCAAGCGTGAGCGCGATAGCGAGCCGGCAACCTCCGGCCGCGAGGACGTGACCAAGGGCGAGGACAATGTCTTCTCTTCCGAGCGCGAAGTCATTGGCGCCAGGTTCGAGCTCGATGCAGCGATCGCCGCCAAGCGGCAGGGCGAAGCGACGGATCAGCAGCTGGCCGAGGCCCGCAAGCGCCTCGCCAAAGCGACCGAGCGTGTCGAGCGCGAGCGTCTCGCCTACGCTCAGGCGCAGGCCAAGGCCAACCTACCAGCGCCCAACCGGTTCGAGTCGGCGCTCACCGCGGCGCGCGCCAACGTCGCCCTCGCCGCGTCCCAGCTCGACAAGACGCGCATCCGCGCGCCCCGCGCCGGAACCGTACTCGAGCTCGGCGCCAAGCAGGGCGAGATCGTGTCGCCTTCGCCGGATCAGCCGCTGGTCGTTCTCGGCGACATGTCGGTCGTGCGCGTTAAGGCCGAGGTTGACGACGGCGATGTCGCCAAGATCAAGGTCGGGCAGAAGGCGTTCGTCCGCTCGATCAATTATCCCGGCAAGGACTTCGAAGGCACCGTCACGGCGCTGGCGCCGACCATGGCAACCCCGCGCATCAGCGCGCGCGGTCCGCGCCGGCCCTCAGACATCGAGGTGCTGGAGATGACGATCAATCTCGACGGCAAGGTGCCGTTGCTCCCGGGCATGCGCGTCGACGCCTTCGTGCGGTCCGACAAATAGGCACTACCGCTGAGCCGGTTCAGCCTCGATCCCAAGGCGCGCGAGCAATGCATCGCGCGCCTTCTTCGTTTCGGCCGGCCAGCTCGCGACTTTCGAGGCTACGAGGTTTGCCTGCGACCGCAGGATCACGCCGTCCTCGAGCACCTTGAGACCGTTGGCGGCGAGCGTCGCGCCCGTGGTCGTGATGTCGACAATTAGGTCTGCCGTGCCGGCCGCAGGCGTCCCCTCGGTGGCGCCGAGGCTCTCGACGATGCGGTAGTCGGCAAACCTTTTGTGGGAGAAGAAACGCCGCGTGAGGTTCACGTACTTCGTGGCCACACGGAAGAAGCGGCCGTGCTCGCGGCGAAACGCTACCGCCGCCGCCTCGAGATCGGCGACCTCACTCACGTCGATCCAGCAACGCGGCACGGCGACGACGACATTGGCTTTTCCGAAACCGAGTGGTTTCAAGAGGCTGACGCGCTCGGCGACATTAGCGATGTTCTCGCGCACGAGATCCTCGCCGGTGACGCCCAGGTGCGCGCGCCCGTTGTTAAGTTCGGAGACGATCTCCGAGGCCGAGACAAACGCCACGTCGATGCCGTCGACCCCTTCGATCTCGCCGCGGTAGCCGCGGTCGTGGCCGACCTTGCGCAGGCGCAAGCCCGCCTCGGCGAGATACTCCGCCGTCTGCTCCATCAGCCGGCCTTTCGAGGGGACGGCGAACGTCAACCGCGCGCTCATCGTTTGCCTCCACGTACTGCGGCAAGCAGGCGTTCGGTGTGGATGGCGCCGCCGACGGCGGCCACATCGTGCGGCGCGCCCACCGCCTTCAGCAGTCCGTCGTAGCGGCCGCCGCCGGCGACCGCGCTCGCCGGCCCGAGCGAGGCCATGATCACCTCGAAAACGAAGCCGCTGTAGTAGCCGACATTGCGACCGAACTCGGCGGAGAACTCGACCCCCGACATGTCGAGTCCGCTCTCCTCGAGCAACATGTAGCGCCGCTCGAACGCGTCGAGCGCGCCGGCGATGCCTGACCTGCCCTTGCCGACAAGCTTGCGCAGGTGAGCGGTGGCCTGCGGCGCTGGCACCCTCGTGCGCACGTAGGAATCGATGAGCTCGGCCGCAGCGGTACTCAGCGGCGGCGCCTTCGCATCGGCGGCGATAGCGAGCAGCCCCTCGGCGATCTCCGCTGCGGATCGAACGCCGATCAGCTCCATGCCGCCCTCTTCCAGATGGGCAGCGACGAGGCTTTCGGCGCCAGCCGGATCACCGGGATCGAGCGCATCGACAAGGGCGCGTGGAAAAGCTGCTGCCGAGCGGGCTGGACCGCTCGTCAACCGCTTCAGCTCGGCGCGGAATGCGTCCGGCCGCCAGAACTCGTGGCGCAACCGCCGGCGCCAACGTTCCGGCATGTCGGCTGCAGCGAGCACGGCGTCGAACAGCGCGAGATCGCCAATCTTCAAATCCCAGCCGCGCAACCCCGCTTGCGCCAGCGCGGTCAACACCAGTGTAAGGGTGCGCGCGTCGGCATCCTCACGGTCGGCGACACCGAAGGCCTCGATGCCGGCTTGACGGAACTCGCGCGGGTGAGCCGCATCGGCGCCGGAAGGCTGAAAGCGAAACGCCGGCCCGTTGTAGCTGTAGTAGGCATCGCGATCGGCCGCGGCGTGCCGCTCGAGGTAGAGGCGGCACGTCGGGACGGTGAGGTCCGGCCGCAGGCACAGCTCCTCGCCGTTGAGGTCGGTGAAAACGTAGGTTCGGCCGCGCAGGCTCTCGCCCAGAACGTCGAGAAACACTCCGGCCGGCTGGATGATTGGGGGCGCAACGGCCTCGTGCCCGGCCGCGATGAACACAGCCAGCAACGTTCGGGCTTGCGCCTCGAGAGCCTCGAAATTTGCCGGCGGCGCCGTGCCCATGACCTGTTGCTCAGCGTTAAGCGTCCGATCTTTTGGAGCAGGCGAAGCCGCTGGGCAAGGCCGATGATGCAAGGAGGCCTCAGGGGGCCCGCTGCGGTACGTTTGACCGTGGCAGGAGCGATGCCTTACTGACGTTAACAAGCTATGTTGAGGCTGTTGCCCGCCCTGACCAGGCGTTGTGGGATCTTGAGGTTTCTCGGGGGCCGACTGATGAAACGCTACCTCCTCGCCGCCGGCTTGAGCGTCATTGCGCTCGCCGCCGTCGCCGCAACGACGTTCGCCGAAACCCCGCCGGCCGCCGCGCCAGCCGTGGCCCCCGCTCCTGTGCCAGCCGTTGCTCCTGTGCCGGCACTGCCCCCCGAGGCGGACGCCCCGACGGAAGAGGTGTGGCCCATGCCGGTCGAGGACTTCCTCGCCGGCAAGTATCTGGAGCGCGCCGACGTCGTGCTGACACGGCGCGACTGGGACATTGCCTCTTGGGCGATCCGCTGGGCCACCAACTCTCCGTTTTCGCATGCGGCGATGGTATTCACCGGCCCGCAGTTCGAGTCGGGCTACACGAGCACGTTCGTCATCGAGGCCGGCACGAGCGGGGTCGATCTCACGAACTTGCGTGATTACATCGCCGACAAGAGCGCCTTCCTCGCCATCAAGCGCTTCAAGCAGACCTGGTTCGACGAAGCCAAGCAGAGCCGCGTGCGCGGGCTCCTGCTCGACAAGATCAAGGCCTCCTACAGCTACTGGGCCATCGGCAAGATCGCGCGCAACCTGTGGTTCGGCGTCGAGCGCAGCGTGCGCGGCGACCGCACGACGATCCGCAATTACCGCGAGCGCAAGTGGGACGCGCCCAGCGAGTTCATCTGCTCGGGCCTCGTGCAGATCGGCTTCGTGGAGGCGACGCTCGAGTACATCAAGGCTGGGCAATTGCCGCCTTCGGCGTTGAACGAGGTCGTGTTCGAGCGCGAGGCCGCAACGCGCCTGCCGGAGAAGGACGACTGGGGCTATCTCGATCCGGAGGCTTCGAAGACGACGGCGGTGCTGTTCCGCAAGCAGAACTTCGACGCGCTGGAATCCGTAACGCCCGAGGATCTCGCGGCAAGCGACAAGCTGGAATGGCTCTATTTCATCAAGAACGGAATGGTCTACAAGGTGTCGACCTACAGCGACGCGCGCAAGCTCATCGAGTGACGCGCATCTGACGCCGACGCTGCGTCGAGGCACACGGCTCAGGGATTGATGTCGAGCGGCTCGTTGCCTTTGTCGTCGGTTGCCTTCGGCGCCGGCGTCGGGGCGGCCTTGGGCGTCGCGGCAGGGGCGGCCTTCGTGGCTGCCTTCGCGGGCGGCGGCAGATCGACGATGCGCTGGACGATCTGTCCCGGCCGGCCAGCGCAACCCGCCACGCAGACGACGGCGTTGGTGTCGATGGCCGCTTTGGTCCCTGATCTGCCGGGCACCGGCGGCCCGTAGACCGGCTTGTCCGTCGTGCCGGCGCTCGGCAAGTATTCGGCGGTGCGCCCTTTCACCGGACGCGGCAGAATCTGCACGATTTTCGGCTTGCCATCGCAGCCAGCCACGCAAATGACGACGAATTGCGAGGGATGTCCGGCGAGCAAAGAGCGAACGCGCGGATTGGAAGCGGGCATTCCGCCTTCGCCGACATCATCGCCGCCGCTTTCGGTGGCGACACCATCCGCCAACAGTTCCTCGCTCCGGGCGGGTGTCGACGGCGGCACGAAGATGAACAGCGCGGCGGCCAGGAGGCTGGTCAAGACAGCGACGGTCGGCACGGATCGGCGCCAGGCGGGGCGCTGCGACCCAACCGCCTTTGCTCCAAGATACGACAGCCACCCGAAACGCACGCACTACCTCGCGACCCGCCGGTTGCCGGCGCTCGGCCTCAATTGACCAGAGAGTGTCGCAAGGCTTGGTAAACGAATTGCTTTGACCCGGGATGAAGCAATCAGGGCGGGGCGGCGTAGCGCCAGTAGTCGCCGCTGCCCGTCGTGACCTTCGACGGCTTGAGAACCCTCAGCTCGGGCGGTCGCAAGCCCGTCTTCATGAGCTCGGCGATGTCCTCAAGCAGTTTGTTGTTCTGCGCGTATCCCGAATGATTGATGGCGAAGGCATCGGTGCTCGCTGCCGTGACATCGATCGTATCGATGCCGGGCAGGATCAGCGGGCCGGCAGGCGGCACATCGCCTGCGCGATAGCTGCCCCAGAAATTGCGCGACACGATCAGCGCGCGATCGTTCGAGGCGACATAGAGCGTGACGTTCTTGGCCAGGCCTTTGATCGCCGCGGCGAGGTTTGAGAAGCTGTCGGCATCGACGTCGGGTGCAGCGAGGATCACCTGGCTGATGGTGACGCCCTCGGGCGCCGCCGACTTCATATCGCGCAGCACATCCATAAGGGGTTGATTGCCCATGCTGTGGGCGATCACGCTCACGGATTTGGCGCCCGTCTGCTTGACGACCATCTCGAGGAACTCGCGCAGGTACGGCTCGGCCGCCTGCGCGCTCTCGCGATCATAGGTGTAGCTCGCCACGGCCCCGCCCGAGGGCCAGCTGTAGAGGAAACTGGCACCGTCGAACTCGAGGTCATAGGCGATTTGCGCGGTGCGATAGAGCGCGTTGTCGAAGGACGTGTTGTAGCCGTGCACGAAGACAACGGCCTGATCCTTGAACCGCTGCGAGTTCTTGAGCCGCTCCTTCACCAGCGCCAGCAGCTGCTCCTTGGTCAGAGCCTTGATCTCCTTGATCGTGAAGTGCTGCTTGGGATCTTCCTTCTCGGCATAGATCGTCACGTCGAAGTAGGGGATGGTTATGACCCAGGGGCGCTCGACCTTCGGGACCTGGTGCACTTTCGGAACGGTGACCATGGCCTCGCCAAGCTGCAGCTTGCGCGCGCGGTCTGAGCCGAAGGCGAGGCGCTGCGCGTTGGGCTGCACAGCGCGGTCGGTGCCGTAGAACACCGGGACCACGTCCCAATCCGTTTGCTCGGCAGGGGCGGCGGCGGCCGCTGGCGGCGCGGCACCTCCTGCGGGTGGCGGCGGTGCCATGGTGACGGGAGCGGGCGGGGCAGCCGGCGCGATCGTGGGCATGGGCGCGGAGGGAGCGGCCGAGCCGAGCGGCGGCGGCACCATCGCTGGCTTCGGCGCGGCCTTCCTGGCCATGCTCTTGTCCCGCGAGGCGCGCGCGACGCTGTCATCCTGAGCAGCGGCCACGGGGGGAGGGGGTGGCGCCGGCTCAACTTGCGCGGAGGGCTGCGCGGCGCTCTCCCCGCCGTCTTTGCTCGCGCTCGCCGCTGGCTGGTCTTGGTCTGCACCGGAACTGCCGCCGTCGCCGACCTCGGGCGGAGCTGCCACGCCAGGCGGGGCCGCATCGGCAGGCGCGCTCTCCGCGGACTCGGGCGTAGCCCCTCCGCTGCCAGGCTCAGGAACAGGCTTCGCCCAGCGGCGCGCTGACATTTTCGGCGGCAGAGGCATTGCTGGCTTCGCGCCCTGGGCCACCTCACCCTTGGCCTTTTCTTCATCGGCCTTCGCGGCGGCCTGGGCCGCCTCAGCCTCGGCCCTAGCCTTCTCCTCAGCGGCCTTCGCGGCTGCAGCCTTCTCGGCCTGCTGGCGGGCCTCGTCCTGCTGGCGGGCCTCAGCGATGCGGGCGCGCGCGGCCGCGGCGTCCGCCGGCTTGCCTTGTTTCTCATAGAGGTTGGCGAGCTTTTCGAGCGAGGCGGCAACGTCGGGCTGGCCCGGCGCCTTCTCACGGATCGCCAGCGAGCGTTTCAACAGGGGCTCGGCCTCGGCGAATTGGCCCTGCGCCACATAAAGCTCCGCCAGCGTGTCGAGCGCTTTGGCGACCGCGGGGCTGTTGGCGCCGCTGCGCTTCTCAGCAACGGCGAGCGCACGCCGGGCGAGCGGTATCGCCTCCTTGTATTTGCCCGCGGTTTTGAGCGCCTCGACCGAGCGATCGAGCTTTTCGAGGCTTTCGGCCGCCATTGCCTTGCGCTTGGCGCGCTTGCGGGCTGCGTCCTCGGCCTCGCCGTAGCTCTGCCATGGCGGCCACCGTTCCTGCGCCCCGGCGGCGTCGCGGAGGCTGACGGACAGCAGCAGGACAAGCAGGAGAAATCCAATAGATCCAATCGGCTGGCGCGCGGACACGGCAATATTCCTTCGAAGAAAACCCCATCGACGGGCGGCATTACTGCATGACGCCTGTGGCCCACTTAGGGCGCAGTATACCGCCAATGGTCCCCTTTCGGGCGTTATACGCTCCGTGTTCGGCACTCGTCGGGAGGCGCACGCCAGAGGGGATGAGCTTACCGATGTCCTGCAACAATTTGTTGTTCTCTGCATAACCCCGGCAGGGCCCGTCAAGCCGAGCATGCTAGGTGGCTAGAGCAGGCGCACGACGCCCTTGCGAAGGTCGATTTCCTCCAACTTTCACGGAGTTGCACGACTCCAGGAGACGTTCATGCAAAGACCCGCCGCCGTACCAAGCCTCGATGCCTACGTCGATGGCGTTCGCTCCGGCGACCGGGCCATGCTCGCGCGCGCGATCACGCTCGTCGAAAGCACCAAGCCCGAGCATTCCGAGACCGCCCAGCGGCTGCTGCAGGCGCTGCTCCCCTCGACGGGGGGGGCGCTGCGCGTCGGCATCACGGGCGTGCCCGGCGTCGGCAAATCGACCACCATCGACCAGCTCGGCATGAACCTCATCGCCGCCGGCCATCGCGTGGCCGTGCTCGCCGTCGACCCGACCTCGAAGCGCACCGGCGGCTCGATCCTCGGCGACAAGACGCGCATGAGCCGGCTGGCGCAGGAGCCCAATGCCTTCATCCGCCCGTCGCCGACCTCCGGCACGCTGGGCGGCGTCACGCGCAAGACGCGCGAGACGATGGCGCTCGCCGAGGCTGCCGGGTTCGACGTCGTCATCGTCGAGACCGTGGGCGTAGGCCAGTCCGAGATCGCCGTCGCCGACATGGTCGACTTCTTCCTCGTGCTGTTGCTTGCCGGCGGCGGCGACGACCTGCAGGGCATCAAGAAAGGTATCATTGAGATCGCCGACATGATCGCCATCAACAAAGCGGATGGCGACAACGTCATCCGCGCCGAGCGCGCAGCGGCCGAGTACCGCGCGGCGCTGCAGATCCTCAACCCGCCGTCGGCCTCGTGGACGCCCCTGGTGCTCACCATCTCAGGACGGGAAAACAAGGCGCTCGACGTACTGTGGGCGAAGATCCAGGAGCACCGGCAGGCGATGACCGCATCGGGGGAGTTCGAGCTGCGCCGCCAGCGCCAGGCCGTGGCGTGGATGCGCGATATGCTGCACGACCGCATCATGGCCGGCGTCCTGTCCGCAGCGCAGGTTGCAGCGCGGCTTCCCGCGCTGGAGGCCGACGTGCGGGCCGGGCGGCTCTTACCGACGCTTGCCGTTGACGAGATATTGGGCCTGGCGGGCATTGCCAGCGGCCGAACACTCCGATAGCCAGCGCAAATGCCTACGCGTCCGACCATCCTGCTGACCGGCTTCGGTGCCTTTCCGGGCGTCGGCAACAACGCTACGGCCCAGCTCATCCCTAAGCTCACCGAGGCGGCCCGCGCCAGGTTCACCGACCACTATGTCATAGGCGAAATCCTGCCTGTGGAATGGGCGCGCGCGCCGCAGGCCCTGACGCGGCTGCTGGAAGGGGCCAAGGCGGTTCTGGCACTGCATTTCGGTGTGTCGCACGAGGCGACGGGCTTTCAGCTCGAGCTCATCGGCCGCAATTTCTGCAGTTCGCAGCACGACGCTGCCGGCAAACTGCCGCCGAGCGAGACGGTGATTGCATCGGGACCGGCCCTGCTGGCCGCCACGCTTCCGGCGGAGCGCATCGTGGCGCGCCTTGTGAGGCGCGGCTTTCCGTGTCGCACCTCGAGCAACGCCGGCACCTACCTGTGCAATGCCCTACTTTACCATTCGCTCACCGCGGCCCGGGCGCTGCCGAAGCCGTTCCTCTCGGGCTTCATCCACATCCCGGCGAGCCTCACCGGGCACGGCCATCAGGGGCGCGAGGCACACCCGGATTGCCCGCTCGACTGGGCGATCGCCATCGCCGGCAGCATGGAAATTATCGCCGCATGCCTCGAAAACGGTGCCCTCGTCTGACAGCGATAAAGCTCGGTTAACCGCCGCTGGCCCCAGACTTGCTTTGCAACTGATATTTTCCGTCGGAGCCAAGCCGGAGCCGCGATGCCGCTCGACCGCCGAAGTATGCTTTCCGCCGGACTCGGTGCCAGTCTGGGCGTCGGCCTCGCCGCCGGCACGGCGAACGCCGGCCCGCGTAACGAACGATCAGACACGCATCCGTCCGGAACGTGGGCGTCCGCAGCCAAGCTGGGCCTCGAGGCCGGCGGCGCCCACGACCAAGCGACAGCGCTGCAGGCGGCGATCGACGAGGCGGCCAATCGCGGCATGCCGCTGGAGCTGCCGCCGGGCCGCTTCCGCACCGGTTCCCTCAAGCTGCGGCCGGGTGTGCGGATCATCGGAGCGGCCGGTCTGACCGCGCTTGAGTTCACCGGCAGCGGCGAATTCCTTATTGCCGACGGCGCCGACGGGATCGTGCTCGAGGGGCTCCTGCTCGATGGCGCCTACCAGACGCTGAGCCAAGACGAGGACAACGGCCTCGTCGTCTTGCGCAACTGCCGCGGCATCCGGCTACGCAGCCTCGAGGTGATGCGCAGCGCCGGCAATGGCCTCGCGCTGAAAGGCTGCGCCGGCAGCATCGCCGACTGCACCGTGACAACCGCGATGCAAACCGGAATCCGCAGCCTCGACGCCATCGGCTTGGAGATCGTTCACAACTCGGTCGCCGACTGCGCCAACAACGGCATTCAAGTTTGGCGCTCCGAAGCAGGCGAGGACGGCAGCATCGTCGCCGGAAACCGCATCGCGCGCATCCGCGCCGACAGCGGCGGCACCGGGGAGAACGGCAACGGCGTCAATATTTTC
>Ga0299912_10003926_pt1 | contig 12146 bp, 10 predicted proteins | sample RVTome_2_FD_207667 | JGI IMG/M metagenome (GOLD analysis project Ga0299912, IMG submission 207667) | Soil microbial communities from uranium-contaminated site in the Upper Colorado River Basin, Wyoming, United States - RVT95D214 (version 2) ... | reverse complement strand
TGGCCGAGAAGAAACCATGCCTCTTCATTCTTGTCATTCTTGCCGAGTTCCTTCATGAAACTGTCTTCCGCCTTCTGCCACTGCTTCTGCTGGATGGCAAGCCTGCCGGTGGTCATCTCGGCAGAACTACATTGAAATGCAGTGGTGGAGAAAAAGACAGCGAAGGCGGCGAGGAGTAAGAGGAGGGGAATATGCTTCATATGTGCTCCTAAGTTGTCATTTGCGTAGAAAAAAACCGAGAAAATATATCGAATCACGCGCAGAAAAGCAAGGATTGACTTTCCACTCCGATTTTGTTAATATTTCGTCCAAATTCCACAGCCAACCACTGTCCCAGTTATCCCCTTCGATTCGCCGTCGCGGCATGGAGTGTGTTTTCTGCAAGATCGTGAGCCGGCAATTGCCGGCTGAAGTATTATTTGAGAGCGACCGCGTCCTCTCAATCCTAGACATTCGTCCCATCCATTATGGCCACGCCCTTGTGATGCCCAAATTTCACTGCGTCGATTTCCTGTCGGTTGAGGATTCCGATCTTCAGGAAGTCACGCATGTCACCCAACTCGTGGCACGGGCTATTGTCGAAACGCTCAGTCTTAAAGGATTCAATGTTTTTTCCAACAACGGCAAGGTCGCAGGACAATCGGTGTTCCATTTCCACATGCATATTACTCCGCGGTATCCTGACGACAACATCAAGTTCGTTCTGAATCTGAAAGAATATCAAACCGGTGCCATCGGGGCATACGCAGAGCGGATCCGTGAACATATGACGCTGACACGTCGGGTGTAAACAGGCGCACGTTGTGCGGTGCACCAGTTGATTGGAACCGTGACCGAAGCGCGACCCCATCGTCGACACAACGGACGGATGCCGCAGGCGGCGCACGTTGTTAGTGCAAAGTGAATTCCAACGATCAAGAGAAAGAAAAGAAGATGCCGAAGTATCAGAGACTGGTACCACCTCACGAGGGACAGAGAATTTCCGTTGCTGCAGGCAAGCTGAACGTCCCTGACAACCCCATCATTACGTTCATTGAGGGTGACGGCACCGGACAGGACATCTGGCGCGCGTCGCAAAGGGTGCTTGACGCGGCGGTCGGGAAGGCATATGGTGGAAATCGGAGAATCATTTGGTTCGAGGTTTTTGCTGGCGAGAAATCAAATGCGGTGTACGGAGAAGGAACCTGGTTGCCCGATGACACCCTAGAAGCGATCAAGGAATACGTCGTCGGAATCAAGGGGCCGTTGACAACACCCGTGGGCGGCGGTATCAGATCGATTAACGTGACGTTGCGACAGATACTCGATCTCTACGTCTGTTTGCGGCCTGTCCAATATTTCCAGGGTGTACCGTCACCGGTCAAGCATCCGGAGCTTGTAAATATGGTGATATTCCGTGAGAACACTGAGGATGTGTATGCCGGCATCGAATTTGAGAGCGGAAGTGAAGACGTAAAGAAGCTCCTCCCCCTTATCAAAGATATGTTTCCCACGATGTACAAGAAGGTCCGGTTCCCTGAAACCAGCGCGATCGGAATCAAGCCGATTTCAAAAGAAGGAAGTGAGAGACTGATTCGCGCTGCCATTGCATATGCGATCAAGAACAGCCGGAAGAGCGTGACGTTGGTCCACAAGGGGAATATCATGAAGTTCACGGAGGGCGCGTTCCGCCGCTGGGGATATGAACTCGCCAAGCGGGAGTTCAGAAACGAGACGGTGAGCTGGGACGAGTGCAGTGGCAACCCTCCCGAGGGCAAGATATTGATCAAGGACGTGATTGCAGACGCGTTCCTGCAGCAGATACTCACTCGGCCCACGGAGTACGATGTGATCGCCACACTCAACCTGAACGGTGACTACATCTCCGATGCGCTCGCGGCGCAAGTTGGCGGCATCGGAATAGCACCGGGGGGAAATATCAACTATGAATCGGGCTACGCCGTCTTTGAAGCAACGCACGGCACTGCGCCGAAGTACGCCGGGCTCGACAAAGTCAACCCTGGCTCCGTTATTCTCAGCGGCGAGATGATGATGAGGTACATTGGTTGGAAGGAAGCTGCCGACCTGATCATCCGTGCGCTAGAAAAGACCATTCAGTCAAAAGTTGTAACCTACGACTTCGCCCGACTGATGTCGGGAGCACGTGAAGTCAAGTGCTCGGAGTTCGGCGAGGCGATTGTGAAGAATATGTAGCCACATCGTGTCGGAGGGCATGAAAACCCGTCAAGAGCCCGAAGTGATGCCCAACCGATTTGGGCAGTCCCTCGTGCCTTTTCGGGTGTTACATGACACACAAGGTGGATGTGTGTGCCGAAAAAAAAAGAGGCGTCCCACCTGCGCCTCCTTTTCCGACTCCTCTCTTCTCCGGTCCATCTAGAGCCTGCGCACCTCCTCAAACTCCGGCATCTGCATGGCAGCTTTATCCGCGACGATAAACAAAATCGTTGCACCGACACAGCTCGTTTCGTGTCGCGAAATCAGATCGGCATTCAGGCACACTATTTTGCGTCCAGAGCTAATGCCGCCTTCTCAACCTCGTCAGGGGCAACCCATATAAATGTGCCATATCGACCGCCGACGGCAACAGCGTCTATTGCTCTGATGTTGACGCCTGCTTCGGCAATTGCTTCAAGGCTCCTCAACAACGCTCCCGTCTTATCAGTCCCCTTTTGAAAAAAGCCAGTGCCTTCTTCAGCAGGTATTCCGGTTGACTTCCATGCGTTCTTCGCCTTTCGGGGATCTTTTGGAATAACGATCAACTCCCCCTTCCCGCCAAATGTTGAATATCCCCAAAGCCCATTAAGTCCGATATTCTCGGATTTCAAATTCTTAAGAACTGCGAGAAGGGTTCCTGGCTTATCCTCGAGACTAGCCTTGAAGTATGTGACACGCTGCGGCTTTGCCATAGCTTTCTCCTTTCGTTGGTCTGAGTGTTTGCTGATTGTGAACCTTGGTGCGAAGAAAGACGTGGTGATGCGGTCAACATCCTCATTGTACAAAAACTCATGAGCACAAGCAACCCCTGCTGGGTTCTGGGTCGGTCGAGAAGAAAACGGGCCGGCGTTAATAATACTCTGGATTTAAAGAGAAAGGCGTCTCACCGACGCCTTACCTTGACACACAATCCCGCTTTGGCTGGTCTAGTGTACCGGGGATGGGTCTCCTCCGCGCACCGGGCCTTCGACGGCAGCGCAGTACTCCTTGAAGAGCCCGATCAAATGCTGGGCTATTTGAAACGCATCCCTGTTTTCGATCTGATACCTGGGAATGAAGTGAACAAGCTGTCCCTCCTTGTACAATGCCACTGAGGGGGATGAAGGGGGTATGTCGCCAATATGCTCCCTTAGACGCGCAGTTGCCTCAATGTCCCCCCCTGCAAACACGGTGGTGAGGTAATCCGGCTTGACTGCCGATTGTTTCAGCGCCAGCGCAATTCCCGGACGAGCTTTCCCTGCAGCACATCCGCATACCGAGTTGATCACAATGAGGTTCGTTCCCTTCAGTTCGTTGATTGCCCTGTCAACATCAGCCGCCGTTCTGAGCTCGCGGAAACCAACGCGCGTCAGCTCATCGCGGAATGGTTGTATGGCCCTCGGATCGTATTGCATGTCCTTCCTCCCTCACCAATATGTGAATGAACAGTTGGAGCAGAAGACAACCCTGCGGCGAACCGCGGCCGCAGCCGGTCATATACTTCACTAACTCATTTTCGTCTTCGAAGGTTCCCTTTCGTGGTCTTCTTCCTCGAGCGTTTGGACCTGCGCATTGCTCTTTGCTTCTTCGAGCGAACCCCTATTTTTGTACGCAGAACCGTCCTGGCTCTCTTAGGCTGAGTTCCCTTGACTCGTGTTCGACCCGCAATGAGATTCAACGCTCCGCCGGCTCTGAACCATTGGATCTGATTCTCATTGAATGTGTGGTTCAATAAGCATTCATTCAGTGTTCCGTCAGAGTGCTTGAGAATCATCCTTAGCGGAACGCCGGGAGCAAACGCGGTCAGACCGACGATGGAAACCCTGTCGTCCTCGCGCACCTTATCATAATCCGCCGGATCGACGAACGTCAGCGGCAGCATGCCTTGCTTCTTCAGGTTCGTCTCATGAATTCGTGCGAAGCTCTTCACAATGATTGCCCGTCCACCAAGCCACCGGGGCTCCATCGCGGCGTGTTCACGACTCGATCCTTCACCGTAATTCTCATCGCCAACGACAACCCAACCGATTCCACGAGATTTGTACTCACGTGCGATCGCCGAGAATTCCTTCCTCTCTCCGTTGAACACGTTCTTTCCCATGCCCGCTTCGGTGGAGAACGCGTTAATCGCGCCGATGAACATGTTGTTCGAAATGTTGTCGAGGTGGCCGCGGTACTTCAGCCACTTGCCGGCTGGTGAAATGTGATCGGTGGTGCACTTGCCCTTGGCCTTCACAAGAACCGGCAGGTCTGCCAGGTCTCTCCCGTCCCACGCGGGGAATGGGGTCAATGCTTGTAACCTGTCACTCGAAGGCGATATCACCACGCTCACTCGCCTCCCGTCCCTCGCCGGCGGAACATAGCCACCCTCTCCCCGAACAAATCCCTTCTTCGGCATCTCGTCCGCAGTCGGCGGCTCGAGTCTGACGATCTCCCCTCTCTCGTTCACCAGTGTATCGGCCAAGGGATTGAACGTCAGCCTTCCGGCAAGCGCGAACGCCGTCACGATTTCCGGACTCGCCACGAAGGCGTGCGTGTCCGGGTTGGCGTCGTTGCGGCCCGCAAAGTTGCGGTTGAACGACGTGATAATCGAATTCTTGTCCCCCTTCTTCACATCATGCCTCTTCCACTGCCCGATGCAAGGTCCACATGCGTTTGCGAGCACGAGTCCGCCGACATCCGTTAGCACTTTCAGATGCCCGTCACGTTCGATGGTCGCGCGCACCTGCTCCGAGCCTGGTGTTATGGTGAATTCCGACCTTGCCTTCAATCCCTTGTTCAATGCCTGACGCGCGACACTTGTCGCACGCTCAATGTCCTCATAGCTCGAATTCGTGCAGCTCCCGATGAGCGCCACGCGTAGCTCATCGGGGTAACCGTTGCTCCGAACGGCCTGTGCAAACTCCGACAGCTTCCATGCTTTGTCGGGACTGAACGGACCATTGACCATCGGTTCAAGCTCTGAGAGATTGATCTCAACGATTTGATCGTAGTACTTCTCGGGAGAGGCAAGCACCTCTGGATCAGACACAAGATCCCCTGCTATGGCATCAGCCTTCGCTGCAACTCTCGCGCGTCTCGTGGCCTTCAGGTAGTCAGCCATCCGTGAATCATACGGGAATATTGAGCACGTTGCGCCAATCTCCGCCCCCATGTTGCAAATCGTTCCCTTCCCCGTCGCAGAGATGGATGCCGTCCCTTCACCGAAATACTCGATGACTGACCCAGTACCGCCCTTCACCGTGAGTATTCCCGCCAGCTTCAAGATCACGTCTTTTGCCGAGGCCCATCCGTTCAGCCTTCCGGTCAAATGCACACCGATAAGCTCTGGGAACTTCAACTCCCAGGCCATCCCGGCCATTACGTCTACGGCGTCTGCCCCGCCCACGCCGATGGCGACCATCCCGAGACCGCCGGCATTCGGGGTATGGGAATCGGTCCCGATCATCAAGCCGCCGGGAAAGGCATAGTTCTCAAGGACAACTTGGTGGATAATGCCCGATCCCGGCCTCCAAAATCCTATGCCGTGCTTCTTCGAAACGCTGGCAAGAAAACGATAGACTTCCCTGTTGTCGCTGAAAGCCTGTGAAAGGTCCTTTCGCGCTCCCGCTTCTGCCTGGATAAGATGGTCGCAGTGTACAGTGCTCGGCACGGCCACCTGCGGTATGCCTGCCGACATGAATTGCAGTAGGGCCATCTGAGCAGTGGCGTCCTGCATGGCAACTCTGTCGGGTGAAAGCTCGACGTACGACTTTCCTCTCTCGGCGGGAGCTTTCACGGGCCTGTGGTAATGTGCGTACAGAATCTTTTCGGTTACCGTTAGCGGCCGACCCACCGCCCTGCGCGTCACTCGCACCCTTCCCGGCGTCCGCGTGAAGACTTTTTCGATTAGGCCAAGGTCAAATATCATTACTGGATCCCTCTGAATGGATGATCATGAATATACGGAGTGCTCACGTTCAGCGCAACAGAGCGCTTCGGCTCTCATGGCCATCACCCTCGAGCCTGAATCCCCACGCGTCTTTCCAGCCTTGTCCCCGACCTTCGGAACGCGCTGAGCCGTTGGTTGCAACAGACCTCTTTTTTTGGTATTTTGAGACAAATTCGACGTTGATTCCGTTATTGGACTCGATGCAGACCACTCCGCGCGAACAGCATCAACTGGAAGAGGATGTCGCAACACAGGAACCGGCCAAAGTAATCCTGTTCAACGATGAAGTGCACACGTTTGACGAAGTGATCATCCAGCTCATTAAAGCGATCAAATGCACACAGACAAAAGCGGAAGCGTTGGCCTGGGAGGTACACAACAGCGGAAGAGCGGTAGTTTACGCCGGTGAACTTATCAAGTGCATGGAGGTGAGCCATGTACTTGAGGAAATAGAATTGTTGACCCAGATTGAGGTGTAAATCTTGTATCGGCCTGAACCCTCCGCAATCACTGAGCTGTAGGACCTTCCTCCCGCAGTTCACATTAAGGCTGAAATGAATATAGGCAGGTTATGGGATCTTGTACCAGACAGCAGCTGATGAGAAGGCGGTCATAATAAGACAAGTACCCCACCGAAAGGAAGCCCACGGATGACATCCGGGCAGATCAGACAAAGCTTTCTGGATTTCTTTGCGGAACGTGGCCACCGCATCGTCCCAAGCTCCTCAGTCATCCCCCATGATGATCCGACCCTCCTGTTCACCAATGCCGGCATGAACCAATTCAAGGACGTGTTTCTGGGGACCGGCAAACGCGAGTACCTCCGCGCGGCGGATACACAGAAATGCATCCGCGTCAGCGGAAAACACAACGACCTCGAGGAAGTCGGCTGGGACACCTACCACCACACCTTCTTCGAAATGCTCGGGAACTGGTCGTTCGGCGACTACTACAAGAAAGAAGCCATCGAATGGGCGTGGGAGTTGCTCACGAAGGTGTGGGGATTCGAGAAAGGTCGTCTGTATGCCACGGTTTTTGAAACCGACGACGAGGCCCAGCAGCTGTGGAAAAGGGTCACAGACATCAACCCGAGCCACATCTTCAGGTTTGGGAAGAAGGACAACTTTTGGGAGATGGGAGAAACAGGGCCCTGCGGACCATGTTCCGAGATCCATATTGACCGCACACCTGATTTTTCGGGAGGAGAGCTGGTGAATACCGGTGATCCTCGCGTGATCGAGATCTGGAACCTTGTCTTCATCCAGAACAACCGAAAGAACAACGGCGAGCTGGAGATGCTTCCCGCAAAGCATGTCGACACGGGAATGGGATTCGAGAGAGTGTGCGCAGTGCTACAGGGAATGAGCTCAAACTATGACACCGATGTGTTCACACCGGTCATCAGCGCCATCGCCGATGCCACGGGTAGGCCATACGAAGGCGAAATAAATCAAGTCGCGATGCGTGTGATTGCCGACCATATTCGCATGCTCACATTTTCGATCTCCGATGGAGCGATCCCTGGCAACGAAGGGCGAGGCTACGTACTTCGCCGTATCTTGCGGCGGGCGGCGCGGTTCGGGCGTACGCTCGAAATGCATGAGCCGTTCATCTACAAGATCACCCGCGCGGTAGTCGGATCGATGGGAGAGGCATTCCCAGAGATTGTCGCGAAACAATCACACGTCGAAAAGGTGATCCGGTTGGAGGAAGAGAGTTTCAACGCAGCGCTCGACCGTGGATTAGAAATATTCGAATCAGTGATTGAACGTATCGGACACTCCACGGTTTTTCCAGGCGAGGACGCGTTCAAACTCTACGACACGTACGGTTTTCCCCTCGACCTGACCCAGTTGATGGCAGAAGAGCGTGGGCTCAAGGTTGATATCGGCGAATTCACGGAATTGATGGAGGTACAGAAGAACCGTTCCCGCCAGGCTTCCACCATCGGCACCGGAGGTTGGCTCGCTGCTGGAGATGTTGATGAGGAGGCATCCAAGGGCAAAGAATCGGCGCGGCAACTCGAGTTTCCTGACGCACTGCCCCAGTTCATTGGGCATGAAAGTCTCGAAGCTGAGACGGAGATCATTGCAGCCAGAGGAAATCTCGCTGTCCTGGAGGCCTCCCCGTTCTACGCGGAGGCCGGGGGCCAGATCGGCGACACGGGAACGCTCGTCATTAACGATCACGTCTTCCACGTTCTCGACACACAGCGGGGACGGACCTCGAATGTGCTGATCCTTGATCAGCCGGTTGAGCAGTTCGTGCATCGCGCAGCCCGCGCCAGTGTAGACAGAAAGCGCAGAGTTGACATCCAGCGCAATCATTCGGCAACGCACATTGTCCATGAAGCGTTACGACGTGTGTTGGGCGCGCATGTTCACCAGCAAGGGTCGTTGGTTGCCCCGGATCGCCTTCGATTCGATTTTCCCCACTTCGGAAAAATAACGCCGGAAGATATCCGTGCAATAGATGAAATGGTGAACGAGAAGATTGCAGACAATATTCGCGTGTACACGGAAGTCGACCTCTCGATTGAGAAAGCGAGAAAGATACCGAACGTAAAGATGTTCTTCGGGGACAAGTACGGCGATACAGTTCGTGTTGTCTTCATTGATGAGAAGTTCAGCATCGAGTTCTGCGGCGGCACACATGTAAGGGAGACGCGGGACATCGGCCTCTTCAAGATTGTCTCGGAGTCCAGCATCGCAAGCGGTGTCAGACGGATCGAGGCTGTTACAGGAGAAGGGATCCAACGGTACATCGATGACCAGCTCAGAAGAGTGCAACACGTCACCGATCAGCTTGCCGGTCTTATCGAAGAGAAAGAGATGCTCCAGAGGGAGCTGAACAAGTATTCCGGGCGGACCAGCACCCCTGCACAGCCGACACCGAGAACACTGATCCTTCCCCAAAATCCTTCGGAGTCCATTAGGATCATCGAGGATCAGCTCGCCGAACGCGAGAATGCCCTGGAGTTCGAGACCAAGCAGAATCTCGACATGAAACGGGAGTTGAGCAAGTACAAAGTCAAAGAGGCAGGATCTGGAATCGAAGCGTTGGTTGCCAATGCCTCGACACTCGACGGCATCAAGGTGGTTTCCTCAAAGGTTGACGCGTCTACGATGGACGAACTCAAAAGCCTGGGAGACATGTTGCGCTCGAGGCTCAGCAGCGGTGTAGGATTGCTTGCCAGCATTATTGATGACAAGGTTGCACTCGTATGCGTGGTAACCGACGATCTCATTGCCAACCACAATTTGAAAGCCGGAAGCATTGTAGGTGAAGTTGCTAAGCAGGTGGGAGGCGGTGGCGGCGGACGACCACACCTCGCCACAGCAGGCGGGAAAGATGTCACGAAGCTCAATGATGCCCTGCATCGCACCGTCGAAATCGTCCAGTCTATGCTCACAAAGTAGTCAGGAGCCGAGGTCTATTTCCCTTGGGTCTTCTCGTTTTCTTAACTCTTCCTACTTAACTCATACGTGTCATTTCCCTATGGCTCATTTACCCGTCACGATTCTGGCCCGTCAGGCATACATTGAAGATCAGCTAAAGGCAAGCGCAGCTGTGAAGACCAAGATCTTTGAGCACTGCACGGACAAGATTATCAGGGCTGTGGACATTATCATTAACGCACTCAACCAAAAGAAGAAGATCCTCCTTTGCGGCAACGGGGGAAGCGCAGCTGACGCACAGCATCTGGCAACTGAATTCGTGGTTCGCATGAGCCCGGCCATTCAGCGACCGGGAATCCCGGCAATTGCTCTCACCACGGATACCTCGATGCTCACGGCGGGTGCAAACGACTTGGGGTATGACAAGGTCTTCGCCCGTGAAGTGGACACCCTCGGCAACCACGGCGACGTCCTGATAGGAATCAGTACAAGCGGGAAGTCCGAGAGTGTCAACCTCGCATTCAAGGCCGCCAGGGCAAAGGGACTTGCAACTATAGGATTTCTCGGCAGGGACGGTGGCACATCGAAAGACCTTGTCGACCTGGCAATCATCGTGCCGTCCAGCGACACACAGCGAATCCAGGAAGGGCACATCACGATCGGGCACATCGTGTGCGGGCTGGTTGAACGCGAGATGTATGGCTGAACATCAGCCGGATCAGGGCCCCATGCCAATGAGCAGGTCACGTCGCGGCGATTTCCTCATCCCACTCCTTACGGTGGCTTTCGATGCCGCCGCCATCGAACTCTCATTCCTGCTTTCCTTCTGGCTTCGTTCTTTCAGCCCCTTCTTCAGCGCGCTCGGTTTTGTACACGCTGATGCGCCACCTATCAAGTCGTACTGGCTCGGTTCCTTGTTCGTGATTCCCGTCTGGTCGCTTCTGTTCCATGCCCGAAAAATGTACGGTGCTCGCAGGAGTGTGAGTCTTTCAGATGAATTCATCAACATCATAAAAGTCGTCAGCCTCGGAATGCTCATCGTCATGAGCATGGCATTCTTTTATCGCGCGTTCTCATATTCGCGAATTGTGTTTGCCCTGTTGTGGATCACCTCCATTACCTTCATCTTCATCGGACGTGCCACTGTTCAGATGTTCGAGCGCCACTTGTTTCGTCAAGGCAAAAACCTCCTCCATTCTGTCATCGTCGGAAATGATAACCTCGCAAACGATGTGCATACCCGCCTGAACCGCCACCCGAGCTTCGGGATCGATATCCGCGGCTACTTCGCAGATACCGCAGCGAACGTGGAATTGAATCTCAGCAGGGCACCATACCTCGGGAGCATCTCTGAAGCTCCGGCATTCATCATGAGCAACAGTATCGAGCTCGTTTTCATCGCCCTCCGTTCACGGGACCACGCGAAGCTATTCGAACTCATCTCAGCATGTGAGGGGGTGAACGTCGAATTCATGATGGTGCCCGATGTCTTGGAAATCCTGACAAGTCAGGTGAAGGTCAAAGAACTTGAAGACATCCCGTTCTTGCGCATCAAGAGTATTCCCATGAGCACCTGGGGAAGGATTCTAAAACGAGTCTTTGACATCGCCGTGTCATCCACACTTCTTGTCGGCCTCTCACCGTTGTGGCTTTTGATTGTGCTCCTTGTCCGTCTTGACTCGAGGGGTCCGGTTTTTTTCAGGCAAGACCGGGTGGGCCTTGATGGGAAGAAATTCACGATGTACAAGTTTCGATCCATGAAAGTCGGAGCCGAGGTAGGAACTGGTCCAGTGTGGACCAAGAAGCACGATCCGAGGCGAACACGTATTGGCGTCCTTCTGCGAAGACTGAGCATCGACGAGGTTCCGCAACTGTACAATGTCTTGAATGGCGACATGAGTCTGGTCGGCCCGCGCCCGGAGCGTCCATTCTTTGTCGATCAATTCAAAAGTCTTGTGCCAAAATACCTTGACCGCCACCGGGTGAAAGCAGGCATGACGGGTTGGGCACAGGTGAACGGCCTTCGCGGAGAAACATCGCTCGAGGAACGCATCAGATTTGATCTTTACTACATCGAAAACTGGTCGCTCACCTTCGATTTCAAGATCCTCCTCCGCACTCTGCGCGCAGCGCTGAGTGCCAAAGGAGCGGAATAGCCATGATACCACTTTGCGTGTTTTACATCCACATCATCGGTGCTGCGGCGGCGTTCACAAAGCGCTGGCAGGATGAGGGGTTGGGAGAGGGGATACTCGCAGTTTTATTTGTGAGCCTGCTATTTTTTGTCGGTTGGTCGATCACCTCGTTCATACTCAAACTGGCAATGTCAAAGGAGGGACTTGGGCCTGCGTTCGACCGTGATGCTGCATCTCTCCTGCTGCTGACCGTGGCTGAGGCGGTATTCTACTACTTTTACTTGCGAAAAGACCACAGCGAAGTGTCAGCCTGACGCGCAAACTGAACAGGCACGGTCAACGCCACCGAAACCGGATATCAAAAGTAACGAGGTAGGTCTGGTCATAGGGGGGACGAGGCGTGGAACTGCTCGAATTGCCAGATGCGTACGGCCTTCATGTTATTGAGTGGCTCCGGGCGGGACCACAGACGACGGAGAGAGCGGAAAT
>Ga0299912_10003925_pt1 | contig 12146 bp, 13 predicted proteins | sample RVTome_2_FD_207667 | JGI IMG/M metagenome (GOLD analysis project Ga0299912, IMG submission 207667) | Soil microbial communities from uranium-contaminated site in the Upper Colorado River Basin, Wyoming, United States - RVT95D214 (version 2) ... | reverse complement strand
AGGAGAAATGACAAGAGCCAATAGGAAAATAGGTCTTGGCGTAATGGGATGGGCTGACATGCTCATTCAGCTCGGCGTGCCTTATAATTCTGATACAGCTATAAAACTTGCAGAAAGTGTAATGGAATTCATACAAAAAGAAGGCAAAAACGCATCATCAGCAATTGCAGAGGAGCGCGGCGTCTTTCCAAACCATAAAGGGAGTATTTATGAAGGAAAGACGAAGCTGAGAAACGCTACTGTTACAACCATCGCACCAACAGGCACACTTTCAATAATCGCTGCCTGTTCATCAGGCAGCGAGCCTATCTTTGCAGTCTCTTATATAAAGACTGTAATGGAAGGAACAAAGCTCATAGAGGTAAACCCTTATTTTGAAAAGGTTGCAAAGGAACGCGGGTTCTGGTCCAGGGAGCTTATGGAGAAGATTGCAGATAAAGGTTCAATAAAGGAATTTAAAGAGGTGCCGGATGATGTAAAGGCTGTATTTATTACTGCCCATGACATTGCACCAACTGAACATATCACAATGCAGGCAGCATTCCAGAAATTCGTTGATAATGCTGTCTCAAAAACCGTGAATTTCCCTCACAATGCTGCGCCAAAAGATGTCGAGGACGTATATCTGCTTGCATATAAACTCGGATGCAAAGGGGTTACCGTTTACAGGGACGGCTCAAGAGAAGAGCAGGTACTTACAAAAGGCAAAAAAGGTAAGAAGCAGCAAGCAGCAGATTCGAGACAGAAGATTGTTCCAAAGAAAAGGCCTGAGGTCATAAAAGGTACGACCAGACTCATGAAAACAGGCTGCGGCAATCTCTATGTGACCATAAACGAGGATGAAGAAGGACATCTTTTTGAGCTGTTTACGTCAATGGGCAAGGCGGGAGGATGTGCCGCAAGCCAGTCTGAAGCCATCGGAAGACTCGTCTCACTCGCATTCAGGACCAATGTAGAGCCTGATGAAATAGTAAAGCAGATGAAGGGGATTTCGTGCCACTCACCTATATGGCATGATGGAGGAAGAATCCTTTCATGCTCTGACGCCATAGCAAATGCACTCGAGAAGTACAATGTAAAAGGTGAAAAGGGCAATGGAGACAGACACAAAGTAGTTCTGCTAATGGGCGCATGCCCGGAATGCGGCGGCGCAATAGAACACGAAGGCGGCTGTGCCGTCTGCCATAATTGCGGGTTTACGAAATGCGGGTAATTGCATGAATGATGACAAAGACATAAAAAGAATCGTTCATTATTTCAAAGGCCAGGACGAAGTCTCAGCTCTTTATATTTTTGGAGGTTATGCTAAAGGCAGGAAGACAGGAGAAAGTGATATAGATGTTGGAATACTTGTGGATGAATCTAGATTAAAGAGGAGAAATTTTGAATTTTTCAAGAAAAAGTATTACGCTGCTTCACCCGCATTTTCGATGCGGCTTGTAGATATTGTAATCTTAAACACCGCACCTCCCTTTTTGAAACATCAGGTTCTTAAGACAGGCAGGGTTCTCTTTGACAGGAACAGAAAATTAAGAGTCAGTTTCACAACGAACGCAATCACAGAGTATCTCGATTATAAGCCGATTCAGGATACTTATCTAAAAGCATTAGCAAAACGTATCAGGAGGACTACAGTTGGTAGATAAACCTCTTATCCTCAGAAAGATTGATAGAATAGAAACCTATCTAAAACAGATAAGGCAGAAAAAAGACTCAGGTATCGAAGCATTTAAAAAAGACAGGGATCTTCAGGGTATTGTCCTCTTTAACCTGATCCAATCAATTCAATCATGCATTGATATAGGGACACACATTATAAGCGACTCGGGATGGGAGATGCCAGGTTCACAAGCAGATATCTTCGAAACCCTCGCACAGAAAAAGGTTATAACCAAGCCACTTGCAGGAAAGATGATTAAGATGACCGGATTTAGAAACAGGATTGTTCATGAATATGAAAAAATAGATTTGAAGATTGTCTATGAAGTATGGAGAAAAAACATTGGAGATATTGAAAGATTCTGTAAGGCTGTTGTCTTTAAGTTTGGGCTTTAATAGGAGATTACTGAAATGTCATGAAAGAATTAACTGATAAACAAATTAAAAGGCAAGATTTTGTTGATAATGCTATTTTCAATCTGATTCAGTCTCTTAACACGACAGATAAGGCAATTAATTGGGATATAGAAATGATTGGCGAAGTCAGAGATGTTACAAGAGAATGGATGGTTGAAAGATTGAAAATTACAGATGAGCAGAATTTTTATCCGTATTTAGAGGATTAGGCAGCGAGGAGAATATGAGAGGTGTCCCTCTAATTTTCTATAGAATTTGAAGACTATCTGAAGGGATTCGAAGTCTTTAAATCTAAAACGTGAAGATGTTTTTGATTGAGAGGAGGAAGAAGGAGGTTAAAGGAAATGGATAAGCCACCTTTAGATGTTGAACAGGCGATCGACTTAATTCTATCCACGCCCTCAATGTTCTCTAAGCATAGCGAAGGGCAAAGGGAGTTTGGAAAATTGATAGTTGAAGAATACTACTTAAAACTTAGAGAAGAAAATAAAAATGATCCTGTTGCATATAGATATTTAGTTAATCTATTTGCCTCAATCTCATCTGCTGTGCGCGCGTTTGGTGTCCAGCATTCGATTTTTGAAACAAGCTGGAAAACAATCGAAGATATAAAACAAAATGAGATAGAGGCGGCTAAAAGGATAACCGATTATTCACCTTTCAGAGGCGGACATTTTTGGGAAAAATTTCAAGGACTAATGATTTCTTTATTCGGAGGTGGTGGCATCGGCGCAGTAGCTAGTGTTTTTTTAAAAACAGAAAATTACAGAACCCTTATTATTGCCCTTGTATTCGTGGGCTGGGCAGTCGGAATAATCAGTTTTGATTATTGGCTCAATAGAAGAAAAGATACGGGGATCAATAAAGTGCTTAAGAAATACCCTACTGATGTTTCGGCCAAATGGAAAGCCGACATAATACCACAATACAAAAAAATCATTAAGCAGTTCTTATTGTCTGCCATTAAAGTGCGAGAAGAATTCTATCCAAGTCTACCGACATTTGATGATTCAAAAATATATCAGTCTGACATGTTGCCTCATATTCAATTCGAGGAGTCAAAGACCGGCAAGACAAAATTAACCAATGAAACAATCGATAAGCATATCGATAGTATTATTGAAAGGCACTTTGCCTTTTAAGGAGGGCAGAGATGTCAAATAAAGCTAAAGATATTATTAACCCTAAGCAATCTAACATTTTCAGAATCATCTTCTTATATGTTGGACAAGGAGACGCTACGCTTTTAGTCGTACCCGAAGGCAACAACTATAAATATGTATTGATAGACTCAAACCATGATGAGTCATCAGGTGGCATAGATTTAATCAAACTTTTAAAAGATCTTTTTGATGGAGAAAAAAAGAAGCTTGATGTTTATATAAATACTCATCCTCACAAAGACCATTTATCAAGAGTAAAAGAAGTTTATAATGAAGTTGGTATTGAGCAATTGTGGCACTCTGGTCATAAACCCGGAGGAGAATACAAGGAAGTATATGAAGATTTAGAGTTTGTAATAAAAAAGCTTGGTGACAAAAATGTTTTTCGTCTCAAAGGAAGTAAAGAAGACAATAAATTAGATGAGAAAATTATAAAATTAGGAGATATAAATTATAACGTACTGGCACCTGCTGCTTATGTATCTGATGAAATTGAAGATGAGAAACCAGAGGAAAGATATAAAAGAATTCATGAGCAATGCGGGGTTATAAGATTTAGGTATGGTCGTGACGAAAAACAAATATTAATAACTGGTGATGCAGATTATAACGCATGGAAAGAGCATATCACTGATTATCATAAAGATAGGTTGCCCTCAACTGTACTCAGTGCTGCTCATCATGGATCAAACTCTTTTTTCTGGAAAAACTCTGATACGAGTGAAGAACCTTATAAAAAGCATATTGAGAAAATAAGTCCGACATATATTATAGTGAGTGCTCCAAAAACCAAAGAAAGCAAACATGGTCATCCTGATAAAGAGGCGATGGACCTATATAAAGAAAAAGTAGGAGAGGATAATGTCTTTCACCTCGGGAACAAAAGAGAGAGTGTAATTGTTGATATTGAAGATGACGGAAGTATAGACGTATATCCAGATGACGAATTAGTAGAAAATTATGGAATTAAAAATGGGAACGATGACGGAGGTAAGGGCAAAGCGATATCTTCAGCCGCTGTAATAACTAAAGTAGATAAGAAGCCGATGGGCGTTTAATGGATTGGTTCTCACGACATACTTATTGGTTATATACAGAAACCAAAGAGCTTTCGAATAATTCCATCTACAAAGAACGTTACCAGTTCATAGATAAGACCCTCATTTCTACAGGAGATATATTAGTCCACAAAGCACAAACCCAATATTTCCCTATTCTTATCGTATATCCTGATGCAACACCTTATGTGCCTCCTACCATATATGTTTTAGATACTCCACCGGATGAGGATGCCGCAAGAGAATATTCAAAACAATCACCTGATGAAATCAAAAAGAATGTGCAGACCAATGTGAAATATTTCAATAGACGCCATCAAAATGAAGATGGAAGCATTTGTTTTATAGAAACAGGTGATATGCATTCTGAGAATGCGGAAGTATATCAGATTAAAGAAATTATAAAGCGGTTAAGGATATGGCTTTCAGGAAAAATACCTAAAGACAGCAGAGAAGTTGAGTTATTCCATCATTTTAAAAATAGAACATACGAAATACAATATCTCCTTCCAGACCTATTTTTCGACACAGAAATAATAAAGGGAACATTTTATGCGGGATTATCCAGTCTAATACCCGCCAATCTACTTCCCAATGGCATTGCAAAAAAGACATATATGGGCTTAATGCTATTTGGCGTAAATGCTGGAGGCGTGACAATCCTTCCTAAAATATACACAAAAAAGCAACTCATTCTTTTTACGCCTATTCCCAATATAGAAGAGATAGTTGTTCCTGAAAAGATAGAAGCAAAGCGAGATGCAATAAAAAAGGAAGAATTGATTGAAGGGTATTGGTGGGACATTTCAAAAGAACCGGAGCCCTTTTCGGATATAAATACCTTGGCAAGATATGTAGGCGAAGATGGTGAAAATATAGGAATTGGAGAACTCATAGAAACTCTAAGAGAGTCGCTATCTCAATTACAAGACATGATCCATATAGGATTACGATTCCATGGTAGATGGAGAGAAAAAGATTGGCAGATGCTTAGGCTTAGGAGAGGAAGCCGAATTCCGAGTGTGACGACCAAAGAGGATGAACTAAAAGACAGATTATTCGATTATTCTACTGAAGCAGTTTACCAGGAGTATTTCACCGATGGGTATTTCCATATGCGCAATAAAGGCAGGGCTGAGAGAGACGTTTTAAAGAAAGCCAGCATCTCTATCGTCGGATGCGGCGCGCTTGGCTCTGAAGCCTCTGATGCATTAAGCAAAGCAGGAATAGGTAGAATTTTATTAGTTGATAAAGATGAAATTAGAGCGCACAATTCTATTAGACATTGTTTGGGAATAGATGAAATAAGTCTTCCTAAAGTATATGGAATGGCTCGGCACATAGTTTTGCATAATCCCTTTGTGGATACAGATATAAAGCATACAAATATTCTTCAAAGCAAACTCGAAGATTACTTGCCCGAAGGGAATATAGGGCTTTCGACAATTGCTGACGATAATATAGAGGCCTATCTTAATGAGCAAGCAACTATTGAGGGGCGAACAGTTTTTTATTGCAGGGCTTTGCGCGGGGGGAAAGCTGCACGTATGTTCCGTGTTATTCCACAAAAAGACGCTTGTAAAGCATGCTTATCTCTATATAGCAAGGAAGAAGGGGCAAGTTTTATCGATATCGAAGAAGATCAAGAATTGCCAGCAATAACAAATGAATGCAATAATCCCGTGAGACCTGCGAGTGCCGCAGATCTTAAGATAATAGCAGGCATTTTCTCCCGAATAGTTATCGACTATTTACAAGGGATTAACACAGATAAGAATCATTGGATATGGAGCACAGAATCTCTAAGACAGATTAAGCTTGAAAACTCAAGTTACGGTTTAATACATGCCACAAATATTTTGCCGCATCCTAATTGCCCTATTTGCCAAAAGCTTGAAGATATAAAAGTAAAAATTGTCGGCGAGGCTTATGAATTTATGAAGAAAGAATTGTCTAATTCAAATGATATAGAGACTGGAGGAGTACTAATCGGCCATAGAACTTCGGGTGGTCAATATATAATCTCGAAGGCAACCGGTCCAGGCCCAAAGGCAGTAAGAACAAAAACGCTATTTGAAAAAGATGAAGAATATTGTCAAACGGAACTCGTAAAGGCATTTGAAGAACTTAAGGACAAAGGACTTTACTTAGGTGAGTGGCATTACCATCCAGTTGGAAGCAATGAACCTAGCGGACTAGATATCAAAAGCTTGACTGAGATAGCAAGTCAGGACAATTATAGAATAGACAAGCCAATTATGCTGATATTTTCACCTTCTTTAGAATTTGCTATTACAATTCATGATAAGAATGGGCAATGCGTCAGGCTGAAAACTGAGATAGGTGAAAATGAAAAACAAGAAAAAGGGGCGGTTCTAATTGAATATTAAAAAACCAATAACGACCATGATCATCGGCGATAGAATATGACAGACTTGAAGGATGAGAGTATCCATCTCGTCGTCATGTCCTTGACTGACATAATCCGCCCAGATTATCATCAAGCTATACAAATGATTCTATGAAACAAACATCAACACATCTAATAGACAGCACACTTTTTTCTTTTGAGGGGTCATCAGTTGATTTTCTCGATATCAAGCTTGAGAATCAGGCGTGTTATTCCGTTGAACAGCAAGCTGCTTTAACTGAAATAGATACTCTTGACAGCAAATTGATGCAACACTTTCATAGTAAAATCAGAGTCCAACCGGCATTGACACGGCAGCTTGTCAGTTTTCAAGCAAATAAACCTATGCCAACCTACCGCTGGTATAAATACAAAGAGGCTTTTTCCGCATCTCTCATTGAAATTTTATTGTCTAAATATGGGATTGCATCCGGCAAGGTGCTTGATCCTTTTGCAGGAAGCGGAACGGCATTGTTTGCAGCGAGCGGTGCTGGAATTGATGCTGATGGGATTGAACTGCTTCCTGTCGGGCAGCAGATTATCCTTGCGCGAGAATGTCTGGACAAAGAATTTACAGAAGATGATTTTAATAGCCTTAAACGGTGGGGGATGGAGCGACCTTGGTGTCAATCAAAAGTCAGAATACCTCTTTCTGAATTGCGCATTACGGCCGGGGCCTATCCAAAGCAGACCTTCGAATTAATCGAGCAGTATATGGGGGCTTGGCAGAGAGAAAACGACAGAGTTCAGTCTGTATTACGCTTTGCCTTGTTATGCGTACTTGAGTCAATCAGCTTTACGCGCAAGGATGGACAGTATCTCCGCTGGGATTATCGTTCAGGCCGCAGGCTGGGGACAAGACCATTCAACAAGGGAGAAATACTAAATTTCGATAAGGCAATATGTTCCAAAATAAACGAGATTTGTAGTGATTTAGAAGCAGGCAAGGATACCTCAGAACTATTTTCCATAAAAGTTTTACAGGGCGATATTCGTCTTTTTTGCGGTTCATGCCTTGATATAATGCCTGAACTCTCTGAGAATTCCTATGACGTAGTGGTGACATCTCCACCTTATTGTAACCGCTATGACTATACAAGAACGTATGCATTAGAATTAGCCCTGCTTGGGATAGGAGAGAAAGAGATAAGCAGGCTTAGACAGGAAATGTTAAGTTGTACTGTTGAAAACAGGGCTAAGGATTTATTGAAAATCAATCCGGCATGGAGAAACGCCATAGCTGCTGCAGACAGTCAGGAATTGTTACAGGCTGTTTTGCGTTATCTTGAGGAAGAAAAAGCCGAGGGTCGGTTAAACAATAACGGTATCCCGCGAATGGTGCGCGGCTATTTTTATGAAATGGCTTGCGTTATAGGCGAATGTGCGCGTGTCTTAAAACCAAACGTCCTTCTATTTATGGTAAATGACAATGTGCGTTATGCAGGAGCAAGTATTTCAGTTGATATGATTCTTTCCAACATAGCCGAAAAATTGGGATTCAACATAGAAAATATTCTTGTTTTACCAAACGGGAAAGGCAACAGCAGCCAGCAAATGGGGAAACACGGCCGTGATCCGTTAAGAAAATGTGTTTATGTCTGGAGAAAGTTATAGTGGTCAAAAACAAACCGCACCGCAAACATCTGTCCGGCAGTTCCGATCTCGTGACTACTTATGAAGAAATCAGAGCTGGGTTCGTTTCTTTAGCACTTGAAAAAAATCGTAGAGCTACGCCCTTTGTGGAGCAAGCACGCTCTTTGAAAGCGGTTGCATCCCAAGCCAAAACTCCTGCGGATTTGCTTATCATTGAAAGCATTCAACCTGCCCTATTGACAGCTTCAGGGGTGTCAGACAAAGCAATAAATTATCTTCTCTCTCAAGACAAGATGGAAGCAATCCAGGGATTGATAGCAAAATATCTTGAACCCGCAGGAGCAGCCTTTGTTGAGGAATTAGTTTTCAGATTTCTGTTAACAAGGGGGGATACCTTGGGCGGTTCAATGCGAAATATCGGCGGAGTCATGGGGGAGCGTAAACTGACGCGCGCAACGCTTGCGAACCTTGCGCTTGCAGGAATCCCTTATCAGTGGCTTCATTCTGACAGCAAAGAGTGGATAATAGGCAAAGAGGAAGATGCTGATATAGAACTATATCTTACTGCGCTCTGTTGGTCATTCAAAGGCAGAGATCGTACTATGATTTATAACCGAACGGTACCTTTTATAGGGAAAAATATAGATTTGTGCCTTCTTGATTGTAATTCTCAAGAACTGAAAACTGCCTTTACTACTCCAGCTCGCTACGTTGCCCTTGGAGAACTCAAAGGAGGTATTGATCCTGCTGGAGCAGATGAGCACTGGAAAACGGCAAGAACATCCTTAACTCGTATACGCAAAGCGTTTACTGATAACGGACTTTTCCCTTATATATTTTTTGTTGGTGCAGCAATTGAAAACAGCATGGCTGAAGAAATCTGGCATCAGTTGGAAGATGGGACGTTGAGCAATGCTGCCAATTTGACCAATGCAGATCAAGTTGCGTCTTTGTGTGGCTGGCTATGCAGTTTATAAAACATCTTTGAAAATGCCGCAAAGAAACAGCTTGCAATGGTATTGAGCATGATAGAAGTCTTATAGATGTTGAAAAGGTTGTCATTGGGAAAACGGGAAGAAATGAATGTATAATGGATGATTGAATTTTTTCTCATGGAGAGTTAAGAATGGAAATCAAGATTACATTTCCGGGCGGGAAAAAGGTTAATGCCGAGTTTGACGGGTTTGTTATCAAAACAGACCAGCCGGTGAAATACGGCGGGGAGAACTCCGCTCCTTCTCCGTATGACCACTTTCTTGCTTCTATCGGCACATGCGCCGGTTTTTTTGTCCTCAGTTTTTGCGGGAAACGAAATATCCCCACTGAAAATATTTCCCTTGTAGAGCGTCTTGAACATGGTAAGACAAAAGATGGAAAAACTTTCATCGAAAAGATTGTTCTTGAAATAATCGTGCCGCCGGATTTTCCGGAAAAATACCATAGTGCCCTAATTAAGGTTGCTGATCAATGTTCTGTAAAGAAGGCCATTCTCAACCCACCGAAATTCGAGGTGAGAACGTTGGTAAAAAGTAGTTGATATAAATTCACTCCATTGAAGATTAAAAAAACCGAACACAAAAAGATTAAGTCACACATAACAAAAGACGGGTCTATTGTCCGTGAGTTGATGCATCCGGATATCTTCCCTGACATAAAACAGAGCCTTGCAGAAGCAAACGTTCCTGTTGGTGGTGAAACCCTGTTACACCGGCATATCAGGAGTGATGAAATTTATCACATCATCCAGGGACACGGGATGATGGTTTTGGGAGATGTGAAAATCGAAGTCGTTCCCGGCGATACCGTCTATATCCCTTCCAATACCCCACACAAAATCCGGAATAAAGGTGATACTCCTCTTACAATATTGTGTTTCTGCTGCCCTCCGTATTCGCATGAGGATACAGACGTAATATAATGGTTGTTAATACAAACCAGAGACACATAATAAGGCGGTCATTAGTAAGGCGACATTCTTATCACTTTTTGTCATTGCGGCTTGTCCGCAATCCTTCTGGTTTTTTCAGAAAGATTCCCGACAAGCGGGAATGACATCAATGTAGCTTTACTTATAGCCGTCTTAGTAATATATTTTGCAAGGCTTTTTTCTGCAATATTTTGTTTAATAAAGAGATATGATCAACATGATTTATAAAAGTGAAAAGTAAAACCACAAACAAAATACTTGGGGTAGTAGGTAGCCCCCGGAAAAAGGGGAACACACATATTTTAGTTTCCCGGATACTCAAGGGGGCAGAAGATGAAGGATCTCCAACGGAAATCCTTTTTTTAGGCGACTTGAATATCCGTGAGTGTGACGGATGTCATATCTGCTGGAAAGGTAAACAGTGCAGTAAAAAAGACGATATGAACAAGATTTATCCAAAGATTATTCAAAGTGATGTAATTATTTTTGGCACGCCCGTATACTGGTATGGACCAACTGCTTTGATGAAATGCTTTATAGACCGTTTTGTCTATTTTAACTATCCTGAAAATAGAGCGAAGATAAGAGGGAAATTGGCAGTAATAGCAGTACCTTTCGAAGAAGAAAATCCGAAAACCGCTAACCTGTTGGTTAATTTTTTTAAAAAGAGTCTTCAATACCTGGAAATGCAGTTAATCGACAAGATACTTGTTCCTGGAGTAAGCCGTAGAGGTGACATTGTAAAAAAAGGAGACCAGTTAGAAAAAGGCTATAAACTTGGCAGAAAATTAGCTAAATATGACAGATGAAGAGGCAGCTTCTAATGGCTGCATTGATTACCAATCTGCTTGAAGAAAAAGGTTAAGCAATGAAAGTAAGAGTAAGAAAATATGAGGAGGTGTCACCTGTAGAGTTTCTTGTTTTAAGGGATAGACTTGGGCTTAAGAGATATAGAAAGAGCACTAAAAGGGACAAAGAGGAGAGAGAAATTCTCCTTGACCTAGGGTTAAAAAAGATGGAGGAGAAGGAAAAAGATGACTTCATTCCTCTGGGATACAGAAGGAGGAGGCTGAAAATTCTATGATTATACTCACTAAGAACTTTAGTAGAGAAAAAAAGGATTAAAAGAATTATCTTTATTTTTCTGATACTATCCTTTAGAGCTGCGTCTCAAGAAAATCTATGGTATATGTCTCTAAAGTGTCTTCAGAATGTTTTGAGTGATATTTCATTATGGCTTTAGCTACAGCAGAAAATTTGTCACCAGGCAAGGTATGTGGAATTATAAGCACTCCACAATGCGGCCGATGTTCATTAAAAAACTGAACAGTCAGGCGGATAAAGTCATTTCTGTTACGGGTTACGAGACACCTTCCCTCAGAAGAAGCTCGCTCCAATTGTTCTAAATCAGTAGCCTGTAACATTCCAATCTCATGAGCGCTGATGGCATCTACATGATGTTTTCTGAGTATTTCTGCAATTTTAGGACTGAGGTCTTCATCGAGGTAATATTTCAACGACTACCCCTGACGAGAAAAGGATATTTTTTATGGATACGTTCACTATTCAATTCTTCATTCTGCTTTATAAGACGGTCAATCTCTTCTGTATAGATATTGTAGTAGCCTGTAGCAGCTCTTAGTTGCTGCTCGGTAAGCCAGTGATATGCCTTACGCAGGCGGGTAAAATCTTCAGCAACACCTTTGTATGTTGCGATTACCTCCCAGACCTCGATACCTGTGCCCGCAATCCGCGCCCTCCTTCCTGTAGTTCCTTCAGTAAAAATAATACTCGGACAGCGTGTCATCCTCACAGCTTCTTCAAGTAACTCATTTGCTACAGCAGAAAACTCTTTGCCTGAATCTCTTGATATCTGTTCAATCTCTTTAAGTGTTTTTTCCTGAATCCTGATGCTCTTT
>Ga0299912_10003924_pt1 | contig 12147 bp, 16 predicted proteins | sample RVTome_2_FD_207667 | JGI IMG/M metagenome (GOLD analysis project Ga0299912, IMG submission 207667) | Soil microbial communities from uranium-contaminated site in the Upper Colorado River Basin, Wyoming, United States - RVT95D214 (version 2) ... | reverse complement strand
CTGATTTGGAGGACAATCAGATCTCTTTTTGTCCTCATTTGGACCCACCTCCTTGCCAACCTTGAAATAAAAAACCACATCAAGGGGGCTCTAATCGCTCCCTAAACACATTCTTCAGGATCGACTACTTATAATGAATCCAGACAACGAGAGACCCCTAAATGGTGAATCTTACCTATAGCGAAGCTTACGTCCATTCCTTTATAAGCATCTCTAAAAAAGACCTAAAGTTAGGCGCACTTTCACATATATTGTTAGGTCTTTATGTTTGTGATTTTTTAGACACCATCGAAACAGAAGACCATCAAAATTTTCAAAAAAGAGTCAATGAATACTTCCTAAACCCCAGTCATATATGGGGTCAAGGGAGCCTATTATTTCCAATACTCGAAAAATTAAGACAATCAAACTTATTGGAAATAAAAAAAGAAAAAATATTCAATTGCTTCTCTCTGATTCATTTCAAGACAAAGAAGAACAAGCTTTATCTATTCTCCACCTCAATTGATGATTTGAATACGTTTATTTTCGATGCTCTCACCAAGTACAAAGACGTTACAGACGAAAAAAAATTAGCGAAATCAATAAAAACCTTTAATAGAAATCTGTTTTCCATATTCAAAACGCATAAAAATGAATGTTCAACCTATGAGTTAAGATTTTTTTGGCCGAGTACTCATGCACCTGAAGTGTATGAATGCATACAGGGATTGTTTGATGAAAAGTATTATAGAAAAGAAAGCAACAAAGACAAATACATCACGCAAGGTCACGACTTAATTTTAAAACTTCGCAAACATCAGTTGTATATTAAAAAGTGTATGCAGAATTTTTTTAACATCCGCTTTTTTGCAAAAAAAAGAAAAATAGAAATTCCTTCTAAAGGAACATTTTTTGAAAATATTTCTGATAAAAATGTCATCGATATCGCCAAAGAAAGATATATTCGTAAAATAGGATCTCATTCGAAAATAGAATTTTCTCTTATAAAGGTTCAAGGAAAACAATGGAAAACGATTTGCATCGAATCAACCAAGATTCATCATGTATTGGCCCTCTCCTTTCTTATTAACCAAAAACATTCGGAAAAGTTAACCTATGCTGAGTTTCTCAAGAAATATGCGAACAAAACAAAACCTTAGCCGCCCCTGAAGTTCGTTCCATGACCAGCGAAAGGTAGGAAGGCCACTCCAGCGATTCATTTTTCGCCATTTCAATTACAACCACAGCGTCCTTGGCCAGCCAGCCTTGGTCAAAAAGTTGGGTCAAGGTCGAAAGAACAAGTTCCTGACGATAAGGAGGATCCAAAAACACGAGATCGAAAGGTTCTATTGCTGGTGGTTTCCGTAGGTGACGGACATCTTGCTCTAAAACAGAGGATCGAGGAAGCTCAAAGATTTTTACATTTGCATACAAAACAACAAGGGTTTCTCGATCGTTTTCCATAAATGTGACCGATTTTGCCCCTCGCGAAAACGCTTCAAGCCCTAATGCCCCCGTCCCTGCAAAGACATCTAAAACGGCCTTGTCTCTCAAAATGCCTGGCCCAAAGGCAGGGTTATGGAGAAGGATGTTAAAAATCATTTCCCGCGTTCGATCGGCCGTGGGGCGTGTGCCCTCATGGACCGGCGCTAAAATTTTCTTGCCTCTATACTTTCCGCCAACGATTCTCATGGATTTAATCATACGTAAATGTAAAGGTTTCTTGAAGAGGAAAGAGACAGCCTACGCGAAATTGCCCTACCACACAGTCCACTGGTTGTCATCCTTGGGTAAGAAAAACTAATGCTTCGCCCACAAATGGATAAACAAAAGTTATTCTTAAATGATAGGCGGGACAAAGCTTTTTTGTCCATACATGACAATGTGACGCAGTAAGTGATGAAAAGTGCACCCACGTAATAAACGTTGCCGATCACGAAAAGACCCATTACGTTAAAATAATGGTTAAGTCTTTTTTAAAACATAAGGATGGGAGCGAAGCCCCCGATTATATTGCTGCCCTTGATTTGGGTACCAATACATGTCGTCTTTTGATTGCGGCTGTGACCCCGGAAGGGCCTCAAGTGGTTGATTCTTTTGTAAGAGTCATTCGGTTGGGGGACGAGCTGGCAACCAAAGGACATATTTCGGAAGAAGCAACGCAAAGGGCTTTGGCGGCTCTCACCATTTGTGCTGAAAAATTAAATGGTTACAAAATAACCCGCAACCGCTTTATCGCAACAGCTGCCTGCCGCCAGGCCTCAAACCGGGAAGTTTTCTTAGAAAAAATTCGCTCAAAAACGGGGCTGGAGTTGGAAGTCGTTTCCACGGCTGAAGAGGCCCGTCTTGCAATTGTAGGCTGTGGTGATTTGTTAGACACAAGCACCCGCTATGCCATTGGCTTTGATATTGGGGGCGGAAGTACGGAAGTGATGTGGATGGAACTCTTTCCTAACAAACTTCCCGAAATCATTGAGTGGACTTCTTTGCCCTTGGGGGTAGTAACTGTAGGAGAGACTTTACGACATGAGCCCTCCCCTCTTTCTTTCCTGCAAAAAATCCGAAAAGGGGTCGCTGAGGAAATGAAGGCTTTCTGTGATAAGGCTTATATTTTTCCGCAACTACGAAAGAAGAATATTCAACTCATTGGGACCAGTGGAACGGTGACAACTTTGGCAGCGCTTTATATGAAACTTCAACGTTATGACAGGATGCAAGTGAATGGTCTTCAGTTAACTCCCCAAATGATCAAACAAACGGTTTCTTCTCTTTACGCCATGACCCCTGAGGCGCGATTGTTGCATCCATGTATTGGTCCAATGAGATCCGATTTGGTAATGGGAGGAGTTGCTATTTTTGAAGGAATTTACGATGTGTTTCCGATTAATCCGGTCCGCGTGGCTGACCGTGGCGTGCGGGAAGGCATCCTTGTGGATTTGATGAAGTGATGGTTAAAAAATTGACGTCTGGCCGCCCATTACACGTTCGTTTAAAACGTTCACGGGGAAGAACAGTCTCTTCCCAAAGGTGGCTTACGCGCCAGCTAAATGACCCTTATGTCCAACAGGCAAAGCTTTCTGGATATCGTTCGCGGGCTGCCTATAAGCTCGTTGAAATTGATGATAAATTCAAAATCTTAAAGCCCGGATCAAAAGTTGTCGATTTGGGCGCCGCCCCTGGCGGATGGACACAAGTGGCGCTTGAAAGGGTGGGACCGAAAGGCTTTGTTATAGGCATCGATTTAACCCCTGTGGAGCCCATTGGAGAGGCCCTTTTGATTTGTGGCGATTTCTGTGACCCGCAGGTCCTTGAAGCGCTGAAGGCGTCTTTAAAGGGACCGGTGAACGTTGTTTTAAGTGACATGGCCGCACCAAGTACAGGACATCCTCCAACCGATCACCTGCGCATTATAGCTCTGGCCGAAGAAGCCTTTGCCTTTGCTCAAGATGTCTTAGAAGCGGGCGGATTTTTTGTGGCAAAGGTTCTCCGCGGGGGAACGGAAAAGGAACTTTTGGCACTTTTAAAAAAGCACTTTGATAAAGTCGTTCACTTCAAGCCCCCCGCCAGCCGAGCTGATTCGGCAGAAATGTATGTTGTTGCTATAGGATTCCGCCCATGAAAGATGATGCACGTCTTGAAAGTACCATTGAAATTTTGACGCTTCACGGGGCCGATAAAAAGCCCTTGGATCAAATCTGTCATTCATACTTTAAAACCCGCCGTTACATTGGGTCAAAAGACCGGCAAGCAATCTCAGCCTATGTCTATGGGATCATGCGCCATAGGGCGTCTTGCGATTGGTGGGCACTCGAGCGAGGTCTTTCGCCCCTTCTCATGGCACCATTTGATGCGGCGCGGGTGCGTGTGTTGGCTTACTTATGGCTTTTTGAAAAAGTCGCGCGAGACAAAATAGGGATTTTATTTTCAGGAGAAAAGTATGCCCCCGCTCGGCTTTCAGATAAAGAACGTTCTATTTTTGAAAAATTGCCAGAGCTTCAAACCCTTTCCCCCTGGGTTGAGGGTGAGTTTCCCGAGTGGCTTTACCCTTTCCTGAAGCGTCGTTTTGGTGAGAAGTTAAAGCAAGAAATACAGGCCTTTTTAAGCCAAGCTCCCCTTGATCTACGGGTCAATACACTCAAAGCCACACGTGAAGAAGCACTTGCAACGTTGACGAAAACGGGCCTTTCCGTAAAACCTATGCCCCTTTCCCCCTGGGGTTTGCGCTGCGAGGAGCGCGAGAATATTACCCAAACGAAGGCGTTCCAGGATGGTCTCATCGAAGTCCAAGATGAGGGGTCGCAGCTCATTGTAAACGTTATGGATGTTCAGCCAGGCCAAGCGATTTTAGATTTGTGTGCAGGCGCCGGTGGGAAAACCCTTGCTTTAGCTGCCCTTCTTCAAAACAAAGGCCGCGTTGTCGCGACCGATACGGCCGGTTGGCGTCTTAAACGAACGAAGGAACGACTTAAAAGAGCAGGCGCCTTTAACGTCGAGTTACGAGAACTTACAGGACTTCAAGATAAATGGCTCAAACGCCAAAAAGAGCGGTTCGATCGTGTCCTTGTGGATGCTCCATGCTCTGGTTCTGGTACCTGGCGACGGAATCCGGACCAAAAGTGGAATATAACCTCTACAGATATTACAGAGCTTGCGGCCTTGCAAAACAGTCTGTTGGATGCAGCCGCTCCTCTCGTTAAACCTGGAGGCTATCTTGTTTATGCCACCTGCTCCCTTTTATGCGAGGAAAATGAAGATGTGGCGGGTGCATTTCTTGAAAAGAACCCAAACTTCACCCTTGTTCCTTGTGGGCTTGAAGGAACTCCATTTTTGTCATTGTCCCCCCTTCAAAACGGAACGGATGGGTTCTTTGCAGCGAAATTTGAGAAACGACAAGATGAACACACAACTCCTTCATAGCACATGCGTTGAAATCAACGGGAAAGCCGCCTTGATCTCTGGAAAGCCAGGTTCTGGGAAAACGTCCCTTGCCATTCAACTCATCGACCGTGGGGCCCTTCTCGTGGCAGATGATCAAACGATTGTAAGCCTTGAAGGAAAAACCCTTATCGCCTCCCCTCCTCCCGCCTTAAAAGGCTTTATAGAGGTAAGAGGGGTTGGCATTTGTCCTTTTCCCTATCAAGAAAAGTCGTCTCTCGCCCTTTGTGTTGAAATTTGTGAAGAAGAAGATATCGAAAGATTGCCAAAACCATTATTTATTTGTTATTATAATATTGAAGTTCGGCTACTAAAGCTTAAAAAGTTTGACCCCTTAGGAGCCATTAAAGTTGAACTAATGGTTTGCCAAGAAAATGAATCTTATGTCCAATGATCCTTCAAAAAGACCCATCATTCTTATCACAGGTATGTCCGGTTCGGGGCGTTCTTTTGCCTTAAAAACGCTGGAAGACATGGACTATGAAACCATTGATAACTTGCCTCTTTCTCTTCTTGAAACAGTCGCTCTTGCCCATCGTAAGATACCACGCCCCATGGCCATATCAGTGGACGTGAGGACGAGAGATTTTTCTTCTGAACACTTTTTGCAAGAGCTGAAAAAGCTTACGGAAGACCCAAGCTTGAAAACCCACGTCCTTTTTTTTGAATGTGATGATGAGGTTCTGGCGCGCCGCTATAATGAATCTCGTAGGCTTCATCCATTGGCCCATGAGCGCCCTGTTATTGATGGCATTCGCCTGGAGCGTCACTTGATTTCCTCTCTAAAAGAGCATGCGGATCTCGTCATCGATACAAGCATACTTACAACCTCCGATCTAAGGGGGCAATTGCGCCGTCTATTTTTACCCACAAAAGCTCCAAGCCTGAGTATTTTTGTGACCTCTTTTTCTTTCCGCCACGGCTTGCCACGAGAAGCTGATATGGTTTTTGATGCCCGTCTCTTAAAGAACCCTTTTTATGTGGAAGAGCTGCGTTCTTTATCCGGAGAAGACGCAGAAGTTGCTGATTTTATCGAAAAGGACGAGATCTACCCTTCTTTTATAAACTCTTTAAAATCGATTCTCTTGCCCTCCCTTTCTCGGTTTGAGGAAGAGGGTAGAAATTATTTAACACTCGCCATAGGATGTACAGGCGGGCAACACCGTTCTGTTTTTATCGCAAAAATATTATCAGAGTGGTTACAAATGACAAAAAAACCGGTAAAATTAAGACATAGGGATTTAAAAAAGAGAAAAATAAAATGATAGGCATTGTTCTCATAAGTCACGGTCGCCTGGCCCAAGAGTTTGCAGAAGCCCTTGAGCATGTGGTCGGAAAGCAAGACCATCTTGCAACGATTAGTTTATTTCCACAGGATGATATTGAAGCCAAACGAGAAGAAATCTTAGCAACTGTTGGCAAGGTTGAAAATGGCCAAGGTGTGGTGATTTTAACAGATATGTTTGGAGGAACTCCGTCAAACTTAGCCCATTCTTTATTAGATAAGGCAGGCGTGGAGATTGTAGCAGGCATGAACCTCCCTCTTCTTATTAAGCTTGTCAGCGTTCGAAAAACTCAACCGCTCCATGAAGCTGTCCTTTTAGCTCAAGAGGCTGGACGCAAGTATATACATGTGGCTTCTCATATCCTCCCTGACAGCCATGCCAAAAATGATTAAACAAGCAGCATTAATTCAAAACGGAAAAGGCCTTCACGCCCGAGCTTCTGCACAAATTGTGAGACTTGCTGAATCTTTTCAATCAACAACCTATGTTTGCTATCAAGATATGCGCGTCCCAGCCCAATCGATCATGGGGCTTTTGATGTTGGGGGCGGGGCAAGGGTCTGTCGTGACAATTGAGGGCGAAGGGGTGGATGCGGATCAAGCTGTGTCTTCCTTAGTTTCCTTGATCGAAAATAAGTTTGGAGAAACATAATGGTAAACCCCGTTATGGTAGAAGCAACACGCGGCCATCATCCTGAATCCCATCATCGCGGCGTGGCAGCTGTCGTGGATTCTTTGGGGCATGTGATCCGAAGCTGGGGGAATATTTATGAACCTGTTTTTGGCAGATCCGCTCTTAAATTTATTCAAGCGCTTCCCCTTATTGAAAGTGGGGCTGCCGATGCCTTCCATTTAACGTCTCAAGAAATTGCCATAGCCTGCGCTTCTCATCATGGCGAAGACATACACGTTCAAACCCTTGAAACATGGCTTCAAAAGCTAGGGAAAGATGAACGAATTTTGGCCTGTGGGATTCATCGCCCGCTCTATACCGCAATGGGCAAAAAAGGGCAGGATTTTCATGAAAAACCCTCTGTTTTACACAATGCCTGCTCTGGAAAACACTTGGGGTTTCTCACAACTGCCCTTCATCGCAATGAGCCTCTTGAGGGGTATTTTTTAAGGGAACATCCTGTCCAGCGTCGGGTGGAATTGGCTTTAAGTGAAATCACAAGCTACGATCTCGGGCAAGCCCCTCATGGTATCGATGGATGTGGAATTCCTGCCTTTGCGATTCCCGTTTATAACATTGCTCTGGCGATGGCCCGCTTTGCCGATCCTTCTCACCTTCATTATCCACGCCAAAAGGCTATTCATCGCATTCTATCGGCGATTAAAGCACATCCTGAAATGATTTCGGGGACCGATCAATTTGATACAAAGGTGATGAACCAAACCCATGGACAGGTCTTGTGTAAGGGGGGCGCTGGCGGTGTTGAGGTTGCCATTATTCCCTCCTTGGAACTTGGGGTCGCTTTAAAGATTGATGATGGGAATGCAAAAGCCGCTGAAATTGCCTTCTTAGCGATTTTACGATCTCTGGGATATGGAGATGAAGATCTCTATGAAACTTTGACGCCACGTATGCCAATCCTTACCCATAAAGGCAAAACGGTTGGCTTCCTTCAACCAACCAATTTTACAATCCTCCCCCAAGAAACGGGAAGGCATTAGTTCACCGCTTTGTAGAAAACGGGAGTAATTTATTAACCATTTCTAAAGCACTATCTATTATTCTATAAATAGATTATATTTAAATACTTAATAAGGAGAAATGTCATATGGTACGCGAAGATGAAGTTCGTAAAAAAGTCAAAGCGTTAAAACGATTTTATATGGACGTTATTAATTTTATACTCGTTAACATCATTTTGAGCTTGATTTGGTTTACTTTTGATAAAACAGGAACCTATTGGCCTAAGTATGTTATCCTCGTTTGGGGGTTGGCATTGATTTTTAAGGCCTATCGCACAGGAGTTGTTTCCCTTCTCCTCCCTCATGTTTCAGTGTTCAATGAAAATTGGGAAGAGAAAAAAGTTAAAGAAATCATGCGCCATCGTAATTTTCAACGCAAAGTTCATCCGAATAAGGACAAGAAAGACAAATAAGGGGCTGGGTACAGTTTCTAAAGAAATTTTTCCTTGCTGCCTCCGACAGGGGTGGACAAAAGAACAATTTTTATCTATAGAGCTAGCTGGTGGGCCCAGATAGCTCAGTTGGTAGAGCAAGGGACTGAAAATCCCTGTGTCGGCGGTTCAATTCCGTCTCTGGGCACCACCTATTCTATTGCAAGGCGGAGTAGCTCAGCTGGTTAGAGCAGCGGAATCATAATCCGTTTGTCGGGGGTTCAAATCCCTCCTCCGCTACCATTTTAAAGGTAATCTATGCGTCTTTTTCTTGCCATCTTCCTCCCATTTGCAGCATTTTTCACAATCGGCCGTCCTTTGGCGGGCCTTGTTTGTCTTATCCTACAAATTACTATACTTGGCTGGATCCCGGCGGCATTGTGGGCCGTATATGCAGTTAGCCAATATGAAACAGATAAGAAAATTGAAAAACACCAACGCGATTATAGAAAAAAATCTTAATATAATTATTAACTTATTTTTCACAAAAATTTCATTAAAAAACAGAAGCTTTTCGCCTTTCTTTAGGTTTTTTTGAAAGACAATCGCCTTAAAAGAAATCAATTATTAACTTTCTCGCGTTAGAATATAATAAGGATAGATAAACACGGGAGGGTGGTTATGCGATTTAAAATAGTAACATTGGTGGCCGCAGGCTTAGTCCTTTCAACGGCGCTAGCAGCATTTGATGAAAATGGGATTCATTCATTTTTAATTAAGGTAAAGGGTCAACAAGAACTCGAAACTTTGAAGAAAATGCATCAATTCAATGAAATTTTTGATAATTATCACTTTGGTGGTATTTCCCCTGACATACCAACACAGAAAGGAAAATAGTCATGGACTTTCAAGGAAAAAAATTTATTTTACTAGCATGCTCAGCCTTTATTTTAGTGAGCTGTGGCCCGAAAAAACAAGAAGAGGCGCCGCCTCCGGCAATTCAACAAGAGATGCCTCAACAAGAGATGCCCGCCCCCATACCAAACAATGAAGCATCCGTCGGTCAGCCGGAAATGTTAAAAAAACTTCAACCGCCACAACAGAAAAGCAATCAAGAAAAACTTACCCCACACCAGAAAGAGGAACTCGAAATTAACGAAGACAATGTGATGAATCCTTTTCCGGGCTAAAAGGCATATTATCCAACCTTAACTCTTTCTTCATTCTCCTTCTTTAGGATCTAAAGAAGGGGGAAGAATGAAAAAAACTCTCCATTTTAAAATCAATGGAATGCACTGTGTTACATGTGCAACGCGCGTCGAGCGGGCGATGGCCTCTGTAGAAGGAGTCAAGAAAGCCGTAGTGAACTTTGTCAATGAAAAGGCTTCCGTTGAATTTGAATCCGCCCCAGCGCACCTTTCGCAAAAAATCCTTAAAGCGGTTGAAAAAGAAGGCTATGAAGCCAAACTGATTCAAACGAAGGATTCACCTAACGCACATCACGAGATGAACCATCATATGGATCATCCACCCCCGAACTACATGGATTTAGGGATCGCTATTGTTTTCACACTGCCGCTGGTCGCTCATATGATAGGTTTTTACATTCACCCCTATGTTCAACTCGGCTGTGCGAGCATCGTCCAATTGTGGTCGGGACGACGCTTTTATAAAGCTTCGTGGCGCTCCCTTAAAAACTTCACCGGCAATATGGATTTGCTTGTTACACTTGGAACATCCGCCGCCTATGGGTATAGCCTTGTGGCTGTATTTCTGAATTCTCCTCAGCTCTATTTTGAAGCGGCTTCTATTGTTATCACACTTGTGCTCTTAGGCCGTGTCCTTGAAGAGCGTGCTAAGCGATCAGCAACCGCTGCTGTCAGGTCTTTAATGACGCTTACCCCTCCCACATCCCTTGTCGAAAAAGATGGCATTTACGTGGAAGTTTTAAGCCATGACATCAAAAAAGGTGACCACATCATGGTCAGAGCCTGGCAGCGCATCCCCGTTGACGGGATCATTTTCCAAGGAACGAGCGAACTCGATGAGTCCATGGTCACGGGAGAAAGTGTCCCTGTTCTGAAAGAGGAGGGAGATAAGGTGATTGGTGGAACGACAAACACCTCTGGGGTTCTTTATCTTGAGGCAACAACGGTTGGCAATCAATCCACCCTTTCACGCATGATTCGCATGGTTGAAGAAGCGCAATCTTCTCGACCCCCTATTCAGAAGTTCGTGGACCAAGTCTCAGAAATCTTTGTTCCGGTTGTCCTTGTCATCAGTCTTCTAAGTTTTGGAGGATGGCTGATTGCAGGAGCCTCTTTTCAACATGCTCTTTTGGCGGCTGTGTCCGTTCTGGTGGTTGCTTGCCCCTGTGCCTTAGGGCTTGCCACACCTACGGCCATTGTGGTTTCCATGGGCGAGGCAGCTCGGAAAGGAATACTAATTAAAGACCTTGAAAGCCTTGAAGCTCTCCGCAAAGTTGATCAGGTGATTTTTGACAAAACAGGAACCCTCACGAAAGGTGAATTTAGTCTCATTTTCTATGAAACACTTTCTGATACACCTCAAGATCAAATTCTGCAGCTGGCAGCCTCCCTTCAAAGAGGAAGCGAGCATCCCCTTGCCAAGGCCTTTACAAAAGCCCTTAAGGGTCAGAAATTCCTTGTGGTTGAGGATTTTATCTCTCTTCCCGGAAAAGGCGTCCAAGGGAAAATGAAAGATGACCTTTATTATTTAGGATCTGAAAAACTCATGTCAGACATGGGAATACATATACAGCATCCTTCTAAAACTGAGCAAACGACGATTTATTTAGCAAAAGATAAGCAACTTCTTGGTGTGTTTCGTTTAGCCGATGTCCCCCGAAAGAAAGCCCTTGAAACGCTTCGTGCATTGAAAGCGATGGGGTTAAAGACGGTCATGCTCACAGGTGATACCAAAGAAACGGCACAAGCTATTGCAAACAAAGTGGGAATTGATGAGGTCCTCTCTCACCTCCAACCAAAGGATAAAATTAGCTATGTAAAGGCTCAAGAACACCATCATCACCTGGTGGCCATGGTGGGCGATGGGGTCAATGATGGTCCAGCTTTAGCAGCCGCAACGGTAGGATTTGCCATGGGGTCAGGAACCGATGTGGCCATGGATGCAGCCCCCATTACCTTGATGAGGCCAGCGCTTGAGCTGATCCCTCAAGCTTTTCTTCTCTCAAAGAGAACCTTCCGGATCATTCAAGAAAATCTTTTTTGGGCTTTCATTTTTAACATTGTTGGCATTGGCTTTGCGGCATTCGGCCATCTGAGCCCTGAAATTGCCGGAGGCGCCATGGCCGCGAGTAGTATTATGGTTGTTCTTAATTCGCTGCGATTGAAGCGGGGGTAGCTAGCCTACAATATTTCAGTTATATTTTTACAAAAAGTAGCAGGACAAAATGAAAATCAAAATCGGGTCAATTATTATTATATTAAACTTACTTACAGTAAATTCAGGGATGAGTGCAGAAGAAACTTTCCCAAAAGGGGATGAAGAAAAACACAATGCAAAGGAGGAGTCACCTTCACCAAAAATTGAAATTGCTCCAATACTAATGAGTTGTCCCGAGCCCTCAAAAGATATGCCACTTGGATGGAAGCAAAGTGGTTCTGGATGGGGCAAAGACGTTACCTTTACTCACGCCGTATGGGCTCCACCCGCCATGTTCTGTGCTTACAGTGGAGCAAACACATTTGACTTAAATTTATTTCAAAATATGAGAGTGTTTACATAAAGATAGATAAAAAAGTTGATTGATAATCTTTAAAGACAGAAGGGTCAGTAAGGGCGCACCAGAGTTTGAGGGACACATGAATCATTTCTTCTTTTTTTGAGACAACCTTT
>Ga0299912_10003923_pt1 | contig 12148 bp, 15 predicted proteins | sample RVTome_2_FD_207667 | JGI IMG/M metagenome (GOLD analysis project Ga0299912, IMG submission 207667) | Soil microbial communities from uranium-contaminated site in the Upper Colorado River Basin, Wyoming, United States - RVT95D214 (version 2) ... | reverse complement strand
CTAGATCGAGAGGAAAGCTTTTCTATAGGCTGATTCAGCAAGCGGTTGCAATTGACCCAATACCTGCAAAAAACCTAATGGCTACTATATAGAGTAGCTAGGGGAGTCAACTGCATAGCCCCGATTTATAATTTAGCCCAAGATTGACTACAGATACATTGTAGGATTCCTTGGAAATGGACTAACACCCCGTTGTCCGTCTTCATGGCTCTTGATTTTTCAGTAAAGTCAGGGCAAGAATAAGGACTTTTCTTGAAAGGGTTAATGAATGCAGGCTTATACTGACAGCTCCCTTGGGACAAAACTTTTTATTTTAAGGGCTCTGCGAAACCCTTTGCAATTGGGAGCCGTAGCGCCGAGTTCACGTCACTTAGGAGCGCTTTTAGCGCGTCATGCTGCTATTGATGATGATTCCCCAATTGTTGAACTGGGAGGGGGAAGCGGTTCTTTAACAAAAGCATTAATAAAATCGGGCATTGCTCCCTCCCGGATTTATGTCATTGAATTGGACCCCGCGCTTGCCGCTTATTTAAAGACAGCGCTACCCCAAGTGAATGTGATTCACGGCAATGCGGCAGAATTGGGCAAAATTCTCCCTTCCAAAATCATTGGTAACGTTCGAAGGATCGTCTCGGGCCTTCCTATGATCAATATGCCCGAGCCCATTCGGCGGCAAATTTTAGAAAGTTGCTTTCAGATCATGGCTCCAGAAGGCGTGTACCTGCAATATACCTACTCTCCCCGCTCCTCCATCAATGCCAAGGCCTATCAGTTAACGAAAAAACGGTTAGGAACCATTTTCCGCAATTTACCCCCAGCAAGCGTTTGGGCCTATACGAGAGAGCAATCAGTATAGCACTGTAGCAGTGACACTGGCTTACTCTACAAGCCCATGGGTTGCGATGAAGTTCCAATATGACTCAAGCTTACGAAGAAGTTTGAGGGTTTCGGTGAGGTTTTGGTCCACAACGCCGTTATATTTTAAATTGGACGCCTGTTGGGTAAAAACCTTGTCCAACTTGTCATAGAGCTTGATTCCTTTTTCCGAAAGACGGATTTTGCTGGCTCTTTTATCGTGTTGGGCTTTCTTTTGAACGAAATAGCCATTTTCAACGAGTTTCTTCAAATTATAGGAAACGTTTGAACCCAAATAGTATCCTCGGTTCGAAATTTCGCCGACGGTCATTTCATTTTTACCAACATTATACAAAATAAAGCATTGTATATTGTTAATGTCGAAAATGCGAAGTCGATCAAGCTCCGTTTTCACGACATCTAAAAAAAGATGATGAAGCCGCTCGATAAGTGTAATCGTTTCAAAATAAAGGGCTTTCATAATCATGCCTCTTTGCTTTTTCATGTCCTACTTATATTTATAACAAAAATTTGTTAAATTTTATTTAAAGTAAGAAGATTATATTTGTTTAATGGCTGATTTATAAGTTTTATGGCTGATTTATAAAAATATTTTAGGTAATGGCGTAAAAAATTATGGATTCGGAGAGGATATGAAATTATAAGGAACATTGGTGTTTAAGGATAATGAAAAGGAGGCCTTATGGTTTTTAGATTGCTGGTCAAGGTGGTATTTATTTTTAGCTTTTTTGTAACTTCTGGAACTCTTTTGGCCCATTTCGAAACAATTAGATCCATTGACGAAGTCGAAAAAAGAATACGTGTTCTACAGGGGCAAGGGGTAAAGGCTGAAGATATTGGTGTTATTATTGACTTTCATGGAGTGGTGGTAAATGAGGAATGCCATCAAAAAACCCTTAGCTTAAAAGAGAACAGCATGAAAACCCTCACCTATCTTTGGGGAGAGAATGTTCCTTTTGTTATTGCAACAGCTTGGGATGACTTTAATGCAGTGATTCAAGAAGGGGTGGAGGGATTAGGCCTTGCTAAATTCTTGAGTGTAGATCCTAGCCAGGAGGCTCAATTAAAGGATTATGCTCTTGGAGCAAATAAATCCGTTCCTCTTAAAGGATATACAAATGGAAAAGTCATTGCTTTAAAGAATGCAGCAGACTTTGATATTTCTGAAAATGAAAATAAGGATCCTTATTTTCGTCAAAAAATATTTGCATTGGAGCCTTCGTATCCTGATAAGATCTTTCAATATTTGTTTGTTGTTGATGACTCGAGCGGTAATCTCAATGTAATTAAAAAGGACTACCCAAGGACCATTTATTATAATCACTCAAATTTAATTTTACTGCATTTGCAGGAACCATGGATGTGACGTTAATTCCTCTTAATCAGTCACCTCTTGACGATACTGATTTATGACCCAATAAGTAGGACCTGCTAAAAAATATTTAACAACATGAGAAACACTTCAATGACAAAGCCCCACTCTCGTAAAGCGCTCTTTAGGGGCCGAACAGCTGGGCGTCTTACAGCGGTGCAAGCTCTTTTTCAAATTGAACAGACAGGAGCTTCGTCTTCCGAGGTGGTCTTTGAGTTTATGACCCATCGTTTGAAGAAGGGGGAAAATGGGTTACCAAAGTCTGATACATCTTTTTTTACAAAATTGGTGGAAGGCGCTTGGAAGGTCCATGACCGTAGTGATGAGATCATTCAGGGGGCCTTAAAACCAGGATGGACTTTAGATCGTATTGAACCTGTGACAAGGGCTATCCTGCATGCTGCTCTTTTTGAACTCTTGGAGACGAAAACGCCAGCAGCTGTGATTATTGATGAATACCTTAATATCACCCATAGTTTTTTCGATAATACGGAAGTTTCCTTTGTGAATGGTATCTTGAATACAATTTCCCAAAAGATAAGACCCACGTCTTCCTAAATTAAAACCAATATTTTACACCGGCTGCCAAGACGGTTGAGGCATCTTCTACCCCATGAAAAGTTCCGAACATTCCTGAGCGGTGATGATATCGAAGAACAAATGCCCATTGGCGGTGGCAGGGAGGCGAAAAAGTTATCTCGGCCATAACGTAGTTTAAGGTTTTTGTTGATTTTTTATGTCCGCGACGTTTCACCTCAAGCTTGGGTTTTTCTGTGGCAATGCTGAGTCCATCCCCTATGGCAACGGTTGTGGGGAGATTTCTGTTCCAAGGAAACGCGCTCCACCTTGCTACAAGCGCAATAGGGTTAATTTCAAAATGTTTTTGTTCGCCAAAGTGCTGGACAGCTTGAGATTCCAGTTCAAAGTCCAAAGGCTTATTCCAAGGGCGTCCCAACCATTTAGAAACGGCAAGAGCGATAATGCCGGATTTTCCAAAATCAGCATTCTGAATAATTTTACTGGAAGTTTGAGAAGTTAAGGGACCACTGTAAACAGTTGCTGCCCAGCCTTTACTCCACCAAGGTTTGCATGGATTAACTGGGTATGGCCCGTAGCAACACACTTTTTGAGAATGGCAATTTGCACCTAAAGCTTCATGACCCATTAAAAATAACATGAACCCCAAAACATACCGCATTATCAGCTCCTCTTATTGTTGCGGAACGGCAATTCCCTTCCGTTGAGATTCAAATAGTAGACTTCTTGGGTTCTCGTCAAGCTTTTCAAAAAAGCGCGTCGCCGTTGTTACCATCTGGCGCGTTTCATTTAAGGTTTGACTAAGCTCATAAGATCCAGTTTGGGTCAAAGTATCGAGCGCTATTTTATTTTTTCTCAAATAAATCGCGATATCATCAGCAGCTGAATCTACTTTGGTAAGTGTTTTTTGAGCGGATTGATTGAAAATCTGGAGTTCTTTATCAAAGGTCCGCATTGCCTTGCTTGTATCAGTGATCAGATTTTTTAAAGGTTCAGCACTTTCGGCAAGATGCTGCGATAGGATATCTATATTTTTTAGGGCGTCTGAAAAGCGACTTCTATTTTTCTCATTAAAGGTGTTGTTGATACGATCGATAAGATTTGTAAATTTATTGACCATGCGAGGCAAGGTTGTCATGATTTCTTCCACGCCAGAATAGCGTGAGGGAATAACAGGATATTTTTGACCAAGTTTACGTTTTAGGAGGGGGCTGTCTTTACTTCCTCCATAAAGTTGAACCAATTTATAACCCGTAAGTCCTTGAAGTTCGAGAGAGGCATAGGCATCTTCCTTAATAGGAATGGAATCCTTAATGCTGATAGTGATTGTCACACATTCAAGATTTCTTGAGTTGAGCTCAATATCTTTAACTGTACCGACGGGGACGCCAAGGTAATTGACGGTTCCTCCAATAGTAAGTCCTGTGACAGATCCTTTAAAATAAATTGTGTAATAGTTAACTTTGTAATCAAAGTCGGACTTAGCAAGCCATAAGAAAAATCCTAAAATGCCTGCGAAAGTCAAGAGGACAAAAACGCCGACAATCATATATCCAGCACGTGTTTCCATGATTACTCCATAATTCCTGCCAAGGCAATTTGTCCGCGGATTCCATGAAAATAATCATGAATCCAAGGATGATGGTTATTTAATAATGATTTTAGTGTTCCGACAATAGCATGCTTGTCAACCAAAACAGCAATACGATCACAAAGACGTCGAATGCTATCCAAGTCATGGGTGACCATCACAACTGTTAAATTTAGAGTCGCTCTTAAAGTTAAGATAAGTTCATCAAAGGCAGCCGCAGAAATGGGGTCAAGTCCGGCCGTAGGCTCATCTAGAAATAAGATTTTAGGGTCTACGGCGAGAGCACGGGCCAGAGCAGCCCTTTTTACCATTCCTCCTGAAAGTTCTGAGGGATATTTAAAAAAATCTTCTTCTCGTAGGCCCACCATTTTTAACTTAATCAAGGCCATCTCACGGGCTAAATCTTCTGGCATACCTTCCATGTCTTTCATGGGGATTTGAACATTCTCTCCGATAGTAAGAGAGCTGAAAAGCGCTCCGCCCTGAAATAAAACGCCCCAATGAGATTGCAGGTGAAGCTTCATAATCCTTTCAATCGAACCTATACGTTTTCCTAAGACTGTAATGGTACCATGCTTAATCGGGATTAACCCTAAGATCGCGCTCATGAGAACAGACTTACCTGCGCCAGAGCCCCCAACAATGCCAAAGATTTCACCTTGAAAGATGTCCAAGTCTAGATGGTTATGGATTATCTGGCTTCCCATTTGGGTTGTGAGGTCACGGATTGAGATGATGGGGTGCTTTTGTTCCATTTTAAATGCCTATTCTCACAAAGAAAATGGACAAAAGCGCATCAGCTATCGTGACCAAAAAGATCCCTTCCACCACTGAACGCGTGGTGCAAATTCCAACGCTTTCTGCTGTACCCTCTACGCGCATCCCTTCAAAACAACTTACGACACCAATAATAGCTCCAAAAAGGGGAGCCTTAATAATACCAACCCAAAAACCACCGATCGTGATGGCCTCACCAATGCGATGAATGTAAAGTTGGGGAGAAACATCTAAAGAAAGCATGACCATGATTCCCCCACCTAAAAGTCCTGCAAGGTCAGAAACGAAGGCGATAAGAGGCATGACAAAGATAAGGGCCAAGATACGGGGAATGATCAAGACTTCCATCGGGCTTAAACCCAAGGCATTAAGCGCATCAATTTCTTGATTGATTTTCATGATCCCAATTTGGGCCGTAATAGCACTTCCTGTTCGTCCCGCCACCAAAATCGCCGTAATAAGAATTCCAACTTCCCTTACCATCGAAATGGCGACAAGGTTAATGGTATAAATTTCAGCCCCAAACCGACGGAGTTGCTCCTCGCCTTGATAAGCAAGTACAAGCCCCAGACCAGTCGTCATCATCACAATAATGGGTATTGCATGAACACCAAATCGTTCCATATGTGCCACAAGTGAGGTAAAATGGAGTCGTCGCGGATGAAGGAAAGTATGAATGATCCCTATGGTGACCTGACCTAAAAAAGTAATAAGATCCCTTGATAGATAGGCAACTTCAATGCTTGTTTTACCTAAGGAAATCAGCCTTTCCGCAAATAAGGAGTGAGGTTCGTTTATCTTTTCAAAAGAAGGTTTATCAGCGTCAACCCTTGAGGAAAGGGTAAAGAAAACCTCACTTCCATTCTGAATATCAACGCGATATCCCTTTTGTTTGAGGGCTTGGATTGTTCGCTGCAAAAGCCAGACCCCTGCCGTATCAAACCCTTCAAGATGAGAGAGATCAAAAATAAGGCGGTTGGGAAAGTCTTTTGTAAGGATATCCTCACAAAGGGGCATAGCTTCTTTCGTCGTTGGAGCCGCCCATAAACCTTGAGGTTTAAAGATAACCATTTCTTTTTGAGAGAATATCTCTATTTTAGGGGCGGACAGGGCCATTTTTTTCATTACGAAAGATGTTTCATATTGGGTTGTAATTAGGTATGTTAAAGGAAAGTAAGAGAGATTACAAAGGAATGAAAGAAAAACCGAAACGATATTCGACAAGCCTTGTTTTACCAAAACCTTTAGTGCTTGTTGGTATGATGGGAGCTGGGAAAAGTAGTATTGGCTGGCGTCTTGCTCGGAAACTTAGTATTCCCTTTAATGATTCAGACCAAGAAGTGGAACGAGCAGCAGGATGTTCTGTCGCTGATATTTTTGAAACCTGGGGTGAGAAAGCATTTAGAGATGCGGAGCGGCGGGTCATTAAGCGGCTTTTAAGCGGAGTTGTTCAGATTATCTCGACAGGCGATGGGGCTTTTGTAGATGATGAAAGTCGAGCGCTTATAAAAGAAAGCGCTATTTCCTTATGGTTGCGAGCAGATCCTGAAGTTTTATATGAGCGGGTTATTCGAAGAGATACACGCCCCCTTCTTTTTGATGGGGATGCCAAACAAATTCTTGAGGAAATGATAGAACGGCGCTATCCACTATATGCAAAGGCAGATCTTATCGTCGAAAGTAATGACGATGCCCATGAGGCAACTGTTGAACGGGTGATGGAATCGCTTAAACAGTACATTTACGATTAAAACAAAATAAGGAATCTTTACAGGTTCCTCCAAGAGACATACACTCACCCCATTTAAATAATGTAAGCGATCGAAATGAAGACTTTTTTTACCGCTCTTTTCCTTTTTAATTTGATGTTGACACCCGTTCAAGCTCAAGAGGATGCCTGGAGTTATACAAATGATGACCTCCATCCAGGAGAAGAAGTCCCTATAAATAAGGAGGAGCGGCAAGAGGAACTCAACCCCTCACAAGCTGCTGACGAAAATGATCCCTGGGAGTCTTTTAATCGTGGTGTTTTTTGGTTTAATGACACCATGGATGGTTTTTTGTTTGACCGCATCTCAGAAATGTACAAGGGGGTTGTCCCTGAATTCGTGCGGCAACGTGTTGGTTATGCTCTGAGAAATTTAAGCGAGCCCATCGTCATTGCTAACAATCTCCTCCAAGGGGAAGTTGAAGATGCAGGTGATACTTTAGGGCGCTTTCTGATTAACTCAACTGTTGGCGTTGCAGGCCTTTTCGATGTTTCTACGGATTTGGGATTTCCTTATAAGAAAGAAGATTTTGGCCTAACTCTTGCATCATGGGGCGTGGGACCCGGACCTTACCTCGTGCTGCCGATCTTGGGACCTTCTAGTTTAAGGGATACTTTTGGTCGGATTGGAGATTATGGCTTAGATCCCATTAACTGGTGGGCGTATCTTGATGATAAAGCTTTTTATAGTAATATCCGTACAGGTGTTCAAATCTTAGATGCGAAAACAGATAACCTTGAATTGATTGCAGATCTGAAAAAAAATGCTGTTGATTATTATGCGAGCATTCGCGCATGGTATCAATTACGCCGGAAGGATTTAGCAACAAAGGAAAGGCAAGCGCTTGATACGCCTCGTCCTGATGAAGAAGATTAGTCATATAAAAGGAATTTGTTTATGAAAAAATTTGTGTTTATGTTTGTGTCTCTTTTTATCTGGATACAAGGTGCGCAAGCTGATGTTGACCCTCAACAAGCTGAAACTTTTATGGCTGATATTGGAACAAAGGTCATTACCATTTTGACTAATAAATCAATTTCAGACCAAGAAAGAGCTGATCAGTTTCGAGAAATTTTAGAAACAAAATTCAATGTAAAGTCCATTGGTAAATTTGTATTGGGACGATATTGGAAGCAGGCTAGTGAGGAAGAGAAACAAAGATTTTTAGAACTCTTCAAAGAAACAACAGTTGCAAGTTATGCAACGCGCTTTAAGGATTATACTTCTGAAAAATTTGAAATCCTTGGGTCTCGCCCCGAGGCTGATGGAGGTGTTACGGTTTTGTCTCGCATTGTAAGACCGAGAGGACAAAATATTCCTATTGATTGGAAAGTCTTTGAAAAAAATGATGAGATGCGTATTTATGATGTGATTTTAGAAGGTATTAGCATGGGTATTACCCAACGTTCAGAATATTCATCCGTTATTCAACAAGGGGGCGGTAAAGTAGAAGCTATTAACGAAGCCCTTGAAAAAAAGCTCGGCTTTTATCAGTAGCCAGTGCTAAACCAACATTATTTCACATCCCTCGATCGTTTCTTGGAAATGATGGCTGCTGAACGAGGGGCAGCGAGGGCGACCTTAAGTGCTTATGAAGCGGACTTAAAAGATTTCTTTGGGTTTCTTAAGGATAGAAAACCTACATCAGTCGACTCTCATCACATTCAAGATTACCTTGTGACACAAAAACATTTATCGGCCCCAACGGTGGCGCGACGGCTTTCTTCTTTGCGCCAATTTTATAAATTTTTAATGAGTGAAGGGGAAGTCGCGGAAAATCCAACAACCCTTATAGAAGCACCGCGCTATCGACGTAAATTACCCTCGCTTTTAAGTGAAGAGCAAGTAGGCCGTCTTTTAGAAGGAGCGAAAACGTGGGGAGGGATTGAAGGCATTCGTCTTTCTTCCCTCTTGGAAATTCTTTATGCAAGTGGATTTCGGGTGAGTGAACTTGTCTCTCTCCCTTATACAACAGCGATAGAAGTCTTGAAGAATGAAAAGCCCTTTTTAATGATTCGCGGAAAAGGGAACAAGGATAGGATGGTTCCTTTAACGCCGGCCGCCCTCGAGGCCTTGCAGAATTACTTGAATGTAAGACAGGCTTTTTTGCCAAAGGGAAAGGAATCTCCTTGGCTTTTCCCCTCCTCAAGCAAGGTGGGATACTTAACACGTCAACGATTTGGCCAGCTTTTAAAGGAGCTTGCACTGAAGGTCGGTCTTAATCCTGCCCACCTTTCACCCCATACAATACGGCATGCTTTTGCGACTCATTTGTTGCGCCATGGCGCGGGTCTTATGATTGTACAAAAGTTGTTAGGGCATAGTGATATTTCCACAACCCAGATCTACACTCATGTGGCTCAAGATGATTTGGTCGAGATGGTGGAGGCCTACCACCCCCTTGCTAAGCATAGAATAAAGAATTAACATTTCGCTATCATCAAATGGAGAAAAGAAATGAAATTGGCGCTTGTACTGTTGATCTACAGCGTACTCATGATTCAAGAAGTTCGGGCAGAAACCTTTGTCGGACCAACAAGCCTTGAGGAAAAAGTTCTAAAAGATGCTGACTTCATGGGGCCTACCCAGCTTAAAAACGTTACAGCCGAATCCCTCTCTGTCATGGGACCTCTTACTGGCAAAAATATTATTTGCAAGACGCTCGATGTCATGGGGCCTGTTGAAGTAACGCATCTTAAAGTTGAAGGGGACGCGAGCATTATGGGGCCCCTCACAGCAAAGCAGAGCTACTTTGAAAGTTTGAGCATTTGGGGGGATGAAACCTTATTAGAGGATGTAGAAGTTAAAAATATTTCTATCAAAAAAGACAAGGATAAATCACAAGTCCTTCGTTTAAAGGGAACAAGCATAGTGAAGGGGAATATAACCTTTGAATCTGGCCAAGGTATTATTGAGCAAGGTCCAGATATTAAAATTCAAGGAGAGATCAAAGGGGCAATAGTGGAGAAAAAATAGGATACTGAGAAGACATATACTCATTGCACTTGAAGATACCGACTTCTGGATTGTTTGGTTTCGTTCACAATAACGATCTTTTCTTCGTCATTGCGAGGAGCGGGAGCTCCGAAGCAATCTAGGCATTTTTAAATTCATTGGGTATATAGATAACGAACCACACTATATAATGCGAAGTAAGGGTAAATAAATTCATGCCAATAACACTTGATTTTGAAAAACCAATTGCTGAGCTTGAGAGCAAGCTTGCCGAACTTCGTCACCTTTCTTCAAGTGAGGAAATGGACATTGCGAACGAGATAAAGCGGCTTCAAGAGAAAACAGAGAAACTCCTGAAAAAAGCTTATGAGAATCTTACGCCTTGGCAAAAAGTTCTGGTGGCGCGTCATCCTGAACGGCCCCATACAAGCGATTACATTGAAGCGCTAATAACGGACTTCACGCCTCTTGCGGGCGATCGGAACTTTGCGGAAGATGCGGCTATTATTGGAGGTCTTGGGCGCTTCCGGGGTCATCCTGTTGTTGTGATGGGTCATGAAAAAGGAAAAGATACAGAGCTTCGTATTAAACACAATTTTGGGATGCCAAGGCCAGAAGGCTATCGAAAGGCGGCGCGGCTAATGCAGCTTGCAGATCGATTCAAGATTCCCATCCTTACGTTTGTTGATACGGCAGGAGCCCATCCTGCCATAGAGGCGGAAGAAAGAGGTCAGTCAGAAGCCATTGCGCGAAGCCTTGAAGTCAGCGCTGCTGTCCATGTTCCCATTGTCACGACGATTATTGGAGAAGGGGGATCAGGAGGTGCTGTGGCTCTTGCTTTTGCAAATGTCGTTATGATGCTTGAGCATGCGATCTATTCCGTTATTACACCTGAAGGCTGTGCTTCTATTTTATGGCGAACACGGGATAAGAAAGAGGAAGCGGCAGCGGCTCAAAAGCTTACGGCTCAAGACCTTAAACAATTAGGCGTCATCGATACCATCATTCCCGAGCCGATGGGAGGAGCACAACGAAGCCCCCAACCCACCATTCAATCCGTAGGGGATGCTGTTGAAAGGGCGCTTGTCCCACTTTTGTCACTGAGTGGAAAGGTCGTCCGTGAACAAAGGCGCGCCAAATTTTTAGCCATGGGTCGCCTGGTCCCAAGTTAATTTATACAAATTGAAATAAATTGTGATGAAAATAACAATAAAAAGACTTGTATTTTTCTATAATTCATGTAAAATTATAAATATAAAATAGGGCAAGTTTGTGGAGACGTCATCCTCCCAATGTCATCCTGAACTTGTTTCAGGATGACATGATTGTGAGGTGATTCACTCCACCGGAAAATTGAAGTAGGTATCGGGATAGGGTTCATTTACCAACCCAAAATGCCACCACTCACGCCAATAGTTTTCAAAACCATGTTTTTCCATGAGCGATTTGAGGAGAAGTCGGTTGGCTCTAACCTCGGGAGGATGGGCTGAATTTGCTGTATGGGAAAGTTCATCCAAACAATCAAAACCTGTCCCCATGTCGATCGAATTGTCAGGGAATCGTTCGCCTTTCGGAAGCCTTCCGTCCAAGACAGGATTGCCCGGTTTCCAAGTGGGTTGCTTTGGAACGGGAAGAGGAACGATTGTTAAATCCACAGCACTTCCTCGGCTATGGGAGGATCGTTTGGCAATGTACCCGGATTCAAAAACATTTTTTTTATCAATGGTTGGGTAAAATTCGGCTTTTGTGAGTTGATCATGCGGATCTTCTGCCCACTTGGAAAAGGCGTCCACCGCATCTTGTGGCCTGTAACCGTCGTAAACCTTCAGGGTCAAATGAAAGGCTTTCAGCTCGGCCTGAACCGCTTTCAGCGGCAAGGCAACAGCTTCCGTTATAATTATAACTGGGGCGTTATACCCTTGAATAGGACGACCGACAAAGTTGTGATGTCGGGCATAACGAACCTCTTGCAAAATCGTGGGGTCAACGTCCTGAAGATAGATAAATCCATCAGGGAGGGCTTGAGGACGGAGGGCAGGGTGTTGGGTCATCTGTTCCTCTATTTTTCTTTAACATAGGTTCCAGGGGCAGCTGCAAGAGAAGGATAAGTCACCGCCGGTGTAATCCTCTCTCCACTTAAAAGACTAATCCAGTCATCCCACATTGTCCACCAAGATCCATCATTTTTTGTAGCCGTTTCAAACCATTCATTTGCCTCAGAAGACAACGTGGAATTTGTAAAGAAACCATATTTATGTTGCGATGGAGGGT
>Ga0299912_10003921_pt1 | contig 12150 bp, 9 predicted proteins | sample RVTome_2_FD_207667 | JGI IMG/M metagenome (GOLD analysis project Ga0299912, IMG submission 207667) | Soil microbial communities from uranium-contaminated site in the Upper Colorado River Basin, Wyoming, United States - RVT95D214 (version 2) ... | reverse complement strand
TTCCGCCATCTGGGCAATTCTTTTGTTGGAACTATCAGCTTATAAAAGAACCTGTTGTTCTTATCAATACTTTTTCTATTCTAACTGATGGCGGGAGCTTCGGTTCCGCCATCTGGGTAATAATCAGTTAAGAAGTTTCAAGTTTGAAGTTTAGAGTGAATTATAATATATAAACTCAGAACTCGATTTTCCTGTAAATTCTATTTAAAGAACTGGCATGAAATAATCTGTGAAATACCCTCTTGCAGGGGTCTGCAAATATATGAATTATCTGTTGAGATTGGCAAATTTTCAATTTAAAAAGCCGGATAGAGATACTACCCGGCTACTGAAATTGACGTATGCTTTTTGATACCCCAGATTATTTTGATACGTCGACAATTATAAACGAACGGTCGTTACGTTTTATTTTACTCAGATCATATTTATTCCTCCTCGACTGCATAACACGCTTATAGGCAGGAATATAAACGACCCATGCAGTAAAAGTATTCAATGCAAACGGAACCAATACCCGCGTAGCTAAATACTCCTCGGGATAATAATTGTAAAAATCAAGGTTATCATAATGATCACCGGGATTTGGCATATCATTAGATTCAACATAGACATAATACCTTCTGGGGTCCAGTCTTGCGAATGTAATTACTCCATAGTTGTCGGCAGTTCCATATACTACAGAATTTAAATCGTTATACCAGTCGCTGAGTGTTTCATACAGAATCACTAGGGCTCCCGGAACAATAAACTGAATGATTTCATCCTCATTCCATTCTGCCACCGTAATTTCAAGGAGTGTATACAGAACCTCAATATCGAGGTAAGCTCTGTCAATTTTACCGTCTCTCGATTCGGCTGTAAGTGTTACAGTATAAATTCCTTCCTCCTCATAATAATGAGACGGATTAACAGCATTGGATATATAACCGTCTCCAAAATCCCATTCGTAGGATTCTGCATCGTCAGAATAATTCGTGAATTGTACTACTTCATCTGGTTGTACTAAAGTATGATTTGCCGCAAAATCTGCATCCGGATAGATTTGGCAACCTGATAGAAGTATAGACAGGACTCCGGTTATAAGTAGTAATTTTTTCATGATTTCTATTTCTTTATGGTCTCTGGATATTACATTTCAAATGCTGTGCCAAAAAACATAAATAATTAATATCTCATTGATAATGAGATCTATAAATTAGCCAAAATAAAATTTGTTACCTTATTATACATATGAAATAATGCATTCCCTCCGTGCATTTGATGATTTTGATCGGGATAAACAAATACTTCAAATTGTTTGTTTTCTTCTACAAGTCTGTTTATCAATTCCGCTGAGTGCTGAAAATGGACATTATCATCTGCTAGCCCATGAATCAGTAAAAGCTTACCTTCCAGCATATCTACAAAATTCAGCGGGGAACTCTCCCAATACCCTTTGCTGTTTTCAATGGGTGTTCTCATAAAACGTTCCGTATAAATACTATCATAGAATTTCCAGTCGGTTACTGGAGCAATTGCAATTCCGGTTTTAAACAGGTAGTTACCCCGCATCATGCATAAAAGGCTCATGTAACCACCATAACTCCATCCGAAGATTCCTATTCTTTTTTTATCAACAAATGGTTTTCCTGTCATATATTCAACCAAGGCAATCTGATCTTCTACCTCCGGTTTTCCAAGCTGCATATAGGTCAACTTTCTGAATTCCTCTCCTCTTCCGTCAGTACCTCGATTATCGGCGCAAGTAACAATATAACCTTGTTGTGCCAAATACTGAAACCATGTCGTATGGTTTTCCCATGAATTCATAACTTCTTGCGATTCGGGACCGCCATATACAAATACCAGTAAAGGATATTTCTTATTTTTTTTAAAATCAGGCGGAAGTATCTGATACCCGTATATCAAGGTATTGTCGTGGTTGAGAAATGAAAAGAACTCCCTTCTTGAAAAGTTGTATCTTGAAACCATACCCTTCACAAAGTCATTGTTCTCGAGAATACGTACCAATTCACCCTGCTGGTTACAAAGTGAAATAGTATTAGGTGTATTGGCATCGGATGAGTTCAGTATATAATAATTGAATGTATTACTGAACGTTGCAGTGTGGGTACCAGCTATTGATGTAAGCCTTTTCTTATCGGTTCCTTTAAGATCAATTGAATACAAATGCCTTTCAAGTGGAGAAATCTCGGTTGATGTATAAAAAAGTTTGCCAGAATTTTCATCAAAACCATAGAATTCTTCAATTTCCCACTCGCCTGATGTAATCTGATTGATCAGTGTTCCGTCCAGTTTATAAAGATAGAGGTGCATATAGCTATCCTTTTCACTCATCACAATAGCCTGTTTCCCCGAATCAATAAATGTTACAAAATCATCAGTAAATTCAGAAATATACCTCTCATTATTCTCTGAATAAAAAAGTTCATTCTTACCCGTTAATGCATTACAAATATATAGGTCGGCCCTGTTCTGGAGACGGTTAAGACTAGTTATACAAAGACGATCAGATGTAGGCAGCCACTTTATGCGGGGTATGTATCGGGTGGAATCCTCTCCTGTGTTCATCATGTTTGATGTACCCTCAATAAGATTATAAACATAGATCTCAACAACGGAATTTTCCTCACCCGCTTTTGGATATTTAAAGGTATACAGTTCAGGATACAAATCCTGATAACGTAACAAAGAATACTCCTTTACCCTTGATTCATCGAATCGATAGAATGCCAGTCGGCGACTATCGGGCGACCAATAATATCCGGTTTTGAGTGCAAACTCTTCTTCGTACACCCAGTCGGGTGCACCATTAATAATAGCATTTTTTGACCCATCGTGCGTAATTTGCGTGATGTAACTGGTTTCTATATTCCTGATATACAAGTTGTTTTCAAAAATAAATGCAACGTTTTGTCCATCAGGCGATAATTTGGCCAGTTGTTGTTTTCCTTCGGGAAAAACCGGTTTAATTTCTTTTTCGACGACATCATATACATAATAGTCAGTCTGATACGAATAACGGTAAATCTTTTCCTGTTCGCTTCCGAAAATTAAAACTGTCTCGTTATCATTCAGATCGTACGAACTGATTTCCGAAACAGGCAATTCTTTATTCCAAATAAGGGAATACAGGGTATCTACAAGTTCTCCCGTTGCATAACGATATTTTACAATATCGCTCCCATTCTCCAAAATCGTGTAATGCTCTCCATCTTTCATTGATCGAATCTCTTCCACTTTTGCAGGCACAAAGAGCTGGTACTTAAAAATCATTTCCAATGTCAAATCCTCTGCATGTAATGGTAATGCAATTAAAAGCACCCATCCGAGAATCAAACTGACTTTTCCAGACTGGTTTCTTATCATCTGAATGCTAATTATAAATGCATATACCTAATCGAGAATTTTCGATCGTTAGCGAGAATTTATATCTTTGTTAGCCTTTGATAAAACATTAAAGCTAATGATTAAAATTACATTTCCTGACAACTCTGTGCAAGAATATCTTGAAGGAATATCAGGTCTGGAAATTGCCAAAAGAATCAGCAACAGCCTTGCAAAGGAAGTAATTTCTGTATCAGTGAATCAGGAAATTTGGGATATTACACGCCCAATTTATTTTGATGCCCGAATAAAACTCCACAAATTTGATGATAAAGAAGGAAAACATGCCTTCTGGCATTCTTCAGCTCACCTGATGGCTGAAGCGCTCGAAGCTTTATATCCGGGAACCAAATTCGGGATAGGACCTGCCATTGAAAATGGATTTTATTATGATGTCGACCCAGGCAATGGAGCCACAATATCCGATTCTGACCTACCCCGTATTGAAAATAAAATGAAGGAACTGGTACAACAGAATAACACCTATGTTCGTAAGGAAATCAGTAAAGCGGATGTTCTGAAACTCTTCCAAACTAAAGGAGATGAATACAAGGTAGAGCTTATTAATGAACTTGAAGACGGTACAATTAGTATATACAGTAATGGCAATTTTACTGATCTGTGCCGCGGTCCTCACCTGCCATCCACCTCACTTATTAAAGCAATTAAACTTCTCAGTGTAGCCGGAGCATATTGGAGAGGCGACGAAAAGAGAAAACAGCTGACAAGAATCTATGGTATAACCTTCCCGAAACAAAAAATGCTTGACGATTATTTGGAACTGCTGGAGCAGGCTAAAGCACGCGATCATCGTAAAATCGGGAAAGAACTGGAATTATTTGCCTTTTCACAAAAAGTTGGACAAGGACTTCCATTATGGTTGCCAAGAGGAGCTGCATTACGTGAACGCTTACAGGAATTTCTGAAAAAAATTCAGAAAAAATACGGTTACGAGCTGGTAATGACACCTCATATAGGACAAAAGGAACTGTATACAACATCAGGACATTGGGCTAAATATGGCCAGGATTCCTTTAAACCGATACGTACTCCACAGGAAGGCGAAGAATACCTCTTAAAACCAATGAATTGCCCGCATCATTGTGAAATATATAAATACAAACCACACTCATATCGCGATCTACCCATTCGCATGGCTGAATTCGGAACCGTATACCGTTATGAAATGAGCGGAGAGCTTCATGGATTAACCCGTGTCCGCGGATTTACCCAGGATGATGCTCATATTTTTTGCCGGCCCGATCAGCTCAAAGATGAATTTAAAAAGGTGATCGATATTATATTATACATTTTCAGGGTTCTTGATTTTGCCGATTTTACAACACAAATCTCACTTCGTGATAAAGAAAACAAAGAAAAATATATTGGTACTGACGAAAATTGGGAGAAAGCCGAAAAAGCCATTATTGAAGCGACGGAAGAAAAAGGATTGAAAACCACCATTATATATGACGAAGCTGCTTTTTATGGTCCGAAACTCGACTTTATGGTAAAAGATGCCATAGGGAGAAACTGGCAGCTGGGAACCATCCAGGTCGATTATAATCTTCCCGATCGATTTGAGTTGGAATATATAGGAGCCGACGACAAGCGGCACCGCCCGGTAATGATACACCGAGCACCCTTCGGATCGATGGAACGTTTTATTGCGGTCCTCATTGAACATACAGCTGGTAAATTTCCGCTTTGGCTAACTCCCGAGCAGGTTATCGTACTTCCGATAAGTGAAAAATATCATGATTATGCAGAAAAAGTTTTAAATTTTCTAAATAATTACGATATTCGCACCCTGATTGATGCAAGGAACGAAAAGATAGGTAAAAAGATCAGGGAGAGCGAGTTAAGAAGAATTCCCTACTTGCTTATAGTTGGAGAAAAGGAAGTAAACGAGGGAACAGTTTCGGTACGTAAACAGGGTGAAGGAGACCAGGGAAGTATGACACTTGATAATTTTGCCAGTTTTATTATAAAAGAAGTTGAAAAACAAATAGCTGAATAACAACTTATTGTTTAACTAATTTAAGGAGGACATAACCATAGCAGGACCATTCATTAAAAGAGGTGGCGGAAATTACAGGCCGAAAGAACAGGCCCCTCAATTCGCAGTTAATGAAGGAATAAGAGCCAGGCAAGTGAGAGTTGTCGGGGAAAACATTAAAAACCCCGGAATTTATAGCAAGGAGGATGCATTACGAATTGCGGATGAACTGGAACTTGACCTGGTAGAAATTTCACCTAACGCCGATCCACCCGTTTGTAAGGTTATAGATTATCAGAAGTTTCTATACCAGCAAAAGAAGAAACATAAAGAGCTTAAAGCAAAAACTACAAAGGTTGTAGTAAAAGAAATTCGCTTTGGCCCGCATACTGATGAACACGATTATAATTTTAAACTGAAACATGCTATAAAGTTTCTTGAAGATGGGGCTAAAGTAAAAGCATATGTTTTTTTCAAAGGAAGGACAATCGTATATAAAGAGGATGGTGAAATACTTCTTCTTCGATTGGCCCAGGACCTTGAGGATTATGCAAAGGTAGAGCAACTACCCCGACTGGAAGGAAAAAGAATGATCATCATTCTTTCACCAAAGCCTATTAAGAAGAAAAGTTGAATAACACATAGAATTGCAAAAAATGCCTAAGATGAAGACAAATGCCGGAGCAAAAAAAAGATATTCTCTCACCGGCACAGGAAAAATAAAAAGAAAGCATGCCTTTAAAAGTCACATTCTGACAAAAAAATCCAAGAAAAGGAAAAGAAATCTGGGTTATTATGGTACAGTGAATAAGACTGATGAAAAAAGTGCAAAACTTTTACTTGCATTGAAATAAAGTGTTTTAAAAGAAATCGAATTGTTGAATCGGAATGAATTAGCTGAAAGATTCCGAAACGATCGGAACGCTAATCATTTATAAAAAAGAAAGTAAAATGCCACGTTCAGTAAACTCAGTCGCATCGCGACAAAAAAGGAAAAAAATACTCAAAGAAACAAAGGGGTACTTTGGAGCAAGAAAAAATGTTTGGACAGTTGCAAAAAACGCCTATGAGAAAGGACTTCAATATGCATATAATGATCGAAGAACAAAGAAACGAAATTTCAGAGGTCTTTGGATCCAGCGAATCAATGCCGGTGTAAGACCTTATGGAATGTCATATTCCGAATTCATAGGTAAAATTAGTGAAAAGGGAATTCTTCTAAACCGTAAGGTACTTGCCGACCTGGCAATGAATCACCCTGAAGCTTTCGAAGCAGTCGTAAACGCAGTAAAATAATTTCTTTTCATAATATTTGTGAGGGAAGCAAATTTTTAATGCTTCCCTTTTTTATTTTTGTTTAAAAGAATACAAATGAAAATAGCAATTTTAGGTTACGGTAAAATGGGTAAGGAAATTGAAAAAATTGCCCTCGACAGAAAACATAAGATTACCCTCATAATCGATATTAATAATCTAAACGATTTTACTGTCGATAACCTGAAAAAAGCAGAAGTAGCCATTGATTTTTCAACTCCTGAGAGCGCCTACACGAATATCATGAAATGCTTCGAGGCCGGAATACCCATTGTTTCCGGTACAACAGGATGGCTTCAGAGATTAAATGAATTGCTTGATTTCTGCCGGAAAAATAAAAAAACTTTCTTTTATGCTTCAAACTACAGCATCGGTGTTAATATCTTCTTTGATATAAACAGGAAACTTGCCCGTTTGATGAACGGTTTCTTTGACTATAATGTATCAATTGAAGAAATACATCACATTCACAAACTCGATGCGCCTTCGGGCACAGCTATCACTCTTGCAAACGATATCATAAATGAACTTGATCGTAAAGAAACGTGGGTACTGGGTGCTGAGAAAGATACCAATACAATTTCGGTAAATGCGATCAGGGAGGATGAGATTCCCGGCACTCATTGTGTAAAGTACAAATCGATTGTCGATATTATTGAAATAAAACATTCGACAATAAACAGGAAAGGCCTTGCGCTCGGTGCTGTGCTGGCTGCTGAGTATATCCTGAACAAAACAGGCTATTATACAATGAATGATCTGATGCATGCCGAATTATAAGCAACATGAGAATTAACCGTCTTTCCCCTAGGATGATACATGTGATGAAGAATCGTTTCTTCCAACTTGTATTAATCTCTGTACTATATGTTGTATGGGTGCTTTGGATAGGTAATTACTGGTTTCTGGCCGGGCTGATCATTATTTTTGATATGTTTCTGACCCGATTCGTTAACTGGCGATTCTGGAGAAAAAGAAAAACCGAAAAGAAGAAGTACAAATTCTCAACAGAATTGATCGATTCCATTATTATTGCAATTCTATTAGCAGTTTTTATACGCACGTTTTTCCTTGAAGTTTATACAATCCCAACCTCATCGATGGAAAAAACCCTTAACGTTGGCGATTATATTTTCGTAAGCAAATTGCGTTACGGGCCTCGTTTACCCATGACACCGCTTACAATTCCGTTTACCCATAACACTCTACCTTTCACCATAAATAACAACTCCTTCGTAACGTGGCTTTCATTTCCATACTGTAAACTTAAGGGTGCTTCCCGGATTCGAAATTTCGATGTCGTAGTTTTTAATTACCCCGAAGGTGATACAGTCATTAAAAATCTGCCCGACATAAGTTATTATCAAATGGTACGTCAATACGGCTATGATTATATTAAAAGTAATTATAAAATGTTGTATCGGCCTGTAGATAAACGCGATAATTATATGAAACGGGTTATCGGATTACCCGGCGATACCGTTCATATTATGCACGGACGGGCATTTGTAAACAACAAACCTGAACCGCTGGCACTGGGAAGTCAGTATAATTACTCTGTGAAAGCCAAAGGAACCCTGAACGATACTCTCTTATTTGAAAAGCTCGATATTTCGCTATACGATGTAAATTACAATACATACAACTCGATATACAGCATTCCTCTCACACGAAAGATGTATCACAAATTGATCGATTCCAGTTACTTCAAAGCGATTGTCCGGTACGAGAATACAGATCCATCATCGGTAAATAATCAGATTTTTCCTTTCGATGAGCATTATTTCTGGACAGAGGACAATTTCGGATCGCTTGTGATACCTGGGAAAGGTGTAACCATCGACCTGACTCTTGAGAATTTGCCTCTTTATGAACGAATTATTACAAATTACGAAGGCAATAAGCTCGATATAATGAATGATACCATTTATATCAACGATTCTCTGGTTCAATCCTACACATTCGGTATGAATTACTATTTCATGTTGGGCGATAACCGGCATAACTCAAACGATTCGCGTTACTGGGGATTAGTTCCCGAAAACCATATTATCGGGAAAGCCACCATGGTTTGGTTCTCGATCGATAAAAATAAAAAATGGCCTGCCCGTATCCGGTGGAAGAACATGTTCCGGAGAATCAGATAAAAAATTTTTTCATATTCTGAGAAAATTTGATAATCGATGGCCGTAAGCACATATTTTTCGATCAATTGGTTCTAATCCTGATTTTTTTGTTTTCAGCAGAAAACTTTTTCAAATCCTTATCAACGAAATGTTTTATTGATATTTAACATCTGCATAAAACAAATAATTAGTACTTTCACGGCGCAAACATTATGATAGAATAGAACTGTCAAAATAAACATTCAATCAATATGATGAAGCAATTCATAGAAAAATACGGCTTGCGCAATATCATCCGGTTTTCAATTACCCTTATTCTATACATCCTGTGGGTTATCTGGCTTAACAATTACTGGTTTCTGATCGGCATTCCAATTATTGTGGATATTTATCTGACTAAAAAGGTGAACTGGACCCCCTGGAAAAAACGCTATGTAAAAAACCACTGGCTCATTGAGTGGCTCGATGCCCTCATTTTTGCAGTGGTAGCTGTAACAATCATTAATATTTTTCTGTTCCAGAACTATAAAATCCCAACAGGTTCAATGGAGAAATCGCTGCTGATCGGGGATCATTTGTATGTTAGTAAAATTGCTTATGGTCCCAGAATACCACAAACACCCCTGTCAATTCCATTTATGCAACATACCATTCCTGGAACCGATACCAAATCGTATGTAGAATGGATAAAACTCCCCTATAAGCGTCTTGCAGGATTGGGCAAAATCAAACGCGATGACCCGGTTGTATTCAATTTCCCAACAGGAGACACTGTGTGCAGAGAAAAGGAACTCCAATCGGTCGATTACTATTACATTGTACGCGCCGAAGCGGAACGGCTCAAGCTTATCGATCAATATGCGAAACAGCCAATCAAAAGCGATCGGGAATATTATGCACTGGGACGGAGTGAGGTTTGGAAACAACACGATCTGCTTGTTCGTCCGGTTGACCGAAGGGACAATTATATCAAACGTTGTGTTGCTATACCCGGTGACACACTCCAGATCATTAGCGGAGTGTTATATGTGAATGGACAACGGCAAAAGGAAATTCCTGGTTTACAATACGATTTTGCCGTAGCTATTGATGGCCGTCGTTTAAATGAAAAAAAGCTAACGGATATTGGTATAAGCCCCGAAGATATTTCCTATAACTCCAACTATACGGTAATGCAGGTTCCACTGACCGACGCTCTTGCTTACGAGATGAACAAAAACAAACTGGTACAGGGACTGGAAATCCTGATTCGTAAGCCCGATTATTACGATAATAAAATGTTTCCACACGATTCACATTTCAAGTGGAACCTCGATTATTATGGCCCACTTTACATTCCTGCGAAAGGAGCCACTATTGAGATTACACTCAACAATCTGCCACTTTACGAGCGAATAATTGATTATTATGAAGACAACGATCTTCAGGTAAAAGACAGTATCATTTACATCAATGGAGAACCTGCTACGCATTATACTTTCAAGATGGACTATTACTGGATGATGGGTGATAACCGCCATCGAAGTCTTGACTCTCGTTATTGGGGTTATGTACCTGAAGATCATATTGTAGGCAAACCTCGATTAATCTGGCTTTCACTTAACCGCGACAAGCATTTTCCTGCAAATATCCGTCTGAAAAGAATGCTGCACGGAATCAGGTAATAATTAGTAAACATCTGAACAATCTTGAGGCAGAGCCGCGAGGAATTAATCATGTATTTATATTGTCCGAAACAGAGCATCGGGAAATTTGACCACCTGATTAAAAAGGAAATCCCCCGGTTTCTTCTGCTTTAATATTTTTAGTTACAGGTTTCTGTGCAACCTGGTGAACTTTATTTGGAACAATATAAATTGCTACATACGGATTATCGGCAGGACAGGCATATTCGCAAGCACCACAACCTATGCAGATATCGGTATTTGTTTCGGGAATCGTCAAAGCGCCCATGTATGGAACCATATAAACTGCTTGTGTCGGGCAATGTTCTGAGCATGAACCGCAGGAAGTACCTCTGGTCGTGACAATACAGAGATTCCTGTCGAAGAATACCTTACCAATCTGGACAGTTTTTTTCTTTTCCGTTGAAAGTGGAACTATGGCCCCTGTCGGGCAAATCTCACTACACTTCACGCATTCATAGTTACAGAAACCAATACTGTTGATCATCCGTGGAAGCATCATTCCGGTAAACCCATACTCCAGAAACGAAGGTTGCAACACCTTCGTCGGACATACAGAAACACACAGCTGGCACCCAATACATTTTTCTTTCAGGTGTCCTATACTTATCGATCCCGGAGGACTAATAGGCCCACGGTGATAAAAACTCGGGTGATCTTCCTGACCAATCTTAGCGTTTAATAGGAAAGGGTATGCACCCAGAAACATGAATCCGGTTTTCAAGAAATCGCGTTTTGTCGTATCTGTAACCGTTTGTCCGGTTGTTGATTTTATCCATGAATTCCTTAATCCGATACCAGATTCTTCACATACATTAATACAGTTAAAACAGGAAACACAGCGTGATTCATCGACAGTCATTTGTTTTATATTAATGCAATTGGCCTTGCATACAGCCTGGCAGCTCCCGCAACGGGAACAGGTTGTTTTATCAATACATATTTTCAGAAAGGAGATTTTTGACAGAAGTCCGAGAAAAGCTCCCATCGGGCAAATGGTATTACAGAATAGACGATCGCGATAGAGAACCATAAGAAGAATCAATAACAGAACAGATAGAGCAAGAAAAAAAGGCAAAGGATAAAAAACTTTTTGCACTATAGGCTGGATAGTATAAATATCCAAAGACATTAAAATCCTAGCAAGAATATTCCTGGATGCAATGAACACAGGTTGATATAAGTTCGATGCTATTCGACCAAAATTTGCATAAGGATCGAGCCAGATGATTGCCAGTATCCCGGTGAAAAAAAATGAAAGAACAGTTATGCCAAGAACCGGATAACGAATAAAATTCAATGCTTTCTTATACTTTCTTCTCCGTGGTTTAATAGGAAACCGGTTTCGGATCCAAATCAATGCATCCTGCAGGATGCCCAGAGGACAATATACAGAACAATATACGCGACCTGAAAGCACCGTCAACAGGAGAATTATTATAAAACCTGAAGTCAATACCTGGGGCATTACTAAAAACTTTAATACCGACGGAAGGAACTGAAATGAGGTGAACACTTCGAAAGGCATGGAAGGGAACTTTCCTTTCACATCGGAAAAGAGTATTAGAAATCCGGTAAAAAAGATAAGGGCAAGAACAATTCTTACCGGGCGTAGCCAGCGCTGGCTTTTCATTACAGG